>Ga0137360_10002785_pt1 | contig 10440 bp, 10 predicted proteins | sample Mad1_60_16metaG_FD_104924 | JGI IMG/M metagenome (GOLD analysis project Ga0137360, IMG submission 104924) | Vadose zone soil microbial communities from Angelo Coast Range Reserve, California, USA - Mad1_60_16 metaG | ecosystem: Environmental > Terrestrial > Soil > Vadose zone | place: USA... | reverse complement strand
TCGCAACAATCCAGCCAGGATGTTGCCGAAGCGGCCCGCAAAGCGCGCGCCCGCAAACAGCAGAATGCGGCACGAGCCCACGTCTACACCAACGAAGATCTGCGCCGCGGGAAAATTCTCACGGCGGAAGATCAGTCACGCGCCGAGGCGGCGAATCACAAGAATTCGTCAGCACCACATCCGTCAGCACCGGATCGGGCAGCGCCACCAGATGTGCAGGCTCTCGACGCCGACTCGACGACGCCACAAGAACCTCTCGGCGACGTCGCTCGCCGTTACCGCAACGCCAAAAAGATTTCGCCGTTCCATTTGCCTTCGAGTCAGACCGAACTCGCCGCGCCGAAAATCATTGCACCGTTGGTGGAACCAAATTCCAATTCCCTGCTACAACCGCATCCAAAGAATTTCATTAACACGCGACCCGTTGCGCCGCTCTCGCATCCAGCCGTTCCTAACGCGCCCTCATTGCCGTCGTCTCGCATGCGCCGCATCGACCCGTTTGTCGGTCGTCGCACACAACCAGCGCCGCCGGCAATTATGACGATTCGTCCTGTCGAGCCTCGCGTTACACCGCAGCCAAAGTCGTTCTCGGCGTCGCTTCCACACACATCATCGCCACCGACGGCGACTCTGATCGTTGTCCAGCCCGGCGACACGCTTTGGACTCTTTCGCGCCAGCATCTGGGCCGCGGAACTCGGTGGCTCGAACTCCTCACCGCCAATCCCGCTGTCGAGGATCCGGGCCGGCTCGTCCCAGGTACGCAACTCGTTTTGCCAGCGCGCACCACCTCTCATCGGCACTCCGCACAAACGATCACCATTCAAGCCGGCGATTCGCTTTCGAAACTCGCCCTCGCCGCCTACGGTCACGCTTCCTACTGGCCTTGCCTCGCTTCGGCTAACCCGTCCCTAACCAACCCCCATCAACTCCATATCGGCCAGACGATCGCGGTCCCTGCCTCCTGCACGCCCTGACATTTGGGCCGCACCGAATGACGCTTGCGCGATTTCGCCTAACCCACTAGCATTTCCTCGCTCGTTCAACTGAGGGGGTCCCATGAAACGGATGTTGTTCGCCGCCGTCGCACTTCTGTTCACCGCACAATTTGCTGCCGCGCAGGACTGGGCGAAGGACCAGCTCGCCAAATCGCCCCGCCATCGCGAATGGGTCACCATCAAGCACAAGGGCCGCTCCGTGGACACGCTGATCGCGTACCCCGAAACGAAAGACAAGCGCCCCGTCGTGCTCGTCATTCACGAGATTTTTGGTCTGAGTGACTGGGCGCAGGAACTTGCCGACGAGGTCGCAGCCGCGGGCTACATCGCCGTCGCGCCGGACCTGCTCACTGGCATGGCCGCCAACGGCGGCCGCACCAAGGACTTCAATGTGGATTCGGCGATCGAAGCGGTCAGCAAGCTCAACCCCGATCAAGTGACCGCCGACCTGAACGCAGCGGCCGACTACGGCCTGAAACTGCCTGCGTCGAACGGAAAACTTTTCGTGGCCGGATTCTGCTGGGGCGGCAGCCAGACGTTCCGCTTCGCCGCGAATCGCGCAGACCTGTCCGCCGCGTTCGTCTTTTACGGTTCCTCGCCGAATAAGGAAGACATGGCGCGAATCAAGGCTCCTGTGTATGGCTTCTACGCTGGAAACGACTCGCGCATTAACGCAGGTTTGCAGGACACGATTGCCAACATGAAAGCTGCAGGCAAGGCGTATGAACCCGTGACCTACGACGGCGCAGGCCACGGCTTCATGCGCGCAGGCGAAGCGCCCGACGCCAGCGAGGCCAACAAACATGCCCGCGAAGACGCGTGGAAGCGTTGGAAAGACTTGATGTCCCGCTAGGAGTATTCACCCGCAGGTCCTGCACGTATGCATTGCATCCAGCAGGTGCCCCCAATTCCGCTTCGGCGGCCAGGTTCCGCCGCGCCTATATGGACTGACTCGCCTCACCTTGTCTGAAAGTACAGGTGTAATCAGTTGCGCAAACGCCGCAAATCGCTTGCAAATTAGCGGTTTTCTCTTGTTACTCTGAAATTAATCTGGGCAACAAAATCGCAATTGCCGCGGCCACCAGCCGCAGCGGGATGGCATGCACATGCTTCGACGCATCACCGACGATTCTCCATACTCAGTTCGCACAAATTTCAATTTGCGCCTTGCCGCGCTGTGCATCGCGGTGATGGGCCTGCTCGGCCTTTTCGCGTTGCGCGCCTCGAGCCAAACAGTTGCTCCAACAACCGCACCCGTTTCCCGCACGACGAAAGCCATTAATTACGGCCGCAAAGGGACCACGCTAAAAATCCTCTTTCATGGCACGGACCTGATGCAGCAAGCCGCGGGCGAAGCCAAAGTCGAAAATAAGGGCAATCGAGTCGAAATTGACGCGAAGTTCGAAGGTTTTGAAGAGGCGACCAAGTTTGGTCTCGAATATCTCACTTACGTTCTTTGGGCGGTTTCTCCGCAAGGCCGCGCCGTCAATCTCGGCGAAGTCCAAATCAAGAATGGGCAAGCGCAGGTTAAAGCGATTTCCGACCTGCAGAATTTCGGCATGATTGTCACCGCGGAACCCTACTTTGCAGTGACGCAACCCGGCGACACGGTCGTCTCGGAAAATTCGCTGGATGCTGTGACTGGCGGAGAAACCATCGAGGCGCGCTACGAGCTCCTCGCTCGCGGAGTCTACTCGTCCTCAAACACGAAAATCGAAAACGCCATTTTCGGCATCGATCGCAAAACGCCGGTCGAACTCTTCGAAGCGCGCAACGCCGTCCGCATCGCTCGCAACGCCGGCGCTGAAAAATATGCCGGCCCTTCTCTGACCAAAGCGGCGCAGCAACTCGCTTCCGCCGAAGATCTCTATCGCCAGAAACGCGACAAAAAATCCGTCACCGCTGCGGCGCGTGATTCCGTGCAAACGGCAGAGGAAGCTCGCGTCATCGCCGTAAAACAAAAAGCCGAAGAAGTAGCGCAAGCCAAGGCCGCCGCGGACAAAGCCGCCGCCGAAGCCCGCGAAGCGAAAGCGCGTCAGGATGCCGCCGACGAAATCAAACGCCGCACGGACGCCGAGCAAGCACGGCAGGCCGCTGAAACCGCCAAAGCCGAGGCGGAACGTTTGAGAGCCGAAGCCGAAAAATCAGCCGCGGACGCCGCGAAAGCCAAGGAAGAGGCGGAGACAGCTCGCGCGGCAGCGCTAGCCGATCAGCAAGCTGCGCTCGAACAAAAACGCCTGGCCCAGGCAGAAGCAGAAAAAGCCTCCGCCGACGCTGCACGGGCAAAAGAAGACGCGGACAAAGCTCGCGCGGCCGCCGCCAAAGCTGAATCGGAAAAAGCGGAACTCCGCGCACAGCTTCTCGGGCAATTGAACGCCGTACTGCAAACGCAAGATTCCGCTCGCGGCCTCATCGTGAACATGTCGGATGTTCTCTTCGACACGGGCAGCTATACGCTCAAGCCCGCAACGCGCGAAAAACTGGCGAAGATTTCCGGCATTGTCCTCGCGCATCCCGGCCTCATACTCCAGATCGAAGGCCACACGGACAGCGTCGGCGGCGACGATTTCAATCAGCGCCTCTCTCAACAGCGCGCAGGCTCTGTACTCGATTTTCTCGCGGAACAGGGCGTGCCGGCGAGCTCGATGTCCTCGCATGGCTACGGAAAAACGCAGCCGGTCGCGTCGAATGACACGGCGGACGGCCGTCAGAAAAATCGTCGCGTGGAACTGGTCGTCAATGGCGAAGCCATCGGCGGCGCTGCTTCCTCGGCTAGCTCATCCAGATAAGCGATCTTTTTCCGGAAAGATTCGCTATGCGATTGGCTCACCAGTTTCTGGGACGCCGGTCTCTTCGCATTTCTTGCAATCGAGTTCGCGACCGAGATGTTCGGCGCGTCCTTCCGGCGTCGTCACCCAAGGTCGCACGGTAAACGGAGGTTTGTGCCGCACGTGCAATCCGTGCCCGCACGCAAGGTCGGCAACCCAATCGCCGTGCTCGTCCTGTTGAAATCGAGTGATCTTTCGCAACGCCATCTACGGCAAGCCGAACGCGAACAGCGTCGAGCCCGCGGCTACGACCACATACTGCTTCCCGTCGACCGAGTACGTCATCGGTGAGGAGTAAACGCTCGCGCCACACTGGAAATGCCACAACGCTTTTCCGCTCTTCGCTTCCAGCGCAATAAAATTCCCTTCCGCATCGCCCGTAAACACGAGTCCGCCGGCGGTGGACAGCACGCCTGACCATGTCGGTGAAACGTGCTTCCATTCCCACACAATTTTCCCTGTTACGGGATCGATCGCGCGCAATGCTCCCCAGAACGGCTGGGCTCCATCGTTCGGAAAGTACGCTGAGCCGTAATACGCGTGCCCCGTTTCAAACGGCTGTGGTGCCGTAGCAAAAATGTCGCACTGCTCGCGCGCCGTCACGTAAAACAGTTTCGTCTGCAGGTCGTACGAAGGCGACATCCAGTTCGTCGCTCCGGCGGCACCCGGACACACGGGGTTCCCTTCGGGCGTTGGCTCGCCCTCTTTCGCGCCCACCGGTCTGCCTACCGCGTCCTTCGAAGTACTCCAGGTCACTTTCGCGTACAACGTCGCCGACAACAGTTTGCCCGTCGTCCGGTCCAGTACGTAAAAAAATCCGTTTCGATTTGCTTGTGCAATCCAGTGTCGTTCGCCGTCGTCGATCATCACTGGTACTTGGGTCGCATCGTAATCGTGTTCATCGTGCCGCGTAAATTGAAAATGCCATTTCAGTTTTCCTGTGCCCGGATCGAGCGCAACCAGCGAATCCGAATAGAGATTGTCACCGGCTCGCCCGATTCCCCGATTCGACGGCGCCGGATTTCCTGTCGTCCAGAAAGTTGTGTTCGTCGCAACGTCGAACGTCCCTGTAATCCACGCAGGTGAACCACCGATCTTCCACGACTCATCTTCCCAGGTGTCGCTCCCGGGCTCGCCGGGTCCGGGAATCGTATTGAATCGCCACTTACGTTCGCCGGTGCTCGCGTCGTACGCGTCAATGAATCCCCGAATCCCGTACTCGCCGCCGCTCACACCAACCAGCACAAGGTCTTTGATCACGAGAGGAGCCAGCGTGAAGCTGTACCCCTTTGAATAGTCGGCGGACGTCACGTCCCACACCACGTTTCCCGTTTTCGCGTCCAGTGCGATCACGTGCGCGTCGAGCGTTCCCATGAAAACTTTGTCGCCAAGAATCGCGAGCCCACGATTCACACGTCCGCAACACGGCCGAATATCCGGCGGCAAGGCGCGCTGGTATTGCCAGATCGGTCGCCCAGATTTTGCGTCAAGCGCAAACGCCCGGTCTTCTACTCCCGTACCGTAGAGAATTCCATCCACTACCAGCGGCGTCGTCTCAAATTTCCCGCCCGCCATCGTTTGATACGCCCATTTCGGGGCAAGCGTCCCCGCAGTCGTCGCGTTCACTTGCTCCAATGCCGAATATCGCCGGCCGGCGTAATCGCCCGAATACATGAGCCAGTTTTGCGGCTCGCGCCCCGCGTTCACTAATCTGTCAGCCGTCACTTGCGCGTTTGCACCCGCGACATCAATCGCGAACCACATCAGTAGCAAGCCGCCGGTCTGTGCCAATGCGCGTGTGTTCACTTTCCACCTTCCGCGCTCGCTGCTAAAAACGCCAGTAGGTCCTGCAAATCTTTCTCCGGTAGCGTTTTCTCGTCGTACGCGGGCATCAAAGACTCCCTCGTCTTCTCATAGGACTTCAGGGAACTCTTTTCCCACGCGTGCAAAACTTCCCGCGTGTCCAGGATTTGCACCGTAAAAGCGTCTTCGTTCAAGACGACTCCCTGATACTTCACCCCGTCCGTCGTTGCCACATTGGCCGTTTCGTATTGCTGCGGAAAATCCTTCATCACTTCCAGAAGTCCTTGCGCGAGCCGTTTACTCGGCGTTCGCACCGACTCCACCAAATATTCCGCGGACCGCGACGTCGCCGCCGTCGTCAATTCCGGTCCGAGCCGCCCGCCTTTTCCATTCACTATGTGGCATGTCCCGCACGCCGCCGTGCCGTAAAACAATTCTTTCCCGCGCGCAGGGTTTCCATTGATACCGCTCGCCTTTTTCTCCACGCTCCGGATGTACGCGATCGCCTGCCAGATCTCTTCATCCGTCATACCGACGCCGATGCCCCCCGCCGTCGCCGGCGGCATAGCCGTGCCCGCAATTCCGTCGTGAACGTTGCGAAAAATCTCTTCGTCCGAATTTCCGTGCCGCTTCTGTGCGCGCGTCAAATCCGGCCCCCGCCCACCGCCACGCGCCCCCAATCCATGGCAGAACGCGCAGTTCGAGCGAAACTGCGATTCGCCCAACTTCGCCGCCTTCGCGTCGCCGGCGTAAGGATTCTTTGTCTGCGCCCCCGCAGCGATCACGGCAAGAATCATCACGGCTGCGCACGCTACGGGGCGCATCCCGAATCGCCACTCATCTTTTTCTTGGAGTTTCATCCCAGCGGCACCTCGCGCAACAATTCTGCGCAAACTATACCACTCCGCAGTTCGCGGCCTGTTAAATTCCGCTTATGGCCCTCTGTGATTCTTTGTTGCTTCCTTATTTCATACCTTCGCGATTTCGTATTCGAATTCGTAGGAATGTTTGCCGTCCGCGGCAATAATGATCTTCATCTTCCCGGAAATTCCCGCCAGCTCGCCCGTGCCCGAATCCGGCACCACGTTGACCGACAGATTCTGTTCGCCGTGCGCCATCGTCCCAATATGCCCTAGCGCAAACGTGCCCTTCTTCCCCGCCAGCGTTCCGTTCACAATTTCCATCGCCACATACGTCCCCGATCCCTTTACGGTTCCCATTGACGCCAGCATCTCACCGGTCCCGGTCGCTTCCAAATCGCCTTGATACACCTTGTCCAGCGAATACCGCGCAATTGCTTTTTCGTCCTTGTGCGCGGTATCCACCGACGCCATCTTCACGTCGAACGCTCCCTTCGCCACCATCTTCTCGCTCCCCTTTTTCTCCTGCGCGCGGATTGCACCACCCGCCACAAGCGCGAACCCGCAAACAACAATCGTCATCCATTTTCTGTTTTTCATTTTAGCTTTCACCAATTCTTGATCTTCCCCGGCGCGAGCGAAAACTTTCCCGCTCCTGCGGCCAAAATCGCAATCGCAATCAGCAATTGCGTCAGCGCATATTCATATCCACCTCTGCCGATATCGAACCCATGCTGCAAGTGCACTAGCTTGATCGCTCCAATCATGACGATCACGATGCACAGCGCCCCAATCCGCGCAAAAATCCCCGTCAACATCGCAAGCGCGCCGCAAAATTGCGCCAGTCCCACCAGATACGCGACCGTCAGCGACACGTGCAGGAAACCCGCAAAGCCTGCCGGTCCCGGCCCGCCAAACGCCCCAAACAAAATTGCGCTCCCGTGAAACAAAAACGCCAGCGCGCTCGCAATTCGAATCACCAGTAACGCCAGATCTTTTCCTGCTCCCATGTGTTCCTCCTTCCTCCGTCTTGCACACTCTAAACCATTTGGCCCTGTTGTTCTCGCCACTTTGTATTGGCTTCGGCTCACCAGAAGCTCGACATCGCTACACTTCAAAACGTGCGCACTGGTGCGTAGCGCCTTCGCCGCCAAGGTTCTCTGATTGTGCTGGTATCGCGGTGTCTCGTGTCCCGCTTGGGGCTTAACTTTGCTTCGGCATTCTACGCGAGCATCGGCGGCTTAATTTGCGCCGACACGTGCGACGTGTCCGCGCTCCCAATTCCGGACGCGTCGCCGCGCCTCATCGAAGACGCGCTCATAATTCTCCAGCCGCACTTTGCGCGAAGTTTCCGCATCGAGCGTCTTCCACAACGGGGCATATTGGTTAAACACGCTCAAATATTTCGATTCATTCACCGGCGCAGCCCCGTCCGTGCCAAATAAAAACCTTCCTGGGTGACGCTGCATCACTGCCGCCAGATTTTCCGTCGCTTCCCGGCTCGCAACAAAATATTTCGCAACGACGTCCCATGAAATATCAACATAGACGTTGCTGAAATCCGGGTCGCTGAGGATCCCATCGATCTGCGAAAGGTATCCTTCCGGCGGCGCCACCAATCGGCCCAAGCCTATGTGCGCCCAAATTATCGTTGTCTGTGGATGTCGTTTGAGTACGGCTTTAATTTCGCTCAGGTACGCCGGTTCGGCTGCGCCCATCGCGACGTCTTTCGCCAACGGAATATCGACATCGCAATGCAATATCACCGCTAATCCCACTTCCCCGGCAAAATCCAGTATCCGGTCTAACGCCGGATTCTGCAGGCTCGCCACTTCGCCCGGAATTTTCGCCGACACGAATTCCTTGTGAATCGTAAATTCGCCGATGCCGCTAAACACGCCGGGAAAAGTCCGCAGCACCCGGCGAATGTGATCGACCGCATACATGTCCGCCGGATTAAATCCCGTAATCATCGGATCAAATCGCGCTCGCTGCTCCTTCGTTAAAGATCGGTACGCCATCGCAATCCAGGCGTCGGTAAAGGAGTAGTAGTAGAGCGGCGCATCCGAATGCAGGTAATACGTCGGCGCCCGATCTCCGTCTACGCGATACGACCACTCTTGCTGAAGCGGTATCCCAAATATCGCCACACGGCCGGCCCTGTTTCCCATCATCTTTAGAAATTCGCGAATGTCCGGCCCTTCTTGAATATTGTTGGTTAAATGAAAATGAGAATCGTTGAATTCCGGATCATTGTTTTGCGGAAGCGCCTCAGCGACTCCGACAAACAGCAGAAATACCATCGCTGCCGCGCACCGGGCCTCTCGCCAATTCGCCAGCAACGATCCGATCATCGTTGCCGCCTGCATTCCTGGTTTGCGCCGGGCTCGGACACGAACACAATCAAAACCGCGGTCATCGGCGTCACATTCTGTTGGAATTCACGAACGATCGAAGTTTTTCCACTTTCCGGCTCGCCCGCAAGAAACACCACTTGCTGTCGCGACATCAGTGCCTTGCCTATGTTCCCTCCCAGCCGCTCGAGCGCACTTTCGCCAATCGTCAGTTGCTTCGCCGCGCTAACGCACAAGGCCGAGGACTCAGCCGCACCCACCGCGCTGACCGGTGCAATGAACTGATAGCCTCTTCGCGGAAACGTTCGAATGAACTCTGGATTTTCGTGCCGGTCGCCCAGCACTTTCCGAATCCCTAAAATGTATTTCTTGATCACCTCGGGGTTCACGTACGTCTCGGGCCAAAGGGCCTCGAGTAATTCCTCTTGCGTCACAAGCCGCTCCGCGTGCTCCACCAGATAGCGCAATACGTCGAAAGCCTTCGGAGTCAGCACCTCGCGACTTTCCCCGCGCCATAGGCAGTGGTTCACTGTATCGAGCCGGAAGGAATGAAATTGCCTCATCTTCTTCGATCCTTTTGTTGACGTTTGGCCGATTGCCGCATATTGTCGAGCGTGTATGCATATGTCTACACACAAATACTCATGTATGGACGCTGCCCTTTCCCTTTCGTTAGCGACCAATACGGCCCATGACCCACTTTTATTCCCGGCCCAGGCCCATCTGTCCCGCATGGTATTGAGCACTCCCCCCCCAAGCATGCACAGTGGGAACGCGTTCGAGAGAGGTTCCGACACGTGACCGATAAATCCGAGTCGGGCAACGCTTCGGCACGAACAGGAAAGCGCGGGCGGGGTGGCAAGCCTGCCGCTCCCGGGAAACTCAGCCGCCTGCAGGTCGACCCGCCTCATTCAATCGGCGGTGGTGCCTTTCCCGACAACGTTCCCGATCGCGACGACAACCGCACCCGCGGCACGAAGGCTTATCAACTTGTTCGCCACGCCATCGCTACCGGCACCCTGAAACCCGGCGCGAGAGTCATGGAAAGCGAACTCGCCGCCCTGCTCAACATGAGCCGCACGCCGATTCGAGAAGCCATCGCCGCCCTCGAAGCCGATGGTTTGATCTCTTTGGATACCGCCCGCGGGCGAATCGTTACAAAGCTCGACTATCAGTCCATTATGGAGCTCTACGCGGTCCGCGAGGTTCTGGAGTCCACCGCGGCAGCCCTTGCGGCGCGCAACGCCTCGGAAATGGAAATTCTCGCCTTGCGCGAAATGATCGAAATGGAAGAAGAGATTCTTGACGATGCGGGCAAACTGGCTGACCACAATCGCAAGTTTCACGAAGCCATCTACTACTGCTCGCACAATCGCTACATCCTGAAAATGCTCGAGTACAGTCAGACCGCCATGCTTCTCCTTCAGCCCGCCGGCCGCACTGGCAACGAACGCCGCGAAACCGCTCTCTTGGAGCACCGCGCGATCATCGAAGCAATTGAAGCCCGCGATCCCTCTGCCGCTGAAACTGCCATCCGTGTCCACGTCCGGCGCGCCCAGCAAGCTCGCATCAAGCTGTTGCTTCAGAACCACTAATCAG
>Ga0137360_10002783_pt1 | contig 10441 bp, 7 predicted proteins | sample Mad1_60_16metaG_FD_104924 | JGI IMG/M metagenome (GOLD analysis project Ga0137360, IMG submission 104924) | Vadose zone soil microbial communities from Angelo Coast Range Reserve, California, USA - Mad1_60_16 metaG | ecosystem: Environmental > Terrestrial > Soil > Vadose zone | place: USA... | reverse complement strand
TTGCCCGGTGCGATGGAGTTGCTGCAGGCACTTCCTCTAGATCGCTGGGCAATCGTGACCTCCTGCACGCGGGCGTTGGCGGCCGTGCGCATCGGTGCGGCGGGGCTGCCGAAGCCGAAATATCTCGTCACTTCGACCGATGTGCAACATGGCAAGCCGGACCCTGAGCCTTACCTTAAAGGTGCGCAAATCCTCGGCGTACCCGCGGCCGACTGCCTGGTGATCGAGGATGCTCCCGCGGGAATTCGTGCCGGCAAAGCAGCAGGAGCGCGCGTCCTGGCGTTGCGCACTACCGCGAGCGACGCCGAACTCCAGCAAGCCGGCGCGGACTGGATTGTCGATGACTGCGCCGAACTCTTTCTGGATTCCTCGGCGGCTGGCGAAAAGTTTTTGCTGATCGGCCGTCGGACAAAATAGTCCCGGGCTCCCGGATAGTTACCTTCAAGAAATTGCAGCCGAACCCATCCCCGGCCGCAGGTGGCAGTTCGCCTACAATACAAGAGTCACGAAGAAAGGCATTTTAGCTTCTGTTCACGCGACTCGCCCTTCGTTTCTCGGGCCTCGCAAGGACACAAATCGATTCATGGGGATACCCACGGAAACCGCTCCGCCGCAGACCACGCCCGCGCAAGTTCCGGCGCCGACATCGGCACCTCCACCGCAAAGGACCATTCACACCGCCCAGCTCGTCGCCGCCATGCTGAAGTCCAATACGCACGTCAGTGACCTGATTTTTTCGCCGGGCCGCGCTCCTCAAATCGAGGTCAGCGGCCAGCTTACGGAGCTCAAATTCAAAGGACTGGAGTGTCTGAGTTCGCAGGACACGCGCTCTATTGCCAACGACATCATGGGAAAAAATGAGACGCCTATCCGCAAGCTCGAGGAGGATGGCTCAGCGGATCTTTCCTACGGAGTCTCGGGCGTGGGGCGCTTCCGCGTGAATATCTTCAAGCAGCGGGGAAGCTGCGCCATCGTGATGCGCGTCGTTCCGGACAGAATTCCCGGATTCGAGGAGCTGAATCTGCCGGAGGTATTGAAGGAAGTTGTGGATCTGCGCAACGGTGTCGTGCTGGTGACGGGTCCCACCGGTTCCGGGAAATCCTCCACTCTCGCGGCCATTCTCGACAAGATGAACGAGGAGAAGGCCTACCACATCCTCACGATTGAAGACCCCATCGAGTTTCTTCATCGTCACAAGAAAGCGACGATCCATCAGCGCGAATTGCACTCGGACACACCGACCTTTGCGCTGGCATTGCGCGCGGCGCTCCGGCAGGCGCCGAAAGTCATTCTCGTCGGCGAAATGCGGGACCGGGAAACGATTGAGATCGCCCTGGAAGCCTCGGAAACCGGCCACCTGGTCATGTCCACGTTGCACACCATTGACGCGTCTAAAACCGTGGAGCGCATCGTTGGAGTTTTCCCCATGGCCGACCAGCAGAGCATCCGCACGCGCCTCTCGAAAGCCTTTCGCTACATCGTTTCCCAGCGCCTCCTTCCTAAGAAGGACGGCAAGGGACGCATCGCCGCCGTGGAAATTCTCAAGTCCACGATGCGCACGCGGGAGTACGTTGAAAAAGGTGAAAGCGAAGGTAAGTCGCTTCTCGACGCCATGCGCGACGGCAGCACCGAGGGCATGCAGTACTTCGATGGCGAGATTGACAAGCTCATTCGCGCAGGGATCGTCGATTTCGAAACCGGAATAACCTATTCAACAAATGCTGGAAATTTGCGTCTGGAAATGGCGGATTTTCTCGACGAGCGCCCTAACCGGCCTGCTACCAGCAAGCCGGCCGCCCACGATCCCAACCGCACCACCGAAATCGAAATCGAGCGGTAGGCCAGTAGCTCCATTCATTCTCCTGAACCGTGCCAAGTATCCGCCTTTGTAGTTCTCCCGGCGCGTGCCACAATCCAAAGCAGAAAACTCGCACCCTAGATGAGTGACTTCATTTACATTCTGTTGATGAGCGTGCCTCATGCGCTCCGCGTGGTCCTTCGAGTCGCTTTTTACTTCTCGCTTCTTGCAATTTTTCTGCCGCGTCTGACGCCAAGAGTGTTCCACGCCATTGAGTCCCTTCTTTCTCGTTTGGCGGAGCGCAAGACGCTGGCGGTCGTCACTCTTTTCTTCATCGTCATCGGTGTCCGGCTTGCTCTTCTGCCGCAGTTGCCGGTGCCCGTTCCCGGAATTCATGACGAATACAGCTATTTGTTGCTTGGTGACACGCTGGCCCACGGCCGTCTCGCGAATCCGCCGCATCCCATGTGGATGAGCTTCGAATCGTTTCACGTGAATTGGTTCCCGACATATTCGTCGAAGTATCCGCCGGGGCAAGGGGCCGTCCTGGCGCTCGGTCAATTGCTTGGACATCCATGGATCGGCGTGCTTTTGAGCGTTGCCGCGATGTGCGCCGCGACTCTTTGGATGTTGCAGGCCTGGCTTCCCGCAAGGTGGGCACTTCTCGGCGGAGTGCTGGTTGCACTGAAATTCGGAATTGCAAGCTATTGGATCAATAGCTACTGGGGTGGAGCTGTCGCAGCCATCGGCGGCGCGCTTGTGCTGGGTGCGATGTTGCGAATTGCGCGCCGTGCGCGGACACGCGATGCTTTGCTGCTCGGCCTGGGGATCGCCATTCTGGCCAACACCCGGCCCTTTGAGGGATTGCTCTTCTGTATTCCGGTGGCCGGCTGGTTCCTCTGGTGGCTTGCAGGTAAAACAAAATCGACCGTGACGCTGCGAACGCGCCTCGTCCGGGTTTTCGCGCCACTGGCCGTGGTTCTGACGCTGACCGTTGGCTTCATTGGCTGCTACAACTGGCGGCTGACCGGACACGCCTTCCTCTTCCCGCATACTTTGAACACGCGGACCTATCGAACGACGGGGCTGTTCTTGTGGGACCATCCCAAGGAACCGCTTGAATATCACAACCAACCGTTTAAAGATTTCTACAACAGATGGGAACGCGAGGATTATCAAAACACGTGGCGGGGCGTTCGAAAGGTTTCAGTTGAAAAACTGACGCGCAGCGGCAGCACTTACTTCTGGTGGGGCGCCTTGCTGCTCTTGCCCGCCTTGCCTTTCGTTTTTTTCGACCGCAAGATGCGCTTGCCGATTCTGATTTTTCTGATGGGGGCAGCCGCATTCCTGGTGTTGATCTGGTCGATGCCCCACTATGCCGCGTCGCTGACGTGTGTGATTTTTCTGCTGTTCGTCCAGGCCATCCGCCACCTGCGCACCTTCCGTCTAGGCGGACGCCTCATTGGCCTCGCGCTTTCCTGGGCCATCATTTATCTTCTCGCAATCGATGATGGTTTCTTTGTCCGGCGCCATCTCTGCGACCAATTGGACTGGACCTGCAAGGGCGACCCCAGCCGGACGGCCCTCGGGGAAAAACTCTCGCACACTCCCGGCAAGCACCTGATCGTCGTGCGCTACGAAAAAAATCACAATTTTCACGACGAGTGGGTCTACAACGGAGCGGAAATCGACACCGCCAAGGTTCTTTGGGCCCGCGAACTCGATCCCATCCAGAATGGAAAGCTCTTCGCTTATTTCAAGGATCGCCGGATCTGGCTCGTCGATCCCGATATCGGCAATATGAAATTGATTCCCTACCAAGCGCCACAGGCACCGCCCGCTCGGCAGTCGCGGCGCTGAATCCGCGCCCCAATGGGTTTCATTCGAACGTGTTTTGCACGAGTCACCAGTTACTCGCGCACTTAGAGTTTCTATCTCGGAATTTAAGACTATCTCAGGTCGTAATCACCAATAAATGTCTCGCGGCTGATGCCCAGCATGCTAAGAAAGAAAGCGGCGAAAATCACCTGCAATCCGAGGAAAAGCCACATCGACCAGAAGAGAACTTGGCGGACTTCATGAAGCTCGCCAAAGCCGCTCGCGGCCCACTTCCAGGTGACCCAAGCGCAGCCCGCGAATCCCGCGAGGAACAGCCCGCCTCCCAAAAGCAAACCCGTCTCCAGTGTGACGCGCCTCAGAACACGCCGCAAAGATACGGAGCGGCGGTCAAAGCGCTCCGCATAGCTGAATACTTTTGCGAATGCCCCAATCGAGAGAATCTGCGCCCCAAGAAGGGTAAAGATAACGCCGAAAATCATGGTGTGAAGGTCGAGCCCCACGTGGGGTGAAATCTGGCGCGGCCCCGGCAGCAGCCAAAACACAAGAAAAAGTCCAGCCAGCACGAGTGTGGCGCCAGGCAGCAGGAATAACCAGTTCGGCGCGTAGAGCAGCATGAAACGGATGCTACGCCATCCGTCGCGAAAGCTGCGGAGATGCGGCGCGCGCCCCCGCTTGTCGGGCCACAAAATGATGGGGATCTCCGCGATACGCGCCCCGATTTGCGCGGATTTGATGACCATCTCGAGCGCGAATTCCATCCCCGAACTTCGCAGGTCCAGGCGGTCGTAGAGACTGCGGGTGAATCCCCGCATCCCGCAGTAGCTGTCCCCGATGTGAACGTGAAAAAGTGTATTGAGCAGAGCAGTGAGACCGGGATTGCCGAAGTATTTGTGAAGCGGCGGCATGGCCCCTCGCTTGATTTCGCCCCGGAACCGGTTGCCCATCACCATGTCATGGCCTTCGCGCAGTTTTTCCACAAATCGCGGCACGTCGCTGAAGTCGTAGCTGTCGTCCGCATCCCCCATAATGATGAAAGGGCCGCGGGCGCCGGCGATGCCCGCGCGCAGCGCAGCGCCGTAGCCGCGCTCCGCCACGCGAATCACCCGCGCTCCGTGCTCTTCCGCGATTCGAATCGAATCGTCCGTCGAGCCGTTGTCCGCGACGACTACTTCCCCGGATATCCCCGCCGCCTGGAACGCCTTCATGGCTTTGTCCACGCAGTACGCCAGCGAGTTCGCTTCATTCAGGCACGGAATGACCACGGACACTTCGACGGCCGGCGGCACGCCGCGTCTGACCGGCTGCGTCCCTTCGGAAGTTAGCACCGTGCCCATAGCGGCAACATCATATCGCGCTCTTCTCCATATTTCACGGGCGCATTTGTTCGGTTACAGCGCCGCGCCCCATGGCGGGAAATGTTCACCTTGACATTCTACTAGTAGCCTTCTATTCTCACCTAGAATGTCTACTAAAGAACTCAAAGAGCGCATTGAACTGCTTCAGGGCACTCTGGACCTGTTGGTTCTCCGCACGCTGCTGCTGGGTCCGGTGCACGGCCACGCTATCGCCAAGGCGATCGAATTCAAGTCCGACGAGGTGTTACAAGTCGAGCAGGGGTCACTGTATCCCGCGCTGCACCGGCTCATCAAACGGCAATGGATTTCGGTTCAAGAGGGCGTCTCCGAGAATAATCGCCGGGCGAAGTTCTATCGGCTGACGGCCAAAGGCCGGAGGCAACTTGCGGTCGAGACCAGCAAATGGGACAAGCTGGCAGGAGCGATCGCGCGGGTTCTCCGCCCGGCAAAGCAGGGGGGCAAATCATGAGTCGCCGCAAGCGTATGTTGGAGGAACTCGACCAGGATATCCGCGACCACATTGAAAGGGAGACGCAGGACAACATCGATCGCGGAATGCCTCCGGAGGAAGCGCGTTACGCGGCCATGCGCAAGTTCGGCAACGTGACGCGAGTCAAGGAAGACACCCGCGAGGTGTGGAGTTTCGTCTGGCTTGAGCAGCTATGGCAGGACATCCACTTCGGGCTCCGCATGCTGGGTAAATCTCCCGGCTTCGCGGCTGTGGCAATCCTCACGCTGGCATTGGGCATCGGCGCAAACACAGCTATTTTCAGCTTGATCGATGCGGTAATGCTGCGGTCGCTGCCGGTTGAGAATCCTTCGCAGTTGGTCCTGCTTCAGTGGGGCGCACGCAATGCGCCAAACATTCACGGCTACATGACTTCAGGAGATTGCCCCATGAACCTGAGGCCCGGCGCCGCGAATCCCACAGGCTGCTCGTTCTCCGAGCCAATGTTTCGCGAAATAGCACAAGCAAATGTCTTTTCGGCGACGGCGGCCTTTGCTAACTCTGGCAGGTTGAACTTGACGGGCAACGGCCCGGCGACCGTTATCAACGGCCAGCTTGTTTCCGGGGACTTTTTCCGCACGATGGGTCTCAAAGCCGCCGCAGGCCGGCTGTTCGACGCAGCGGATGACACACCGTCGGTCGCACCCGTCGCCGTGTTGAACTATGGCTACTGGCAGAGCGCCTTCGGCGGCTCCCGCGACGTGGTCGGTCACACGATTGAATTGAACAGCGTCCCATTCACGATTATCGGGATAGCCGAACAGCGATTCACCGGAATTACTCCGGGCAGTGATTACGATGTTTGGCTGCCGCTCTCCGACGCGCAACGGATTACCGATCCCATGCGCTGGCAAAACCGTTCTGGCGACGCGAGTAACTGGTGGCTCACGATCATCGGTCGGCTTAAACCCGGAACACAGGTTGCTCCGGCGCAAGCGGTGGTGAGCGGCCTCTTCGGAAATGAAATGCTTCACGGATCCGTTCCGCTCTTTCATGCAGGTGACCCGGTGGGGCCACCCATGCCCGGACAGGGGGCACCGGCAGGTGGCGGCGTCCAACTTCGGCGCGAAATGCTTAGCGGGGAAGCGCCAGCACCGGCGGGCGGGAAGGGTCCAACAGGCGTGCCAGCGCCCTCGCAATCGGGTGGTAATAAGCCCTTCATTCTCCCTGCACCGCAAGGCGCGCCGCCGGCGGACCGCCAGAGCGCACCCGAAATGAGTAGCGGCCCGAAGACGTTATCGACGGTAGCCGATAGCCCGCAAGTGACGCTTGTGCCGGCGCAAACTGGCCTGACCGGCGCCCGCACTCGGTATTCCAATCCCCTCTACGTCCTGATGCTCGCTGTGGGCATTATTCTGATGATTGCCTGCGCCAACGTTGCCGGGCTAATACTCGCCCGCGCCGCCGCCCGGCAAAAGGAAATGGCTGTGCGGCTCGCGCTGGGCGCGGGCCGCGCGCGGGTGGTTCGCCAGCTTTTGACGGAAAGCGTCATGCTCTCGGTGCTCGGCGGCGTGCTAGGGATTCTGTTCGCCTACTGGGGAGCGCACGCGATTATTTCGTTTGTGTCGAGCAATCAAACGCGTCCACTGGGATTCGCGACGGGCGTCGACTTGCGCGTGCTCGGATTCACCGTTGCGGTTTCGCTGCTCACCGGAATTCTTTTCGGTATCGCTCCGACTTTTAGCAGCGCGCGCGTCGATTTGACACCTGCGCTCAAGGAAGGCGAGCGGAGGGCCCCGAGTCCGGGCCATGCCGGCGGAAAATGGTTCAGCATCGGCAATGCGCTGGTGGTTACGCAGGTCGCGCTTGCTATCGTTGTGCTCGTCGGCGCCGGACTGTTGGTGCGTACTCTGCAGAATTTGCGCAGCATCGACGTTGGATTCGATTCCCACAATGTCTTGATTTTCGGAATCGACCCGACTCTGATCGGCTACAAAGGCCCGCAGGTGGACGCCTTCTACCGCGACTTGCAAGGGCGCCTCTCCGAAATACCGGGCGTGAAGTCGGCAAGCTATTCAATGGGTCCTCTTCTGAGCGGCGGCCTGATGATCACCATGTTTCACTGGCCGGGCGCCCCGCAGGATCAGAGTTCCGAAGCGGACGTGCTTCCGGTGGGGCCGAATTTCTTCGAGACGCTGCACATTCCATTCCTCTCCGGCCGTGGATTCGACGCTTCCGATTTCCATCTGTCCGCTTCGAACAGCGAAGCGACTCCAACTTCGGCGCCGACTCCAGTGATCGTGAATCAGGTGTTCGTCGAAAAATATCTTGGCAAGGAATATCCGCTCGGAAAACGATTCGGCCAATCGGCAGGAGACGCAAACGGCCCGGCAAGTCCCGGCTACGAAATCATCGGCCTCGTGCGCGACGCGAAATATAGCGACCTGCGGCGGGAAATCCACCCCATGATGTATATGCCGCAAAGCGCCGGGGGAGCGTCCTTCGAGCTGCGGACGGCGACCGATCCACAGGCCATTCTTCCCGGGGTGCGCGAAGTGGTAGCGCAAGTAAACACGAATTTGCCGCTCTTTGACGTGAAAACGGAATCGGAGCAAATCGACCGCTTGCTTTTTCAGGAGCGGCTCGTCGCGCGGCTATCCGGCTTCTTTGGTTTGCTGGCGCTGGTTCTGGCGTGCGTGGGATTGTACGGACTGCTTTCGTATGAAGTTTCGCGGCGCACACGCGAAATCGGAATTCGCATGGCCCTAGGCGCGCGACCGGAAAGCGTGCTGAAGCTGGTCTTACAGCAAGGAGTTGTGCTGGCGATTATCGGAGCCGCCGTAGGCATCGGCGTGGCGCTGGGAGTGACGCGCTACTTGGCGAGCATGCTGTACAACGTTCACGCGAATGATCCCGTGACGATGATCGCCGTCGCCATACTGCTGATGCTTGTGGCGCTCGCCGCGTGTTATGTTCCCGCGCGCCGCGCCATGCGCGTCGATCCAATGGTCGCGTTGAGATACGAATAGGCCTTCTCACGATGGATTCGGCCTCCCCGCTCGGCCCAACCGCACACAAGCGCGCGCTTGCGAAGTTAGGATCGTCCCTGTAGCCGCCAATATCAGGTCGTGCCCTTCCCCACATTTCACCCACGTACCTGCCCGCCATTTCTGCTTCCCACTCTCGGAACTTTACGTGAGACAGAAAAGGTCAAAACACCGCTAGCTCGTAAGTAACTTCACCCCAAGAAAAGCCTGATCCTGTCGATCTCGTGGCCCCTCGTTCGACATATAGGTAGAGCCAAGAAAAGGCGTGACATAGGAGGTAGTGATGAAGGGCCAATACAAATACTTTCGGAACAGCAGACCAATCGCGGAAGTCGCCATCGTCGGGTTCGTACTTGCCACTCTGTTTTGTAAATTCGACCTGGCGGCACAAGGATGCAGCCTACTCGACAAGGCAGCATGGGTCGCGCTGGTAGTACTGCGCCCGGTTATCCTAGCGGCGTGGCAATCTGTGCCCGTATGTCTTTGTGCGGATTCAAGCTTTTTGCATCATTTACTGCAAATTGCGGCATCCATCTGGCCGCTGCTTTGCGTCATAGCTGGCTAGGCATGGCAGGGCGACCTACTATGCGGCGTTATGGTTCGCGAACCTTAACAAATACTTCCAAAAAAGATACCGTACCTGTCGATCTCGTTGCCCGTCGTTCGACGTAAGAATAGTGGTCAGCTTCACCCCGGTCGAAGCTGTCCGGAAACCGAGCAACCCGAGCTCAAGAGGAGACATAACAATGCGATTCATGGTGATCGTCAAGGCCAACAAGGACTCCGAGGCGGGCGTTCTGCCTAAGCAGCAGCTCCTTGCCGAAATGGGGAATTTCAACGAAGAACTGGTGAAAGCCGGGATACTGCTCGCCGCCGAGGGGCTCCAAGCGAGCTCGAAGGGCAAGCGCGTCCGGTTCTCGGGAGTGAAGCGGACCGTGATCGACGGACCCTTCACCGAAACCAAGGAGCTGATCGCCGGCTTCTGGCTGTGGCAGGTGAGGTCGATGGAAGAGGCGATCGAGTGGGTCAAGCGCTGCCCCTGTCCCCATGAAGGGGAAGCCGAAATTGAGATTCGCCAGGTGTTCGAGGCAGAGGACTTCGGTGCCGAGCTTACTCCCGAGCTCAGGAAGCAGGAAGAGCGCCTGCGTGCCCAGGCAGCCGCCAAGAAGCGGTAGCCGCGACAGGCCTCCGCCTTGCATCGGCCGAAAAGAACTTACTAAGCATGTCGATTTTGCGGGCCCACGTTCGACGTTACAGTAGAGCGGGAATTCACCCCCGTTTATCAGCAGCAGGCAAGAGAGCACAGAACTCGATAATACGAATACAAGGAGATCACGATGAAATTTCTTAGCATTTATAAGAGCGCGGAAAGGGGCGTTCCTCCTTCACAAGAGGAAATGGCTAAGATGGGTAAACTGATCGAAGAAGGCATGAAATCCGGCTGGTTGCTTGGGACTGAAGGCTGTCTGCCCAGCGCACTGGGGGCACGCGTTCGCTTTTCCAACGGCAGGTATACAGTGACCGACGGGCCGTTCACCGAGTCGAAGGAGGTAATCGGCGGCTTCGCCATCCTCCAGGCAAATTCCAAGGAAGGAGCCATCGAATTGATCAAGAATTTCCTCCAGGTGGTCGGTGGCGGTGAATGTGAGCTTCGCCAAATATACGAGGCGAACACCAGCGCCCAGTCAGCGGCAAAATCTTAGTCGGTGTGCGTTGCCGCTGTCGGACTAACATCCGCGAAGTTCTCGTCGGGGCGCTGTCGATTTAGCGGGCCCGAGTTCGACGTTACAGTAGAGCCAGAGTTGCATTTCCGGCCAGGGCCGTCCGGAAATGCAGCTCTGGAGTGGAAAAATAAAAACACACAGGAGAGGTATCACCATGCGATTCATGATGATTGTCAAGTCCGCAGAGAAATGGGGCTTTCCGCCCAAGGAGTTAATGGACGCCATTGGGA
>Ga0137360_10002779_pt1 | contig 10451 bp, 10 predicted proteins | sample Mad1_60_16metaG_FD_104924 | JGI IMG/M metagenome (GOLD analysis project Ga0137360, IMG submission 104924) | Vadose zone soil microbial communities from Angelo Coast Range Reserve, California, USA - Mad1_60_16 metaG | ecosystem: Environmental > Terrestrial > Soil > Vadose zone | place: USA... | reverse complement strand
GTAGTAGGCCTAGACAAAAGGAATTTCCAGGTCTACGAAGGCAAGGAACCATAGGAGGTCAAACACTTCTCCAGCGAGGATGCACCCGCGTCGTTAGGCGTGATTCTCGACATGAGTAGCCGCATGTCATCAAAACTTGAACGTGCTCGGGAAGCCGTCCTCGAGCTGTTGAAAGGGTCGAACCCGCAAGACGAAGTCTTCCTGATTACTTTCGCAGATACACCGCACGTGGTCCAGGACTTCACTCAGGCTGTCGAGAATATACAAGAGAAGTTACTCTTTACCCTGCCCAAAGGGCGTACCGCACTGCTCGATGCGATTTACCTGGGCTTTAACAAAATGGAAGAGGCAAGGTACGCAAGAAAAGCGTTACTCGTTATCTCGGACGGTGGCGACAGCCACAGCCGCTACACTGAAGGCGAAGTGAAGTCCCGGGTCAAGGAAGCCGACGTTCCTATTTATTCAGTTGGCATTTTCGACCGGGAATTCCGCACCCGGGAAGAGCTTTTAGGCCCTGAACTTCTCAATGAAATCTCCGACGTAACGGGTGCTCAGTGTTACACCCTCGACAATCCCAACGATCTTCCGATTGTTACCCGCCACATCGGGGTCAGGCTTCGCCACCAATGTGTGCTCGCCTACGCTCCCAGCAACTCGAAAGATGATGGCAAGTGGCGGAAGATCAAGGTCAAATTAAACAGCGAGTCACAGATTCTAGTGAGGTTGACGTCCGGTTCGCTCGGTACCTTTTCTTTAAAGAGCCGGGACATCTCGAACATGACGAGAGCCCTGTCTGCTTCGGAGCGGGAAGAGGATTTCGACATATGCGAGCTAGAAGGTAGTTCCGAGCCATGATGGAGAGTCGGCATAACGACACTGCCGTCGGTATTTGCATTCCGGCAAACTTCAAGACAAATATTCAAGGCAACTACCGACTGACGCTGTAAGAAAAGAAAAAAGAAATGAAACAAGGTCCGTTGAGCACGGAACTGGAAGGCGACGTGCTCCCATCAGGGCAGCACGGCCAAGGAACGCCGGAGAGAGGTCATGAGTGTCTAAGGGTGGCCGTGTGTTTTTTATCTTTCTGTTCTCGTGTGAGCATCGGTTGGCGCAAGTGTCCACAATTTGAGGAGACCACGGAGACCCGATGAAACGTCTTACGGCAGATCAGGTGAAACTCGGATTCATTGGCCTAGGTAACATGGGAAGCCGGATCGCAAAACGCCTGCTTGATCACGCTTACCAAGTGTCCATATACGACATGGATCGCACTAAGGCGGAGGCCCTCGTTGCACAGGGCGGTGTCCTCGCGAACAATATTCTTGAACTGGCACGCGGTGCCGATGTGCTGCTCTCCTGCTTGACGAACGATGAAGCAGTTCGCAGCGTCTATACCGGGCCTCACGGGGTTCTTGCCGGGGCGCAGTCCGGAACCACCGTTCTCGAGATGAGTACGATCTCGCCAGAAACCTCCCGTGAAGTGAACAGCCTCGCCGCCGCGGGTGGCATCGAAGTACTGGATGTCGCCATCTCGGGCAGCACTCCTGCGGCCGAAGAAGGCATCCTCACGCTTCTGGTAGGCGGCGATCAAGAACTCTTCCTCGCGGCTGAGCCACTATTTCAGGCGATCGCAAAACGATACTTTCTTCTGGGCCGTTCCGGTGCCGGAACAGCGATGAAGTTGGTCGTCAACACGCTGTTGGGTGTTGGCATGCAGGCAATTGCTGAGGCTGTGGTTCTGGGGGAGAAAACTGGCCTCGATCGCGAACGGTTGCTTGAAGTCTTATCGCAGACCGCCGTGATCGCTCCGGCCCACTTGGGAAAGCTCCGAACGGTAGCGACCCATGATTACAGTCCGCAGTTTCCATTGCGTCTGATGAACAAGGATTTTCAGCTGATTCTGGAGGCGGCGGCACATGAGCACATCTCCATGCCTGTGACAGAAGCGGCGTTTCGCATCAATTCAGATGAGCTAGCGCATGCCAATGAAGAAGACTTCTCGGCTGTGTTGCGGCGAATGGAAGGGGTTGCGGGTATCGCAGCTATTCACTCGGCTCCGGTGACGAAATGATCTGGAGAGTCAGAGCATTCGGCAGCAATCCCGAGAACAATCGAATTGGCTCTTCTAGTTTAAGTGGGAGCAGGAAATTGACGAATGCCTGGATCTTTGCAGCTCTTTGTTGCACCGTGGCTGAACGCTGATCTCGGCGTGATTGTCCGAATGTTCTTCGCCATGATTTATCTGCCTGCTGCGGACTGGCGGACATTGCTGGTCGGCAGGGTAGCGTACGAGGATGTTGGTATCGACCCAATCATCGGCGTTTGGCGTTCGACGTGCCGCCAGCGGCACCTTCAGCGGCGGCCTTGGTCATTTCCCCGATTGTCACCGGCCCCTGCGCCGGGATTTGACGATGCCGCGCCTTGCCGGTGCAGCAAAGAATCCTGACCGGTTTTAATAAGGTTGTTCTTGAAGAGGCGCCCCAGCAAGAATAGTTCATTCCCGACAACTGAGTCTCGAATAGGCCACATCGTGCATTCTAGTCTGTCATGGAAGGAAGTATTACTATTATGAGGACCGGTCAGGGCTCGCATGGCAAAACATCCCGCCGACCCACGCCTCACCCGTTTAACTGATATTGCTCTTGCGCTTCCTGAGGCAACTCGACGAATCTATGGATCGCACGCGCAATTTCTGGTCCGGAAGAAGACCTTCGCTTACTTCCTCGATAACCATCACGGTGACGGCATAGTCGCAGTCACCTGCAAGGTATTGTCCGGCGACAACAAGGCGCTGGCTGAGGCCCAGCCCGGCAGATTTTATCTTCCTGCTTACATCGCGTCGAAGGGCTGGATCGCCCTCCGTCTGGACGTGGGCAAAGTCGATTGGGCCGAAGTAGCGGAGCTGTTGCTGGGCAGCTACGCACTGATCGCACCCAAGCGATTAGGGGCACAGATGGAGAGGCTCCACTAGTTGAGGTTTGGAGGCGATCCTAGTGTCCGGACTATCTCGCCGAGCCCGGTCGGATCATGACGGACTATTCGGGACTACTCTTTGGGAGAACTCTCGTACGCTTCTGCAATGGTCATGGTCACGCCCGTGACACGTCCGACGTCGTAGCATCCCCTTTCGATGTGAAAATGTTGCGCCTGTCAACACTGGGATGTAAGATGCGATTCCAGGGATTTAATGGGGCCCCCTGTTGTTTGGTTCTCGACGTTGCAGAGAACAAGTCGGCCTTGCCGGCCAGCACGAATGCTGCGCTCACAAGTCGTGAGCAAGTCATTGGAGACGGTAGCGCCGACCGTGTGGGACTGGAGGAGTAGATTGTGATCAAGAGCCAACATATCGCCGTCCTCATCGTGGGAGCAGGACCCACTGGGCTTACGCTTGCCTGCGATCTAGCCCGACGCAAGGTGAGTTTCCGGATCGTCGACAAGGCTCCGGAATACTTCGCCGGATCGCGGGGTAAGGGTCTGCAACCCCGAAGCCTAGAAGTGCTCGACGATCTGGGCGTAGTCGACCAAGTCCTCGCCAATGGTCGCTTCCACCTACCGTTTCGCGGTTACGACGGCGCGACCGTTCTCGGCGATCACGACATTCACGAGGGCCGCGTCCCCACTCCCGACATTCCCTATGCCAGTCCCTTGATCATCCCCCAATGGCGGGTAGAAGAGATCTTGCGCAATCGGCTCGCCGAATACGGTGCGCGTGTAGAACTCGCTACCGAGCTAACCGGCTTTGAGCAAAATGGTGATGGCGTGATCGCCACGCTGGTCCATTCCGGTAGGGCCGAGCAGGTTTTTTCGCGATACCTGGTTGGCGCCGACGGGGGTCGTAGCTCAGTTCGGAAGGAACTCGGCGTAGGCTTCGACGGTGAAACATGGAAGAACGAGCAAATGCTGGTGGGCGATGTTCGAGTAGAGGGACTTGACCGCGAACACTGGCATTCTTGGCCCAAGCACCAGAGTGGGTGGCTCGCACTCTGCCCACTGCCCAGCACCGATTTGTTCCAGTTCCAGGCTCAAATTACTGCGGATGAACAAGATGCGCCAACAGTGGAACGTTTTCAGCAAATCGTCGACGAACGGACGGGCCGGTCGGATATCCGACTGTACGACGCCACATGGTTGTCGCTGTATCGCGCCAATGTGCGGATGGTTGGTCGCTACCGGGTGGACCGTATTTTTCTGGCCGGAGACGCCGCGCATGTGCACTCCCCCGCCGGCGGACAAGGCATGAATACTGGCATTCAGGATGCTTACAACCTTGGTTGGAAGCTCAACCAGGTATTGGCAGGAGCTCGCGATCCTCTGCTGGATACCTACGAAGAGGAACGGCTACCCGTTGCCGCGTCGATACTCGGCATCACGACGAAACTTCATCGCCGGGTCCGCAGCGGAAATACGAGCGAGCAGCGCCGGGGACCTGAAACCTTGCAACTCGGAATCAATTACCGCGGCAGCTCACTCGCCCGCGAAGAGGACAATTCCTCGGCGAACGTTCATGCGGGAGATCGCGCTCCCGACGCGCCCTGTAGGAACTCCTTTGGAACATCTACCCGTCTGTTTGATGCCTTTCGGGGGCCTCACTTCACACTTTTGGCGTTCGGCACGTGCCACCTAGCCACCGCTACTGGAATGAACCAGCGTTGTGGATCCGTAGTGCACGCACATTCGGTGCTCCGCACGGACGGGCCGACAGGCAACGCGACCTTTTCGGACAGCCTCTTCGATACTGAGGGGCACGCCCATCGAGCGTATGACGCGAAAGACGGCATGCTGGTCTTGGTCCGACCGGACGGTTATGTCGGCTTCATCGCGAATGACGACTCACTGCGTGGCGTTCAAGCTTATCTGGAAACTTGGTTGCACCGTGATTCGACCTCCACGAATTGATCAAAACGCCACGCCGACTCAGAGCCACGCTTGTTTCAAGTAGTCGAAACTCCACGACCATCGACGCGCTGGATCGAGCCGGAATAAATACAATGTTGCTCGTGTCAACACTAAGATGTATAATCGTCGCAATCAATGCGAAGACCCAAGCCATACCATCACGGACACTTGCGGGAGGCCTTGTTACAAGCGGCCATTCAGTTGATCGTCGAAGTCGGGCCGGCCGGCTTTTCCTTTGCGGGAAGTCGCCCGACGTGCAGGCGTCTCCCACGACGCTCCTTATCGACACTTTCCTGATCGAGGAAGATCTTTCGGCGGCGGTGGCCGCCCAAACGAAGAACCGCGCGTTGGACGTCCTGCGGCGCGAGCGCACTGCACCCACCATCGCACCCCAGCTAGGCGATTGCTCGAAAGTGAATGGACGCTCGCGCCCACGGTCGAGGAGCTCTTTGGAGCGCACGCGATCAAGGATGATCAGCTGCACATGATGTTCTCCTGTTGCCATCCCCGGCTGCCCGCGGAGGCACAGGTTGCACTCGTGCTCCACATATTGTGCGGCTTTACTGAGAACGAAGTTGCCAGCGCTTTCGCGAGCGGTCACGCTGCCATCGAGAAGCGAATCTCGCGGGCAAGCCGCTTTTCCAGATCGTCATATTTCGCTCGCCCTCAGCCAGGCCGAGCCGCCCGCGGTAATTATGGATCACGATGCTGACATGATCCGGGTTGTCGAAGGCGGCTGCGCTCCGATCGAACGTGGCATCATCGAAGTCCCACTTCGGCGAAGCGAGTTGCCAAATGAGCTTCGCAAAATCGCGCCGGTATTCGTCGTAGCCGGTCCGGCCGCGTTCCGTGGCAAAATAAAAACTGGTACCACCGATGGAGCTCAGCCTTTGGCGGCAATGGCACCTTGCCGGATTCCCGGCTGCGATCAGATAACCACTCGCGGAGACCATGGCCTTGCAGCGCTCCGGCCAGAGCGCCGCGATGATGTTGGCCGTCCGCGCTCCCCAATCAAAACCGGCGAGGGTCGCCTTCTCGATTTTGAGCGCATCCATCAAGGCGACGACATCGACAGCGAGCGCCGATGGCTGGCCATTGCGGACCGTTTCACTTGATAGAAAGCGCGTCGCGCCATAGCCACGCAGATACGGGACGATCTTCCGGTAGCCCGCCGATGCCAACAAAGGAGCAACATCGAGCCTCGCGATGATTACCCAGGTTCAATTGGCGTTCCTTGAGGAACTGTGTCACCGAGGGAGCAACATGGTGTCAACGACCGATTCTGCCACTTGCTGGCCCAAACGCCGGCCGGCGATATGGTCGGTGCGGAAATGCTGTCCCGCATAGATTCGGCTGAGTCCCGCCTCCTGAGCTGCGGCTGAGAAAGTGTTGAAGTGCCGCGTTACTCCTTGCGACGACTCGGAAGTGACATCAAAAGCGAACCGATCACCGAAGTAGGCCTTCAGTACTTCGGCTCCGGCGAAACTGATTGCACTGTGGGCACCAGGGTAAGAAGGGTCCGGAGCAGTTTTGGTCGACAGCGGAAGCCAATTCGCATCGGGCTTCGTTCTGGGATCGCCGTCGTCGTCCGCGAGTCGAATTGCAGTCACCGGCCGCCAGAATCTGTACGTGTACTTAGCCTCGAAGAAACCAATCGTGGTATCGGCGAGGCTGATGTTCAGTAGAGCTAACAGCCGCGCGCTCTGTGGCAAGCTAAGGTTGTGCCGTGCAGCGGCCGTCTGCGCGATCTCGTTCCAGAAGTCCTGAATGTTGCCATTCCAAAACTTCCCAATCAGAGTCTGCTCTGGGGTACGAGTCGTGCTGTCGAGCATTCCCAGACTCTTAACTTCGTTAAACATCCGGGCGTACTCATCGCTGGCCAACTGTGGCGGCGGGCTGGTTCGGAACTCATCGGCGCGAGCGAGTGCGAACGGAGTGACGGCCGGCCATTGCGTGAAATCTGCGGGCGCGAAATTAGGAGGTGTCAGCTGATAGTCTCCAGCTTCGTTCTCCGCCGTGAATGGTGGGGGAGCGGCGTTCGCTCCATCGTCCTTCCGAAAAGCCAGAATATGAACAGCAACGGCTTCGCCGACCGTTACGCCGTCTGTCTTGTCCTGCCCCTCTGGAATTTGCGCCAGGTCCTGCTGAAGTTCGCCATCGAGAGTTGCCTGAAAAGCTGGATAGAGCGCAACCAGGACATCATGAGCCGCTTGGTCTGCCGCAGCTGGTTCTGACGCTTGCCGCGAGATATTCGAAAGGCGAACCAGGTACGGACTGAAGCTTCCATCGATGTTGTTGACTGCGTCATACATCGCGGCATGCAAGATGGCGAAGCTACGCGTCGAATGAATGGTTGGCGGCTGAGCCCCAGGCGTTCGTACGATCACGAGAAGAGTTCTATTCCACTCTATGACTGGGTTGGCCGGTTCCGTGAAGCTTGATAGGGATTGCTCAGCATCTGCGTCAATCGACGGTACTGTGACCTGCGCCTGAAGATTGGCGCACATCAGCGCGAGGGTGATCAAGATCTTAGACATAGCCTTTGTCCTCGTTCTTCTTTCTTTGTTTCGGATTTGGTGCCCGACGAGGCGCAAGAAGAAGCACGACGCGGTCTGGCACTCACGCTTGTAGAACTCGATGGAAAGGAAAATATTCCTCATCGACAGTGGATTTTTGCGTCCCCGGTTCGTTTCTGTTGTTTCATGATGCATCGCATGCCGCGACCACCCACGCCATCCCTGGCGGGAAGGAGTTTCACCCGGTGCATCCCGTGACACTTGCAGAGGCTCTCTCCCACGAATCCTTGCTGGTCGGCTCAGGCAACTCGAATCGTATGCCAGTGTGCCCAATGTGGTGGTTGTGTCGGGAAGCTTGATTGGTTCGCAGATCCTGGAGTACTCGCCGAGGCTGCGCACGACCCCGCCGTAGCCGAGATCTCACGTTAATTTCTGAGATGGCAAGGAATTCGTGCTGTCTCCGAGATGCTGCAAAGCCGCAGATCACGCAGAACGATGACTTCGCGATGACTTCTCTGGACTCCGACTTCCGGTCACCTAGGCTCTAACTAGGCAAGGGCTCCGCCTTTGGTATCCCACAGAGGTCAAGGTAAGGAGTACTCGTAGAGAGCGTTCAGCAGCTATGCTCCTGGCATCTCACCACACAGGAGTTGGCCATGAACACTGTCTACGAGCATCACCAGCATAGCATTCGCTTTGGATACCGTTGCGAGAAGGGCCATTCGCGGCGCTCGAAAGACAGCAAAGTTCGACTTGCGATTCTCAAGGCCCTGAGACGGTTATCTACCCACCGTCAATGACAAACCGGTGGCGCTGGTCGAGCTGCGGAGGTCGGCGTTGGGTTGCTTCCAGGTGTGGAGCACCCTGAAGAAGCCGACCGTCAGAATCCTAACGGTCCGACCAGGTCGGTCATCGGTCTCACATTTTTTCTGTCACAGGTATTGGCGAGGCAGCCCAGTTTCCAGCTGCGTTCGATGGTAGACAATATCGAATAGTGGTTGTAGGCGCTGCCGGAACTCCGGGCGAATCGAAGCGTATTGGAGATCACCAGGGTCACGACGTGGCCGCCACCGGGATTGGCGTTGCAGCAGCCGCTGGTGTCTCCGAATCCCGCAGGACCCGTGCCGGTGAAATCGCTCTCGTCCCAGGTGATGAAGATGACCGAGTTGCCGGTCCAGGCCTTGGAAGTCATGATCGCGTTCACGGTGTTGAGAAGGAAGCCGTCGCCGCTGGCAATCAGGGCCGGCACCTGGGAGAAATCACAGAGGTCCAGCGGAGTGGCGGCCCGGCCGTGCATATCGTGACACTGATCCGGGCTGATCCAGACATAATCCGCCACGGTGTTGTTGGTGAGATCGGTGGCGAACTGGCTGAAGTCCACAATGTTGGCCACTCGGGCGGGGTCGTTCTGGACGTCCTGATACGAGATGAAAGGGTTGTGTTTCCGCTCGTAGAGCTGGTTTCCGCAGGCGTGGTCGAGCGGAGAGCTACACAGGGAATACGACTGCATATACGCCTTCCAGGTTTTCCCGCCGGATTCTAGCTGGTCGACAATGTTAGGAACGTCAATGGTGATATCTTTGTCATCCATCACCCCGTTGAGCGCGCCCGACGTCGCCGCGACGTAGTTCGGCTGGCTGGGATGTGAGACGCCGTAGTAGTTGGTGGCGAGACCGGTAGTGGCGGCAGCGAAGTTGGTGAAGGGCGCGTTCGGATTGCCGATCAGCGTGCCATAGCCGGTGTTCTCCATCATGATTATGAACACGTGGTCAAACCCTCGTTCCTCGTGGTCTCCATTACTGCCGGCCAAAAGGCCCAGGGGCGTAATAAGAACGAGGGCAAGGATGACCGCACTCCAGAGGCCAAAGCTGCCACCACACCGAGTCGTGGGAGAGATTGGTCGAATCTTCAAGGGGCACCTCCTTCGTTTGACATTTTGAACCGAGGTACGTCACTGTTCTGGCCGCCGCCCGGACGGAAAAATGAGTGACGAAATTTTAGACCCGGGCAGAGAGATGTCAATGCAATTCTCCTTGAAAAGCCTACGGCACGCGATCTGAGGTTGTCCTGAGTTTCGAACACTGCTCTCGCCTGATTTCATCGCTTGACGTTTATTCCAGGTATTACATCAGCGGCACTTCGACATCGCTGGCCAGTAGATACTTATCTCACCCTCAAGAACATCGGTGCACCACCCTCGCAATACATGCGGACCGGGACCTGCAGGGTTACCGGTGGCGTCTTGTTGGCCGCTGGATAAGCATTTTGAGAGCAAGAGGTTCTGTGTAAAACTAGAAAAGTGGACGCAGTGGAGATAGAACGGCTGCACCGAGCAATGCTGGTCGAGCGTGAGCCCGAGAGATTGCGCAACCTAGCGCGCCAGCTGAATAAGGCACTAGAAGAAAGGATCAAGACTCTGAGTGATCAGGATCAGCCGGATCAGCCGAGACCGAACAAGTAGCCCTCATCCAGGTATAAGTCCTTGCGGAAGGACTCGGTGGAAGATGCGGCGGCCCGTTTTGCCAGCCAGCCCGGTTCGTGATATCGTTCCGCGATCGTTTTTACGAAGAGACTCGAAATCGGGAGACCAAGCGCCCTGAATTCGTCTGATCCCCCGCCAAGGCAAATTCTTCGAGTTGTTGGTTGAATTTTCCGGGAACCTCACATGTGACGCGCGGCTCCTCTGCAGCGCACGCCATCATGACGAAGGTCAATCAAACGTTCATCACCCCGTTCGACCAAGAGGACATCCACCGGCACGCTTCCCTTCAGATGCCCGAAATGGATCGTGCTCATCAAAATGACAAATTGGACTAGCCTGCCAGCAGCTGCTAACTTTGGTTGGAAACATTGGGTGTTTTCGGGCGTGATTCGCTAACACGTAGTTCGCGTGAGTTGGCGCGAACCTGACCGTTTTTAGACGGTTATCGGGGCCCCAACGAGAATTTTGTTCTCGTTAGGACTGAATCAAGCAGCAAGCTTGAGCCCGACGGCGACGACCAATTGATCCAGGGCGGCAGTGACAGATTGGTAGAGCTT
>Ga0137360_10002775_pt1 | contig 10454 bp, 8 predicted proteins | sample Mad1_60_16metaG_FD_104924 | JGI IMG/M metagenome (GOLD analysis project Ga0137360, IMG submission 104924) | Vadose zone soil microbial communities from Angelo Coast Range Reserve, California, USA - Mad1_60_16 metaG | ecosystem: Environmental > Terrestrial > Soil > Vadose zone | place: USA... | reverse complement strand
CGCCAGATTGACACCCATGCCCAGCACCAAGACTTCCACGTTCTGGCCCAAGGCTTCGGCCTCGGGCAGGATGCCGGCAACCTTGGCGCCGTCGATCAGCAGATCGTTCGGCCATTTGCAGCATATTCGTCGTTCCGCAGGCAGAGATGCGCACAGCGTCTCTGCCAGGGCCACAGCTGCGACAAATCCCAGCTGCGCCGCCTGGGCGGGCGGCACGGCCGGGCGCAGCAGAAGGGAGAGGTAGAGATTGCCGGGCGGCGAAGACCAGGCGCGTCCACGCCGGCCGCGGCCGCCGCTTTGCTCTCGCGCCCAAACGAGGGTCCCCTCGGGCGCGCCGGCCCTTGCCCGGCGAAGCGCCTCCTCATTGGTGCTGTCGATGCGATCGAGGGCAACGAGGGTGAAGAAGGACGGCAGAAGCGGCCGGTCGTTCATCCGCCGAACAGCGATGCCGCCGCGGCTTGGGCTGCCGAAAACAACGGCCCGGGCAGCAGGAAGAACAGCATGATGGCGAGACCCGTCACCGCCAGAATGATGGAAATCTCCGGACCCTGAGACCGGTCGAAGCTCGCCGCCGGCTCGTCGAAATACATCACCTTGATGATGCGAAGATAGTAATAGGCGCCGATCACGCTGCTCACCACACCGATGACGGCCAGCGCGTAGAGATGTTCGGTGATGGCCGGCAGGAAGACATAGAGCTTGCCGAAGAATCCGGCGAGCGGCGGGATTCCCGCCATGGAGAACATGAAGAGTGCCAGGGCTGCCGCAGCCAGCGGATTGCTGCGCGAGAGGCCGGCAAGGTCGACGATCTCCTCCACCATGATGCCCTTGCGGCGCATGGACAGGATGCAAGCAAAGGTGCCGATGGTCATGCACAGATATATGGCCATATAGATCAGCAGGCCGCGGATGCCCTCCGCCGTTCCAGCGGCAAGACCGACCAGGGCGTAGCCGATATTGCCGATGGAGCTATAGGCCATCAGCCGCTTGATGTTGCGCTGATTGACGCCAGCGACCGCGCCCAGAACCATCGAGGCGATGGAAATGAAGACGATGATCTGGCGCCATTCCACCATTAGATGACCGAAGGGCCCGGTCATGACGCGCACGAACAGCGCGATGGCCGCGATCTTGGGCGCGGCGGCGAAGAAAGAGGTGACCGGCGTCGGCGCCCCTTCGTAGACATCGGGCGTCCACATATGGAATGGCACGGCGGCGACTTTGAAGGCAAGGCCGGCGACCAGGAATACCAGACCGATGATGAGCCCGATGGGGGTTGTCGCCGGATCGGTCAGTGCCGTGGCCAGGCCCACAAAACCGGTGGTGCCGGCGAAGCCATAGATCAGCGAGGCGCCATAGAGCAGCATTCCCGAGGAGAGAGCGCCCAGGACGAAATATTTGAGCCCCGCCTCGGTCGAGCGCAGGGAATCGCGCTGGAAAGCAGCGACCACATAGAGCGCCAAGCTCTGGAACTCCAGCCCCAGATAAAGGGAAATCAGATCGTTGGCCGAGATCATCATCAGCATGCCGCTGGTGGCGAACAGCATGAGGACGGGAAACTCGAACCGCGCCATGTATTCGCGCTCGATATAGTCCAGCGACAGCAGGATCGAGAGCGCGGAGGCGCCCAGGGTCAGCAGCTTCATGAACTGGCTGAAGCGGTCGACGATGAAGAGATTGCCGAAGGCAAGACCGCCGCCGGCCGGGTTCTGGATCACCACGATCATGGCGATGACGATCACCAGCACCGCCAGCCAGGAGATGAGGCGCGCGCGCTCCTGCTTCAAAAAGACGCCCACCATCAGCAAGCCCATGGCGCCGCCGGTGAGCAGCAATTCGGGCAGGGCGACAATCCAGTTCATGGCGCCACCCCCGGCAACAGGCTGGCGATGCTGGGTGCACCGCCAAGGGCAAGCGCTGTGCGATATCCCCCGATCAACCGGTCCACCGACGGCGCCATGATTTCGGTGAAGGAGGTCGGATAGACCCCCATCCACAGCACCAGCAGCATCAAGGGGGTGAATATGGCGATCTCGCGGGGGCTGAGATCCAGCATGTCCATCAAATCGGCCTTTTCCAGCTTGCCGAAGATGACCCGGCGATAGAGCCAGAGCATGTAGGCGGGGCCCAGGATGATACCCGTGCAGATCAATGTCGCGACCCAGGTATTCACCTGGAAGGCGCCCAACATCACCAGGAACTCGCCGATAAAGCCACTGGTCGCCGGCAGGCCGATCGAGGCGAGCGTGAACAACATGAAGACGGCCGCATAGATGGGCATCCGATGGACCAGCCCGCCGTAACGCGCGATGTCGCGGCTATGCAGGCGGTCGTATACCACGCCGACGACGAGGAAGAGCGCGGCCGAGACGATGCCGTGGCTCAGCATCTGGAACAGAGCACCCTGCAATCCCGCGACGGTAACCGTGAAGATGCCCGCGGTGACGAAGCCCATATGGGCGACCGAGGAATAGGCGATCAGCTTCTTCATGTCGGTCTGGGCCAGCGCCACCAGCGAGGTATAGATGACCGCGACGACCGAGAGTGCGAAGATCAGCGGGGCGAACATGGCCGAGGCCTGGGGCAGCATGGGCAGCGAAAACCGCAGGAAACCGTAGGCGCCCATCTTCAAGAGCACGCCGGCCAGAATGACCGAGCCTGCCGTGGGCGCCTCGACATGGGCGTCGGGCAGCCAGGTATGGACCGGCCACATGGGCATTTTGACGGCGAAGGAGGCGAACAAGGCGAGCCACAGCCAACGCTGCGTCTCCACCGGGAAGCCATGCTGCATCAGGGTCGGTATGTCGGTGGTGCCCCCGATGAAATACATGGCGATGATGGCCAGCAGCATCAGCACCGAGCCCAGCAGCGTGTAGAGGAAGAACTTGAAGGCCGAATAGACGCGCCGCGGGCCGCCCCAGACGCCGATGATCAGGAACATCGGGATCAACACGCCCTCGAAGAACATATAGAACAGGACGAAGTCCAAGGCGCAGAAGGTGCCGACCATGAAGGTCTCCAGCACCAGGAAGGCGACCATGTATTCCTTCACGCGGGTTCGGATCGCCTGCCAGCTCGCCAGGATGCAGATCGGCGTCAGCAAAGTGGACAACAGGACGAACATCATCGAAATGCCGTCGACGCCCATGTGATAGCGGATTCCAAAGACGGGGATCCACGCCGCCTGCTCGACGAATTGGAAATCCGCGCTGGATCGATCGAAGCGGAACCACAAGGCCAGCGACAGCAGGAAGGTAATAAGCGAGGTCCAGAGCGCGAGATATCGGGCATTGCGGGCCACCGCCTCGCTTTCGCCGCGCAAAAACAGAACCATCACCGATCCGGCAATCGGCAGGAAGGTGACGAGGGAGAGGATCGGCCAGTCGCTCATGATCCGCTCATCGCACTTGCCAGTAGAGATACCAGCTGACCAGCAGGACGACGCCGATCAGCATGGCGAAAGCATAATGATAAACGTAGCCGGACTGCAGCTGGCCGGCGCGGCGCGCCAGATTGCGGGTCAGTGTCGCGACACCATCGGGCCCGAACCCATCGATGATCGCCCCGTCGCCGATCTTCCACAAGCCCCGGCCCAGCCGCTTGGCCGGACGGAGGAAGAGAAAATCGTAGAGCTCGTCGAAATACCACTTGTTGAGCAGGAACAGATAAAGCGGCCGCAGCGCGCGGGCGAGCCGTTCCGGCAGACTGGGCACGGCAATATACATGACATAGGCGATCGCAATGCCGGCTAGGGCCAAGAACAGCGGCGACAGGCCCACCCATTCGGGCACGCTATGGGCGCCCTCGATCGTGTTATGCGACGGCAGGACGAACAGTGACTGCTGCCAGAAGGATTCCATCTGGCCGCCGACGAAATGGGAATAGAAGGCATATCCCGCGGCCAGCGCGCCCACGGCCAGTGGCAACAGCGGCACCAGCATGATCATCGGCGATTCATGCACATGATGCATGGTTTCGTGGTCGGCGCGCGGCTTGCCATGAAAGGTCATGAACAGCAGGCGCCAGGAATAGAAGGCCGTCATGGCCGCTGCTGCATCGCCGAGCCAGAAGGCGAAATGGCCGATGCCGCTATTGGCGGCCCAGGCGGCCTCCAGGATGATGTCCTTGGAATAGAAGCCGGCAAATCCGAAGACGCCCGGAATGCCGATGCCGGCCAGCGCCAGACTGCCGACCCACATCAAGACATATGTCGCGGGGATCAGGCGCCAGATGCCGCCCATCTTGCGCATGTCCTGCTCGCCCGACATGGCATGGATGACCGAACCGGCGGCCAGGAACAACAACGCCTTGAAGAAGGCATGGGTGAACAGATGAAACAGGGACGCGCCATAGGCCGAGACTCCGGCGGCGAAAAACATATAGCCGAGCTGGCTGCACGTGGAATAGGCGATCACCCGCTTGATGTCGTTCTGGACGAGTCCGACGCTCGCCGCGAAAAACGCCGTGGCCGCCCCGACGATCGTGACGACGTCAAGCGCGACCGGCGCGTATTCGAACATGGGCGATAGACGGCAAACCATGAACACGCCCGCCGTCACCATGGTCGCGGCATGGATGAGGGCCGAGACGGGGGTCGGGCCCTCCATGGCATCGGGCAGCCAGGTGTGAAGCAGGAACTGGGCCGATTTGCCCATGGCGCCGATGAACAGCAGCAGGCAGAGCGTGTCCATTGTGGGCAGACGCATGCCCAGGAACTCGATGCTGGTGGCCGCCATGCCCGGCGAGGCCTTGAAGACCGCGTCGAACCCGACGTTCTTGAAGACGAAATAGACCCCCAAGATGCCCAGTAAGAAGCCGAAATCGCCGATCCGGTTGACGATGAAGGCCTTGATCGCCGCCGCATTCGCCGAAGGCCGGTCGTACCAGAAGCCGATGAGAAGATATGAGCAGAGCCCGACCCCTTCCCAGCCGAAGAACAACTGCATGAAGTTGTTCGCCGTGATCAGCATCAGCATGCAAAAGGTGAACAGGCTGAGATAGGACATGAACCGCGGAATCGAAGGATCGCCGTGCATGTAGCCGATCGAATAGACATGCACCATGGCCGAGACGCCGGTGACGACAATCAGCATGACGGCAGTCAATTGGTCGAAGCGTAGCGCCCAGTGAGCCTCGAAGCTGCCGGTCTGAAACCAGGTGAAAAGCTCTGTGGTGCGCGTATGGCCGTGTAGCGACACGTCGACGAAGACCGCAACCGACAAGGCGAGCGAGGCAAGCATGGCAAGGCAAGTCACGCCTTGGGCGCCCTTGTCGCCGACGAACCGCCCGAACAGGCCGGCGATCGCCGCGGCGAGAAGCGGCAGAAAGACGATCGCGACATCCATCGCCGGCTAACCCTTCATCATGTTGATGTCTTCGACGGCGATGGAGCCGCGGTTGCGGAAATAGACGACGATGATGGCAAGCCCGATCGCCGCTTCCGCGGCAGCGACGGTCAGCACGAACAAGGCAAAGACCTGGCCCACGAGATCGCCGAGTTGGGTGGAGAAGGCCACCAGATTGATATTGACCGCCAGCAGCATCAGCTCGACCGACATCAGAATGACGATGACATTCTTGCGGTTCAGAAAGATGCCGAAGATGCCCAGGGTGAACAGGATCGCGGCGACGGTCAGATAATGAGCAAGGCCGATGGTCATGAGCTGACGCCGCTCCCCGTCGGCACGTTCTTGATCTCGACGGAATCGCCCCGCCGGCGCTCGATCTGGCGACCGATGGATTGGCGGCGCACGCCCACGCGATGGCGCAGAGTCAGAACGATGGCGCCGACCATGGCGACCAGCAGAACGAGGCCTGCGATCTGGAATAGATACACGTAATTGGTGTAAATCACCATGCCCAGGGCATGTGTATTGCTGATCTGGGAGGCCGCGGGCGTCGGCGCCAGGGCCGCGGCCGAGGCGAACGGCGAGACGACCCAGGCCCCAAACACCAGGGTGAGCTCCGCAAAAAGGATAAGCCCGACGAGAAGCCCGATGGGCAGATAGGCCAGAGCGCCCTTGCGCAACTCAGTGAAATTGATGTCCAGCATCATGACGACGAAGAGGAACAGCACCGCCACCGCGCCGACATAGACGACGACGAGGATCATGGCCAGGAACTCCGCCCCCATGAGGACGAAGAGGCCCGCGGCGTTGAAAAACGCCAGGATCAGGAACAATACCGAATGCACCGGATTGCGCGCCGAGATGACCATGACGCCGGAAGCCACCGCGATCCCGGCGAACAAATAGAAGGCAAGGGCCTGGATGATCATGACGCTCTCATCGGTAGGGCGCATCGGCCGCCATATTGGCGGCGATCACCGATTCCCAGCGGTCGCCGTTCGAGAGCAGCTTCTCCTTGTTATAGAGAAGCTCTTCATGGGTCTCGGTGGCGAACTCGAAATTGGGTCCCTCAACGATGGCGTCCACTGGGCAGGCCTCCTGGCATAGCCCGCAATAGATGCATTTCGTCATATCTATATCGTAGCGCGTCGTGCGGCGGCTGCCGTCGGCGCGGGGTTCGGCCTCGATGGTGATCGCCTGGGCCGGGCAGATCGCCTCGCAGAGCTTGCAGGCGATGCAGCGTTCTTCGCCATTGGGGTAACGACGCAACACATGCTCGCCGCGGAAGCGTGGGCTCAGCGGCCCCTTCTCATAGGGGTAGTTGATCGTCACCCGTTGGTGGAACAGGTAGCGGAAGGTCAGCGCCAAGCCGGACAGCAGCTCGGCCAGTAGCAGGCTCTTGGTGGCGCGCGCGAACATGGTCATGGCTTTACCCTCTGCGAGCCCATCACGGCAACCATCCGAAGGCCATCAGGGCGCCTGCGGTGACCACGACCCAGAGTAGCGACAGGGGCAGAAATACTTTCCAGCCCAGCCGCATCAACTGATCGTAGCGATAGCGGGGGAAGGTGGCCCGGACCCAAAGGAAGAAGAACAGAACCAGGGCGACCTTGGCTGCGAACCAGACCGGTCCCGGGATCCAGTTGAAGGGCGCGATATCGATCGGCGGCAGCCACCCCCCCAGAAACAGGATCGAGGTAGTCGCGCTCATCAGAATCATGTTCGCGTATTCGCCCAGGAAGAACAGCGCGAAGGTCATGGACGAATATTCGGAAAAATATCCGGCGACCAGTTCCGATTCCGATTCCACCAGATCGAAGGGTGCCCGATTGGTTTCCGCCAGCGCGGAGACGAAGAAGACAACGAACATCGGCAGCAGCGGCACGGCGAACCAGACGTGGCGCTGGGCCAAGACGATGTCGGACAAATTGAGCGAACCGACGCAGAGAAGCACCGTGATCATGACGAAGCCAATGGAAACCTCGTAGGAGACCATCTGGGCGGCCGAGCGCATCGCGCCCAGGAATGGATATTTGGAATTGCTCGCCCAACCGGCCATGACGACGCCGTAGACGCCGAGCGAGGAGATGGCGAAAAGATAAAGGATGCCCACGTTGATGTTCGCCAGGACGATGCCCTTGCCGAACGGGATGACGGCCCATGCCACCAGGCTGAGGGTGAAGGTGATCATCGGCGCGGCGACGAAAACGACGCGATTGGCCCCGCTCGGGATGACCGTTTCCTTGAATAACAGTTTGATGCCGTCGGCAAAGGGCTGCAGCAGGCCGAAGGCGCCGACCACATTGGGGCCGCGGCGCAGCTGCATGGCCGCCAGCACCTTGCGTTCAGCATAGGTCAGATAGGCCACCGCAATCAGCAGCGGCACCACAATGGCAATCACTTCGGCAACGATGATGGCCGTGGGCATGACATAGCCGTGCAGCAAATTACCCATGGGTGCCGGTCGCCTCTCCATCGGCGATGCCGAAGGTTTCGACGCATTTGGCCATGGTCTCCGACGCGCGGCTGATCGGGTCGGTCATATAGAAATTGTCGATGGGCGAGATGAAGGGCTCCGCTGTGGTTGCGCCCTCGCGCCCGAAACTGCCCCAGCTCGCAGGCTCGATCGCGTCGAGACGCTGGAAGCGCGGCGCCACCTGATACAGCCGCCGGCGAAGTTGGCGCAGATCGTCATAGGGGAGCGGCTTGCCCAGTATCGCCGAGAGTGCCCGCAGGATCGTCCAATCCTCCTTCGCCTCGCCCGGCGGGAAGACGGCCAGCCGGGCGAGCTGTGCCCGGCCCTCGGTGTTCAAATACGTCGCCTCCTTCTCGGTATAGGCGGCACCCGGCAGAATGACATCAGCTCGATGGGCGCCGGCATCACCATGATGGCCCTGATAGATGACAAAGGCCCTGCCGAAATGGGCCATGTCGATCTCGTCGGCGCCCAACAGATAGACAACGTCGATCTCGCCCTTTGTAGCCCCTTTCAAGATGCCGCCGACATCGCGACCGCCTTGGCCGGGAACGAATCCCAATTCCATGCCGCCGACCCGCGCCGCCGCGGTATGGAGAACGTTGAACCCGTTCCAGCCGTCTTTGACCAGGCCGCAGGTCTCGGCCAGTTTTCGCGCCAGCGCCAGGACGGCCGCGCCGTCGCTGCGCGCGAGCGCCCCCTGACCAAGGATCAGCATTGGGCGCTCTGCCTTCTTCAGCGCTTCTACGAAGGGATGACGCCCCTCGGCCAATTCCTTCAGCGTGTCGGGCCCGGCGCCGAGGTATTCGTATTTATAGGTCAGGTCGACCCGCGGGCCGATAACGGCCACGGTGTAGCGGCCATGATTCACCCGCTTCAAGATTCGCGCGTTGATGATGGGCGCTTCCCAGCGCGGGTTGCTGCCCACGATCAGACAGAGGTCCGATTGATCGATGCCGGCGATCGTGGTGTTGAAGAGATATCCGGCCGGAGAGCCGGGATCGAGGGCAGCGCCATCTTGGCGGCAATCGAGATGGGGCGAGCCCAGACTGGCCATCAAATCCTTCAGCGCCAGCATTGCTTCCGCATCCGCCATGTCGCCGGCAATGGCGGCGATCTTGGTGCCGGGCATGCCCTTCAGGCGTTCAGCGATGGCGGTGAAGGCCTCGGGCCAGGTCGTGGGCTTCAGTTTGCCTTCGCGCCGGACATAGGGCCGGTCGAGGCGTTGGCGGATTAGCCCGTCGCAGGCAAAGCGCGTTTTGTCCGAAATCCATTCCTCGTTCACCGCCTCGTTCAGGCGCGGCAATACGCGTAAGACTTCTCGGCCACGGGAATCGATACGGATATTGCTGCCCACTGCATCCAGCACGTCGACGGATTCCGTTTTGTCCAGCTCCCAAGGCCGGGCCACGAAGGCATAGGGCTTGGAGGTCAGGGCACCGACGGGGCAGAGGTCGATGATATTGGCGGAAAGTTCCGAATGCAGGGCCTTTTCCACATATGTTCCGATTTCCAGATGTTCGCCCCGGCCCAAGGCGCCCAACTCCTCCACCCCCGCTACTTCCGTGGCGAAGCGCACGCAGCGCGTGCAGTGGATGCAGCGGGTCATCACGGTCTTGACCAGCGGGCCGAAGTTCTTGTCCTTGACCGCCCGCTTGGCCTCGGCAAAACGGCCGCGATCGAAGCCATAACCCATGGCCTGATCCTGCAGGTCGCATTCGCCGCCCTGATCGCAGATCGGACAATCCAACGGATGGTTGGCCAGCAGGAATTCCATCACGCCCTGGCGCGCCTTTTTCACCATGGGCGTATCGGTATGGATGACCATGCCATCGGCGGCCGGCATGGCGCAGGAGGCGATGGGTTTCGGTGATTTCTCCTGTTCGACCAGGCACATGCGGCAATTGCCGGCGACCGAAAGGCGCTCGTGATAGCAAAATCGGGGAATCTCGGCGCCGGCCATCTCGCAGGCCTGAAGCACGGTGGTGCCCGCCGGTACCTCGATCGCCTGGCCGTTGACAGTCAGCTTCGGCATCGCCCTCTCCTACTCCGCCGCCAGCTTGGCGGCGCGCGTCGCGATCCGCCGCTCGATCTCCGGCCGAAAATGGCGGATCAGGCCCTGGATCGGCCAGGCTGCCGCATCGCCCAGCGCGCAGATGGTATGGCCCTCGACCTGACGGGTGACCTGCTCGAGCAGATCGATTTCCTCGACCCGCGCCTCGCCCCGCACCAGACGCTGCATGACGCGATACATCCAGCCCGTGCCCTCGCGGCATGGCGTGCATTGGCCGCAACTCTCATGCATGTAGAAATGGGAGAGCCGGCTGATTGCCTCGATCAGGTCGGTGGACTTGTCCATGACGATGACCGCCGCGGTGCCCAGTCCCGACTTCACCTCGCGCAGGGAATCGAAATCCATCAGCACTGTATCGCAGATCGACTTCGGCAGCACCGGAACGGAAGCACCGCCGGGGATGACCGCCAGAAGATTGTCCCAGCCGCCGCGGACCCCGCCGGCATGGCGCTCGATGAGCTCCTTCAGCGGGACGCCCATCTCCTCCTCGACATTGCAGGGCTTGTTCACATGGCCGGAGATGCAGAAGATCTTGGTGCCCGTGTTCTTCGGCCGG
>Ga0137360_10002774_pt1 | contig 10456 bp, 6 predicted proteins | sample Mad1_60_16metaG_FD_104924 | JGI IMG/M metagenome (GOLD analysis project Ga0137360, IMG submission 104924) | Vadose zone soil microbial communities from Angelo Coast Range Reserve, California, USA - Mad1_60_16 metaG | ecosystem: Environmental > Terrestrial > Soil > Vadose zone | place: USA... | reverse complement strand
GACATTTTGATGCACGAAATCTGGCTTTATTATCGAGGCCAAGAGCGCCAATGACTCAGCTTCCATCCAATCGGACCTTTTCCGTGCCATGCTGGAGACTTTCCCAGGCCTCTGGAGGAGTAGCTCGCGCTCGACAATCTCACCAATGCGATCTTCAAAGCCTGAATGATAAAAGGTATAAAATCGGCCTTTCGCTTGTAGGAATGGCTTGTAATGTAATACAGACGTCGATAGGAGGCTCAGATCTTCGAATTCAGGCGCAGGACCTGTTAGAGCTGTGAGTACCGACTCGCCTGGCGTCACGGCGAGCAGAGAAAGAATCGGGTCAGGAAGTGAAGTTAAATCCGTCATATCGAACAGCGCTGCAGTGAAAGTGAGATGCATCTTTTCTTCTAGATCGGCGGACAACGCCTTAAACTCATCACGGGCAAGCGCCTCCCTGGTCCGGTGGACTTCTTCCTGAGATGCATTAGGATCAATTGAGAACCCGCGCGCCGCCAGCTTTTCGGCAAGACTCCTTTGAGCATCGATAACAGCGCGATATCTGTCCAAAAGGCCTGTCTTTTGATATTCCTCGATTTTGCAAAGTTCGTTAATGAGTTCGTCGACTTTTACTCCATAGATCTCCAGGATCCATTGTTCATAGGGTTCCAAAAAGGTACGTAGGCTATCAGCGAGGAAGATCGGGTAATGCTTAACCCGGATTGCCAACCGCCTGTTGTCTAGCATGAAACGCAGTTCGTCAATGACGCTAGGCGGCGATTCGAGTGTTTCCCTTAGCATTAGATGGGCTTGTGTGAGTTGCATCACTTTTAGCGCTAGAGCCCATACTTGCTCCCATTCTGGCTCTGACAGAGTAGCCGATGAGTCTGAGAACTGAGTGCGTGCGACGAGATACTGTAGATATTCTACGGCGGGGAGAAAATGTACCTCATGCGGAGCAAAGTCACTCTCCGACCTGTGTGTGATGAAAAGAGGCAGGATCATATAAGCCGCCCTATGCATGATTTCTACCGGATCATATCTGCTGATCACACTCTGGAGAGCGACAACTTCCTTCGCGAGTTCAGCGAGTACGCGTGTGTTCTCTTTTTTCGAGTTCGCTAAGGATCGCGCGTGCTCCTCCGGTGTCGATCTGTTGGACCAACGGAGAAATCTCCCGTACCTTTCAATCCTAATAGGGCCAACACTCACCACTTCATCAGGAACGGCTGGGTTCCAACGACCAGCTACCTTGCGTCTCTTCCTACGACTTCGCTTGCCCATCTGAGTGGATTAGGGATTTTATGAAATATCCTCTAGGATATCGTCCTGCTCTGGAAAACTGTAGCGGCTTCTCGGAATACATAACGGAGTTCGGGCAGCAAGTCTGGAAGAGATTGATCCTCGACTCCATCGGAGAGATGCAAAGGGGGTGCGACTTCCTTTCTTGGATTTTACGATTCAAATATCGCGGCACCAGGACTTGAAATACCGAGGAACGAACCGAAAGGTTTGACTTTGCCGCAGGGCTACCGCAAATAAATGTTGATCCGGAATTTCCGTTTTGACTCTCCGATTCCAACTCCCGTATAGGCCGGACGACCTCTCTCTGCAAGGTTTCAGCCGGTATTGGTCCACGGTGTTCCCAGCGGCGCCGGAAAGGGCCGGTTTCGCCCTTCCGGCGAGCATGCAACGCCCCGAGATGACCATTTTCCTCGGCGCATCTCCACCTCGGCACTGCTTCGATCGCATCCAAACCCACACCCATCAGCGCGTTTGACGCATTTTACCAAACTGCTAGTTCACTGAGATAATGGAAATCCGGGCTGAGATGTTGGATCGCTAATCGGAGTCGGGCCAACGTCTACAGGAAGCATCCGATTTGGCGAAGTGTCTCGACCGATCCGACGGACTACTCAAGTTTGATAGCGACAATTCGGGTGCGAATTTCCCTTGGTTTTAAGGATCGTGGTTAATTAAATTTCTCCAGATGTCGAGCCGAGTTTTCAAATCACGGAGAACCGTCTCGGCGAGATTTGTGAAGCCTTCCAGCCGTTTTATCCGGTTCTGCAATTGCACACGGACGACATCAGTGGGGTTCGGCTCTCTTCCCAGATGAGCCTCCTTAGAAACGAACCGCACCACGATCTCTGAGATGCCGTCGTCAGCACCAGCGGCTTCCGCAAGCTTCAGCCACCCCTTGGATTTGTCCAAGGCAGCATTCGCCGCTTCGGCGAGACAATATCCAATTAAAACTTTCGCCGAATAATCGAGGTCACCGGCCACATCGAGCCAAGCTTGCATTTCGGATTGCTTCTCGGCTTCGCCCTGCGCCGGCCGGATGGATCGAAAGTAGCGAGGCGTGTCGTCATCCGGGTCCAAACTTTCGATAGCGCGGACGACAGGTTCTAAATCTTTGTGGGGACGCTTGCCGTTCGGCAGTTCGGCGCGATGCTTCCAGAGATCCAATATGGCTTCGAAGCACTTCTTCTCAGTTAATCGCTTTTCTTCTCCGGTTGTGCTCTTTGTGGTGGAAATAAGATCGGCTACATAGTGCGCCATCCAGCGACCGAGCGTGTCCACCGAGGGCTCTAAACCGAGTTCTTCTACAAGTTTACAGCCCAACGTTAGGATGTCGTCAGAGCGTGCGGAGTCGTCCGTCTGCTCCGAGGAGGTAGAGTCTAGCCTTGGTAGGGATTCGCTCTTTGTCATATTCAACACGACTTCCGTACGGCTGAGATCGCCGACGCCTATCTATTTGCACCTCAATAATTAGATCGCGACCAAGCTTCGCCAACAACGTGGTCAAGAAACCCAGGGATGCCTGAATCCGGCTACCATGTTCTGGATTGCTGCTCTCGTGACGCCTCGCCTCGTCGTAATGGCCCCATACCTGTGATGCCATGACAACTGACTTTTCTCTGTCTCTCCAAAGTCTGCGATCCGAGTCGGTTTCCAGTCCCATCATCTCAATGACGTAAGGGGCAAGGATTGGCGGAGGAAAACTGATACCACCGGCCCAACGATCCTGGCCGTCCAATCCTCGGTCGCGGCTATCGTCGACAATCCAGCCCTTGAGCGTAAATCCGGATTCGTCGATTTCCCTGTCGCTTCCCGCGCTCGGGAGGGCGTAGTCATGCACATCTTTTGCCGTAGCAAGTGCTCGAAGCAGCGCTAGGGACTTATCGGGCGACAGTAGCGCGCTGCTGATATGGACCGATTGCTCAAGTTCGGAATCAGCCGCCGTCCAGTGCCCCCACACGTTGAGCAAGCCCCCGCCCGCATGGAGCCCCTCCTCAAAGTCATCCACTGTGACAACGGGTAACGTATCTTTCTCTCTCTTTCGATCCTGCCAACTCGGATGCTCCAGCGGCGTTGGATCGCGCCGATCCCAAAGCCAGCGCCGGTCCTTGCGGGAGAGGTCGTGACGATCGAGCCAGACCGCGAACTCGTCTTCTTCGCCGAATTCCGGATCGCGATACGTCGGCATACGGGCCAGCAATTTTCCGGCGACGACCATCATCGCGTGATAGGCGTGATAAAAGTGTAGCGTGTCGGCCCGCGGATGGGTGCCCTGGTAGTAAGTGTGATTTTCTTCGTAGAGCTTTCGTTTGCTCCGCTCGTCTTCGTCCCATCGCCCCTTGCCTGTGAAACCAAACTCCGTGCGAATTACCTTTAACGCTTCGGTCTCCACCTCGTCCTGCCCCAAAGCGAACACGCGCCCCAAGGGTTCGTACCAGTACGGTCCGATATCGAGGCCAAAGTAGTAGCGGTCATCGTCGCTTGCCGTTGATGCATGCGTTTTCTTTGGGCGAGTGTGCCTGTAACTCTTAGATTCCACGACAGCAAGCGGCGATTCGTTGACGCGGGTTAAGCGGTCCTTGAGGTTCTCCCGGTCTGCCAACACTCCGTGCTCCACGAGCGCGAGCGCGGCGCGGGCGGCAAACTGCCGAATCAGGACGTGAGGCTGGTCCTTCAGCGCCCAATCGACAATCTGATTTACAAAAGGGGTGAGCGTCGCAGGAAACTCGGTTGCGGCTCGGGCGATACCGATGAGGAACCATTGCAGCGCATGCAGAGTATAGAAGGGCAACTTTGCGTCGACAAAGGGACCGCCTTTTTTTTCTCGGGCTAGATTCATCACATGATTGAGCACGTCGTGGCGTTCCAGGGCGACAAGGCCTAAGACCACGTGTGAACCTTCCCATCGCGAGACGCCTTCGCGAGCCGCCATGGAAGCCCAGATGTAGCCAGCGAGCGAGGCCTTGATATCGGTGGGCGGCAGCAGCTTGCTTGACCACGGTCCATCGCCGTCCCTGTCTTCGAGGATGGGAGTAAACAACTCAAGGCCGAATTTCAGCGCTTCGAGCGCCTGGTCTTCAGAAAGCTTGATGGCGAGCAGGCCCACCAGAGAAAAGAGCCGGTTCGAATCCGCAGGATCGGGTGTCGCCCCAACCGCGTCGAGCACGACCTCGGCGATGTCGGCTTCATTCATTCCCGCGACGTCACAAGCCATCTTGAGAGGCAAAACTTCATAGCGCCGACTTTTTGCGACTACCATACAGTAGCGGCGGCACAAGGCCTTGACCGTATCTGCCAAGGCGTGCGTAGTGGCCGGTCGCCCCTTCCATGTATCAGGCACTTGGTTCAGAAAATATCGGAAAACATAAAGATCGAAATCGGGTATGTTGCCAACGGCTTCAATGAAGGCCGCTTCAGAGCCAACCGGCACGCGGCGGATGGCTTCCTCGAAGAATTGATCGTGCTCAAACGGAGGCTCTGTTTTCTTGAACGCCGCATAGGTCCGGACAACGCCATCGGCGTTCGTCAGGTCACTTCCCGCGAAAACTTCGTCCCAATTGACGGCAGGCTCGGACTGCGTCTCTACTAGCCGACCGGCCCGGTAGGTTTCCGATTTCTTCTCAGTCTCCTTTCTCTTCTTTTCGAAGGCAACAACTTCGTCGATGCCGGGTATCGTCATGCCATGCCGGGATGCAACTTCTTTCAGCTTGGAAAAATCTCCGTTGCCAAATTGCATGTAACGATAAAGGTGAGCGAGCGCGGCGCCCTTCTCGGAGGGCGTTGAGCACACGGCCAAAACGCTATCGAGCAATCGATCATGCGACCAATCCGCACGAAAACCGATCAATGGAAGCGCATCCTGCGCATCCAGGCTGCCGCGCTCAACCAATCGCTCTATTCCGATCGCGAGTATCTCTTCGGACCTACCGAAGCCACGATCTCGCCACCGACTCAGGATCGCTAGGCTTGAAGACGGACAAAGATCGCAGAGCGCCTCGACGGTGGCCTGCCAATTGAAATATTTGTCGCGGTCAACATAATCGTAGGTCAGTTCGGCACAGCGCGCGAAATTATACGCCGTTTCAGGCGATGGGCGATCGATGCGAGCGGCACGATCCGCTAAATCAAGAATGGCGTCCCACCGCGATAGGTTCTCGCCGCCGATTTTACTCGCCACCTCAACCGCCTCGTTAAAAAACTCCTTGGCATCCGACTTACTGACCGAAAGAATCGCGCGAGCGGCGTCGATGTAGCCCTCCGACTTGTTCTCGGCATCGGAGCGTTCATCCTTTGCGATCTTAAACGCCTCAAGTGCAAATCTGAGTGCCGCTCGTTTGGTTGCTTCTTTTTGACCCAACGATCGAGCGAGCGCTGTCAGAGTCGGCGTAAAGAGTGGTCTCTTCAGCGCGTCCTTCCATTCCAAGAAGTGGGCTAACGTAGTCGCATCAGCTGTGTCGATCCTTTGCAGGATATCGAGCCATAGCCGCGCGATCTCATTCGACGTAGGGAAATCGTCGCGATAATAAACTTTCGCTGCGGCCATAGACGCCTCACGCGTCCGCCTCAGTTCATCGCCGAGCGAAGCTTTCGTGATTTGGCCCAGCAGCGTTGCCACCGATAGCTGGTGCCACGGAAGCAGCGTGCCGATGACTTCTTCGAACTCCTGAAGGTCGCTCGACTTGGAGTATTGGTTCGTTTTGTCCATCTCTGCCCTGAGCTCGGCGTGGGCCAGGTCACGGAGCTCAAGCACCTGACCCCGCAAGGCCGCGCGTAAGCAATATGCGCGCAGTACGGGGAACGGTGACTTCGTGAATCTCGATGACAGCGCCCTGGGCGGCTCGCTGGGCAAATAGCGTGAAAGCACCACCACCGCCGCCTCAGGGGTGCATACCGCGTGCTGCAATGACGCCTCCACCAGCGCGGTGACGGCGTTGAGCGCGGATTCCTGGTCGTCCCAAGCGTGGCCGTCTCTTAGCTTGACACCTCTGTGCGCGACGAGCCGGAAGGCACGGCGCGCTAATTCAGGGTCCAGCGTCCTCTGAATTTCCCGAAGCTCGACAGCGACCGCGAGCACGAGACAAAGATTGTTGCCAGCCGCACGGGCAAACTCCCCTGCGTCGTAGAAACGGCCGTGATCGATGAGCCGCCTCGTCACGATCCGCCCAACCCGGAAAGAAACTTCGCGCGGCCGCCAGCTCCTCAGACTATGCGCGCCATCGGCGGGACCATGAATGTTGATGCGGGCGAGCGTCAACTCGACGATGTCCTGATCTGAAATCCCTTCTTCCTTGCGCTCCTCAGGCGTTAAGCGATTCCAGTTGCGTAACCACTCATAAGCCATGCGCAGGCGGCTTCGCGCATCACCAACAAGTTCCAGGCGGCCTGATAGAAAGGCAGCCTCGTAGGCGTGATGGGAGCCGTGCCAACCCGATCCGAATGTCCGTCGAGATACGATCTCCTCTATACGGTCGGTTTCCAAAAACGTTGCCGCAAGATCGGTGTTGCACTGGAGGATTTTTCGTTGCCGGTCATCACCCGCCGTCTCCCCGCCTGCCTTCAACGCCAGCCTGGCCGCATCGAGATAGCGCTTCGACCGCAGCGCCGCCTTTACCGCAAACTGAAGTCGTTGCAGTTCAACGTCGCGCTTTTCCAAAGGGCTCGTCTCCGGAAGCGCCGACGACGTTAGCGCCAGTTCCACGAGGTCCGGAAATCTTCCAGCGGCCAGCATCAATTGCGGAAGTGCGGACGCCACATAAGCGCTCGCTGCTGCGAGGGGCTTCAGGCTCGCGATAAACTCATCCATCGCACCGGCAGGCGGTTGAAACTTCTCTCTGAACCACGTCTCAGCCGGCTCATCGAAAAACTGAATGCTATCGCCAGTCACGAGCAGCGGCCGGCCAAGATCGATGGCGAAGCTTCTGATCGCTGCTTCGGTGACCCCGGACATCTTCGACACAATGGGGATCGGGATCAGTGGGCGTAGCGCCGCGAGCCCCGCACAAATCCTGTCCACCTGGGTCTTTTCGACGGGGCCAATGCTATCCCTCAGCTTCGCGATAGCGCCTTCTAGCAGGCCTCCGATCGTGTCCTCGACGGTCGTCGGATTGGGTCCAAGCAGACGCAGAGTGTCGTGCAGCGTGTCGTTGCGCGACAGGGCGAGCGCCTGGACGCGTGGATTCTGCGAACTCAAGCGGTGGAATTCGTCGATGTCGCGCTCGCTCGCGCCCGGAAAACGTTGTCGAAGGTAAGCGGCTGTTTCGTCGCGGCTGAACGGCCGTAATACCCGTTGTATCGCCTCGATCGGAGGATCAAGCTTGTCTAGACGGTGAGTACGGCACAGGAAGACAAGCCGAACGTTGACTGGAATCTTTTCCCGAATGAGGTCACGGACGAAGGATCTCGCTTCGCCGATCTCCTCTGCCGCCATCTGTGCGTTGTCCGCCGCGTCCACCACGATGCACAAGAGCGCCTGAGCATGAGCAAGTCGTACTTTTTCCGCAGACTGGCGAATGCGGTGGAGGAACGCCCGTACGTAGGAGGTTGCGTCGGCATGCGATGTCGAAATAAGGGGATGGCAAAGCCCTTTTGCCGCAAGTTCGTTAGCGATCTGCACCAGCGCGTCTTTATGCCGGTGCCGATAACCTGATGCGTTCCGGTACTGTCCGTTGCCAAAACAGTCGTACAAAATACACGTTGAGCCATCGGGGAGGCCCCTGGCAATACGCGTGGCGAACACGGTCTTTCCGACCCCGGCGGTGGCGTGAACGATAACCGGGGCTGTCGCTCCGATAATCGCGCTGATTAGTTCTGGCTCCTGTGTCCGAGGCACAGCGGCATCCGGACTTTGGATTAGACAAGGAGCGGGAAACAGCCGACTTTCGTCAGTGTTAAGCGCCCTTAAGACGTCCATCTTCGTGATGGTCGAGCTCTTCTCACCCTCGGACAAAGCTCTACGCGTAACAAGCTCTTTCAGCTGAAGGGGTGCGTCGAAGTCAGCATCTGGTAGATAGTCACTAACATCCTGAAAGAGGATATTGCGCTGATCCCAATAATCATCCTGCCGGCCTTCGAAGTGCAGCAGTTTCGAAAACGCGGCTAAGGCCTCTCCCTGTAAGCCGGTGAATCGTTCGAGCTTCTCGAGTTCGTTCGGGTGACGCGGCGAGGCTTGAGCAGCGGCATCGGCCACGGCGTCGGTGAAATCTGTCCCGATAGGGCGGTTAGTGACAAACCAGAACTCGACCTTTGATGCGACCACCTCGATGGGAAATGCCTGGAGCCGACCGAGGTAAAGCTGAACGAAGCCCACGATCGTTTTCTCCAGGCCACTTGCGGTCCAAGGCTCGGTTGCATGCAGAGTCGAATGTTTCAGCTGCATGTAACGGACTAGGCGCGCTCGGTCGATATCTTCGCTCCGGTAGTATTCCGCGATATCAATGACTTCCTCGCCTGCGTCGGCGGGGGGGTCACTGACACCCTCGCCCGGCGATGGCCCTTCAATGCTGATGGCGACCAGATCGTCCTGCGCCGAGAGAAGCCGGAGGCAGCGCCGGGCTGCCCACAAATAGTGGAATTGATCGCCATCCCGGCTCCAGCGGACTAGATTGGTTTTCGACATCGCTTAAGCAATAGATAGACATAAGCCCGATCAAGCTAAGCAATTTCCTGACCCTAGCAACTAAAGCGCCTCGTGTGAGCACGGTTGGCCCGTGCACTCTATCAAACTATCGAGCTTCTATTCGTTTAGCTAATCTCCCGACTCCCGACCTTTCGCGACCGCAGATATCGCTACTGTCCCCGAGGGACAACTAGCGGTAAATCGCGGTATTTTGCGGGATACGCCCAGACGAAAAATCCTTACAATTGCTACCTTTTCTTACCGGGTTGTCCCGGGTCCGGGTTTTCAATTCCCCGCGCCTCCACCTAAGTGCCTGATTTTATTGACTTTTGGCGATGTGCCGTGTTTGCATCAACGAGCATAGGCTTATTTTTGACGCGAGCAGCTTGCGCGACGCCGCGCACCAAAGCGCGAGTCGTCAATCCTCTTCCGAGTATACTGGAACATACCTTTTTCGATCTAAATCCCCCAGCTGCATGGTGCCGTCGGGTCGCTCGCCGAATGTCTCGGACGATCTTCTCGGCCTCTTTTGACTGCTGCTCCACTGCCGCTCTCATCGCTCCTCCTGCGCGGTTACGATGAGCTCAACGCTCTCTTCCTCAATCGCTCGATTCTGTCTCATTGGTCTTGACGGGGAACACTGCAGCACGTTGCCCAGTTGCTTGGCCAGCTCCAGCACTCCACCTTTGACTCGGATTACTTTCTGCTCCTGATTCATCGCCTCGTCTCAAGGGGGCAGGTCACCGAGTGTCTGAGGGAAGGGGTTGATTGACTGTCCCGATTGTTTATTGTGAAAGCTCACGAGGGTGAGAAAATGTCCGAATACGTCCCCCCCAAAGTGTGGAGCTGGAACAAGGCGAGCGGTGGCCGGTTCGCCAACATCAACCGTCCGATCGCCGGGCCGACGCACGACAAGGAGCTGCCGGTCGGCCGCCATCCGATGCAGCTCTCCTCGCTTGGAACCCCAAACGGCGTGAAAGTCGCCGTCATGCTGGAAGAGCTCCTGGCCCTCGGTCACCGCGGTGCGGAGTATGACGCCTGGCTGATCAATATCGGCAACGGCGAGCAGTTCGGCAGCGGCTTTGTCGCCGCGAACCCGAACTCCAAAATCCCGGCGCTGGTCGATCGCAGCGGTGCCACACCGATTCGGGTGTTTGAGTCGGGCGCGATCCTGGTATATCTGGCCGAGAAATTCCGCGAGTTCCTGCCAACGGAAGTCGGGGCTCGGGCCGAGTGCCTGTCGTGGCTATTTTGGCAGATGGGTAGCACGCCGTACCTTGGCGGTGGGTTTGGTCACTTCTATGCTTACGCCCCACAAAAGATCGAATATGCGATCGACCGCTATACCATGGAGGTAAAGCGCCAACTCGACGTGCTCGACCGGCGCTTGGCCGAGAGCGAGTACGTCGCGGGCAATACCTACACGATCGCCGATGTCAATAATCATCCGAAAGTCACCCACATTTATCATTTGAAACTCCCCCACCGGGTTTAGTTCTGTTGGGGGAGCGCGAGGGGGTCGCCCCCTCGCCGCTCCGTATAAGCCACCACGTTCAT
>Ga0137360_10002769_pt1 | contig 10461 bp, 8 predicted proteins | sample Mad1_60_16metaG_FD_104924 | JGI IMG/M metagenome (GOLD analysis project Ga0137360, IMG submission 104924) | Vadose zone soil microbial communities from Angelo Coast Range Reserve, California, USA - Mad1_60_16 metaG | ecosystem: Environmental > Terrestrial > Soil > Vadose zone | place: USA... | reverse complement strand
GGGCGAGTCTAGTCCGTCATCGTCAACGAGAGCCACGCACTGGGACGGTTTGCCATTTGCTGACGGTTACGTGGACCCAGAAGTAATCCACGCTCCTGATGAAAGCTGTTACAGGAAAGTGATCCGCTAGAGCGGAGGTTCAGCAGTATCCCAACTTGTCCGGCCGTCGCTGAGGTGTTTAGCGCACTTGGTTTACGGATGGACCCGAAGAATATCTTCGGACAACTTGGAGCCAACCTCTGAGTTTCGACGTTTCTTGCAAGCCTCCAATTGAAGTGACTGACGGTCGTGCGGATTGAGGCGGAGGTAGCTAAGTTCCGCTCCTTCCCCGTGCCTTTGGCCCGTCAAGAACCAGAGTCCATTCGGGTTGAGGAAGCTGCCTCTGTTACCTAGTCATGTGCTCTTATGGGGCTTTGGAGCGTTGTCTTTAGCCCCCGTCAGATCAATCACATGCTCTACCCAAAGAGGAGCTGCCCTTAACAGATTCCGGCGACCGCCTAACCGAGGCTGTTGCCTTTCCATCCTGTGATACTTCCACGCCAGAAGGAGAAACACGATGGTTAGAAGCAGCAATCCAAAGTATACGATCGCAAATGCCTGCTTCGACCAAACGGGAACCTCAATATACGAGGCAACGAGAGGGAGGGTAATGATGCGAATCCATTTGCCGCCAGCAAATAGGGGATCTCCGGGAAAGGAGATCAGCGATAACGCGGCAATCACTGCACTTACCGCGCTGGATGCTAGAAATTTGTTTCGTTTCACTTCCACTGTGTCTTGCGTCGTAGGCTGTTTTGCAGGCTGAAGGCTCGAGAGCGAGGTTTCCTCTGCGGTGCGACCTGGAATCATAATATCCCCCCAACATGGAAGCTAATGTACCGGGGAAGTGTTGCAATCCGGCAAAGATTGGCATTGTGGCTCAGGTATTCACCTTATGTTCAGCGGCTGGGATCGATAGCTAGGTTAACCATAACCGCCCTCTCCCCCTGGTTTTGCCTGTTGATTCTAGAGGGAGTTAAAGCCTTTTGTTTTGATGCACTTTTGCAAGGGTTGATTCTACAAGACTTAGAGTTTGCACCAAAATTGTGCAATCAGTCGGGATACAGAAGTCGCCGGACCTCTCGCTCGGGAGTGAACCGGCACAATTGTGCGCGACTGGTGTTCCGGTGGACGGAGAGCACCCAACAGGCTGAAGCGTGCGCCACAAAAAACAAAAACGCCAGCGAGACGCTGGCGCTACAGAAACAAGACCCAATACCGCAAGCGGGGGCCGTCTTTTTGTCAAGAATAGATGCCGCGAGTTTTGACAGTTGGGGTTCAACCGGCGGCCGCCTCCTCTGGTTGACGGCTCAGCCTTTGGGGGCGTAGTAGCCTTTGCGCGCCAGGATTTTGTAGTCCTTGTTGGCGACGTCAATTTTGATTTTGCGGAATTTGCCGTCGCGGGCGGAATTTGTGGGGTAGTAGCCGAGGGTGTATTGGCTACGGAGCTCTTCGGAGATTTGGTCGAAAGCTTCCTGGAGATGTTTTTCGGAGTTGACGACGATCATGCGGCCGCCAGTTTCGTCCGTAATTTTCTTGGCGACGCTGCTGTTGGCGCCGTAATGCGGGTCGTAGACAAGCAGGATGTGGACGACCGTATCGGTGCGCTGCGCGGCTTCGATGGCTTCTTCGACGCGAACTTTGCTGCCGTTGTCTTCGGCGTCGGTAAGGACCACGATGGCTTTGCGGCCAGCTTCGGTGGAAAGCTTTTCGTTGCAGGCAAGATAGAGGGCATCGTAGAAATTGGTGCCTTTGGATCCTGATTGCGGGATCGTTCCAGGCGTCACAGGTCCACCTCCACCACCCGTGTTAATTTGTGCTTTGCGAATGGCGCGATTCAGCTGGGAGCGGTCATCGGTGAAATCGGAGAGCAGGTCCACGTCCAGGTCGAAGGTCATAATCATGGCTTCATCGCCCTTGCGCATGACACGGTTCAGGAAGCTGCTGGCGCCGTCTTGAATGGCGCCGAGCATGTATTGCTCGCTGCCGGAGGTGTCCATGAGCAACCCCAGAGTGATAGGGAGCGTCACTTCTTTGGAGAAGAAGGCGACCTTTTGGTCCTGATTGTCTTCGGCGACTTTGAAGTCATCTTGCTTGAGATCGGTGACGATGCGCTTGCTCTTGTCGCGCACGGTCACGAAGAGGTTGACCAGGTTTACGCTGGTTTTGATCGTCGGGCCTTGAGCGGTGGGCTCTTGCGGCAGAGCGGGCAGAGCGATAGCAGCCGCGAGAACCGGAGTCACGCACAGGGCTGCCAGTTTCTTAAGAGAAGGCATGTATACTTTCCTTGACGAGATTTCCCGGCTGGAAACGGTCCGCTGGGGTTCTACGCCACGTAAGATGCTAGCAAGAGGTGCGATGGATGCGTCGCCGGGAGAGCCGGCGGCCGTGCCAGCACTGACTCTGAGAGGAAGTTTGGCCTTAGGGATATGAAAAGTCTACGAAAAATCGCGGGTATGACCAGTGTTTTGTTCTTTGCGGCGCCGGCTTTGTGGCTTGGATTTGCGGCGCGTACTCCTCAGGAGGCTGCGCAGGCCGCGCAGGATCCCACTGCGCCGCCGGATGTGCCGCGGCTGAGCGAGGCGCGGGCAAAGATCACGGTGAACGCCAATTTGGTGGTGCTGCCGGTGACTGTTAAAGACCACTCAGGGCGGCTAGTGCCCGATCTGGGGAGGGACGAATTTCGCGTTCTGGAAGACAATGTGGAGCAAAGGATCGATGTGTTCACGACGGAGGCTTTTCCGCTTTCGATGGTCATACTGATCGACAACGACCTGAAAAAAGGGGACGCCAAGGAGGTGCAAGACAGCCTCGACGCGATTGTTGGCGGGATGAGCGATCTGGATGAGGCCTTCGTATGCCGATTTGACCAATTCTTTCATCCTGGTAAAGGGTTTACCAGCGATCAGGACAAACTGCTTACGGAGCTCAGGCGTACAAAGCTGGACAGCCAACCCGCCGTGCTGCCTCCGGGCGGGCCATTTGATGGGCCTAGCGTCAACGGGCACGCGCCCGACGGTTCGCCTCGGATACCGGAATCCACCCATACCATTTTTGCACAGCCCACGAAGGCGCTCGACGACGCCGTGTTTGGAGCGGCGCAGCTTTTGAAAGAGCGGCCCCGCAACCGCCGAAAGATAATCTTTATTGTGAGCGATGGCGTGAATGGAGGAAAGAAATACAACACCAATACTTACGACAATACGGTGAAAGAGGTTCTGGCCCATAGCATTTCGGTATTTGCAGTGGGCGTGGGAAGCGCGTTCTATGACCGCAGGTTCGAGCGGCTCTCCGAATACGCGCACGCCACGGGCGGGGATGTGTATTACGCGGCGAAGAAGGAATCGCTGCAGGATCTGTACTCGCGGGTAACAGAAGAAGCGCGCAACGAGTACACGCTGGCGTATGTGCCGCGGGAGACGAACCGCGCCAAGGACTATCACGACGTGGAAGTGCGCGTGAAGCGCGAAGGGTTGACAATCCTTACTCGCAACCGCTATTACACCGGAGCAATCGCGCAATAAAAAGAATTCTTTGCCTGTAACACGGAATTTTCTTGACAGTAGCGCGCGGCGCTCGTATACGAAGCGAGATGGCATGGCGGGCAGCGCCCGGCATGACCTTATGAAGGTGAAAGACCGCGGCCCATGGGGATGCCGCGTGAAAGGAGCCTGAGTATGAAGAAAAAGGGAAAGAAGGACGAGGCCAAGGGCCCGAAAAAAGGGAAGTAAGTCGTTTTCCTAGGGATTCGGTTGGTTGGGGCGCTGCCCGGTCGGCGGCGCCCTTTTTTTGTCAGTGTGGAGCCGAAGCCGCGGGACAACCGTCGAACTTACACAATTCCTTGAGTCTAACTGCTGAGCGCCTCTTCATGGGCGGGGCAAATCGGTTTGTAAGCGCAACTGCGGCAAACGAAGCCGGGCTTTGGGGGGAATTGGCCGGCGCGAATGTCGTGGGCGACTTCAAGAACAATTCCTTGAGCCTCGTCGAGCCGTTTGGCGTCGCGCGTGGTGACCTGGATCTGATTGTCTTGGAGATAGTGGAAGACCAGCCGGACGGGGTTCCATTCGAAGATTTCTTTTGCGGCCAGAGCGTAAAGGCTGAGCTGCAAATCTTTTTTGGCCTCGACGTCTTTTTTTGGCTTGCCGGTTTTGTAGTCGATGATTTCCACGTCGTTGCGGCCGAGAGAATTTACCTGGTCCATTCTGCCAATGATCGTGACGTTGTTCTCCAGCGGCAGCTCGAAGGATTTTTCCAGTTCGAGGACTTGCGGGAGGCTTTCGAGCACGGCGGCGTGGAAGGTGCGCAATTGTTCGAGGCCGTCCTGTTTGTAGCCTTTTTCCTGGTAGTCATCTTCAAAGCCTGCGGACGTCCACTCGGTTTCGAGAATGCGCGCGACTTCCTCGAAGGGAAGCTTCGTGCCTTTCCGGAGGTGCTCGACGAAACGCTTGATGGTGGTGTGCATCACGCTACCGAAGCTGAGCACGGCTTTAGGGCCTTCTCTCAAGCTCCAGGAACGGCTGAAGAGATATTGCTGCGGGCAAGTGCGGTAGCCGCTGACGGCCGATGGGCTCAACGTGAGCGGTTCGGAGGCCGGCGGATGAAATTCCAGGGCCCAGTCCGCAATGCGGGAGAAAATTTTCGGAGGATCGCAGGAGACAGGAAAAAGTTCGAGTTCGGCGGCAAACGGGGATTCTTTTTTCGCGATGGGCGCAGGTGCGGGCAGTTTGGGGCTCAACTGCCGGATATCGCGGCGTTTGATGGCGGGGGCCATCAGGAGGTCTTCAATGAAGACCGGGATTTTCCCGTTCTTTTCCGTGAGCGTTGTGAGCGTGAGGCGGTTTTCCGCGCGCGTAAGAGCGACGTAGAAGAGGCGTCGCTCCTCCTGAATGTGAAACTGTTCGGCTGGCTCGCCTTCTTTCATGAGAGCGGCGGGGAATTCGAAGACGCGGGAACGTTCCGTCGTCGGAAACTTTTTGTTATTGATGCGCAGCAGAAAGACTTGTGGAAACTCGAGGCCCTTGGCGCCGTGGACGGTCATTAGCTGGACTGCGTCGCCGGGAGAGTCTTCTTCGAGACTGATCACCCCGCCAGCCTGGGCATAGTAGTCGAGATACTCGACAAATTCGGCGAGACTTTTCGTGTCGCTCTTGCGCTCCCATTCCTTGGCGAACTCCGAGAGGCGCGTGACGTACTTGCGCTCTTGTGCGCTGGCACGTTGCGCCAGTTCCAGCCACTCGAGCAGAGCCGCAAGAATTTCGCGCGCGGTGCGGCGGCGCAGCAACTTGCGTTGCTCGGAGAGAAATTCGAGGAGTTGGGCCACCGCAGCGGGTGAGGGATCGAAAGGGAGTTGAGTCTGCGGAGCTTGGAGCATGTCGTAGAGGGCCTTTTTCGCTTTTCTGGCACGCTCGGCGAGGCGGACGAGGTCGACGGGTTCGAGTCCCCAGGCGGGAGCGGCGAGGGCCCTAGCGCAGGAGATGTTGTCAAAAGGACTGGCAATCAGGCGCAAGTATGCGAGAACGTCTTTGACGAGCGGGTGATCGAGGATCGAGAGGTTGCTGATGACGAAGGGAATTTTGTGGCGGGAAAGTTCTTCGACTAGATCGTCTCGGTGCGCGTGCAGGCGATAGAGGATCGCGAAATCGCGCCACTTGCGGCCGGCTGCGCGGAGGCGCTGGAGTTCGCTAACGAGCCAGCGGGCTTCGTCGTGTTCGGTTTCCAGTTCGATGATGCGGATTTTTTCGCCTTCTTCTTTGTTGGCGCTTAGAACCTTCTTAGGGAAGTCGGCGCTTACCGTGTTTTGGGCGATGACTTGCGTGGCTACGCGGAGGATGTTGGGCTTGGAGCGGTCATTTTCGACTAGGGAGACGCGGAATTTTGTAGAGTCCTGGCCTTCGCGCCACCCGGCGAAGCGTTCGAGGAACAGTTTGAAGATGCCGAAAGAGGCGCCGCGGAAGCGGTAGATGGCTTGGTCATTGTCGCCGACAGCGACGATGTTCTTTTTATCGCCGGCGAGGAGTTCGAGAAGGCGTAGCTGCGCGATGTTGGTGTCTTGGAATTCGTCGACGAGGATATAGCGGTATTTTTCTTGGAGTGCGCTGCGGAGCTCGGCGTTGGTTTCGAGAAGCTCGACGGCTCCAGTGATGAGCGAGCCGAATGAGACGCGCTTCTTTTCACCGAGCAAATCTTCGCTGGCGCGGTAGGCTCGGGCGATTTCCTGCTGGAGGGCGACTTCTTCGGCGCGCTCCTTAACGGCATCTTCATCGAGCGCGGCACGATCGGATTCAAGCTGCGCGGCGAGTCCGTCGGCATAGCGCTTGTAGTCTTCGCAGGAGACAAGCTCGTCCTGACAGCGCGAGAAAAATTCCACGAAATCGTTTAGGAACTGGCCGGGATCGGCGAGGCGGCGGTATTTGTCCAGTTTGAGACGCTCGAGATTTCGACGAAGCAGAATCCAGTGATCGACCTTGTCGATCATCAGACGCTCGGGCGCTGCTTCTTGCAGAAGGCTCTCGCAGAAGGCGTGAAATGTAGCTAGGGTGACGTCTTTGCCCCGTTCGCCAGTCGCGCGCACGACGCGAGCTTTCATTTCTCCGGCCGCTTTGTTCGTGAAAGTGAGACCGAGAATATTTTCTCCGGAAAGGGAGTCGTCAGATTGGAGGAGATGACGAATGCGCTCGGTTATGACGCGAGTTTTCCCGGTGCCGGCGCCCGCGATGACGAGCAGCGGCCCCTCGCCATGTGTGATGGCGCGGCGCTGGGCGTCGTTCAGCTTCAACCCGGTTTCCGCCGGCGGATTGAGATCGAACAGAGTGGCCATGACCTAAGAAGGTTAGCGGAATTCTCGACGAAGAGGAAACGAAGAGGAATCAAACTAAAAAAGATAGGCCACGCAGCGCACCATTCCAGCGAGAGAGACTGCACCAAGCAGCCAGAGCATACGTTCTTTTCTGCGCAACGTACGATCAGGAAAAAGCCTCTCGTACTCCTTCTCAAATCTCCAGTGTCGCTCAGGCCCGATGACCCCAAACGTAAATCCGATTTGCTGATCAGCAGGAAGACGCGAGTTCACTTGCTCCACGCGGTCGAGACTAATAACGACTGCCCACAAAATGCAGGTCACCATTTTGTTTTGGAGGCGCGTTTAGCTTTGTTTCGAAGAGAAAAGAGTAGCGCGCTGCGAGGTTTGTCCGGCGGCGACCTTGGCGTTCATGTCGGCTGATTTGCCGCGAGGAACGCTGAGGGATTCCCACTTTCCTGTTTGCGTGAACGTAAGGTGCTTGGCGAGAAATAAAATCTGGCCGACGTGATGAGCATAGTGGGCGATTTGACGGTTGATGGCTTGCATGACGGAGTGTGGCTCCGTGCGAATCGTAACTGTTCGCGTGAGGTCTGCCTCGGATAGTGGTTCGAGCGCATCGAAAACGTATTTCCAGCCGCGTTCCCACATTTCCATCATTTCGGTGCGCGTAACGGGCGGAGTCTCAAATTCCGTGTCGCGGTTGCGGTCGGGCTTTTCGCCGTCTGTGGTCAGAAAATCGAGCCAGCGCGAGCGCATATTGCCGGACATGTGCTTCACGATAATGGCGATGGAATTGGATTCCGTGTCTAATGTGATGAAAAGAGCTTCGTCGGGACATTGCGCCATCGCACGACCGCCCAACTTCTTGTAGTAGCGAAACAGGCCTATCGAATCTTGCAAATAGGAGGTATTAAGTTGGTGTGGCATGAGGATATTTTGTCCCGGGGAAGGCGATTGTCAACGGCAATTCGCAACTGGCAATTCCGAAGGTTTCGCTGAGATGTCCAGTCGGCCGACGATACATTCCAGAGGTTACCGCGTCAGAGTTTAGAAGGCGTCTTGGAGAAGGCTTCAAAAGACAAGCAGGCCAAAGGCGAAGTGAGTGAGCGGAAAATAAAGCTTGACATTTCGCCTTTTTTTCGCCTAGTATTCCAGGCTCACTTCCGATTCCGGACAGGAGGCTGACATGACCATTGGACAATCGATGCTGGCAGAGTTTGACGAAGAGATGAAGAATACCCGTAAAGTGCTGGAGCGCGTGCCTGATGATAAGTGGGGTTGGAAGCCGCACGAGAAGTCCGGCACTGTGGGCTGGTATGCCGGGCACCTTGGCACGATTCCCGGATGGATCACGATGACAATCAATAGTGAAGAGCTGGATTACGCCCCTGTGGACGGGCCAGGCTACCAGCCGCCAAAGATCACGAACCGGAAAGAGCTTCTTGCGGCGTTTGACAAAGAGAGTGCAGAAGCGCGGGCCGCGCTAGCAAGCGTAAGCGATGTCGAGATTGTGAAGGGGTGGAAGCTACTAGCTGGCGGCAAGGAAATCTTTACGCTGCCGCGCGTCGCTTGTATTCGGGGCATGTGCATGAACCACATGATTCATCACCGCGCGCAGCTCACTGTGTACTACCGTCTGATTGGCGTGCCCGTCCCGGGGCTTTACGGGCCGAGCGCGGACGAAGGGCAGGCGGATTCGACAGCGGCAGCCGCCAACTAAGATTCGTTCGGGGAAAGGCGGACTTGCGTCCGCCTTTCCGGTTTTTCTTCCACCTCTGGCTTCCGCGACTGCTCCGGTCGCAACGCTGTATAATGGTGTACGTTGCTCCTCCGGAGGCTCACCACGCCCATGGATACTCCCGTAATTCTTTCTGCAGTTCGTACGCCTATCGGAAAATTTCAAGGCGGCTTGGCTGGATTTTCGGCCCTCGACTTGGGCGGAAGAATTGTGGCCGAAGCCATTCGACGCGCGGGGATCGACGCTAGCGAGGTCGATGAAGCCATTCTTGGCAACGTGGTGCAGGCAGGGCTAGGACAAAATCCTGCGCGACAAGCCGCGCTGAAGGGCGGATGCGCTCCTCGGGTCGCGGCCATGACGGTCAATAAGGTTTGTGGCTCCGGTTTGAAAGCGGTGGCCTTGGCGGCGCAGGCCGTGCAGCTTGGCGAATCGGAAATGGTCGTGGCCGGCGGGATGGAGTCGATGTCGAACTGTCCATATTTGCTGCCGCAGGCGCGGACGGGCTACCGGCTTGGCGACGGCAAGCTCGTTGATTCGATGATCAACGATGGTTTGTGGGACGCGTATGAAAACTTTCATATGGGGATGACCGGTGAATTGGTAGCGGAGAAATACGGGATTACGCGGGAAGAGCAGGATCGGTTTGCGGTTGAGAGTCACCAGAAAGCCGTTCGCGCGCGCAAGTCCTGCTTTTTTGAGGGGCAGATTTTGCCGATCGAGGTTCCGCAGAAAAAAGGCGAGCCGATTATCATCAAGTACGATGAATCGCCGCGCGAGGACACTTCAATGGAAGCGCTCGCAAAGTTGAAGCCGGCGTTTAAGAAAGATGGCACGGTAACCGCGGGAAACGCCCCGGGAACAAATGACGGAGCGGCGGCGTTGATAGTCACCAGTGAACGGAACGCGGCGCGTCTTGGCAAGCAATCGATCGCCCGGATCGTTGCGCAAGCTGTAAGCGGCGTGGAACCGAAGTGGGTGATGATGGCGCCGGTGGACGCGGTGGAAAAGCTGCTCACCAAGACCGGTTGGGACCGTGACAAGGATGTGGACCTCATCGAGTTGAACGAAGCGTTTGCGGTTGCGGCGATTGCTGTTACGCGGCAGCTGCGGCTCAATCCCGAGAAAGTGAACGTGAACGGCGGCGCGGTGGCGCTGGGCCATCCGATTGGAGCGAGCGGCGCACGGATCCTGGTTACACTTTTGTATGAATTGCAGCGTCGGAGCCTAAAGCGCGGAATTGCTGCGCTTTGCCTCGGTGGAGGCAACGCAGTGGCGCTGGCGGTCGAAAGGACGTAGTGAGACAGGTCCCAAGGCACGCGCGCAAGGACAGACAAAGACTCCGCGAAGATTAGTTCGCCCGGCTGGGGCGCGACGAACTCTGAATCCTCCTGATTAGTGCTATGAAGTTCGGGCAGTCCTGATCGCTTATCGCCGTGAATTTCAACCCCATCCCGTTACTGGGAACCAGGTGTCGGACGACAGCCTCAGCCCGAATGTTTCCTTCCTGGACAAGGAATTCGAGCTGGGCTTTCACGCCCTCGGGTTGCCGAACCGGGGTGGAGAGGAACAGCCCACCCACACTCAGATCGCTAACCCGCGATACATCCTCGATATCACCACAGCGCCAGCAGACCCATATCCCGTCTGGCGTCTCGACTCGAGAACTCAACCTCCTAGAATACAAAGGCTTGGACAGTACAGCTCCCACGGATCACCTCTGGCCCTGCGGATTCGGCCGGGTAGTTGAACAGCAGGTTGCAAAGCCAGCTCAGACCGTAATCGGATCGTGGTGGGCAATCAATCCGGGAAAGACCCTAAAGATTTCTCAGGATCTTACTGAGCACGGGGTAGAGCGAGTGCAGCGAGGACACGCAGGGACCCCCCT
>Ga0137360_10002767_pt1 | contig 10463 bp, 5 predicted proteins | sample Mad1_60_16metaG_FD_104924 | JGI IMG/M metagenome (GOLD analysis project Ga0137360, IMG submission 104924) | Vadose zone soil microbial communities from Angelo Coast Range Reserve, California, USA - Mad1_60_16 metaG | ecosystem: Environmental > Terrestrial > Soil > Vadose zone | place: USA... | reverse complement strand
GTCCTCGCGCTGCTGGCTGCTCACGGGCCCGAGTGCCGGCACCGGGAGCGCCTGAACCGAGCGCACATACGGTGTCGGTTCCAGTTCCGACCAGGTGTCGCCACCCTCAGAGCTCGCGAACGCTGCGTGTGAACCCAAACCCGCGAACGCTGCCGCCAATACAAGATGCATCTTCATGATGGACTCCTTTACTCGGTTGACGTCGTGCACACAAACGGTCCGAGATCGCGGAAGGCTTCGAACCTGCGTCGCCGACTGGTGACAGATCGTTGAGTGATATTGGGCGCCGGCGCAGTTTCAACCGGGTTTCGTCGACTGCGCCGCACGTTGCAGCTGCAACGCAGGTGAAGTTTTTGCTCTGGCGCGACTTGGCGGCGGTACCCCGACCTCGGCGTGCGCGTTCGGCAGTTCGATGACGGCGGTATAGTCGGCGCTCGCCCCAGTGCGGTCGCAACGCTCGTCCCTCAGGTTGCCGCGAGGGAGGCGCGCCACCGCGACGAAGGGGGCAGGCGCGTTCGGCAGTTCAATGGCCGCGGTGTAGTCCGCGATGGCGCCTTCGCGGTCGCCACGCACAGTTGGCTACCTGGGGATTCGTTTGCGCGACGGGATTCGTTTGCGCGAAGGCAAACGATGCACTCGCCGCCAAAAGGACGGCGAGTACACAAGTGACTGACTTCTTCATTATCTGCTCTTGGTGGGAATCCGGGTTGGCTCGGAGCAACGCTTCGAACCGGGCTTAACCACCGATTCGGTACCTACAACATGACGTTTGCGCCCAGCTACATTTGGCGCCCGGCCGATACCCGGCAAATTTCGCCGCGACCGGGGTCGTATTACAGTCAGCATGCGAGACGTTTGTCTACGCGAGGATTCGCAGGAGGATGCCCTCCATGACAGAGCGTTCTGGTTACGTGCTGGAGACCCTGCGGGAAGGCCGGGAGTTCACCCTTTACCGCGGCCGGCAGCACGGCAACCCATCGCCGGTCCTGGCAGTGGCACTCGCCGCCGAACGGCCGTCGCCCCAGAGCCTCAGGCGGCTCGAGCACGAATACTCGCTCGCAGCCGAACTTGATCCCAAGTGGGCGACCCGGCCTGTGGTGCTCACTCGCCACGAAGGGCGGATGATGCTCGTACTCGAGGATCCCGGCGGCGAGCCCCTGGATGGTGTCCTTGCTCGGGGCCGTGGGCAACCGCTCGAGCTGACGCGCTTCTTGCGCCTCGCCCCTAGCTTGGCGACAGCACTCGGCCAAGTCCACCGGCACGGCATGATTCATAAGGACATCAAGCCTGCGAATGTGTTCGTCGACGACGTCGGCAACGTCCGCCTCACCGGATTCGGGATCGCGTCGCGGCTGCCGCACGAGTGCCAGGCGCCCGCGCCGCCCGAGGTCATTGCCGGTACGCTCGCCTACATGGCGCCCGAGCAGACCGGCCGGATGAACCGCTCGATCGATTCCCGAAGCGATCTCTACTCTCTCGGCATCACCTTCTACGAGATGCTAACGGGGACCCTACCCTTCAGCGCCGTCGATCCGATGGAATGGATCCACTGCCACATCGCGCGACGACCGGTCCCGCCCAGCGAACGGGTAATTGGGGTGCCGGCCCAGCTCTCGGCGATCGTGATGAAGCTTCTCGCCAAAGCTGCCGAGGAGCGTTATCAGACCACCGCGGGCCTCGAAGCAGACCTCCAACGCTGCCTGACGGAGTGGGAGGCGCGCCGTTCTATCGACCTGTTCCCGCTCGGCGTTCACGACGTGTCGGACCGTCTTCTGATCCCGGAGAAGCTGTATGGCCGTGAGCGCGAGATTGACGCGCTGCTCGCCTCCTTCGACCGTGTCGTGGCTAACGGCACGCCGGAGTTGGTGCTCGTATCCGGTTATTCGGGCGTCGGTAAATCCTCGGTGGTGAACGAACTGCACAAGGTGCTCGTCCTGCCGCGCGGCCTCTTCGCGTCCGGCAAGTTCGACCAGTACAAGCGCGACATCCCGTACACGACCCTGGCACAGGCCTTCCAGACCCTGGTCCGTCAGATCCTCGCCAAGAGCAAAGCGGAGGTGGACCAGTGGCGAGCTGCCCTGGCGGAGGCAGTCGGCCCGAACGGCCAGCTTATCGTCAGCCTCATCCCCGAGGTCGAATTCGTCATCGGGAAACAGCCGCCCGTTCCGGACCTACCGCCGCAGGATGAGCAGAATCGCTTTCAGATGGTGTTCCGACGGTTCCTCGGCGCGTTCGCCCGGCCGGAGCACCCGCTCGCGTTATTTCTGGACGATTTGCAATGGCTGGACGCGGCAACCCTTGATCTGCTGGAGCACCTGATCACCGATCCGGACGTGCGGCACGTCCTGGTGGTCGGGGCCTACCGCGACAACGAGGTCAGTCCGTCTCACCCGCTCATGCGGACGCTGCAGGCGGTTCGCAAGGCGGGAGCGAGGACGCAGGACATCGTGCTGGCGCCCCTCGGGCTCGACGACCTTGGCCGACTCGTGACCGATTCGCTGCACTCTGAGCAGGATTGCGCCCGTCCTCTGGCGCAGCTGGTGCACGAGAAGACCGGCGGCAATCCGTTCTTCGCGATCCAGTTCCTCATGGCGCTGGCCGAGGAAGGGCTGTTCGCATTCGACGCGGACGCGGCGGCATGGAGCTGGGACCTGGCGCGCATCCGCGCCAAGGGCTACACCGACAACGTGGTGGATCTTATGGTCGGGAAGTTGAAGCGGTTGCCCGACGGCACACAGGAAGCATTGAAGCAACTCGCCTGTCTCGGGAACGTGGCCGAGATCGCCACCCTGACCTTGGTTCACGGGGCCCCCGAAGAGGAGGTCCACACGGCACTCTGGGAGGCCACCCGCACCGGGCTGATCTTTCGCCGGGAGGACTCTTACGCGTTCCTCCACGACCGCGTTCAGGAGGCAGCGTATGCGCTCATCCCGGAAGGCGAGCGCGCGGCGGCACACCTTCGGATTGGCCGAGCGCTCGCGTCACGGACGGCGGCGGCGGAGCTCGAAGAGCATATCTTCGAAATTGTGAACCAGCTCGACCGTGGCTCCGCGCTGATCGACTTGCGGGAAGAGCGCGAGCGGGTCGCCGAACTGAACCTCATTGCAGGCAAGCGCGCCAAGACTTCAACGGCCTATGCCTCGGCGCTGAATTATCTCGCCGCCGGCCACGCGCTGCTGGCGCAGGACAGTTGGGAGCGACGATACCAGCTCACCTTTGCGCTTGAGTACCACCGGGCCGCGTGCGAGCTGCTGACCGCCGATCTGGCTGCGGCGGAAGAACGGCTCACGATGCTTTCAAGCCGCGCCGCGAACCTCGTCGACATCGCCGCCGTCGCGTGCTTACGCCTGACGCTTTACACGACCTTGGATCGGAGCGACCGCGGCGTGGAAGTATGCCTTGAATTCCTCCACAGGGGCGGCGTTCACTGGTCGCCGCATCCGACAAAGGACGACGTACGACGGGAATACGAGCGGATTTGGTCGCAGCTCGGGGGCCGTTCGATCGAGGAGCTCGTTGACTTGCCGTTGATGAGCGACCCGGAGTCCCGCGCGACTCTCGATGTTCTGACCGAGGTCGTGACGCCGGCATTGTTTACCGACGAGAACCTGCTCTCACTCGTGATTTGTCGGATGGCCAATCTCAGCCTCGAGCATGGTAACAGTGACGGATCGTGCTTCGCCTATGTCTGGCTTGGCATGATTCTCGGACCCCACTTTGGCGACTACCGGGCCGGATTCCGATTCGGCAGGCTCGGTTACGAACTGGTGGAGGAGCGCGGACTGCATCGCTTCCAGGCCCGTGCCTACATGTCCTTCGGGAATCTTGTCATTCCCTGGACGAGGCACATTCAAACCGGACGAGTTTTGGTGCGTCGCGCCTTCGACACCGCGAACAAAATCGGTGACCTCACCTTTGCGGCTTATAGCTGCAACAACCTAAACACGAATCTTCTCGCGACGGGAGATCCACTTGGCGACGTGCAGCGAGAAGCCGAGAACGGGCTCGAATTCGCGCGGAAAGCGCGGTTTGGTTTGGTTATCGACATCATCATCGGACAGCTCAGGTTCATTCGGACTCTCCGGGGCCTGACGCCGCAATTCTCGTCCTTCAACGATGCGGAGTTCGACGAGAGCCGGTTCGAGCATCACTTGCAGAGTGATCCACGTTTGGCGCTCCCCGAATGCTGGTATTGGATCCGCAAGCTGCAAGCGCGCGTCTACGCGGGCGAGTACGCATCCGCCATTGAGGCAGCATCGAAGGCGCGACGGCTTCTCTGGACGTCGCCGTCATTCTTTGAGGTGGCCGAATACCATTTCTATGACGCACTCGCGCGAGCGGTACAGTATGAAGCCGCATCGGCCGACGAGCGACCCCGGCATCTGGAGGCGCTGGCCGCCCACCACAAGCAACTCGAGGTGTGGGCGCAGAACTGCCCGGAGAATTTCGCGAACCGTGCGGCGCTGGTCGGCGCCGAGATTGCGCGCCTCGAAGGACGAGACCTCGATGCAATGCGTCTATACGAGCAGGCCCTTCAGTCGGCCCGTGAGCACGGCTTTGTGCAGAACGAAGCGCTGGCCCATGAGGTGGCCGCGCGGTTCTACCTGACGCACGGCTTCGAGACAATCGCCCACGTGTATCTACGCAACGCGCGGAACTGCTACGACCGCTGGGGCGCGCTCGGCAAACTGAAGCAGCTCGATGAACGCTACCCGCACTTGCACGAGGAACGGGCCCCTACCTCTCCCACCGCCACGATTGGCACGCCCGTCGGGCAGCTGGACGTCGAAACGGTGGTCAAGGCGTCACAGGCACTCTCGAGCGAGATTGTTCTCCGCAAGCTGATCGAGACGCTCATGCGAATCGCGGTCGAGCATGCAGGGGCCGAGCGGGGGCTCCTCATCCTTTTCCGGGGGGACGAGCCGCAGATCGAGGCGGAGGCTACCACCGGCCACGGCCGAGTCGAGGTCAGCGTTCGACGGGCGGCCGTTACGCCGTCGGATCTCCCCCAATCCACGCTTCATTACGTGATCCGGACGCGGGAGCGCGTGGTCATTGATGATGCGTCGACCAGTAGCTCGTATTCGGACGACGAGTATGTGCGACAGAAGCGCCCCCGATCCGTCCTATGCGTGCCCATCGTCAAACAAACGAAGCTTGTCGGCGCACTCTATCTCGAGAACAATTTGACTCCGCGCGCCTTCACGCCTGGCCGCATCGCGGTGTTGGAACTGCTGGCTTCGCAAGCCGCGATCTCGCTGGAGAATGCTCGCCTATATTCCGATCTGCAACGCAGCGAAGCTTTCCTGGCTGAAGGGCAGAGCATCAGCTCGACCGGAAGCTTCGGCTGGAATGTTCTGAGCGGAGAAATCTACTGGTCGGAGGAAACCTACAAGATCTTTGAACACGATCGAGCGGCCAAGCCTACATTGGAATGGGTACTGCAGCGATTTCATCCCGACGACAGGGATCTCGTGCAGCAGACCCTCGACCGCGCGTCCAGGGAAGGGACCAATTTTGATTTTGAGCATCGCTTGCTGATGCCGGATGGCAGGGTCCAACATATCCACGTCATAGCTCACGCCTTGCAGAATTCATCAGGCAACCTCGAGTTTGTAGGGGCCGTCACGGACGTCACTGACCGGAAGGAGGCGGAGGAGGCGGTGCAGCAGAGTGAGAAGCGCTTTCGGGCCATGATTGACTACAGCTCGGACGGGATTGTATTGGACGCCCTCGCGAAGGGCTTCATCTACGTCAGCCCATCGACGGAACGGATGCTCGGCTATACGCCTGAAGAGTTCGCTCGGCTGTCGCGGTATGACTATTTCCATCCGGATCATATTCAACACAGGAAAGCCGCTTGGGCCGAGGTGATTCAGGAGCCGGGGAAGGTGGTGACATACGAGGCTCTGGCGCGGCACAAGGACGGGTCGTGGCACTGGATCGAGACGACGTTGAGCAATCTGCTCCATGAACCCAGCGTGCAGGCCGTGGTAGTGAATTTCCGCGACATCACCGCGCGGAAGAACGCGGAGGAGGAGAAAGAGCGGCTCGAAATCCAGCTTCGCCAATCGCAGAAGATGGAAGCGATGGGCACGCTCGCCGGCGGTATCGCGCACGACTTCAACAACATCCTGGGTGCGATCCTCGGCTACGGCGAGCTCGCGCAAAAGGCCGCCCCCGAAGGCAGCGTAGGGCATCGTTACCTCGACAACGTGATGCTGGCCGGCGGCCGCGCCAAGTCGCTCGTCGAACGCATCCTCGCGTTCAGTCGCAGCAGCGTGGGCGAACGGGGTCCCGTCAACGCGCAGGCCGTGATCGAGGAAGCGCTCGAGCTACTCGCCACTTCACTTGCGCCCGGCGTACGTCTCGACAAACGTCTCGAGGCCGGCGACGCGGCGATCGTCGGTGACGCGACCCAGCTACACCAGGTCGCAATGAATCTGTGCACCAATGCCCTGCACGCGATGGAGAACGGCGGCGTGCTCGAGGTGGCTCTGGATCGCGCGGACGTCGCACAAAACCGCCGGTTATCGCGCGGCAATCTAGCGCCGGGTGTCTACGTAAGGCTATGCGTTGGCGACACCGGCAGTGGCATTCCGCCGGACGTGCTCGATCGGATGTTTGACCCCTTCTTCACCACCAAGGGCGCCGGCGAGGGAACCGGCCTGGGTCTGTCGCTGGTGCATAGCATCGTGGCGGATCTTGGGGGTGCTATAGACGTTCGCACGACCGTTGGCCGCGGCACGACGTTCACGATCTGGTTACCGACTGCCGGCGAAGCGTGCGCTCCTTCGGCCGAAGTCACAACCGAGTTACCGCACGGCGACGGCCAAACGGTCATGATCGTCGACGACGAGAAGCCGCTGGTTTCGCTCGCCGAAGAAATCCTGGCCGAGCTCGGTTACGAGCCCGTCGGATTCAACACCAGCGGGGCGGCGCTGGATGCGTTCCGCGAAGCGCCGCAGCGCTTCGATATCGTCCTGACCGATGAGACGATGCCCCAGATTGTCGGCACCGATCTCGCACGTGAGATTCGACTGCTGCGCCCCGACATCCCCATCGTATTGATGAGTGGCTACAGCGGTGCACCGTTGGACGAGCGTGCGCGCGCAGTCGGAATCCGGGAAGTCCTGCGCAAGCCGTTGCAGAGCAGGGACATTGCGGAGTGTTTCGGCCGCGTATTTCCCCCTGGTTCGTAGCCAGGTAATCTTGCCAGAAACGCCTTGCCATCAATGTATTGCGCCACGGCGGCCCTCGCATCGCTTCCGTACTGAGCGCCACTGAGCCGGACTGATTTACGGGATTCTCACGGGAAAGACTGAAACTCGGCAGCGGCCTCATGGGCGCGGTAAACGAAGGTCAGCGGCTGGTGCGGCCTCAAGCACCGGGGTGAGCTGCGTGCGCCGCCCATCGAGCCAGTCGCGCATCCAGGTAGGCAGATCTCCGAGCTTGGCAAGAAGGTCCTCCCAGGGCATTTGCTGAAACCAGCACTCCGCCGACCGCGGAAGCTATGACAGTGCGATTTCACATTTCGCTCGAGGCGATGAGCGCCCCCTGCTTACGCAGGCTGCTTCGTACTTCGTCGGCATCCACGCGCTTACTTTGAGCGTAATATGCCGCGGCGACGCCAGCGGCTTGCCCGGTCGCGAACGCAGTTCCCATGACTCGCAGGCTGGCGCCGGCCCGTCGATCGCCGTCAGCCGTGCGGCCCGCAGCGAACAGGTTCGGCGTATCGACGCTCATAAGGCACGAAAGCGGAATGTCGTAGGCTCCATCGCCTGGCGGCGCTTCGAAGCTGCTTTCGTAAGTAACGCGATCGTGCCATTCCACGCCCCACGCGCCCAGCGCAATCGTATCGGGCCAGCGGCGGCCGGCCAGCACGTCCTCCCACTTCAGTTGACGGATGCTGTTGATATGGCGGCTCTCCCGCGTCCCAAACTCCGGACCCGTGCAGGCGAGGTATGCGCGCTCCCAGCCAGGCAGCCGGCGCAGTATCTCCAGGTATTGCCACGCCTGTTCCCGGCCGCTTGCCTCTGCTCTGGACAGACTTCCGACATCGCGCGGATCGTAGTCGACGGACGCCAGATATGCGACGACGTCCCCGGAAACCGGCAGACGCGCAATTACGCTCTGGTCCTTCGTCAGCCGTCGGCGGTCGCTGCGATCGTCGTCGTGCTGGGCTGCGCGAATCGCCGCGTGCACACTTTCCGCCGAAATATCCGCATCGGCTGCGACGCCACCGAATCGCGTTCCGAGCGTGCCAAGATTGACCGCGCCGCCGTTGCCGTACCGCGTCGAGGCGCCGCTGAACGCGGCGAGATCGCAGTCGCCGCTGGCGTCCACGAAGGCGTCCGCCTCGATCCAGTGTTCGCCTGAATGATCGGCAAAGCGAAGCCGCGAGATCTTGCCTTCGGTGCGCTGCGCCCCCGTCACAAAGGCGTGCAAAAGAACTTCAACACCAGCGTCCCGGCAAACCTTGTCGAGAACCAGCTTGACGGCTTCGGGATCGAAGATCAGAAAGACGCCGCGATGCCGTTGCGGCGGCGTGATGGCGCCCATCGCGCGGAGCTTGGTAATGACGTTGTCGGCTACGCCCCGCACGGCCTGCCGAGGCTCCTCCTGCAGCGTAAAGATGCCGCAATAGGTCAGCACGCCACGCATGGTCGATGCACCGCCAAGGCAGCCCGCCGCTTCGATCAACGCCACCCTTGCGCCCGTTTGTGCCGCGCCGACGGCGGCGGCGACGCCGGCGGAGCCACCGCCGACGACCACAACGTCATATTTGCGAATCATTGCCACTCGTATCCCACACAGGAAGAAAGCGATGGACCTACTATAATTGCGCGCTCGGAGATGGTGAATAACCTGTTCTCAGGCAGCAGTTTTCTGTTTTACAGAAAGATAGGCGCATTACGGAAAACCCGATGCAGCGCTATTGGCGAGGCGCAAATGGACATCGTGACCAATTTCAGGACGTTTCTCGAAGTCGTGCAGTGCGGGAGCTTTTCGGCGGCGTCACGAAAGGTGCATATCTCGACGTCGGTAGTGACGAGCCGGATCGAACAGCTCGAATGGAACATGCGGTCGTCGTTGTTCGAACGAAGTACGCGCAAGCTCTCACTGACCGACCAGGGACGACGTCTGCTACCCGTCGCTCAACGCATCGTTCATGACGTAGACGACGCAATCAGCAGCATCTCTGGGCAAACGAACGAACTCGAGGGACCGCTGCGTATCAAAGTGCCCACCACTTTGACGACGGTGTTTCTCGCAAGAGTGCTGGCGCGTTTTCAGCACGCTCACCCGAATGTCTCGCTTGATGTGGTCGTCATCGACCGAAGCGTAAATCCGGTTCAGGAGGGCTTCGATCTTGTGGTGGGCATGCTGCCTGCGACCTACGACAATGTGCTCGACGTGGGCCTGTGTCCGCTCGATAGGTTCGTCGTAGCATCACCGAAATATGTGGCGGTCAATGGTGAGCCGCAGCATCCGGCGGACCTGTCGAGGCACCGGTTGCTCAACTTCGGACCAACCGGACCGATATGGTCTTTCGCGGGCCCTGAAGGCCAGATCGCCGTGACCGTCGAATCCCACCTGACCACGAACGACGGCCATATGTTGCTCGAATCAGCGCTCGCCGGGGTAGGCATTGCGATCGTCTCGTCCTACATGGCGAGCGCTGCCCTTGCGCGCGGACAACTCGTTCGCCTCCTGGACGCGTTCCCCATCCCTCAGTTCTGGATTCGTGCGCAGATTCCGCACAGTCGCTCGCACCTCACCCGCGTCCAGGCGCTTCTGACCTGCCTACGCGAAACGTTCGATCCAGCGTGTGCCTGGGAAAAGAACATGGAACTCTGATACCTGTGAAACTGCACCCACCCTATTGACGGGTCCGTCTCCGCCAAACGGTATCCAGATCAAACGCGCATCATCGTCAAGATGGGTTCGCCGGCCGGTTACTAAAAGGAGCGTGGTATGGCTGCGCCTTTCAATGAGCGGCGAGCTGAACAGGCATTCGTTGCCCGCGGTGTTAGGGGCGAATCAGGCGTTCAACCACTACAAGCACTCATCGGCACCTCCGTGCACTGGCTTGCGTAACAAGGCGGAGAGGCGAGGGCCAAGGCACAAGCCTTGTTTCGCAACTTTGGAGATTGCACGATCAACTGGTCATTCGACGGTCAAGCTAAGTCTAGTGGCCTGCAAATCCAGCAATGGCGGGAGAGTTGACAGCCCCTTGGGACGACAAGCCGCTTCTCCCGATCGAGGGATCGAGGAACCGATGGCGAGCGATATGGCCGCTTTCTTTCGGTCTCCTATCGGGCATCAAGGGGTATTGCGGAACCCACACCGACAGCGGGCGCCTTTCGGTGGTCGCGACCCGTTGCTGCCCGTCACGTCCTGAACAGACGGCTCTATCTCTATCGACTTCCTTCACTCGATCTCGCGCCCAATCGGAAATC
>Ga0137360_10002765_pt1 | contig 10471 bp, 9 predicted proteins | sample Mad1_60_16metaG_FD_104924 | JGI IMG/M metagenome (GOLD analysis project Ga0137360, IMG submission 104924) | Vadose zone soil microbial communities from Angelo Coast Range Reserve, California, USA - Mad1_60_16 metaG | ecosystem: Environmental > Terrestrial > Soil > Vadose zone | place: USA... | reverse complement strand
TTCAATCACAGTATTAAGTTTTTCAACTGTTACCGGACTTTCACGAACTTCTTCAATAAATTTAGGCAGTTGTCCGCGATTAATTGGTCCGTAGAACCCTCCATGCAACATTTGATGGATTGTTTTAGATTGACCTTTAGATCTTATATATGCAAGGCGATTAAGAAGACTTTCAAACGTTTGTTGAAAATCACCTTCGCTCAACAACATTGCAGCAACTTCAACCCAAAGATTATTATCATTCAATTCTGAACGAAATTGTTCACGTTGTTTAGCAATCCAAACATTATTCATTAACGTAACTCATATGGGAAAAGGGGAAACACACCAGTAGATAAAGCATTCTTACTCAGTGTTAGCGTACCAGGAGTTCCATCTGTTACTGCAGATAATGTCGATCCTGGAGCAATAGGCCAACTACCTGGTGTAGCAGAACCTAAAAGATAGGGAGCGGTCCCAGGAAGAGAACCTGGAAGACCGAAGAATATATCTCCATTGACATAGTTATTTGCCATATGGGAAGTACCGGAACCATCACTAATAGATGTCACATTAGGACTACCCGAAGTGAAAGTACCGTATTCAAGAACAGATGGTATAACAGCTCCAGTTTTAATGATCACAAAAGCTCCTGAAGCTAATGTAGGATCAGGATTTATATTCTTTACAAAAGTACCAGCTGCATTTACCTTTAAGTTATTCTGTTGAATTGTAGTTATCGGCCAAGTAGATCCTACTTTAGCTCCAATATTAGTGACCACAAAGAGAGTTTTAGTAGCAATATGGTATAACATATCTCCTACTGCAAAGTTCTCCATGACATTAGCTGCAGTCTGAAGGGAATCATCCCAGCCAAAAGACATTTGATCATTTGAATAAGTAGGCCCTGAATTAAATGCACCTACCCCGAGAAAATTGATTTCTGGAGTAACATTTAGTCTCCAGCGTCTACCAAACGTATCTGTATAGTTTTTACCGCACTGTGTCATAGGTATTCTTGTTTGAATACCAATATTAGAATTAAAGAAATTGAATTCATCATCTAATATTTCTGTAGCAACACCTCCACTTATGGCTGTAAATGAAGAACCTTGAAAGTTTCTCACTTCTAAGAAATTACGCTGGTTTCCACTAAATCTAACATCACCAAACAACATTCCCCCACAATAATTAGTTGCTTGAATTAAAGCATTCGACGTATTGTTTAATACAGCACCGCTGAAGAATCCACCATTAATAAAAAGGTATCCTTTACCATCAATTAAATTAGCAATCCTAGAACCACCACTAAATTGACTTCCATTAAATGTAATAAATCCTGCTTGACCTGATGTTATATATGATCCAGGCAATTGAACTGAAGATTCTCCACTCTGAAAACCAAAGAGGCCTCCATTGAATGTAATTGTACTACCGAAGGCATTCGTAACAAAATTACCAATGCGTACTTGATTTTCAAAGTAAAGATTATTAATAAGCAAAGGTCCTGAAAAAGCTGTATTCTGAAAATCAAAAGACTGATAAGAATCTCCACCACCTACGTTGTCAATAGGCCCTACAATTTCCCCTGTACCAAAACTAAGATTTGTACCGGAAAATAGTGTATGGTATCTCGCCGAGTCTATGTTTCTAAATTCAACATTTCTAGATTGAGAGTTGTTAATAGAAACGCCATAAGCTCCTGCGTCCATAAAAACCCTATGGATCTTCATGAAATCACCTTGGTTTATATTAACTAAACCTGAAGCAATGTTAACTGAAAATCCTTCCATATCACAATCTTCAATTAGAATCTCCGTGCTTAAACTATACGCAGCACTATAATTTGCACTCAAACCCGTCCACGCAGGAAACGTGCGTGCTGGATAGTGTATAGTCGGTTGTGCCCCCGCGTAGGCATCTTGAACTATACATGCATATGGAGCCGTAGTAGCAATACCCCCTGAATTATTTCCTGTAGGATTTATATTAGGCGGAACCCAATCTAAAGGATCACTAGATAGAGCATTATTAAATCCTTGGGCAAACTGGGTATATATACGGCCTCTACCAATCATTGTAATGCCTTGTATAGAAGTAGATCTACTACCAGCAATACTAATCATCGGTCTATCAGTTTTAGTTGAGAATAAAGTCGTCCCTAAGATCGTACTACCTGGGCCACTCTCACCACCATATGGGGCACGTATATTTCCTTTTAAATGCAGTTCATAGAAGGCATTCCCCCACCCCAAGTTTAATGTATCCGAAATCAAATATTGCCCAGAAGGAAAATAAATATCCATAATGTTATTCTGCATAGCATAATCCAATGCATTTTGAATAGCCTTAGTATTATCCGTTCCTGTTAAAACTTCAGACCATGCAACTAAAGATATATTTGATGCAGTAACAATTGAATTTGATAATGTTATACTTGTATTAGGAACAAATGAAACTACCGTTGTTCCTGCTGGGATAACACCAGCATTTGCTATTGCAGCAGCAGCAAATGAATGCCAACTTACATTAGCAATATTCATCCCAACAACCAAATTTTGGGTACTTGCAGTGGTTAATGTTGTTGTGCCATTAGCAGTAGCTGTAATATAAGCTGCAGATTCTTTATAAATAGCATCTCCTACAACACCGAAATCGCCAACTTGAACTCCAGAACTAGTAGTAGAAATATTAATAGCATTAGAAAGATCAACTAATCTAACCGGAGAATTTAAAGTGGCAGGAGCAGGAAGATTAATAATCTGATTACTATTCATATCCAGATTAGATTGCATCGCATTAGGCGCAGTACCTTTTAAAGATACACAATCAGTAAACGCATTTTCAATTAAAGTGTTATTAGCATTCAGAGTAGATATAATAGAACTATTCTGAAGAGTATTGAATGTACCTAATGTAACTTGTTCAGCCATTATGCGGCTACTCCCTTAACAACATTAAAATTAAGAATAACAGCTTCAGATAAAGCACCCGCAGTAGTATTAACCAATTTAATAGCAAAAGAACCTGCTTGAACTGAGTGTGTATTAACCATATAAGCTCCTGCAGTTGCATTAACACTATTAATAGAAACTGATATAGTATCTGTAGCAGCAACAGTACTATTAGTGACAATAAAACTTACACCATTTATCGCAGCGGGTAATGATGCACCATTCATTGTAATTTGACCAGATAACGTATTAAGAGTAACTCCTGTAGATTTGTTAGTAGCTTGAGTTACAACACCGCCTGCACCTGTAGCATAACCTATTCCTGCTGTAGGAGAAGAGGATGTTATTTTACCTGTAGCCGCAAGTGAAGTTCCAGTAGCTACTCCGATTACGGGCGTCGTAAGAGTAGGAGAAATGGCCAGAACGACGCTACCAGTACCAGTAATAGCAGAAATGCCAGTACCATTAATTTTAAAAACATTACCTGTACCTGCTGTATCGTAAGTCTTATTAGTTAATGTATCTGTAGTAGCCTTACCAATAAGTGTATCAGTAGCGGCGGGAATAGTGAGAGTCCCAGAAGCAGTAACAGAAGCTTGAAGGATTGTGGTTCCACTAGACGAGCCTGAGTAAACCGTTGTACCAGTTACATTAGATGTCGTAACGGTAGAAGTAGTAGCCCCGATAGAAGTAAGCCCAGAAGGAGTAAGAGTCCAAGTAGCATCATAATCAGTACCGCTGTTCTTATGGAGAAGAGCATTAGTAGAGCCTCCCACAGGAAGAGTATTAACTGTAATAATCTGTCCATTAGTAACTACATCAGTAAGTCTCACAGGAGACAAAAGAGTAGATGGAGGTGGTAAGTTTAATACTTGAAATTTATTCATATCTAAATTGGACTGCATTGCATTAGGTTGTCCACCTGATAAAGATAGACAATCAATGAATGCAGTCTCAATGTTAGAACTATTAGAATTTACAATAGCGACAGCAGAGCTATCGTTCGCAAACGAGGATACAGTCCCTAAAGTAATATTCTCTGACATCTTAGGTGAACGGAGTTACCGGAGTACCCGTGCAAATCAGATTTGCTTCGGCAGACCAAAGAGCCGATGAAATATCGGTAAGATATATAATCGATCCAATCACACCACCTTTAGTCGAACCATTCAGAGTAATTGTAGTACCGGTGGCAATACTGAACGCATTAGGAGAAGTGCCTGCAGCAGTTCCCATAACAGCAACACCTGCAATCTTATCCGAACCTGCAGCAGTAATAGTCGCTGCCGTAGAAGCCACAGTCACAAAAACTGTATAAACATTTCCTGTTCCAGTTGCAGCAGGTAAAGTAATAGCACCAGTAGCATTGCTAAGATTAACAATAACTCCTGAATGCAATTCTGCAGTTAAAGTAAGAGCAGAACCAGAGTTAACTGTATTCGCTACAAGACTAGCTGAAGTTAAAGATATACCAGACCCTGGGGCATTAAAACCAGTTTTAACACTCTTAACTAAAAGAGTCTCACCACCTAAGTCAACATTTGTAGTCATTTAGTTTCCTTTCGTGAAAGAAGAGCCCTTACCGCTAGGCAAAGGCTCCTCAATCAATTAGATTTGAGTAGCGTCGTTAATAGAATACATCTGACGGTACTTAATCACGAGAGAGCTAAGTCCACCAGCCGTCGCCTGAGTAAACTGACCTCCCGACACAATGGCCGAGATGTAAGCATTATTCGGAAGACCACCTGGAAGAAAAGTTTCCGCCGGAGTAGTAAGCGAAAGAGAACCCTTATCAGTCGTCAAAAATGTTCCTGGAACAGGATAGTTAGTATCAATTGGCGTACCTGGAGAGGTAAGCAAATTAATCATAGTACCATCTGCAAAGAACGTCCAATGACGCCCAGCACTCAACTGACTATTTGCAATTGTAGTTGCACCAAGCAGTTGAACACCTGCACTAGTTCCACTTGGATTAGTCGTTTGGACCCAAGCTGCGGTGGCATTACTGCCAGCCACAGGAAGAGGAACAACGAGACCAATACCAGTTAAACCAGTACCAGAACCACCACCAGCAGACCAAGTGACAAAAGTCTCTAAGTCAATCTGACTGATATAAATCTGAGGGTTAACGAACGAAAGAACACTGCCTGATGCCGCAGTAACAGGAGCCGTAGGCTGAAGCGGGAAAAACGTGGTATAAGAAATAATACCAGTATTAGCCGCAGCAGTCTGAGAAGCTACCGTACCTTGGAAAGAAGAAGGCAGTGGGAGTGAATTTGCCTGTCCAACAGGAGTACCAAATGATGTGGCAGCCGGAGCGATAAACGCTTCGAGTATACGCCATGGACCATACATTTGATAATCGCCTGCTAATTCAGGGACAGCCTTAGTGGTGCCATACTGCAACCAGAGACCGTCATTATTAAGCCAATTACCAGCAACCATAATATATTCTCCTCTATTAGCTCGGAACAACCGAGGTGTTGGTGAGAACAGTGACCAGGTTTTCAGGCCGATACAACTTAAAGCCGAACTCAGCGATAGTCAGATATTCCTCTTGCTGAAGGTCTTTATTGAACTCCGAGTAGACAGTAGGCATCTGACGGAAGCCGCCGATGAAAGGCATTGTATCGCCAGGAGCCGCTGAGAAGAAGTAGTTAGCCACGCCGTTAGTAACGGAGCCAGCCACACCACCAGTAGTGATGGTTTCTGAGGCAATTCCAGGAAGATAGTTGGACTGATATATATCATAACCAAACAGATTGAAACGGAATTTAAAGCCCGTCACAGCCCCGTCACGAATCATATCTCCCCACATAGGTTGTGGAGAAAGTAAATTCACAGCGTTAGTTTGAGTCTGAATAGTATAGATCACCGATGGATCAAGAATTGCGCACTTACCGCTTAATGGAACGTTGGCTTTCGTTAATGCGAAATCAACTCGTGCGAAATCAGTGAGTGAAAATGCACCACTAGTACCGACGCCCACCCAGCGGTGATCGGCAGTATTAATGATGTTAGCGTTGCTTGCCGTTTGTCCTGCATTACCCTGTGCAAGAATGTTAGTCTCTACCGCTTCCATAATGGCGCGATGCTGCCTAGGAATAAAGGCAGCAATAACATCTTGTGAGTAAAAGCTATCTCTCTTAAACTTCTCAGAGATGGCATTCGCCGAATAGATATACTCATTGAACGAGAAGGTAAAATTACCAGTCGCCATAGAATTATATTTAATAGCCTGACCTTCAGTGAAGGGCGAGACTTCGGCTTCGCCGATAGACGGAATGTTAATCACATATCCATCTGGGAAGTCTTGAATGATACGGACAAACTTCATAGCATTCAGTTCATCGAGAAGAAGCTCTTTGATCGTTCGAGACCAAAGTTGCGTTCTAATCATAAACTGCTGGTTGAAATCATTAAAACCAGGCATATGATAGTTTCCTTATTAGTTATTGATTCTGATGAAAGTCACCATCTTCGAAGGCAGAGCCTAAAGCAATATGGTCGTCATGCATCTGAATTGCGATTTTTGGGTCAAGAAAGATACGTGGATTTGTCTTTTTCTGTTCTTGATAATATGACCAAGTACGCTTCTGTACAGCCGGTTTGAAGGTGTCACTTCTCCGTTGACTTACAGGCGGCGATTGGAACATATTAAGGGTATTAGATTTCTGTTCTAATTCAATCCCAAGAACTCTTGCGAGGGTCTTAGGGCTACGTTTAGCCAGAGCATTAACATCCTCTTCAGACAAGTCTAAATCATCTATCCGCGAACGAATGACATTGACGTAATTATCGCCAAGTCCTTCTTTAAGCATCTTCTGGGATTTCTTTAAATTCTCGTTTTCAATCTGAACTTTCTCTCTTTTAGAAAGAAGTTGTTCAAAACGTTTATCTAAACTATCTAAGTCAATGCTATTATCAGGCACATTCTTAATGACATTAAGGGTATCGTCATTGTTAGTTCGCTTTTGGTCCCCAATTCGGTCTACTAGGTCTACAAGCTTAGCCTGGGCATCATATTGAGCCTTAAGCTCAATATAACTATTTGCAAGTTCATCTTTCTGACGAACTATATCTTTAATATAAAGATCACCTAAGACTTTACTCTTAGCTAATTCTTTCTCATCTTTGAATTTTCTACCTTCTCCAACTAAGTCTTCAAAGTAATTCTTAGTCTCATCAAAGGCAGGTTCACTTTTATCATCTAACAAATTATCCATTTGGTCTTATCCCTATATTGTCTCTAGGTGGAGTTGTATCCGTGATTAAGGTCTTCACGATGTTAAACGCGGATCGAAGTCCATTATTAAAAGCCTGTCTATAAGCCCAATTAGGATTTTCAAATTGACTCAATCCTCTCTCAGAGATATCCATAGAACGCATACGTTCATCAACTAATTCTCCGAGACGATCTAATACGCTTTTTGAAGCGCTTAGTCTTCTTTCAAAGTCTTGTATATCTTGATCTGATTTAAGATTTCTGGTCCAATCTCTTATCATCATCTTTTATCCAACCTTTACCATGTCTTAACTCATACATAGATTGCTCTAAAATATCTAAACGTTGTGTCTGAAGAGCTAAGTCCATTATAACTTTATTTAATTGTTTGACATCAGTTTTCAACTCAACTATGTCTGAAGTAAATCTTAAATTGCTATACTCATTCTTCCAATAGAGACTAGCTCCAGTAAACACTATAGTTAAAACAGTCAGAACTGTACCTATGTTTATCGTCCATTCAAACATCACAAATTTACTGTCGCCTCAAAGCATTGTTAGGTGGAGGTATTGGAGGAGGTATAGGTCCCTGACCAGGCATAAGATCATGATCATCACCAATACCTGTAGCCGTACCTGCCTGCTGATGTGTCTGTTCCTCTAAAACTTGCATTAATTGCTGAGCCTCAGCTTGTTCAACCAAAGCAATGTCTTTAGTGACTAAATTATATTGTGAAATATCAAATACATTCTCTAAGAGTTTAGCGAACCTATAGCCAGAGAAATGGGGTTGAACCATAGGCCAGAGTTGACTTCCAGCTAAATTAGTCATATTCTGGACTAACTGTTGATATTCCGCGAAGTGTCGCGCCGCGACTGGGACGATACGTCCGACTCCCGTAATGTCTTCAACTGTAAGGTCCTGGAAAGTGGCAATCTTAAGGTCATCATCAAAGACCTTAATAGTAGTTGCACCAACCATATTGCGACGAGCAAGTTCAAGCATCGCGTTAAGAGCCGGTTCAATAATCTGCTCTTCAAACTGTCTAATCTTATTCTGAAAGAGTCGAGACGCAGCATTCTCTAAAGATTGAACTTCATACTTTGTTTTTTCACCGGGAGTCCTGAAACCCATAGCCTCACGAGGAGCACCGGCCATCTCCTCCATAAGTTTCTCAAGACGTTCAATCTTCATATCTGATTGAAAAATATTCACATCAGGTTGAACAATCTCTACATCACCTTCTTCTTCTAAGAAGATTTTTTCACCAGGCTGCCAAGTATAATCTTGAACGAAACCTTTAATCTTTTGAACAGGAAATGCAGTAAAATCCCATATATCCGCCCCCATATTCTCGACATGATCTAATCGATATTGCATACCAATCAAATTATCGAGAGGACCCATACCCCATAAATTCTCTTGCTTCTTACGCCAAGGAGAATGATATATAGGGGGATACCCGAAGAAAGACGGATTAGGTTTGTTATTAATCAGTTTATGGCGATCTACTACTGTTATTACGCGGTTTTCTTCAAATACATCGTTGACGTAATCATAGTAATCACCATAAAAAGTTAATATTTCTACAAAGTCACTGAGCAGATAAGCCCTAAAAGAACTAAAACCGTCAATGCTATAAAGGTGATCTCTTTGGATCCAATCACCTTGGAAAGTCCTGGCTCTAAACCGAATATCCTTAAGATAAGTATAAAGTTCTTGATATTCCACCCGATTGTCATCAGTAGTCATACTATGTAGTAATTTAGCTAATTCACCCATAGATATAATTGAACGTACAATCTTAGGTGATTGAATGAAATTTTCAGAAGTAGGATTCATGATCATATCTAATGGTGAAATACGTTTAATCACCGGACCGACATAACCTATCTGAGTTTTATCCTTAGTCTGCATGCGATTGTCTAACCAATCGACAGTTACAAACGCATTACCAAAGTCAATATAATCTAAGATTAGTTTATCAACTTCTACCTTAAACCAAGGCTGGTCTACTACCCATGCCATATAATTAGTGATAGCATCACGCTTCATGGCAGAATTAGAATCTTTTTCGTTAGCTTCCCAAATTAACCACTGCTTCTGCGGAAACATCGTCGCAGTATAATTAGCGTATAAATTATCACGTATCTGACAAAGCTTCGGTACAGTCGTCTTATTCTTCCAAGGAAGAATAGCATTCGTAGTTTGAGTCGTATCCGTAGCATAGACATATCGGCGAATCTCCTCCCAATCATTCTTCTTAATCTGACGTAAAGTATCCCACTGAACCCAACGTTCAGTAATCCGGACTGCAAGTTGATCAGGTTGTATTACATTTTCTAAACTAAGTACTTTACCGGTCAACCGGTTACCCCGCCGAATTTACTGTGATAATTATATACAGGTTGTTGTGCCTTAAGAAGAAGAAATGAATTCATAGGTTGGGTGACAAAGTCCACTGCAGAAGCAAGAGCATCTTTACAGTCATCATGAGAAGGATTTGCAAACATCAATTCTTCCTCTAATGTCTGACAATGCCCACCCATGTAATGCCACATTTGGTGATTCTGATAACGAGGTTCCAATATTGATAGAATGCGCTCCTCTTTGGAGCCCGCCCATTGTGGTGGCCTATACTCATCTACTGATAATCCTAAACCGAGAGGACGAATATAATTTTCTTTGAAATCTGCTACGAGTGTCTTTTGTCCACCGGAAACTTCAAAACGTACTTTTCTAAATCCCCATTTTTCGAAGAGCTTGATAATGTGTATGAAATAATCTGAGGGTCGCCCCGTCTTAAAGCGGTCAATTTCGAGAACATAATAATTCCCAAAACTATCGGCGCCAATAACCACAATAGCTGTATAATCAGAAGACTTTCCAGTAGTATAAGCAAAATCTACGGCCGCTGCGATGTTGAGTTTGTTCCTGTTACAATACCACTTGCCATCTTTGGAGAAGAGATGTGTCCGTTCGTAATACTGAAAACAAGATCTTGAGATGGGCGAAGAGTCCACGTCCCTGGGGTCGTTGTAGTATTGCGCCCGGAAGTGAATGGTGTTGAGGTATTTATTCCTTTTGTCTGCAAGTACTTTTGCATCAAAGCCGAACCACTTGCCATCTGATCTCTGTTGCCTGGGCCAGAGAAATTCACCTGTTCCGTCTCCGACGGATTCGACTGGAAATTCTTTACAGTCGAAGAGAGGTTTTGTGGAGATAAGGTTTCCTGTATCGTCATACTCATCAACGGTCCTTTCGAGTAATTTGGCGTATAAATCATTAGGATGATATCGTGTTCCTACAATC
>Ga0137360_10002762_pt1 | contig 10472 bp, 14 predicted proteins | sample Mad1_60_16metaG_FD_104924 | JGI IMG/M metagenome (GOLD analysis project Ga0137360, IMG submission 104924) | Vadose zone soil microbial communities from Angelo Coast Range Reserve, California, USA - Mad1_60_16 metaG | ecosystem: Environmental > Terrestrial > Soil > Vadose zone | place: USA... | reverse complement strand
TCCGGCAAATGTTTCCAACATCACGTGACCTATGCCCTATATATCGATTCAGCCACATTGATGTGGCAACAACCACTTCCCTCCTTGATTGGTACATAGCCTGATCAAAAATACACAAGATTTCATATGGATCATTCTAAATTGATTTCAAGCCAAGGTAAAATTCAATCATATAACCAATCATGCTCCTTTCCTTGCAATTTCAGTCTGTTTGCTTGGAATCTGCAGGATATCAAGGGTAAGCAGCATAGCAATGGGTGCATTATTATTTACCCCTTATGTTGGAATGGTTGACAGATTCTATACAAAGACCGGCCAATTCACTTGACCTTTGGGTCAAATCCGGAATTCATAGTCACTCCGAACATAGTCCGGATTCGCGGAATCGTGACCATGGTCCCGGGATATATTCGACAATCCTAATTCTCTGTGAATATTACGCTATACCCTTCATGTTGAAATGGTATATAGTTTCCAACACACATTTTCTATCAAGACCGGCTGAGGCCATGGACCTTTGGGTCGCATCCGGAATTGACAATCACTCCGAATGCACTCCGGAATCGTGGTCAATACCACCAGATATTGCTATAAAATGTAACTACCACCTCCCGGAATTCACAATACTCTGAACAATTATCCGATATGCAGAAAGAACACTTGCAACATCGATAGCTACAATCTTATTTTCGTGGCTTTTTGGGACTCTTACCGGCATGACCGTCGGGACCATCTACTTCCCTCTTGCGTTTCGTGCGGCCCCTATGCATCTATCAATGTCCATTTGGATCCATATATATCAATTGAAGACTTACAGGGATGGAGCATTGATGACCGCCTGAAACATAGCAGTCATTTCCTTCAAGACCGCCTTCCATTTCTTACCACCACCACTGTGTTGTGCCCACCAATTCATTCCCAATACCAGCATGATAATGCCGGTATGGCCAGTCCTACACCACAAATGATTCAAAACATGATCACCTTCTTGGAGACCTGACCCAGCAACGCCGTGCCACCATTTGCTCATCTCCTCTCCAAATTGTTCGGTGAGAATGGAGGGGTCAAACGGTTCCTTTGTGATGTGTGATAAAGCCCACCGCTGAAGAGGTTGTGGCAGTCCGGAGGATTCAATGTCCTTCCGGGTCATGGGCCCTTTGCCTGACTTTATCAGGATAACCTCAGCTGCCAGCCACTTTCGGGCGAACTCCTGCCACTCCGAATCATAAGTATCCCACTCCGGAGACAGTAGACCACATTCCCCTCGCACTCCGGCCAGAGTTGCTGGAACACCATGGAGGCCCTGGCTACATTTCGACGTCATTATGGGGATCCAATAATAGCTTCGGGATACTTACCGGGTAGACCGTTTCTTCCCATCATCGGGCTGTTGCTGACCACCGACAGGCCTATTTTCATCTTCCATACTCATGCCTTTAGCAGAGACATCGCTGCAGTGATGGATATTCAGCATGCCATCCATATGCAAACTGGTGCAAATATGTCTTACCCCGGTGGAAGCAGCGGAATACAGTCGGCCAGGATTTTCTCATAATCCCGGATCTCAAATGGACTCTCCCGGATATACTCCGGAAGTTCACTCCCCTCTCCGGGTTCCAGAAATGCTGCAGTCCGGACATCTCGCAGTGCCAACCCGATTGTCAGAATCGTCTTTTCGACCCTCCCATAACCTGCTTTCTGTCCAGCTACTGATGCCAGCGGATTTCCTTTCAACCAGGTGAATAGTTGGCTAATCGATGATCTGCCGGTGCGTTTGTGAAATGAGGCCGGGAGGTATCTGTCTTCAGAGGACCAATCCGCCCATTTTGGACCGGGGCGACCCACTGCCTCGGTCTTGTCTGATACCTGGATGCTGTTAGTTAGTATAGCTTTCTCACGATAACCAGGATATATAATACCTTTGCTGTCTTGAGCAATGAAAGGAGACTTCGGTACATTGGGTCATCGCAGAGGGACTGGAGATACTTCAACCGCTGGGATTTTGATGTCCCGACATCCCTCGGTGTGTCCGGGATACTTTCGCTGCTTGCCGTAGCATCCATGTCCCCTCCCTCTTGCTCTTGACTACCATCACTCTCTTTCCCACCTCCACTGACACCTGCTCGGTTTTCTCGGCCATTATCATCCTTGGCCTCGACTCGCTCCTCACCCATCTCTTCACTTCCCCGATTATCATCTGCCTCATTGGGAATATCTTGCCGCTCCACAGCCCCGGTTGTGGCTACCCCAACTTGCCTATCCCCGACATCGGCTTGCTCAGATTCTGACACCTCTTCGTCATTCTGAGGCTTGCGAAAGAGCAATGGCCGAACTTTGCCTTTTGTTTGCCGCTTCAACCAAAGGGCGAGGAAAGCCCGGACCGCTTTCTCTGACATCCGCGAAGGATCGTCAAGAACGTATCCGGAGACCTGGGATCCGGATGTCAAATATGCGGAATTCCCGTCCCGAATCTTGGACCATGGAGTTCGTCCTAGCCACCCCTGAAACTCTGTAGAACCTAGTCAGTCAAATGATAAAAGGAGATATATCGATTGGATACGCACTCCGGACGGCATGTACATATGCTCGAAGGATCTTTTTTATAGTATCCAAGGGAGTTGTGCTGTCGATCACTGGTAGCATAGGATATTTGTCTACCAATTGAAGTGTCAGAGGTTCCTCATCCCGCTGCTCCTCCTCCTCCTCCTCTCCCGCTTGCTTTTCGTCATCATTTTCTACACGTAATTTGTCAGACAAATACACTGCTGCTGGATTCACCACCCACCCTCTGCCCAGTCCTGCCACAAACGTAGGATGTTCCCGGGACCATTCCGCCAGATTGGCACGTCGTCGGTAAAGATTTCACCACCTCTGTCAGGTATGGTTTCAAATCTTTGGAGCATGTCAGTGAACTGAAAGTAGTTTATCAGTTTGCAACTCACTTGGAAAAACAACGGACTCCTTGCGGATTCCGGTACGTGACCAGCATGAAAGCCGTGACCCCCATTTCACGTTTGGCGGTGTCAAGGAACTTTTTTGCTAATGTTGATAGCCGTTTAGTTGCCCTTTGTCTTCTTCAGCTCAAATTCCAAAAGCAGCAGTAACTTTACTCACTTCTGCTGAACATCACTTGGTGGTGGTGCAATATTCCAAAGCTCGGCCGTCTGCTTACATTCCATTTGTTCTTCCTCCGATAGATCATCCCATAGGGCAGTGAGTGCGGCCGCATATGTTCGCATTGCTGGGTTCCCATCTCCTTCATAGTCCTCGATGAACTGTTTCTGAAATTCCTCCAGACGGTCCTGATGGAGCTCGGCGGCCACAGTTCGGTGATTCCAAACCTTTCCGGTGATGATTCGCCGGGCAGCTCCCTTGGCCTTAGTCTTCCCGGAAACAGCTTCCCCTACAACTGCCCTGGCCTCATTTCCAAACCATGTTGAAACCGCCTGCCCGCGGGGGTCGGTTAGTGAACAACTCTCCGGGCTGAGCAAATAAAATTCAAAGACCTTGTTTAGCATCTCCGGCACCACTTGGTTGGATGCGGCTGCAACTTGGGCTATCTCCTCCGCGACACGGTCGACTACTGCAGTGCGATCCTTGCTCTTTCCGAGATCATTTGAATCCAGATATTCCCGGCAATTATCCCGCAGTATTTCCTTGAAAGATGGTGTAACCCATGGTTTAACCATAGCAACAGAAGGAGATATTGGATTTTGCAAGTGGTTTTTCGTTTGCGAGTCAAGCAGGGCGTGGGTTATTAGTGGGGTGTTAATACGGGGTGGGTTGGGTTTTCGGAGTCATCCGGGGTACCCGTGGGTCTATTCTGATATAATGGGGCATTCGTTTCAATATCCAATTGTGTATTGATGACACATACATCCAGATTTGGAAAAATGTACAAATGTGGTTAGTGAAACACGATCATGTGACTGATTGTTGGTTTATCAACCGTGTAGATGTTCACACCCTTTTTTCTTCTGACCACCATCATCACTGTGTCCAATCCCTCACCCCGCGGATACGCAGAAGGTTGTGGACGCACAACCTTGACATACTGCGTAGAGGTTGAAGTTGACATCAGGATGCTCTGGTTCGTCCATTGAGGTTCAGGGGGATATAATGTGGGTCTTTGGCTCCCCATGTGCCGCGTTGAGCGTAAAAGCGAACGTGTGTGCACTTGGGATGAGTTGGGACCTATGCTCCGGGGCTTGTCCCCGGAGTCATTGTGATTATGCGAGGGCTGCTGGTAGTCCATTGCCTCCGGGCATAGACTGGACATCGGAATGGCATAACTCCGGAGTTTCCGGTCTTGAGCTCCTCATGTGCCACGTTGAGCGTAAAAGCGAACGTGTGTGCACTTGGGATAAGTTGGGACTATGCTCCGGGGTTGTGTCTCCGGCGTCATTTTGGTTATCCGGGGGTGCTCTACCGGGGTATAGACTGTGTTTCGGAATGGGTTACAGGTATTCTGTTTGTATCCATCCACCTTAATGGCTGACCTTCCCGTTGGCAGGAACACCACCCTATTTTCCGCTCCCCGGAGGCCTTCAATCCTCGGCGGAGTTTTCAATTGTATGGTAAAGTATTCTTTCTCTTCTGCTATTTACTAATCAATCTCAATGGCTCTACCATCTGGTTTCTACAGGATCTTTGGCGCGCTAGAAGCCCTACCGCGATCGGACTCCCCACCCCACTCCGCGGCCCTAGAGTCTCCGGGGAGTTGCGGAGTTTTCAATTGTGTAGTAAAATATTCTCTTCTGCTATTTACTAATCATTCTCGATGGCTCTACCATTAGGTTTCTACAGGATCTGCGAGGTGCTAGAAGCCCGCCCACAATCGGACTCTCCATCCCACCCCTTGGCCCCAGAGTCTCCGGGGAGTCTCCGGCGGAGTTGCGGGATGAGGGGTCACCCATCCGGGCCACCGGGAGGAGGCAACAATTACATGGTGATGTATTTATTCTCTTCCGCCATTTGCCCATCTCAATCTCTACCTACAGGTTTCTGCAGGATCTATACTCCGTGGCCTTAGCATCTCCGGGGAAGTCTCCGGGAGAGTTGAGGGATGAGTGGATACCCATTCCAGCCACCGGGAGCAGGTAAGTGGCCATTGTTTTATCTTTCTTTTGGTTGCTGTTCAACAACCTCATAGCTTTACCTTTAGGTTCCCATGGAATCAGGTTGACGGCGGTTTCTATTCCAGCACTTGCTTCGTTATTGCTCACATCTAGCCCACTTGTCTTTATTTCAGTCTTCTCTTTTTTTGTATTTTTGCTATACTCAACGGACTCCCCATGGACGCTGTATGGACACTTTATTATATACTTTCTGGATCCTGGAGGAGAGGGAGAAGTCTTGTGGATGGTGGGCCCCATCCTCAGGTCTTCTCCCTCCTCTCCTCTTTTACTAGAGATACTTCATATTACTTTACATTACTCGCCTTGGACTTGTATTAAAAAATGTGGTTAAAGCTATTGTATAAAGTATAAGAATTTTGGATTTTTGAGCCGAGCTGCTTATGTAATCATGTACATATTGGGCAATTGGCATATATCCTCTCCGCCACATCAAAACAGACTCTCTCCGGCGACCTTCATAAAAGGTACTGGGACTAGTTATTAAGTCCAAAAGCTTTAGATGGTATATGTTATTCAATTACTTAAGTTACAATGTGGAGTATGGGTTAAGAGGACTAGAAATGTATGATTTGCTATTTTGAAAATACCCCTGTTACAGGAGTTGGTTGACAACATTGGCCAAATGGTAAACTTTGTACCACCAATGAATTTTTACTATAGTTGTGATTTTAAGTCAGCATTTTTCATTGATCAGATAAACTCGGGTCTTGGACAGGAACCAGAAATTGTGAATTGGCTCGACATTGACCACAATCACTCCCAGCTGTTGGAGTGAAGGAAATGGAGAGGAATTGATTGATTTACAATACAACCAAAGCACAAATCAATTGACAACATTGGCAGAATGGTAAACTTGGCACTGTCATCAATTGGTTTGGATTGGAGTTGTGGGTTTGAACTGAACATTGAATGTTGATCAGGTAAACTCGAGTCAGAAATTGCAAGTTGTTTCAACATGGACCAGAATTGATCTCTGTTGTTTGGAATGAAGGAAATGGAGAGGAATTGATTGATTTACAATACAACCAAAACACAAATCAATTGACAACATTGGCAGAATGGTAAACTTGGCACTGTCATCAATTGGTTTGGATTGGAGTTGTGGGTTTGAACTGAACATTGAATGTTGATCAGGTAAACTCAAGTCAGGAATTGCAAGTTGTTTCAACATGGACCAGAATTGATCTTTGTTGTTTGGAATGAAGGAAATGGAGAGGAATTGATTGATTTACAATACCACCCAAAACACAAATTCATTGACAACCTTTGAGTCATTTTGCAACAGGTCCCTTATGATTCCACCAACTGAAACACAAAGAGACCAAGCCAAAATGATTATGGTGTCATAATGAGTATGACTTCACCACACAATGAAATATTTTTCAAGGGATCACACTGAAAGCCATAGGACATTGTTCAGGAGTCGACTCATTTGATTTGGTGGAGGGGGTTCATCTAGGTCATTCCAAAAATGTATGCCAGTCAGAGGGCTCATAGTGAAGAAACATATTCAAATTTGACTAAGTAGCCACACATCACATTTACATCAGTCCTGCTCCACAACTGGAATGGCTTGAACCCCAACTGAAACAAATTGTAAGTACCTGCTTGCAAAATACTCTATTGGCAGAATGGTAAACCTTGTACCACCAGCAAAGAGTTTTGTGGATTTGAAGTCAACATTTATCATTGATCAGATAAACTTGAGTCCCAGATAGGTGCTGGAAATCGCAAGTTGGTTCAACATGAACCAGAATTGATCTCTGTTGTTTGGAATGAAGGAGATGGAGAGGAATTGATTAATTTATAATACAACCCAAAACACAAATTGATTGACAATATTGGCAGAATAGTAAACCTTGTACCATCAGCAAAGGGTTTTGTGGATTTGAATTCAACATTTATCATTGATCAGATAAAATCAAATCCCAGACAGGAATAAGAAGAATTCATGTAAGTTAATTCAACATTCACTCTAATCACTTACCATGAACAAGGAGCATATGGGGAGGAATGATAAATGATCAATGACATGGGGGGACATTTGGAATGGTAAACCCAAAGAAAATCTTGATTTTTCCAGTTGTGGCAAGGGGGCCATATTTGATCAATATAAACAGGGACAAACAAAGATTGCACCAATTTCGACGGCTTCTCCACATTGATTCCATTGGCCTCACAATGCGGAAAAAGAAGGTAGAAATGGATTCCCAGATTGCAAAACCAACCAAGGTTGATTCCTGTAGAGCCTTTGATATCTGGGACCAGCTAGGCCATAGGCTGAGCAAGATGCCATATGGAGACACCTTGTAAGCAAATACTGGACCATCTTGAATAGAGCTAAAATGCCATCATGGACCATAGGGAAAATTCAAAGACAACTGATCTGGAGTCAAATCCAACTCCAACAGCCCGCGCTCCAATTAACACCGGGATCGGGCCGGGTGGGTTGTTGAATCCGAATCTTACTCCGGATCCAACTCCGGCTCCAACTACAACCCCGGTTCCCACTCCAACTGCGAGGGCCCAGGGGCCGTTTCAAGCCGGGATCAGGCCAAACCAGGTCTCGGAAAGGCGCCAGTTTGGGATGGATGTGAGGCGGATGATCAAAATGGTCCAGAAGGCTGTACTCAATCCTGGTGGGTCATTGTGATGGTCTACCTGAAAATAGCTCAATGGCAAGGTATTGCAGTGTATATTCCATGGGACATCGCGGAGTATGCATCGGAATGTATATTTGCACCATCCGGAGTGCGGAGTATAAACAAATTGAGGTTCCCTTGTGTACAGCTCGGCCGGCATGAAGAACCTCTCACCATTGTGGACCGGAAAGGTCGGATTATATTGTGGTATCTCCCGGAACTTCTATCCCGACTGCAGCAGGTAAGAGGTAGCATTCTACCCCACTAACCCGGTTCCTGAGTCCAATGGTTCCTAACAGAAAGCATTGCGGCGCGGGGTCCACCGGATCTCTCCATTGTTGCAGAGTTCAATTCGGAAGCAACGTCCTAACAAGTCATCCCCAAACTGGCGGATTTTTCACGAGAATTTTGCTGGCCAGAACGCATCCCGCACTTTACAGCCAGGAGCCGTGACATTCTCCGCCGGCTGGTTCGCACAGGCCCATGATGTATGTAACTATCACTTCATGGTAGATGCCCATAGCATGACATTCCCTTCAGTCCGATGCATACCTTCTCAAGCCATCAGCCAACCTACATTCACACCATTTACATCGTGGTGGAGGCCGTTGGATGCAGGAAACTAGGTCTGTGGAGAGGTTCCTAAACCTTACCTTGGCCCTCATCCACCCAGAACTACATACCTGTGGTATGGAGATGCTCCGTAAGCTCCAATACTTTACAACCACCGCTAAAATCGCATCGGAATGGGTATCCGCCTACACCGGAATCCAGGTGATATCCAACCGGGTCACCCCCGGACACCGGGACAGTAAAGGGCGTCCGGAATGGTACGATCTTCTCACCGGAATAGGTCGAGGGTCCCTGCCTACTCTCCTTGTTAACGATATTGGTTTGGAGCTTGCATATAATCCTGGAACGGTAGTTGGATTGTGCGGGAGCATATTGGAACATGAGGTCCGGGCTTGGGGTAGTGGAGACCGGGTGTGCTATGCCCATTTCATGCGTGAGGCTGTGCGGCAGCGACTCGGAGTCAATGCCGCGGGGTGGGTCATGCAGAATATCTATGGAAAATACTTACCTAGTCATGTTGCTTCGGCCAAAGGGTTCATCCCATAGATATTTCCAAATTTAGCACAATTTCTATATTTGGATACCCTATTGTTTGAGGTGCTTCAGATCTCTTATCTCTGCATCTTACTACCATGGGCAAGTTGCGGCTCAAACGAACCACAGATTATGTGATGGTGGACCATGTCAGTGTGGACACTAGACGTGGTCCTACAACAAGGGAAAAAGTTGTGCCGGAGTCCCTGCAGAAGAGGAGACTATCCTCCTCTCCATCCAAGCAACGGCCATCCACTCCTATCTATGAACACATCGTAGGGGATACCCCAAATCCAAAGAGGATGCGGACTGGACAAAAGGTACACTAATTTCATTTTCCTTTTGGAAATCATCAATAACCACACATGCAGAGCCAAAATGACTACTTAAGGGAGTGGATAGCCCATCGGGACCGTTACCTTCTCGAAGTAGTGAAGCAGGAATCTCCTCCACCGCATTCCAAATGCTCTTCCTGTTCATCCAACTATGCACCATATAGATGTGTTGATTGTTGGGGAGAACCGATCTTCTGCAGCGACTGTTGCAAATCAACTCATCAACAGCATCCATTTCATCGGATAAAAAGATGGAATGGATCGTTTTTTGAGTCCGATGATTTGATTTCTTTGGGTATAGTTTTACATATGGGCCATGGAGGGAGTCAATGTCCCTCCCATGGGATACCGGTGACATCGGAGAAGCCGGAAACACAATGGGAAGACGTCGAAGACACTACAATGGATGGGGATGTTAGGGAGGAAAGTGGGCACTCTGTGGGAAACAGCTTTTCCACTATTGGATCACATCCTGGCATCGGTGTGGGGAATGGGCAAGGACTATGGGGTCCGTTCGTGCCGGAAACCACCCGGATGGTGATCGTGACTTCAAATGGAGTCTTCCGCCGCCGGATTAGATGGTGCCGTTGCCCCGGGCGTCCGGATGATCACATTCAACTGCTACAACTCCATCTGTTCTCTGGTAGCATAAACCGGCCTTCAACAGCGTTTACCTTCGAACTTCTTGACCACTTCCATATAGATGCGATGGAGTGCAAGACGGCCGCCATGAACTTCTTCGCCAAGCTCAGACGGATGACCAACGGTGCCTTCCCCGCTAGTGTACCGGTAAGCCTGCTGTCCGATTAACGCGCTCCCTCAATGATCAAACCATGCGTTATAGAACCGATACCGGGAGCTGATGCGAGCGTCCCGACAGTGGAGGAATCTTCAAGTCTTGAAAAGAGCCGGCCTTGCACATGACATCAATCGTGCGAGGAAACCTGGTGATCTGGCACTTTTCTGCCCTACTTGCCCTCAACCCGGGATCAATGTACCCCCAAAACATGAGTGGCTAGAGGAAGATAAGTGAGTCCCGGAATGAATATGATGGATTCCGCCCTGTGCTGAACATACTATCAGATTGCTTTACAGACCTTCATATGTCATGGATGGCAATTTTAAGCTTGACCACTTGAAAATGAGGCGGCCAGAGGACGATGTGGCATTGCGGGATGGTGGGGGTCATATGACCACCAAGGCGCCGTATATGGAACATCTCCGGACTGCTCCGGAGTCGAAAACTGTTG
>Ga0137360_10002760_pt1 | contig 10475 bp, 8 predicted proteins | sample Mad1_60_16metaG_FD_104924 | JGI IMG/M metagenome (GOLD analysis project Ga0137360, IMG submission 104924) | Vadose zone soil microbial communities from Angelo Coast Range Reserve, California, USA - Mad1_60_16 metaG | ecosystem: Environmental > Terrestrial > Soil > Vadose zone | place: USA... | reverse complement strand
GGCGCAGGCCTTCTTCTCCTGTTTCGTGGACCATAGAGTCCAGAATATTGCGCGCGGCTTCCAAGTTCTGCGCCTCGCCGGGCTGCGCCAGGAAAGCGACTATTGCCGATCGCACTGAGAAGTCAGGAAAATCGCCGAGTTGCTCGATGGCGGTCAGGGGATCGATATGCGCGTGGTGGCTCAGGAACAGAAGGGCTTCGGTGCGCACGCTTAGTTCCGGGTCACGCAGCAATCGCTCCACTTCCGGGACGGCGCCTTTGTCCCCCGCCGCCGAAAGAATAGCGACGGCTTTCTGCCGAACCTCTGCCGCGGAATGAGTCAGTAGTGCGCGTATCGCCGGATGCGCAGCTCTTTGCTGCTCCACTTCAAAAAGGGAGAGGGCGTAAAGGATTTCGCTGGGGTCGGATGCGGATAGGTTGAGGGCCAGAAGATCGGTAGTCGACCGGTCAAGCACGGGAGCGCTGGCCTGCTCCACATCGAGGCGGTGCTGGCTGATGCTTTCCCTCAGCGTCGCCACGTATTGCCGCCGCACACTAGTAACCGCCACGAGCCATGCGCCCGCAAGCAACAACACGACCCAGCTGATTTGACGCGCCGGCCAATGCAGGCCGGTGGCAAAGATGAGAACGGCCAATCCGGACAGGCCATCGCCCAGCCGCCAGATCACCGTATCGATGAACCATTTCACTTGCAGCTTTACACCGGCGGGGATAGGCAGGTAGAGCAACTCGGCCGTCGATTTGTCGACCGAATAGCGCAGGACCTGGTCGCTGCCCCTCAGCGCCACGGCGGAAGCCAGTGTGCCAAAAGCCAGCAGACCGCCGGAGCCCAGCAACACGGCGATGGGAAGAACAAACAGCGCGGTGCCAATGCCGAATCGGCGCAAGAATCTTGCCGTCAAGAGCAATTGAAACAGCAACCCGATCACGCCCGCGTAGAAATAAAAGCCACCAAAAAACTCCGCCATGGCGTCTTTCTTGACCAGGAACTGCTGCCCAATGGCTAGGAACTGCCAGCCCGTCAGCGTCACGACAAGCGACGAAATGCAGATGACCGCTGCGATGCCCCGCAAATACGGCGAGCCAAATAATAGGCGCATGCTTGCGGCCAGATTGCGCGGGGCGGTTTCGGCGGGTACCGCGGCTGTCTCCTGCGCTTCACCTACTACCGCTCGGCCCCTGCGCCAGACCAGGATCACCAGGCCGGCGCAGACTAAAACGAAAAAAGTCATCGCCAGCAACAGGCTTTCCGTTCCGAACCTCTTGGCCATCGCCTTGGAAAGGAAACCGGCAAAGATCCCGCCCGCAATGGCGCCTCCGCCTACCATTCCGAAAACGCGCTTGGCTTCGCGCGTGGTGAGCACGTAATTTGCGAGCGTCCAGATCTGCGTCGCACCCAGCACGCCAAAAATTTTTACCCATACATAGAACGCGGGAAAAACCCAGATCAGGCGGGAATAGTAATGAGCCAGCCCCCAGAACAATGCCCAGGTGGCAGCGAAAAATATCATGCTGCCTACGAGCAGGTCGCGGAAAACAACTCGCCGCGCAATAAGCACGTAACACGCAATGACCGCCACAACCAACACCGAACTGGCGATATCGGCGTAGGCGAGTTGTCTCGCCTGGAAGCGCGACAGGAAAAGGGCCGCCCCCGCCACACCACCGACTTTGTAGCTGCAGATGATTAGAAACAGGCAAGAGCACAGAAGGGTGCCGCGCCCCAAATCTCCAGGCCGGACATTCAGAGCTCGCTCGAGCCACCCTTTCATCTGACAAACCTTCTTTCGTAACCCTTCTTCTGATTGCGTCTTCTTATTGCGGCGCAGCGGTCGTTCCGCCACAGATACGGTTGGCGGGTAGGTCGGCTGGCTTTTCCGAAGCCGTTGACCCGTTCACCGCCGCCGGATGTTCTCCTGTGTTTTGAGGCGAAGAGACGGCTGAATCCAAGAGGACTACTTGCTCGTCCAGATACACCGCGATGAATTTGGAACCGCCGCAAATCTCGAGAGCGGACGCTCTACCCCCCGGGTAGTAGCTGCTGAGCATGCCGGTATCGATCAGGAAAACCTTGTCGCCAAAGCGAGGCCGGATGCGACCACCATTCTGCACCGTGTGCCCGACCACAATGTGCGTCGCCTTGTAACTCTCCAGCACCTTGCTCGATTGCGGTTCACCCTCCTGGTCGCTCCACCGGTCGTAACCGCGAAACCAGAGGGGGCCATCAACCCGCACGCTGAGCCAATCTACATGTTTCAAGAATTCCTGAATCTTGGCTTTACGTTCGTCACTGCCGGAGACACGCGACTTCAGCTCGGCGACAATTTCCGCCTGAAGCACATTATTGATTTCCTGCAAATTGAAGAATGGCAGAATCAATTTTTCATTCTCCAAATACTGTTTCAAGGCGTCGAACTCCTTGATCTCGTCGTGGACCCGGTTATTGATCGCATCGAGCTTGGTCTTGGCCAGATCAGGATGAATTCCGCCGTGCAAGAAAATGACTCCTCCAATTTCCGCCACGGCAGCATGTCTTCGCAGCCACTGGCCGTATTCTCCCTTGAGACCAAGCGCCTCGCGCTGCTCGACAAAGCCTGCCGGATGCCGCGCCATCCACTCTGTCTCGGTCAACTCCATGGGTTGCGGAAGCTCGGCTAGTAACGATGCGTGACTGCCTCTCCATTTCACATACTCTTCATACGCAGCTTTCTGCCGCTGCACCGAATTGCCGTCCGCAAAACTGCCGTAGTTCATGGGAGTGACGTAACGCAAATCCCCCATGATATTCATCATTTCGTGATTGCCGAGCAGGCTGACGACCCGGCCGCCTGCTTGTGGCGCTTCCTTCTCGAGCCCCATCATCAGGTTTAAGACTTCGCGCGGCTTGGGGCCGCGGTCCAAAAGGTCACCAACCTGGACGAAGGTTGTCTTCCCACCTACCCAATGATTCTGGGCATCGACAAGTCCGGTGTGGCGAAGAATGGCCACGAAGTCGTCGAAGTCATTGTGGACATCGCCGATGGCGATCACCGCGTCCGGCGCTTTCACCGGAGCCTTTGCCGGTCCCGCCCACGCTGGGACCGCGGACACCAGGAGCAGTAGCGAAATGCGCGCCCGGCCCGTAGAAACAGGTGCCGGACGGCGGAGCCATTTCCCGCATTCTGAAAGCCAACCAGACAATCCGCAGAGTTTTATTGAAAGCATTGCGTTCGCAGGGCTATTGCGCTGCATCTTAGGCTCGCAAAGTCGCACAAGTCAACAAACGGAATATCCGCATGTGCCAGTTGACGATAGGTCTAAACCAATAGGCAAAATCGCGGGGCCTTCGTCCGAAGACCCCGCGATCTGATTGCTGCGTGAATACGCGATCGACGCCAAAATCAGCGCGTTGCGCTACTGCGAGTGAGACAGCCGCTTGGAGATCAATGTTGCGTGGATTACGCCGGACTTCTCCGCGGTACCCTTGCAAATCACAAAGTCCCCGTCTTTCACCTGGCTGACGTCGATGTCGTTAACCTTCTTGTCCGCATGATATTGGCTAACCCATTTTGTCGAGCTATCGTAGACACAGGTCTTTTCCGCACTTCCACCTGCTTTACGAACCGTCAGGCTGGATTGCTCCTTACTGCTTCTCTCCACTCTACCTTCCCAGCGCGCCTCCTTCGACTCCTTCGATTTCGCAGGAGGGTCTTGCGCAAACACCGCCAATGCGAGTGGGAACGTGAGTGCAATCGCAAACAGCAGACCAAGTTGCTTCTTAACCATTTTTCTCTCCTTATCGCCGGGATTACCGGCAAAGACATTACGTTTAGCAAAACACTAGACCCAGGGGACCCAAAGAGCAAGCTGCTTTGCATGTGAGCGCAGCAGCGTAATTCAGCGGCAAGTTAGTTCAGTAAAGGATTTCCTTTTCACCTTTTTCCGCGATCATCGTCTGAAACTGCGCCACGATCTTGTCGCGTCGCGCCATCACTGCTTTCACCTCATCTTTGGTGAGATAGTGTTTGGTTTTTTCCGCTAGAGTGTTCCCGTCCAGCGCTTTCAGTTTCTCCAGCAATTGCCGGTCGCATCGCACCAGGTCCTTAGGGCTTTTCGGCTCCTTGTTGAGGCGAAACGAACGGCTGAAATCGATCCTCCAGATCTGCCAATTCTCACCGATCAGCACGTTGGTCAGATTGGGGTCGGCATCCGAGACCAATTGATCGAAAACGCGAATCTTGTACATTTGACTGTTCCAGGCGTCCGGATCCGGTGCCGCGATTTTCTGCTTGTAACGCTCCGCCTCATCCATCTTCACCGGCAACCACCAACTCAACGAGCCCGAATTACCTTCCCATTTGCGTTCAACATAAACCGGTATGATGTCGCCCATGTCAAGCATCTCAGCGAGCTCAGAAGCAGCGATGTTGTACTTGTAGGAGTCCACGAAATTCAATTCTGTGGTGCCATTGGCAAGTTTCATCTCGCGTTTGTGTTCATCGATGGGTTGGAATGAAGCGTCATGGGTAAGAGTGCCGTCGGAAAGCGTAAGCCTGTAGGTGTGAGTGACGCCCTTCTTGGCATCTTTACTCTTCACAATTTTTGCGTTGAGAAGGAACTGTTTCATCTGCTCCTTGGTCAGGGTTGGTTCGTCCGCAACAGCGTAGAGTCCGCAGGTGAGACACACTACGGCGGCGAGTATCAATCGCCGGCGCAAATTAGGTTGGTTCATGGGGCACCTCCACGGAATTGACCGGACTGTACTCCTTTACGCCCCAATGAACAACACTAAAAAAGTTTTGGAGGTTGGCACACCCATGACAATCGGCGGTTGTAACACACGCGGTAAGAATCGCGAGTGCTTCTCGATTATTCGGTGATTGGCGCCAAAGCTCGTAAGTGCGCCAGGAACGCCCGGTGCAAGCGGGTCAAGGAGCGTCCGCGTAACACTACCGCTCCTATCGTTCGCGACGCCTCCGCATCCTCAATCCGGACAAACCGGCAGCCCGATTTTTTCTCCACCGCCATCTCCGGCACAATCGACACACCCATTCCCGCGCTCACCATGCTCAAAATGCTGCTGAATTGCCCGCTCTCGAAAACAATCTGCGGATGCAAGCGCGCCCGATCGCAAGCCGCCACCGCGGTATCGCGAAAACAGTGGCCGTCTCGCAGCAGCAGGAATGCCTCGGCCCGCAAGTCCTTCAACGAAATAGCGGCGCGGCCCGCAAATTTATGCTTTCTCGGCAGCGCCGCGAACAAATGCTCCGTCAACAGAGGAAACGTCTCGAATTCGTGGCCGCGAATCGGCAGTGCCAAAATCGCTACATCCACCACGCTCGCGCGCAGCCGGTCCAGCAATACAGGCGTGATCTCTTCCACAACCGTCACCCGGGCCTGGGGAAATCGGCGCGATAAAAATGTAAGTTGCGCCGGCAAGAAATACGGCGCGATGGTCGGAATCACTCCGATACAAATCGCCCCGCCCACGGAATCTTTCCGCTCCACCACGTCTCCGCGCGCCGCCTCCAACTCGCGCAACACCGCTCGCGCTCGCGGCAGAAACGTCTTGCCCACTTCCGTAAGCCTCACCGAGCGCCCCAACCGGTCAAACAACCGCGCGCCCAGCTCATCCTCCAGCTTGAGGATTTGCTGCGACAACGACGGCTGCGAAACGTGCGACTGCTCCGCCGCCCGGCTGAACGATCCGCTGTCCGTCACCGCGCAAAAGTATCGAAGTTGATGTAATTCCACGATTCTCACCTATAGGCTGCGCCTATCTTCTGTATCCAATCTATATATTGGAAGTATACCCCTCTGCCGGACTACAGTCGTTCTGGCAGCACCTCAGGAGGATCAATGGCAGAAGAGAAAAAAAACATCATGACCACCGACGCAGGCCGCCCGGTAGGCGACAACCAGAATTCCCTCACGGTTGGACCCCGCGGCCCTGTCGTCTTCGAAGATTTCCTGCTGTTTGAAAAGATGGCTCACTTCAATCGCGAGCGCATCCCCGAGCGTGTAGTCCACGCAAAAGGCTCCGGCGCCCACGGCTATTTTGTCTGCACCAACCCCGACATGTCCAAGTACACCACCGCAAAGCTTTTCAACTCCGCCGGAAAGAAAACTCCCACCTTCATCCGCTTCTCCACGGTCGGCGGTGAAAAAGGTTCCGCGGACACCGAGCGCGACCCGCGCGGCTTCGCCCTCAAGTTCTACACCGAAGAAGGCAACTGGGACATGACCGGCAACAACACGCCCGTCTTCTTCATTCGCGATCCGCTAAAATTCGGCGATTTCATTCACACGCAAAAGCGCGACCCCGAAACCAATCTCAAGTCTCCCACCATGATGTGGGATTTCTGGTCCCTCTCTCCCGAGTCCCTGCATCAAGTCACCATCCTCTTCTCCGACCGCGGCACTCCCCACGGTTACCGCCACATGGATGGGTTCAGCAGCCACACCTATAGCCTCGTCAACGACAAGAATGAGCTTTTTTATGTGAAGTGGCATTTTAAAACCAAGCAGGGCATCAAGAATTTCACGCGCGAATCCGCTGATGAAATGCGCGGCCAGGATCCAGACTACGCGCAGCGCGATCTATTCAACGCCATCAAGGAAGGCAACTTCCCCAAGTGGCGCGTCTCCGTCCAGGTCATGCCGGAAAAGCAAGCCGAGACGTATCACATCAATCCCTTCGACCTCACGAAAGTCTGGCCGCACAAGGATTACCCGCTCATCGAAGTCGGCGAACTCGTGCTCGACCGCAATCCCGAAAATTATTTCGCCGAAGTCGAGCAAGCCGCTTTCGAACCGCGCAACATCGTGCCCGGCATGGGCTTTTCGCCAGACAAAATGCTCCAGGCGCGCTTGATTTCCTATCCCGACGCGCACCGCTACCGCCTCGGCGTGAACTATGACGGCCTGCCCATCAACAAGCCGCAATGCCCCGTGCACACTTACAATCGCGACGGCGCGATGCGCTTCGACGGCAATCACGGCGCGCAGCCCAACTACGAACCAAACAGCTTTGGCGGGCCGAAAGAAACCGCGCAATATCGCGCGCGCCCGAAAGAGGTCGCCGGCACGGTAGACCGTCACAATCACCGGCTCGACAGCGACTACTACACGCAGCCGGGCAATCTCTTCCGCTTAATGACTGCCGACGCCAAACAGCGTCTGATCGGCAACATCGTCGCCAGCATGAGCAGCGTCCCGCGTCGCATCCAGGAACTGCAAATCCAGCACTTCTACAAAGCCGATCCAGCTTACGGCACCGGCGTAGCCAAAGGTCTGGGCTTGCAAATCGAACAAATCGTAAACCAAAAACAACAGACTGCCGCCAGCGCCGCCGATTAAGTGGCACAGGCTTTAGCCTGTGCCCGGTGTCAGCAGTAGCAATCCCATTTGTCGAAGCCTCGAGTAGGGGCGCAGCAACGCTGCGCCCCAGCTCGGCAGGTCGCATCCCTCATAGCAATCACTTCTGTTCGTAAGCCTCTACACGTATTTTCTATTTCGCAATTTAAGTGTCTTATCCGCTAGCGCCACTCGCGGTTATCTGTAAAATAAAGTCCCTATGCCCAAACTCACCTTCCTCGGCGCCGCCGGCACCGTCACCGGATCCAAATATCTAGTCGAAGCCGCAAACAAACGTCTCCTGGTCGATTGCGGCATCTTTCAAGGCACACCAGAGCTGAGCGACCGCAACTACAAACCTCTGCCGACCGATCCAAAATCATTCGACTACGTCGTCCTAACTCACGCTCACCTGGATCACACCGGTCTGCTCCCGCGCCTCGTCAAAGACGGCTACGGCGGACCCATTTTCGCGAACCCCGCGACCATCGACCTCACGACTCTTCTCCTGAAAGACTCCGCGCATCTCCAGGAAGACGACGCCGAACGCGCCCGAACCAAAGGCTACAGCCGCCACGCAAACCCGCAACCTCTCTACACTGCGGACGACGTCGATCCCGTTTTGCGCGCCATGAAACCGATGCCTCGCAAGGGCGGCTTCGACATCAGCCCTGAATTTCACATCGAGTCGTACGACGCCGGCCACATCCTCGGCTCCTCCAGTTTGGTTCTGACGATTACCGACAATGGGAAGAAAAACGTCGTAATCTTCTCCGGCGACATCGGCCGCTACAACCAACCCATCCTGAACGATCCATCCACGCCCGCCGCAAACGCCGACGTGCTCCTCTGCGAATCCACTTATGGCGATCGCGAACACGAACCCGGCGATCCAGCCGAACTCCTAGCTGCCGTGGTAAATCGCGTGGCCAAGCGCGGCGGCTCCATCGTCGTCCCCGCCTTCGCCATCGGACGCGCGCAAACCTTTATGTATTACCTGCGCCAGCTCGAAGATCAGCAGCGCATTCCGCGGCTTCCCGTTTACGTGGACAGCCCCATGGCCCTCAGCGCCACCGATTTGTATTTAAAATATCGCGAAGATCACGATCTCGAATTCAGTCGCGAAGATAACAATGGCAAGGGCGACCCGCTCGACGTTCATCAATTTCATCTCACGCGCACCGCCGACGAATCGAAACAAATCAACAACGTAAAGACGCCCTGCATCATTATCTCCGCAAGCGGCATGGTCACCGGCGGTCGTGTATTGCATCACTTGATCCAGCGCTTGCCCGACCCGCGCAACGCCGTCATCCTCGCCGGCTTTCAGGCGCAAGGCACGCGTGGTCGCGCGTTACAAGAGGGTGCGAAAACGATCCGCCTCTTCGGCCAGGAAATCCCTGTCAACGCGGAAATCGTGGAGCTCGGCCAATTCTCAGCTCATGCCGGCAAAAGCGAACTCCTTCGCTGGCTAACCGGTCTGCCCGCCCCACCGAAACAAACCTACCTGGTACACGGCGAACCCTCCGCCGCACAATCTTTGCAAGCCTCGATCCGCGAGAACTTCAAGTGGAACGTCTCCGTGGCCCGTTATCTGGACACAATCGATCTTTCCAAGTAAACGCAGGGAAACACATCCCGCCGCGAAACATGGACGAGGACCGTGTTAAGCGCAGAGCCAGTCGGTACCGGAATCCATCCCGAGAAGATCGTCGAGTGGCATTAAGCAAAACCACCGTTGACGCGAATGACTTGACCATTGACCCATTCGCCCTGCGGACTCACGAGAAATGCAACGAGGCCAGCTATGTCTTCTGGTGTGCCCAAGCGGTTCAATGGCGATAGATTCGCGATGGTATGCAGCAGTTCCTGCGATTTGCCCTTGAGCCATTGCTCCGTCGCAGTTGCGCCAGGAGACACGCAGTTGACAGTGATGTTCCGGCCCTTGAGCTCTTTGCAGAGGACCCGCGTGAGGACCTCTACGGCGCTTTTTGCCGCGCTGTAAATTGCGTATCCGGGATGTGCATGGAATACGCCCGTCGATGACAGATTGACGATTCGTCCCCCACTACCCATACGCTTGGCCGCCTCACGAAGACAGAGAAATGTCCCCTTCGTATTGACCGCAAACGTCCAGTCGTACGTCTCGTCCGTAGCATCGGCGATAGGCATCGGACGGATGTGCGTAGCGCCTGCGTTGTTGATGAGCATGTCCAATCCCTCGAACCGTTCGGCTACCTCTTCAAATAGACGACGGACCTCCTCGGGCTTCGAGATATCGGCTTGGATTGCGATGCCTTTTCCGCCAGCTCGCACGATCTCTTGGACCACATCGTTGGCCTCCGCCTGATGGCTCGCATAGTTCACGGCAACGGCGGCACCATCAGCGGCCAGCCGAGTTGCGATAGCGGCGCCAATCCCGCGCGATCCGCCGGTGACGATAGCGATCTTGCCTGTCAGGGAACTCATAACTGTGCTGCCTGGACGCGGGCTTTCTCTCCCGACTTAAGCCCTGGCGTTTGCGTCCACGGACAACGGACTGCTCCGACTCGACCAGAAGCTCGGTGCATCCACGCAGCACTGAGCAACCCCGCACAGCATCCCGCAGCCAAAGCGCCCAGCGAGCCGAGCAAGTCGGGTTTGACTGTCATCAGGAATACGATTCCTAAGCCCAGCCCCGCGCGCAGTCCATACGACAGCAAGAGTGCGGAACCTTTCGTCGTAGCCGATAGGGCTTCGATTGACACATCATTTTCAGTGCTTGAAAGCACCTTCCTCAGGCGAGCCATCCGTATTCCCGTCACAAATCCGCCGATCAACATAATTAGCAGAGTCGCGCCCAGCGCCAACGGAATCCACAAAATGCCTCTGCCCCACTTCGACGCTAAGTACATGCCACCAAGCCGCACGCCGAGAAAAGAGGGAATGGCAACGATGCGAAGGCGTTGAAATGCGCGAATGAAGAATCGCGCCTCCTCGACGCTTTGGGCAGAGCGAATGCGAAAAAGAATGGCGCCTTCCGCGGCCAGCGCAATGAACAGCCCAATCGCAGAAACTACGTGAATGAAAAGAACGGTCGAATAGATGGTCATGGTCTAACCCCTCCCTTGTTCTATACGTTCCGGCACGCCAACTAATTTC
>Ga0137360_10002749_pt1 | contig 10498 bp, 8 predicted proteins | sample Mad1_60_16metaG_FD_104924 | JGI IMG/M metagenome (GOLD analysis project Ga0137360, IMG submission 104924) | Vadose zone soil microbial communities from Angelo Coast Range Reserve, California, USA - Mad1_60_16 metaG | ecosystem: Environmental > Terrestrial > Soil > Vadose zone | place: USA... | reverse complement strand
TTGGCATCTCGGAAATTTGCGTCTTCGTGAAAGCCGTGTGCGGGAAATCTGCATGCACGGTTTGAGCGGCGGACGGTGGCCAGCATTGGGGAACCCTGGTGCGCCACCTCCGACCCGACAATCATGACCAGTCTAAAAGGCACAGCCTGTTGCTCGCACTCATGCCAGGGGTGTTATCCGGTTCACCTTGTCCTAACTCTAGGGGGCTCCAATGGGGACTTCAATTCCCCCAAGACTGAGAGCGGCCAGCACGAGTGAGAAGGGCGTATACGATTGGAGCACCTTCAATATTCGTTAACAAGAAATGAACTTGGCCGATACCCAGAATTTCGGGACCATGGGGTCGGAGGTTCAAATCCTCTCTCCCCGACCATTCTTGCTCTCGTTCTCTCAATTGTTTACGCCGCTTTTGCTGCTTCGGCTTTTTCGGCAGTTTTCGGTACATTCGGTACAACTGAGGGCAGCTCGAACCCGAATCCGCACCGTTCGGCCCATTTTCTGCGGAACGCCACGTCCTCTTTGATCTTGTCATAGAGGTCGCTCATGTCCTTCCCCGCATGACCCATCCAGTACTTGTACAGGCCCTCAGGACACTCCGTGTAGTTCCGCAAGTACGTGTTCCGAAAACGACGGAACGCATGGTTTCCAGCTTTGTGCGTTCCAGTGAACGGATTTACGTACTTCAGCTCCTTCAGCGCCTTGTTCAGATGACGCCGGATGATGTTCGTGGGTGAGACGGGTTTCCCCATTCGAGTACAGAAGAGGAAACCAGCCTTCCGGTCGCCAACGAACCGTTTGAGAAGGCCGGCAATCGGCGGGTGAAGATCAACCTGACGAAAGCCGTTGACCGTCTTGAGCCGTTGCTCGACCTTGCCGTGACGAACCTTTTGTTTAATGTAGAGGGTCAGGAAGTCGGGGGCGATGTGCTTATCGATCTCGATGCCAAGCGCCTCTCCGATTCTCAGACCCGCCGCACCACACAGCACAAAGATCATGCGTTCCCGTGGCTTCTTCCACCGCGCCAAACCCGTCCTGACCGAGGAAGCTGGCGATTTCATTCCAACCCTTGAGTCGTTCGTTCTGAACTCTCGGCTTGGTTGCGGGGCGACCCTTCTTGGCTGGCTTTTGTTTCTCCTTCAGGGGCTTCGCGTTCAGAGCACCTGGACAGGAAAGCGCGTCCACTCGAGGCATGGCTGGCGCAAGCCGAGGAAATACGAACCCGAAGAGACGCCGGCGACTGTGCCGATTTCCGAGGGATCGTTATTAGCGCTGAGGCCCATGATCTCACGTCGGCTCTGGCGACTGCTTCCGTAACCGGCAAAGCCGTTTTCTTTGATCACCCGCCGCTTGCTGCAGAAACTTCCAATTCCAACGCGAGACCCCGGCAGAGCTCCCACTATGTGGGCATGCTTTCTGCGCACGATGCAAGCGTGAGCGAGATGGAGACGACGATCCGCTCGGGAGCAATTGGTGATGTGACCGGGGTGAACGCGCTTGGAGATGAAGCAGAGCCTTGGAAGCAGCTCGAACTGCTCAACATCGCGCTGCGCAACAAACGCAAGTGTCCACGACAATAAGTAGCGGTTGGCTGCCGCCGACCTAGAGCGCTACAAAATCCATATTGTTCCCAGCGTGAATCAGCAACTGCTGAGACCGGAGGTGCAGGTACTCGGGACCCGCGGAAATCTTCGGATTTCGGGCTACTCGAAGCGAGATCGTTTCGAAGCAATTCCGGTAATGCTCGAAGTCTTTGGGCAAGCAGAACAAAACACGGACAATCCAAGTCGGACTCTAAGACACACAGTTGCCTCCTGGGCTCTCCGAACAAAGTTGAGTTCGCACACGTCGCATGGCAGTCGGACGCTCTTAAACGATACCTATCTGCTGCCCAAACCAGCTTAAGTCCGGGCTAGAAGCTGAGGCGAATTGCTCGATTTGAGCGCGACCGCGCAGTTGGAAGAAATTATCAATGGGTGGAAGCACTGGGCGGAGCGGGTCGCCAATCATTTTCATGATCCTTCGCCACGTGGTACTCATCGCGAGCTGCCATCTTCGCTTCCCGCGCACAGCCTTCGGATTGAGAAATCTACACCGGTTATTGATCCTGACAACAGTGGAATGCCGTGGCCTCATCACAAAATCGGCGGTCGTCCTGTTTTTTTAGATTCAGGTTCTGATCTTCAAGACCGAGTTCGCGAAATGCTGGCACAGGGCTTCGATCCTGTTCTTCAGCTGTGCTTCCCGAACAATCGTGACGCATTGCTGGATGTCAACTGGCCGTTTGGTGACATGAATTTCCACGTGCTCTTCAAGTCAGGAACTCGGACGGAGTTTAGATTCATCTGGGGCTGAGGTGGCATTGGCGACCACATCACCTTAGGTTTCCCGTGTTTCGCCCGGTTCTTCCTTGTCCCGTTCTTTCGCGAAAGCACGAGAACGGCATTGTCCGAAGGTTAACCAGCTACCTATCTAATGGCCAGTACCCTTAGCTTGAAGACTTGTCTTGACGACCAGCAACGCTCAGTCCTTGAGTGCTTCGAGACGCGACTCGATTTGAAAATGTGGGAACATCGACGAGCCTCTATCTACTGTGGCATCAAACAAATTTGAAGAATGGCAAGTCGTACATCGTTCTTCCAGCCGGCCAGCCAGAAGGCGCTGAGAACTTTTCTAGACGCAATGCGTCAACACAAACTCTACTATTATCGTTCGCCGTTGCAAGAATATTTTTACAGTCTCTTCTCCATTTGGTTCTTTTTTTCGTGCGCGTGTTGCGCTAAGGTTCCTGAGAGTTGCTCCCCCGAAAAATCTGTCGCGAGTCGGACACGTTGTTTGAACCAGCGACTAGAACCCAATGTGCGAGCCCCCCCTTGTTCGCATGGAACGAAGACCAGAACAGATTCAGCCCCCTGACTCCTGGTCTGCGGTGGGCAGTGACACGATGACCGCGATGTAAGTCATCGCTGCCGGGGTCAGACAACCTCGTTCATGCGAGATCAGAGCCACTCCTGCAAAGGCGAAGCTCGCAGCTCGCTTTGAATTTCCCCCGTAGTTTCAGAAGTACACATTCAAGATCTTCCATAGGTCAAACAAAAGTTCTTGTTTGATCCAGGGAAAGGACTGTCTATGGTGACGCGAGTGCTGGCGGGCGAACAATCGCCGGAACAATGTCGGTCAAGCATCGCATCGCGACGCACGTGGTTCCGAATTCTTTTCGGCGCTATGGGCCCCTCAATCGCAAGCCTGCTGTATCCGGTCTGCCGTTACCTTGTTCCCCCGCCGGATGAGTCCCTCAACACGAGTGAGGCGCTCGCCGCTACCACCAACGAGTTAAAGCCGAACAGCGGGAAGACCTTTCGCTTTGGAAACAAGCCCGCCTTACTCGTGCGGCTTGCCAGCGGCGAATACCGGTCGATGTCAGGCGTGTGCACTCATCTGGGCTGCACCGTCCAGTACCGTCCGGAGTCGACGCAGATCTGGTGCGCCTGTCATAACGGATGTTACGACCTCAACGGACGCAATCTTTCAGGGCCGCCACCGCGCGCGCTGGACATCTACGACGTGCATGTACGTGCACAGGAAATCTACGTCAGCCGGAAGCAGGCCGCGTAACCATGAATGCTGCCGGTCGAGTTCAGACCTGGATCGACGAGCGCTTCGACGTGGAAGAAGCGCTCCAGCCTTTGCGCGATAAGACTGTCCCGGTTCACCGCCACAGTCACTGGTATTTCCTGGGTGGCCTGACTCTTTTTCTGTTCGGCGTGCAAATCGCGACGGGCCTTCTTCTCCTGCTTTATTACCGCCCGAGCGCGAGCGAAGCGTACGAAAGCGTGCAGCACATCATGAACCGCGTGCAGTTCGGATGGCTCGTTCGTTCCATTCACTCCTGGTCTGCGAACCTCATGGTCTTCTGCGCATTCGCGCATATGTTCAGCGTCGCCTTCGCGCGTGCGTATCGCAAACCGCGAGAACTGACGTGGATCACCGGCGTCATCCTGCTCTTCCTGATTCTGGGTTTTGGTTTTAGCGGGTACCTGCTGCCGTGGAATACGCGCGCCTACTTCGCCACCAAGGTGGGCACGGAAGTAGCCGGACAAGTACCGGTGATCGGACGCGCGATCATGATTTTCATGCGCGGCGGAGAGGATGTCACGGGCGCCACGCTGACCCGCTTCTTCGGTCTGCACGTCGTAGTGCTCCCGGCCATCGCAGTAGCAATGCTGTTGTCGCACCTGCTACTGGTGCAGAAATTCGGCATCAGCGTCCCTGCCACTGTTGAAAACGAGTGGCAGGACCGCCCTGATCTGCGAAAGGAAATGAAGTTCTTTCCGAACTTTTTTCTGCGCGAACTGATGGCCTGGTACATTGCGCTCGCCGTCCTGATTGCGCTGGCGACCTTCTTTTGTCTTCCGATCTCTTCACATTCACGAATAATGCGGGCTAGGTGTTAGCATCGAGTTCTTACGTGGTTACATGTACAGATAGTAGATGCGTATTTCGATGAAAGCGGCTCACCATCTTCGTGCGCTCCAATGATTTCAGAATGAGGCTCTCGGGGTTACAATGCCGCCTGCTCCAGGTTCGCCTCCGGAGGAACGATGAAGCACTTCGACTTTCGTGCCCGCTGGACAGCCGTAGGGCTGCTCGTCATTGCATTGGGAATCCCTGCGTTTCGGCTTCTCGCGCAGCTAGCCCCGGCCAACGTCTCGACTCCGACCATCCGCGTCAACACTCGTTTGGTGCTGGTCGACGTGGTCGTTACAGACAAGAAGGGGCAAGCTATCACCGGGCTGAAGCCGGAGGATTTTGTCCTCGAGGAGAGCGGCAAGAAGCAGAAGATTTCCGTCTTCATGACTCCCCAGGACGCCGTCAAGGCTGTAGCCCCAGGATCTTTGCCCCCAGGCATCTATTCCAATGGACCGGAGTATCGCTCTCCCGGGGGACCGATCACGGTGTTCGTGCTCGACGCTGCGAACACCCCATTCCGCGATCAGGCTTACGGCCGTCTGCAGATGCTGAAGTACGTGCAGGAACAGAGCACACCAAATCAGCGCGTGGCGATCTTCGCCCTGACCAACGGCCTGCACGTGGTGCAGGATTTCACCAGTGACCCGGGCCTTCTGACGGAAGCTCTGCGCCGCTACAAACCGCAGGAACCCGTACTGTCCGGAGGTGCGCCGCCTGTCGTCAGCGCGATCGGGGGCGCAAACGACAGTGGAGGTCCGGGGGCCTCAACTCTCGCTGCGTCCATTGCGCAGGCCACGAATGAGATCGCCACTTTCCAATCGGTGCAAGTCGGCTACGTCCACGATCGGAGGACCGAAACCACCCTTGAAGCGATGCGTGGCCTGGCTCGCATGCTCGGCGGCATGCCGGGACGCAAGGAAGTCATTTGGCTGACGGCTGCCTTCCCTTTCGACCTGGTGCCCGAGGATCGGAACATCAGCGAAGCGGAAGCCGCATTGTTGCAACAGGGCGTGCACGCAACCGGACTAGGAACCCAAGCTGCGGGTTCGGGGGAAGAAACCGCGCGGCTTTCCCACCGCGAAGAGATCAGACAAGCGGCTGCGCAAATGTCGGCTGCACAGATTGCGCTCTACCCAGTGGACGTGCGTGGACTGGCCAGCGGAATGGAAGTGACCTTTGCGGATGCGGGCAACCGGCACGTGACCGATATTTCCACGACTGCACAAGTGAAAATGTCCGACGCAACCTCCGACCAGGAGACGATGCGCCAACTGGCCACCGAAACCGGTGGAAAAGCTTACGTCAACCAGAACGAGATCAAGGACGGGATTGCCACCGCTCTTGCGGACAACGGCGTCGCTTACACCCTAGGCTACTATCCGGACGACAAGAAATGGAACGGCAAATATCGCAGTCTCAAGGTGAAGGTGAATCACGATGGTGTAATCGTTCGCCATCGCAATGGTTTCTTCGCGGTGGATTCTTCTCAGATGAAAGACCGCAAGCCTGATCAGGAACTTGCCGAAGCCTTGCGGGATGGCGCTGCTGCAACATTGGTCACCTTCAAAGCGCAGGTTAAGCCAGGCGATCCGGGAAAGTTGCACGTCGCGTTTCTGGTCGATGCGCACAGCATCACTGCCGCCGACGCCTCGGGAGGCAAGAAGAAGCTCAATGTCGATCTGTATACGGCAATCTTCTCTCCCGATGGGAAACTGCTCGCCAACCGCAGCATCAAGGTTGCCCAGGAATTTCCTTCCGAGGTTTACCAGCAAATCCTGGACAAGGGCATGCTGGTGCCGATGGACGTGGACGCCCAATCCGGAAAGAACAACCAGTTGCGTCTAGCCGTGCGTGACAACAGCACGGGCAACATCGGGACCATCAACGCTCCTTTGACCCCGTGACGAGGAATCTTGGGCGAATCGCGCGGAAGGAACCGTCTTCCCGCTTCAGTCGTGTGCTGTCTTGGATGCGCCTTCGCGGAAAAGTGACCAAGTGGCTCCCAGGCGGTATCGCGATCCTAACCTTCCACCGTCCGCCTCTCGCTCGTACAATCGTCCCGTGATTCAGGCACCGTGTGTTTTTTGTGGAGCAAATCATGGGAAACGTCCGGCCTATCGTCAGGCCGCGCCTGTGGGCCGCTCGCCGTTCAATAAACGAGCAAAATTGCGCCCACCAGCCAAGAGCGCGAATCTGACCGAACTCTAAAGAAATTTCTGGCGGCGCAAGGGCACCCGGAGAAGATTCGCTGGCTGATGCACGACAATGTCTTGGTAGACAGGCACGATCGGTTCTAGGTACGTGTTCCGCGCGCATTAACGTGCGGACGGTGTGAGGCGGCTCACCGCACCACTTCAAAATCCATCGCCTGCACCGCTATTCCATGCCCGGCCTTCGCCAGCTTGTCGGTGACCGCAACCTGCAGCACGTAATCCCCCGGCACCATCTTTGCTCCCAGCTCGATCAGCCCGGCACAAAACAGCCGCCCCGGCGTCGTCGGCTCTTCCGCTACCGGCGGCGCCAGTGCTCCCGCGTAAATCTGCTCGCCATTGCGGAACACGCGCACCTGCGCCTCAAGCTCGGTATGCTTCGCCGCGTCTGTCTTCGCATTCAGGATCTGGTACACATACACGACCGCCGCTCCCGGCCGGAACACCCGCACCGCCGGGCTCGTATTCCGCGCCTTGCCGCCCGCCGTCCCGGCCGCATCCTGCGCCAGAATCACCGACGACAGTGCCAGTCGTCCCTTGTGCAGATCCGGTACCTCCACAAATTCGCTTGCCGACCCGATCGCCCCCGACGCCGCATCTCGCACCGCCACACGCATCTGGTACGGTCCCGCCTTCTTCGCCGGGTGCTCCATCACATAAACGATCCCGGACTTCACGAGTTCAACGTACTCCTCTTTCTTCGCCACCACGGAAAACGTTTGTGCGCTGTTCCCCACTGCCGTCCCATATTCATCGAAGGTCACCGCCGCCGCTTCGAACGTCGCCTTGCGCGTGCCATCAGCCTGCGGCACGAACTCGAGCTCGCGCGCATCGATGTACAGCATCGCATCCAGCACCGGCCCCGTCTTCGCCTCGTCCTTGAAGAGCGCCGTCAGCCGCACGTGAATGTCGCCCGACGAGAATGGCGAAGTCAGGGCCCGCAGCATTTGCTCCCGCGGTGTGCCCCCCGGCCCTGCGGGCCCGCTGTCGGCCACGCCAAAAAATCCCGATCGCGACCGCACCCACACCCCCGTCCGCTTCACCCGCACCTTCAGGCTGTGGAACCGCGGCTGTCCCGTGCGCGCATCGAACGTCGCCGCATCTGGCCGGTATCCGATCAGGTAGTACCCGCCCGAATCCTCCATCGCCCGCCGCAGAGCGCCGTCCAGATCGTTCGTGTTATGCAGAAACAATCCGCCGGTCGCCTGCGCCAGGATGACCATCGCCTCACGCGAGTCGAACTCCTCGAACGACCGCGAGGCAGCCACCGTGGTCAGCGACTGCGGATTCGTCAGCGCGGTATCATCCGCCGCCGTCAGCCCGTAATACCTTAGCCCGCCCGGGTCGATCGCATAAATCACCACCGCCGACCGGTTCGCCGCATCCACCAGTTGCCGTAAGGCCTCCTCTACACGTTGGCTTGGCTCGCCGCTATAGAACAGCCGGGTGTTTTCCGAAAACAGGACGAGCACTTTCCGCCCCGGCAGCGCCCGCAGACCATCCACAACGTAGCGCACCGCGCCCAGCGTGCCCGCCGTGAAGATCTGCCGCCGCTCCTGCTCGAAGTCAGCGGCCGGCGTCATCCCGCTTACCCCCGAAAGGTTCACACCCGTCGGGAAGTTCGACAGGTGCGATTCCGACGGCGCAAACGCTCCCAGCGTTCCCAGCCCCATCAGATTGAAGCGCACGCGATCAATTGCCGCATACAGCATCCGCCGGTCAGTGGTGAACTGCTGCAGCGCGCCCACGCCCGCCCCCGTGCGCAGCACAGCTACCAGGTCTCCCGGCTGGAGCTCGGTATCCACGTAGTGCTTCAGCGCCTGCCGCAACCGCGCCGTGCTCTCAAACGACAGACCCAGGTCGTCTACCACCAGCGCCACCGTCCGGTGAATGTCCTCCATCCGCACCTTGTTCGGATTCACCACCGGCAACTCTCCCCGCGCCTCGGGCCGGGCCGAGGCCGGAGGAGGAGCGTTCACATACGAAAATGTCGTGATGTTCTGCGGCTTGCCATCCTGCAGAACTTCAAAATCCTCCGCCTTCAGATCGCGCACCACCTTGCCGTTCGCATCCGTGACGGTCGCATCCACCTGCACCAGGTTGACGCTGACCCGGATGACAGGCGTGGACGGAGCCGGAGTGTCAGGAGTCGTCGCGGAGGAGGCTATTGCCGGCGTGCTGCCGTAAGACCCCGCCGGTATGGAACTTGCCACCGGCGCCGCAGGGTTGGCACCCGGCGCAAGGTGGGAAGGTGCTTGCTGCGCCCACCCGGAAACTACAAGACACAAAATTCCGATCCCGCCGCCGATTCGAGAGAACATGCATCACCTCTACGACCCGTCCGCCAAACCCTCTCTGCCCCAAGCAACGAGATTCTCCGCGAAACTGGCGGTTTGCGCCAGTGCGGCCTTGCCAAAGACTTGTCAGCAGTTTCCGTCGTCACGTACAAAATACGTACATCCTGGAGCAAAAAACAGCCTATCTGGGCGCAAATGGTCGCAAGGCACGTTTCTTCTAAGTCGTTCAGTCGGGACACATCCGCTGATTCCAAAGCCCTTACAGATCATCGGTAGACGGCCTGAAAAGGCTGCGCTCTGCCGGTAGCAAATAAGCATGATGTATCGCGGCTGACGCCGATGCATCGGCGCTGCCTGCGAGAGAAAATTTCGGTACAACTTCGGTACAACTGAGGGAGAGAAAGAAGGGTGTGCTGGTTCCTGAGCGACAACAAGGCCATCCCGTTGAAGCGCGCCTCCAACCGAGAAACCTCTACCTTGACACGCTCCGAATATTCAACACTCACAAACGGTAGAAGCGCACGATCGGTAGAAAGCGCCACGCTGCGACCGCGCGGTTTCCTGCTTGCAGCGTCCATTCGGATGGAAGTAGGCTGTGGGCTCGAAAGCTTCCAATCTTTGGCCTGCTTGCCTCTAAGCTCCCGGGACAACGCAGGCTTTTTTCTGTTCCGGGATGCTGCCGGTGACTAGCCTATCGTGCCATTCTGGCTGACGCGCAGCATAATTACGCTGAGATCACTGGCGGACTCGACGGCGGTGGGAGCTGCGATCCGCGAGGCGTCGCTTCCGATGACCGTCCGTCCGCTTTACGAAAATTCTTGCAAATTATTGACGTTGCGCAGACGGCCATTCTTGGCTCATAGTGTGCGCTCCGACGGGCACGCCCCCCACCTGCCCAGCGCCAAGTACCTTTTTCATAAAATTTGGCCAAGGAGATGTTTATGAAAGCGCACAACGCAAAGAAGTACTTGCGAGCAGCCGTGTTGCTGGCAGTCGCCGTCTATGGCGGCCATATCCCGACGCAGGCACAGACGCTAACAACCATCTGGTCGTTCACAGGCTCCAATGGGGACGGAGAGTACCCCTACCCCCACGGACATCTGGTCTTCGACAGCAATGGCGCAATGTACGGCACCACCGCGGGTGGCGGCACTTCATATAACGGCGGCGGGACCCCGCAAGCCTGCGGCGGCGGCTGCGGTGTGGTGTTCAAGTTGACGCCGCCGGGGGTGGCGGGCGGCGCTTGGACCCAGAGCGTGCTCTATGCTTTTCAGGGAGTCTTCGACGGACAGGCTCCTGGGCAGGTAGTGTTCGGCCCGAACGCACGCTATACGGTACGACTCCTTCTGGCGGACCTGCTTTTGGTCCCTGTCGGCGGATTGGCTGCGGCACCGTCTTTCAGCTAACGCCGCCGACAAAAGAAGGGCGGTAGCTGGAACAAGACGATCCTTTACACCTTTCCTGGAACGGCGACCGACGGACGATCCCCGAACCCTGACATTGTGTTCGACAGCCAGGGCGCTC
>Ga0137360_10002741_pt1 | contig 10514 bp, 9 predicted proteins | sample Mad1_60_16metaG_FD_104924 | JGI IMG/M metagenome (GOLD analysis project Ga0137360, IMG submission 104924) | Vadose zone soil microbial communities from Angelo Coast Range Reserve, California, USA - Mad1_60_16 metaG | ecosystem: Environmental > Terrestrial > Soil > Vadose zone | place: USA... | reverse complement strand
CGATTGCGCTGAAGGGCTACTTATGGATCCGGAACTCTCTGTTATAATCCCGGCGTATAACGAGGCCGGAAGAATTGCGCCGACGCTGGAGCGAATCAACAATTATTTAACGGGAAGCTCTTTTACTTCTGAGATATTGGTTGTTCTGGACGGACGAACCCAACCTAGAAGCCTATCAGAGGTAATGAAGCGTCGCCTTTCCGGCCTCCAGGCTTTCCTCCGCTTCTTTTATCCGGCTCGCTGTTCCAACATCCTGCCAGAAACCGTCGAAGCGAAAACCAAAGAGCCTTTCTTGGTGAAGCAGCATACGAGGATAGGTGTCCTTGGTCGTGCTGAACTTTCGCACGCGGTCATCCGGCTTCATATAGTCGAAGACCCGCGGTTCCAAAACCTGAACTCCAGTAAACATCAGCTTTGTAGTGGGAACAGAAAGTGTCGATGCGATTCGTGCCTGGAGAAATCTGTGGATTCTTCCACCGCTGTCGATGTCCATCGAGCCGTACTGATCGGCCAACGGATCCGGCCGTAAAACCAACGTTGCGGCGGCTCCTTTCTTTGTATTCTTTGTATGGAATTCAATGAGTTCGCTGAGCGATAGATCGATAAGCACATCGGTGTTGATTACGATAAAGGTGGCGCCCTGGAGAAATGGCTTAGCTTTGAGGAGACCGCCGCCCGTATCCAACAACTCGGGTTCTTTGGAATAGGTAATTTGCAGCCCCAATTGCGCGCCGTCGCCGAGATAGCTCTCAATCTGATCGCCCAGATGGTGCAGATTGATGATGATGTCACGAATTCCGTAGCGTTTCAGGAGGAGCAGGGAATATTCAATCATCGGCCTGCCGGCCACCGGGACCAGCGCTTTGGGTATCCGTTCGGTAAGAGGATGGAGTCGTGTACCTTGGCCGGCTGCCAGCACCATGGCCTTCATCGCATTTCCTCGTAGTGCTCGGCGAGGAGCGGAATGAGCTTTTCCGTCTCGGGCAGTCGTGCGAGATTTCGCTTCAATCGGCGTACTGTTGGCGGAATGAATTGTTTATACGCAGTCTTCCCTTTGACGATGTCCAGGTAGTAGAAGCGTCCGACCACTTTCAAATCTCTCTGAATCGCAGAGAGCAAGTACATCTCGATAAATTCCTCTCGGTTGATGCATTGCTTCTCGCGATCGACCCTGCTGTCAACGTAGTAACCCACCAGTTTTTCTTCGAGGTCCGGCCGGATGACGCTATCGGTGATGCGATCATTCAGGAGTGAAGCCAAGTCGTATTGCGGCGGCGCCAGCAGAGCATCTTGGAAGTCGATCACAGCCACCGCGTCGTCGTAGATCATGAGATTCCAGCTGTGATAATCGCGATGGTTCAAGCAGGGTGGCAGGCTATCGAGACGCTGGGCGATGCCGACAAAAGCTTTTCTTAACTGCTTTATCTCAGCTTGAGTCACACTGGTTCCCGGTCGCTTCTCCAAACCGTACTCCAGAAAATGGTCAAACTCCCACATGTACAATCGAAAATCGAAGCGCTGTTGAAAGGCTATGCAAGAATCGTCGCGTTCTTGGGTGCCGCGGATTTGCAGCAGCAACAGCTCGTCGATGGCTTTTTGGTACCAGGTTAATACTTGCGATGGTGCCAGACCTTGCACTCTGTCCCATAGAGCCATATCGCCCAGGTCTTCCAAGAATACCAGCCCGTCTTCCAGCGCTTGTCCGTAAAGTCTCGGAACTCTGACGCTGATCTGACTTAGGAAGCGGTGCACATTAAGAAACGGTAACTCCTTAAGCGGTTCTTTGAAAACGGCCAATTCTTCGGATGATAGAGGCAAAACACTCCCGCGCGGGAGTTTCATGATGATGACCGACGACGGGGTGCCCGGCCCGATGAGTTGAGCGCGGTAATAGCGGCGGCTGGAGGCATCTCCAGCCAGGGCGGTGAAAGACGCAATGGCCGTTTCCTGGCCAAAGCGTGCACGCAGCTCATTTACAGCCAAATCTTCGAGTTGCCCGGTCATTGGCAGGACTCCCTTCATTGCCGCTGCGATAACTGGCCGTTATAATATAAGGATATGATTAAACTTGGGCACGGATTCTTGTCTCTCACAATGTTCTTGCTGATTTCGGCAGCGCCGCAATTATACCTTTTCAGGCAGCTGCAGAGCTATTTAAAAGAGCGCATCGATGACGTTAGCCTATTAAAAAAATTATCATTTGTCTTAGCCGGCTTCTTTATCGTCATGCAGTTGCCCGCCGCTTGGCGCGCCTTTTTTGGCTCGTCGCTGATCTATCCTAATTTTCCATTTATCCGGGGATTTTTTACGGCAGCCTCGATTTGGACGATGGGTTCAATCGGCTCTGCAGCTGTCTTGCTCGTTTATAACCTGTTTAAGCGGTTTTATCCATTATCAGGGTCACCGGTTGCCCCCACGCCGGATCCGGCAAGGCGCGAGTTTTTGAGAAAGGGGGTGGGGATGGCGGCTGCCGCTCCTTTTATGGTTTCAGGCTACGGCGCTCTATTAGAACGCCATCGATTTGAGGTGGATCATTTTGCTATCCCGGTGCCAGGTCTCTCGTCTCAGCTCTCTAATCTGACGGTCGTTCACTTGACCGATATCCACGTCGGTCCCTTTATGCCGGCGGAAGAACTTTTAGAGTACGTCGAAGCCGTAAACCGGCTCGCTCCTGATCTCATAGCCCTTACCGGAGATTTTGTTACGAGCAGTGAAAGCGAGGTCGCTCCTTGCGTCGAAGCTCTAGCGGGGTTGAAGGCGCGTTACGGCGTGTTTGCCTGCATTGGCAACCACGATATTTTCTCCCGATCGGCGGATAAGCTGGAACAGCTGTTTGCCGAACAGGGCATTCAAACTCTACGCAACAACGCTGCGAATATTCCGATAGCAAGCTCCAATCTATCAGTCCTCGGCATCGACGATATTCGGTGGGGTCGTCCCGATTTGGCGCGCGCTCTCTCGCGCTGCGCAAGGGAGCCTGGAGAAGTGAAGATTTTATTGTCCCATCGGCCGGAGATCTTTCCTGAAGCAGCCAAGGCTGATATGGATCTGGTGCTGTCCGGCCATTATCATGGAGGCCAAGTTAAGCTAGGCCCGAGTGCGCGGAGCCTTTCCGTCGCCCGTTTGATGACGCCTTATGCTGAGGGGCTCTTCCGACTCGCGCGGCCGGGCCAAGGCGCCTCGAAAACAGCGCATTTATTCGTGAGTCGTGGCGTAGGAATTACCGGTCTCCCGATCCGGGTCAACTGCCCGCCGCAGATTGCACATCTTAGATTGATCAAGGCGTAAGTACGGGTTAGAACGTCTCGGCCTACTTAGGCGACCGGAAGCGGTTCAATCTGTATTATTTATGGTAGAGGTGGCCGACGCCATCGGCTTTCTAAACTTCTCAGCTGCCGCCAAAGCCGATAGTGACCTTACCGGCTTCTACAATGACCGGCACCTGCCGGCGCCCGTTTGAATGCTTAAGCATCTGCTTTAGGCCGTCCTCGTCTTCGAGGACGTTGACGTATTCAAAGGAAATCTTCCGGCGGGAGAAATCCTCACGGGCTCCCGAAGTGTATGGTCAAAGATCTTTTCCGAAAATAACGACTGACATGAACCCTCGCGCTGTGGCTAAACTACGACTCACATCAATCCCCTCACTCTCGCGCACGTCCAACTTAACGGATGGCCGCTAAATTGCAAGCAACTGTTTCCCTATGCTAGGTTGCTGACAACCTCGTTCCCTCTCACTCGAGTGTCATGAGATCGCGCATGATTACCAGTTAACGAGTGACGCTTTATCTCTTTCTATGCCCGGCACCCTGTATATCGTTGCCACTCCGATTGGCAATCTCGAAGACATTACTCTGCGGGCACTGCGTGTGCTCAAGGAGGTCGATGTCATCGCAGCCGAGGATACACGTCACACGCAGATTCTTCTGAATCATCATGGTATTCGCACGCCCTTAACTAGCTATCATGAGCATAACGAGCGAACTAAAGCGCAGGAGTTGGTTACACGGCTCGAACACGGCAAGGATATTGCTTTGGTCTCTGATGCGGGTACGCCGGCCATCTCCGACCCGGGGTTTCGTCTAGTCGTAGAGGCGATCCGCGCCGCAATTCGGATCATTCCGGTTCCCGGCGCTTCCGCCCTCACCGCCGTTCTCAGCGCCAGTGGCTTGCCCACGGATAAATTCATCTTTGAGGGGTTTCTGCCGGCCAAAAAGAAGCAGAGACGGGAAAGACTTCATACTCTGCGCGATGAGACGAGGACGTTAATTTTTTACGAAGCTCCGCATCGGCTGAGAGACGCTCTCGACGACGTTCATGAGCTGCTGGGAAATCGTGAAACGGTGCTGGCCCGTGAGGTGAGCAAGGTCCACGAAGAGTTTCTCCGCGGAACCATAAGCGAGATAATCCATACGCTCGCGAGCCACGACATACGCGGAGAAGTGACGCTGATCATCAGCGGCTCGACGGGTGAGTCCCGCATGAACGAGGATCTATTGAAAGCCGAGATTCGCGAGCTCAAAGGCCAAGGGCTGCGCCACAAGGAAATCGCCGAGGTCTTGGGTGAGAAATTCGGTTACGCCAAGAAAGAAATCTATCGCCTCGCGCTTGGGCTCGGAGGAAAGAGCGGCGCTTGAGGTGATATTCTCGCAAATTCTTGCAGCTTACTTACTGAAGCTAACGCCTTATCGAAAAGCTCCGAAATTCTTGCTTCGAAGTATCCCATTCCACGGAAACTTCCTTGACCTGCGCGCCCGGCGGTCCGCCGCGGCACCAGTCGATTAGCCTGTTCAGTTGATCCTTTTCGCCTTCGGCAACGATTTCGACCGCAGTATCGGGGCAGTTCATTACCCATCCGGTCAGGCCCAGCCCTCGGGCTTGCTCCACAGCGGAGGCGCGGAAATAGACACCTTGAACCCTACCCTTTATTTTCAAGCGCACCCGCGCCGGATCTTTCATGGCTTCCATCTTGGCCGTGCTCATATCCTAACTACTGAAGCAGCGCAACTCTTTCTGTCGAGGGAAAACCCATGCCGAATAGATTTGACAAGCAGCCCGCTCCTTAGGTACGCTTACGCCCGTTTGTGAGGGTCATTTTACCGAAGAGCGCGCCGAGACATTGGCTCCCGCTGGTGAGACCGTTTGAGGCCCTGCCCTTTGCGTAAGCGATCCCGAAAAGCATAGTGTTTCTAGGTGCAACAAGGAGGGCCATATGGGAGCAAAGCTGTATGTGGGAAACCTTCCCTACTCGGTGACCGAAGAGCGGCTCCAACAACATTTTGCTCAGCACGGCTCCGTGCTGAGTGCTCGGATCATCACTGATAAATTCAGTGGGAGATCGAAGGGCTTCGGGTTCGTAGAAATGAGTTCCGATCAAGAAGCCGAACGAGCGATAGCCACCCTCAACGGCACAGGTTTCGAAGGAAGGAACATCGTAGTCAGTGAGGCGCGGCCCCAAGAGCCCCGAGCGCCGCGACCGGGTGGTGGGGGAGGCAGGCCACCACGGGGCAACCGCTACTAAATCACCCCTTCAACATTTCCTTTAGTTCGTCTTCGTTCAAGATTCGGAGCCCGAGTTCCTGCGCTTTCTTTACTTTGGAGCCGGGATCGGCGCCGACGACAACGTAGGTTGTATTCCGGCTTACATTGGACGCTAGTCGGCCTCCAAGTGCCTCGATTCGCCGCTGTGCTTCCACTCGCGCCATGCTCTCTAGCGCACCCGTAAGAACGAAGGTCGACCCTGCCAGCGATCCTTCTTTCTTTGGTTCGCGCTTGAACCGGACGCCCGCCTGGAGCAGTTTCTCAATGACTTCTCGGGTTTCGTTTTGGGCGAAAAACTGGGCGATGCTTCTGGCCACCTGCGGTCCGATCTCTCTCACCTCGGTCAGTTGCTCTTCGGACGCTTCCATAATCGACGCCAAGTCGCCGAAGTGTTCGGCCAAAAGTTTAGCCGTTGCTTCACCCACATGACGAATTCCCAGGGCCGTCAAACAGCGTGGCAAAGTCGCCTCTTTGCTGCGCTCCAAAGCGTTGAGAAGATTTTGTGCCGACTTCTCGGCCATTCGTTCGAGGTTAGCCAAGTCTTCTTTCGTGAGCTTATAGAGATCCGCCAAGTCCTTTACCAAGCCGCGCTCTACAAGCTGATCGATGAGTTTCTCGCCCAATCCCTCGATGTCCATGGCGCCTCGCGAGCCAAAGAATTTGAGGCTCTCTTTGAGCTTTGCCGGACATGAGATGCCGATGCAACGATAGGCGGCTTCACCCTCTTCCCGATAGACTGCGGCTCCGCATACCGGACAGTGGTCTGGCATGATAACGCGCCGCTCGGCATCCGTTCTTTTATCCGTCAACACTTGCACGACGTAGGGAATCACGTCGCCGGCTCGCTCCACCACAACGGTGTCGCCGATGCGGATGTCCTTACGTTCTATTTCATCCATGTTGTGCAGCGACGCGCTTTTAACCGTTACCCCGCCGATGGGCACCGCCTCCAGGCTGGCGACCGGAGTCAGAGTGCCGGTGCGGCCCACTTGGGGTTGAATGTCGAGAATGCGCGTCGTCGCCTGGCGCGCCTTGAACTTGTAGGCGATGGCCCAGCGCGGCGAGCGCGCGATTTCTCCCAAACGCTTTTGTAACTCGACGCGATTGACCTTGACGACCAGCCCGTCAATTTCATAGGGAAGCTCGTCGCGCCGGCTCTCTATCTCTGATTGATAGTTAAGGATCTCCTTCAGGCTGCGGCAGATTTTGGTAAACGGCACCGGTTTCAAACCCCAGTCTTTGAGCGCCCGGAGAAACTCCAGGTGGGTGGCGAACTGTACCCCGGCAACCATACCGCTACCGTGGCAAAAAATGTCCAGTGCTCGCTTTGCCGTAATCGTCGAGTCGAGTTGCTTAAAAGAGCCAGCGGCCGCGTTGCGTGGATTGGCAAACACGGGAAGGCCTTCTTCTTCGCGCTCCCGATTCATCAGCTGAAACGCTTTGCGCGAAAGAAACACCTCACCTCGCACTTCCAGGCGTTGTGGCGGCTCCCGTTTGTCCGCGCGCAGGCCCAACGGAATGGAGCGAATGGTTTTCAAGTTTAAAGTAATCTCCTCGCCGCGGATCCCGTCGCCACGCGTGGAGCCCACGGTGAACCGCCCGCCCTCGTAGATAAGCTCGACCGCCACCCCGTCGATCTTGGGCTCGACGGCATACTCTATGGCTTCGGAGCTTTTTAGAAAACGCTGTATCCGTGACTCGAACTCCGCGATCTCTTCGGGATCGGTGGCGTTGTTCAGCGATAACATAGGCAGCGTGTGTGAAACCGTGGTAAACTTATGCAAAGGCGGCGCGCCCACTTTCTGTGTCGGAGAGTCTGGCGACGCAAGTTCCGGGTGCGCCTTTTCGAGCTCGACCAGGCGGCGAAAGAGCCGGTCATAGTCCGCGTCACTGATCAGCGGGTCGTCGAGAACGTGGTATTGGAAATTATGTTTCTCGATTTGTTGACGAAGCTCCAGGATCTCTTTTGCTGTGGCGGCGCGGGATTCTCTCGTCATGGTCTTGGGTGGGATTCCGTCATGCAACGTGAGTCTTTACGTGTCAAAAAAGCTAGCACAATTGCAACAGCGAATGAAGTTCCAACGACGCTACATTGACCCTCTCTGGTGAGTATGTTAACCCTTTCACTGATGGGTACGCGTTTTATTCGGAGGGTTGTTTTCCTCCTGTTTCTATCCGGTTGTGCTTCCACTGTGCCCACGGAGAAGTCACCTCCCGATGCGCTTGTTTTGACCCCCGAGGCGCCATTCGCACGTGAGCAAAAGACAGAAATTCCTCCCGAAGCGGCGGGCTTGTATCACTTTCTCAAGGGGAACATCCTGCTGGGAGAAGGCGAATTCGACGGGGCGCTGACGGAATTTGAAACCGCCGCTCAAGCCAATCCCGCTGACTCGTTCTTACACTTTCGCTTGGCAACGCTCTACCTCAGGAAAGGAGATCTCAAGAAAGCTGTAGTGGAAGCGGAAGCAGCCGCTCGTACCGACCCTAAGAATGTCGATAATCATTTGCTTCTTGCCGGATTATACTCGTCTCTCGGTGAGAATCAGAAGGGCATCAGTGAATACAACGAGGTTCTCAAACTGGATGCGAAGAACCAAGAAGCGCTGCTTTACTTGGGAGCGCTTTACCTGCAGCTTGACGACTACGATCAGGCGACCAAAAATCTTGAAGAACTCCTGAAACTGGATCCGAATTCCGCCCTGGGGCACTATTATCTAGGCCGCGTGCGCGCCAAGAACAAGCTCTACTTGGCGGCCGAGCAAAACTATCGGAAAGCCTTGGAGTTAAGTCCGAAGTCCGAGGCGGTGCTCATGGATCTCGCCTTGGTGTACGAGCTCGAAGGCAAAACCGAAGACGCCATCCAAGCTTATCAACGCCTCCTGCAGGTCAATGCGAAAAGCGTCTGGGCACGGAAACGGTTGGGAGAACTCTACGTCGGCCAGAATAAATTGGATGAAGCTCTCAGCCAGTTCCAAAGGATTGAGAGTGGCGAAGCGGACCCGCGGGAGACACGGCTCAAGATCGGTCTGATCTACTACGAAAAAGGCGACTTTGAACGTGCGGCAACGGAATTTAACCTTGTGCTGGCAGGCGACCCGGACAATGATCGAGCTCATTACTATCTCGGCGCTACCTACGTAGAAATGAAATCCGAAGATAAGGCACTGGAGGAATTTCTACGTGTGCCCGAGAAGAGCGAGTTATTCCTGGATGCCCGCATCCAGGCCGCTTATCTCTACGACCGTCGGGATCAAACTCAAAAGGCGATTGAAACAATTCAGTCGGCGACCAAGAAAAAGAATGACCAAAAGGAAGTCTTCGGGCTTTTGGCCTCGCTGTACCGAAAACAAAAAGATTACCCCAAAGCCATTGAAGCGATGGAGCGCGTGATCGTCTTGGATTCGAAGAACGACCAGGCTCACTTTCAGCTGGGCGCGCTTTACGACGAAACCAAAAACAAAGAGAAATCCATTGCCAGCATGAAAAAGGCCATCGAACTTAACCCGCAGAATGCCCCGGCATTGAACTATCTGGGTTATACTTGGGCCGAGATGGGAATTCAGCTTGACGAAGCGGAAACCTTGATCCAGCGGGCGCTGAAAATCGAACCTAACGACGGCTTTTACATCGATAGTCTGGGCTGGGTGTATTACCAGAAGGGCGATTACGTCAAAGCTGTAGAGCAGCTGGAGCGGGCGGTCGAAATCACCGTGGACGATCCCACTATTATCGAACATCTAGGTGACGCCTATGAGAAAGCCGGCAAGAAGGATCGGGCCGTTGCCAGTTACCGGGATGCGCTCAAGAAATCGAAGGAAGACGAGCAAATCAAGCGCGTCCGAGAAAAAATCCAGCGTCTGGAGAAAAAAGTTTGAGCCCGTGTCGGTTGCCGACGCGAGGCGCCTTGCGCAATCTGACCCGCTGGCTTCTTTTGGCAGTCATCCCAGCGATGCTCGTTGGATGTTCGACGACTGCCCGCCAAATCCCTTCGCCCAACCAGCTTGAGTTGGAACAACCCCCGGTCGCCGGCTGGACGGCGGACAAACTCATAGGTATCCTTTCCCAAAGAGATCGACAATTCCAGTCTTTGCGTGCGCTTGCATCGATTCACTATCGCGGGCCTGAAGGAACGCAAGGGTTCCAGGAAGCTGTCCTGGTCCAGAGACCCGACAAAGCACGGCTGGAAACGCTTTCGCTGCTCGGAGCCATTTTGATTGTGACGGTGAACGCGGATCAGATCTCCGGACTCCACCCGCGCGAGGGTCTCTTTGTTCGCGGCAAGAGCTCTGAGGCAAATATCTTTCGTTACACTCGTATTCCCTTGGAGCTTCAGGAACTGACCCGTCTGTTGTTAGGGATACCGCCGGTAATGATTTCCGCTGACTGGCAGATAGGCGGTAGCGCCCTTTACCGTGAACTCGACGGACAAGGGAAAGAGATAGTGGTATTTGATCTTACCCGTGACCTCCCGGTGCGGGGGCACCGTTTGAGTCCCGACGGGCGACCGGAGCTGAGCGCGGCCTTCGAGAATTTTTCCTCCACCCCGGCGGGTCTATTTCCGTCGAAGATAACCTTCGACGCCGGGGCTCAACAGCGGTCATTAGAGATTGTCTATCAGGAGCCGGAGATCAACGTCGAAATGGCACCCTCTCTTTTTGTCCAGGAAAAGCCGGCCAATGCCAAGGAAATCCCCATCGAAGCGCTGGGACAGTGAGAAAAGACAGACAAAGGGAAGCTCGCCACCAAAAATACCTTAGAGTAGTTTCCTCTTTATCTCTTTCCTTGATGCATATGGAAGGGCCGGAAAGATGACAAAGGGCGCTCGGACGGCGCTGGTTGCGGTGTTGCTGGCCGTGTTGGGTGTCGGGGCCTATTTCATTTTTAATTCAAAAGCCCGTTCGGCAAAGCCGGAAACCACGGAAACTGGGCCGCTCAAAGCCCCGCGCACAGGTGCTTGGGTCGACGAAGTGGTCTTT
>Ga0137360_10002734_pt1 | contig 10524 bp, 11 predicted proteins | sample Mad1_60_16metaG_FD_104924 | JGI IMG/M metagenome (GOLD analysis project Ga0137360, IMG submission 104924) | Vadose zone soil microbial communities from Angelo Coast Range Reserve, California, USA - Mad1_60_16 metaG | ecosystem: Environmental > Terrestrial > Soil > Vadose zone | place: USA... | reverse complement strand
TTCCCATCTCCGAACGGTGCGCGATAACGTATGCTGTCCCGTCCGTTCCGATCGCCAAGTAGACGCTGGGTTCGAGCGGCGCTTTTTCCGATGGCGGAAATGGATCGCCCGCGCCGGAGCCTGCCGCCGCGAAAACCTGCTCCGGCATCATGGAAACGCCGAGCACAAACGCGCCTGCTCCCAGCATTCCTTTTAGAAAATCGCGCCTGCTGTTTCCCGCCTCGTAATCGTTTTTGTATATATTTTCAATCGTGATCATCGCGCCCACTCTCCACATTGAGACTCTCCGCCAACAACTCTTGGGGAATATCCTACCGCCAATTCCGTTTCTTGCAAGCATGCGCGGAATCTTCTAGCGAAGCGCGAGCCTCTACGATTCGGGCCAGGCGCCAAGAGCGCGGCGCAAATCCACGAGCTGTCCGAGGTGGTAGGCATTGTGATCCGCGAGAACCAGCGCTTCCCGCAGAACCGTTTGCCCCTCGCCGTGCGGAATCTTGGCGAACAAATCGGTCCGCGGGTTTTCGACGAGATAGACCATCTCTTCGAGATCGCGCTGGAAGGCTGCCACGCTCTCGTCCCAGGTTTTGTCATTGGGAGGCGCCGGCGTTTCTGGCCAGTAGCCCCCGGGAAAAGGGGGAGAGACATGTCTTGGATTTCTACTGAACTCCAGGATATCCCACTGCGCGAGCCGCGCGTGTTCGAGCAACTGCCAACCCGTATGAGGCAACGCGTTCGCGAAAGTTCCATATTTCCCGGTGGGAAACCCATCGAGCGCGTCCATGAAATGGACGTGTGCGCCTCCACCCTTCAGCAGGTAAACCAACTGTTCGCGTAAATTGCCGTCTGCATTCAGCGCAGGCTTCGCCCCAGTGTTCTTGGCAGCTTTTTTCCTGACCTTCTTCGCACTTTGTTTTGGCGTCTTTTTCTTTTTCATTCTGGCTTCCCGGAGATCAGCACCTGCTGAGGCATTCCAGTCACGGAGTGCAAGGTAGTTTTCGCAAACCCGGCACTGCCAAACATTTTTTCGTACTCTGAGTAGGTATAGGCGTCTCCGGCGTCAGTCCCCACGAGCATGTTGAGGCTGAATGCCGCTGCCACGGGCGGAGTCACGCGGTCTTCATTGGGGATAAACTCAAGAGTGACGGCTTTTCCACCCGGTCTGAGCGCTGCATAAACGCGTCGCATCAGTTTCTCGCATGTGGCCATATCGAAATGGTGGAAAATATTCGTCAAAAGAACAAAGTCGTACCCGCTGCCAAGGTCCGTTTCAAAAGCGCTGCCAGAGCGAGTCGTGTAGCGGCCGGAAACTCCTGCCACCTGCGCGTTTTCCTGTGCGACTTGCAGAACCGACGGCCAATCCACAGCGACAATTTTTGCATTTGGATTTTTCCCGGCTATGGTGATCCCGTACATTCCGTGTCCGGCGGCGATGTCCAATACGTTGCAGGGCTTGCCTTCCGAGCAGCCGATGATTTCCGCGATGAAGTTAGCCGCCGGCCTTGTGAGCGCCGCCATCGATCTCGCAAACGCCACCCATACTTCATCTTGCGGCTTGGTGTTGTCTCCCTGCGGTCCGGCCGTTCCACCTTTGCGCACCGCTTCGGTCAACGCTTCGACATTTGTTTTGTGCCAGCCGCTGGCGAGAAAGCCGGTCACGGCAGTCAGAGACGCGGGGGAACGGCCGTCAAGAAAGAGCGCCGACTCATCGGTCAGAGCGTAACGCCCGTTTTCTTTTGTGAGTAAACCCATAATCGTCAGATAATCGCAAAGTATCCGCAATCCACGCTCGGCAGCGCCGGTCTTCGCAGCAAGGAGAGCCGCGGTATTCGCGCCCTCACCTATTGTTGTGAAGACGTCCAACTCAATTCCCGTTTTTAGTGCTTGGGTGTTCTGGAACGCGTTCATAATCGTGAAGATGCGTTCCGGGGTCGGGCGATTCGCCGTGGTCGGTGTGGCCATGAAGTTAGGCTCCCTATTCGTGGTTTTGCTAGTTCAAATATACACCGTGGGCAGCGCCTGGTTCACAGTTCAATTCGATTGCTGCAATCCGTGATGGGCTGGCATACTTTCTCTCCTCGCACGGCGTGCGAGGGGCACACGATGAAACGCGAATATCACCGCTGGTATTCTCCGCGGCTGGGCATCGACATGGGCGTCGTTGTCCACGGCCACTGGGGACAGCCGATTCTCGGGTTTCCGACCAGCGCGGGCGACGAGACGGAACTCGAAGGCCAGAGCATGATCGGCGCGCTGGCTGATTTTATTGACGGGGGGAAAATAAAATTCTTCAGCGTCAATTCCATCAACGGGCTCAGCTTTTACAACAAAGGTGCGCATCCTTTTCATCGCAGTTACGTGCAATCCGTCTTTGACTCCTACCTTCGAGAAGAAGTTGTTCCGTTTGTTTGGGACAATTGCAAAAGCCCGGGGATCGCGATTTCCACGATGGGAGCGTCGTTCGGCGCGTACCACGCGGCCAACTCGCTTTTCAAGCATCCCGACGTGATCAAGCGGTGCATCGCCATGTCCGGCGTGTACGACGTCCGGAACTTTATGGATGGGATGTACGACGACAATTTTTATTTCAACAATCCAGTGGACTATCTGGCGAACCTGAGCGATCCGTGGGTGCTTGGCCAGCTCGCTACGTGCGACATCCACATCACCACGGGCACGGGTCAATGGGAGAACAGCGGACCTACGTATCGCCTTTCGGAAGTTCTTTCCAGCAAGGGGATTCGGCATTCGCTGGACAACTGGGGCCCGGAAGGCGGCCACGACTGGCCGTATTGGAAGCACCAGATGCGCGAATATGTCGCCCGCCTTTTCTGAAATATTCCCTCCAAATCAAATAGGCAGCTTTGTTCCGCCGCGGCGGATGCTAGATTGCGCGCAGTCCGACTTGGAGGCAGTCATCAGAAGCTTGGAGAAGGGGAGGAGCAGAAGAATAAGGATAATGCGGGAGGCATGGGCCACCGAGGTACTTCCAGGGGAATACGCATTTATCCGCATCTTCAGGGCAGGCAGTCCGTCATGCGTTGCGGACTGCCTGGCCCTGGCCGGATTGGCGAATGGGCTCCTGCTTAGCCGGCGCGATGAACAAAAATTCCTGCGAGATGCTGCCTATTGCGCAAGGCGAGGATGGTCCAGAGTATAACCACCACAATAGCCAGGGGAAGTCCGGCTGGCGCCATCAGGGCGTGAACGAAAAAGATGTTCACGATCACCGGACCAAGAAGAACCAGCGCGAGGGGCACAAAACGGTTTGCCAAGAGCAACAGGCCGCCGAGCGTCTGAAGGCCGAAAATCACCACCCAGTAGCGGGAGGCGAATATGGCGCCAAAGAATTGCGCGGCGAGACCGGTGGGAGGCGGCATGGGAAGAAAGTGGAAGAAGCCGTTCAAACCGAAGACCAGGAATATGAGACCCAAGAGTATCCGTGCGATCAGGGATGCGATTTTCATATTTTTCTCCGTATCGGTCGATTGACGTGCTCAGAGACTTGCCTGGGTTTGTACCCTCTCAAGAAAGGGCGCCAAGAAAGATTGCGCATCCACTTTGCCGCTCATCAATTGAGCGGTGCCTTCCGCAGCGATGACGGTTAGGTCCGTGATGCCAATAAAGCCAAATACCGCGCGCAGATACGGGGTCACAAAGTTCAGAGAGGCTAGGGCAGTGCCCGGCTCGTAAGTGCCGCCAGAGGCGATAAGCAGCGTCGCCTTCTTGCCAGTCAGCAGCCCAGTCGGGCCGGAGGACGAGTACGTGAAAGTCTTGCCGGCACGGACCACTTGGTCGATCCACAGCTTGAGGGTGGAAGGGATACTGAAGTTGTGCATGGGAACCCCGAGTACGTACTCGTCCGCCTGCTGCAACTCAGCGATGAGCGCATCGGAGACGGCCAGCACCCTGTTCTGCTCGGGTGTGCGAGCCTCCTCAGGCGTGTATGCCGCGCCGACCCATGGACCATCCAAGACGGGAAGGGACAAAGCGGTTAAGTCTCGTGTAATTACTATGCTGCCGGGATGCATCTTCAGCCAGGAATCGGCGAATCGAGTCGTCAGCTTTCTGGATATTGAGCGCTCGCCCATTGGGCTGGAGTCAAGCTTAAGAAGCGTTGCCATTGGTTGGTCTCCTTAATCATCAGACGATGCTTACGCGACAAACGTTGTATAAATTAACACAACATCTGTCGTGTAGTCAACACCCAGCGTAGGCTGCTATAATGAGGACTTCGGGAGGGTAGATGCTCGAAAGCGAGTGCGAGCGGATAGATCCTAGGATTCGCAGGACCCGTCAACTCTTACGGGATGCCCTGCGGCGCCTTCTCGAACAAAAAGAGTTCGACAAGATCACGGTCCAGGACATCACGGAAGCGGCCACGCTGAACCGAGCGACCTTCTATGCGCACTATCCAGACAAATTCAAGCTTCTAGAGGAGTTCATCCGGGTAAGCTTCCTTCAACTGTTGGCGCAAAGAAATGTGCGCTTTGACGGCAGGTGCTCGTCGGCATTTAAAGCGATCATCCTGGCGGTCTCCGACTATCTCGCCGAAGTGCAAAACTCCTTCTCCTCCAAACAGCATCAATTCGAGCCGTTTGTAGAGGCCACAGTTATCGACCAGATCCGGCAGTTATTGCTCTGTGGGTTTCGTTCTTATCCGACGGAGCGCCGCATATCCGAGGAACTGGTCGCCGCCACGGCAAGCTGGGCGATTTACGGCGCTGCGAAACAATGGGTAGACACCCCGGGCCACGTTTCCGCCGAGGAGTTTGTTTCTGTGGCAGTGGACCTCGTGACGCCGATACTGATGGGTGGAGTCGACCCGGTCCCGAAGGTCTAGCGTATTCAAGGCCGGAGACATCGGAGGGCGAGCCTGTTCTTGCGGCTCTCGCGACCTAGGCCCGATACCCGCGGTGAGTTTCTCAAGTCTTCCCACACGCACGCTGTTTTGGGCGTTAAGCAGGTGTCGACAGGTTCTCGGGCGGGCCGCATGATCTAACAAAATGCGCGAAGCTTCAGAAGAGTGGGGCGTGGGATAGAGAGATGACCGCGTTAGTGGTTGCGGCTTTTGTTTTGCTCTTGGCGGGGTTTTGGATTTTCTGGATAGAGCCGCTGGGTGTTTTGAGTGTGCTCGAGCGAGTTACGCCCAACATCGTTTACCGAATTCGCACCGAGCGTCCCTTGGTTGCGCTTTCCTTTGACGATGGTCCGCACCTGGAGTTTACGCCCGAAGTCCTTGAGATTCTTGAGCGGCACCATGCCAGGGCGACCTTTTTTCTTATCGGCGAGCGCGCACTGCGTCATCCGGAGGTACTTTCGCGGATTCGAACTGCCGGACACGAGGTCGGCAACCACTACTTCAGGAACGGGTCCACGCTACTCGACTCAGATGCCGAGTTCACCAGAAATCTCGAGAAGACCGAGAGAGTACTTGGGATAGCACGAGGGCCGAAGCTGTTTCGTCCACCGGGCGGAGTGGCGTGGCCGAGGCAGCTGCAGATTGCGAGAGCGGCGGGGTACGAGTGTGTTCTTGGGTGCGCGTACCCTCACGACCCGATGCGGCCTCCGGCGTGGTACATCAGGTGGCTGATTGAAAAGAACCTACGCCCCGGAACTATTGTCATACTTCACGACGGTATTTCGGATCCGAAGCGAAGCATCGAGGCTCTGCCGTATATTCTTACCGCAGGCCGCAAGAAGGGATTGCAGTTTCTCTCGATTGGGGAGTTGCTGCGGGATAGGCAAGAACAAACGAATAGAGACTAACGAACTACTTCTCTGATGTTCCTGGGCAAGAAAGGATCCGGGTACCGGAGCCGGCTCACGCGACCGAGAGTGGCGGACCAAGTAGTTCCATGCCGTAGGCGCGGTAAATCTCCGCTTCATTGGCATAATTGCCGCCATTGAAATGCTTCGCGTTGTCACGGAAGAAGGCTTCCATCTTGTTGGCGGGCGCGAAGGCGATCAGGAGTTTGCCAGGGGTGTCACCGGCGAATGCCCAGGCGTGAGGAACTTCTCGCGGGGCGAGAATGGAGTCGCCGGATTTCAGATGGAAGCGCTCGGAGCCAACCTCAAGGATGTAATCTCCGTCGATCGCGTAGAACCACTCGTCTTCGTTGTGGTGCAAATGGCGTGGAGGGCCGCCCTTTTTGTGATTGGTGTGCTCGAAGAGAAAGAGACCGCCGCCGCTGTCCTGGGTGGTAACTTTGAAATCGGTTGAGCTGATGCCGATGCTGTGGTGTTCACCTTGGCGGTCCTCACCATGGGGAACGAGAGAGGCCTTAACCACAGGCCTTAACGTCTTGATGGACTGCGCCAGTGCTGCCAGCGGAAAGGCTGCCAGTGCTGTCCCCACAAACGAGCGGCGGTCTATGTCGCGCATTTCGTTAGTCTCCTAATGTTGCCGAACCCCTCAGTCGATCGCCGAGGGCTTCGAGTGCGCTGAAGTATAACTCGTATGGGCGAGTCGCGGTTTCCTAAAGGATTCCAAAAGAGCGCCGGATCATCACCACACCGCTTCGAGGAACCTGTCGCTCGGATGCGTTGCTCATTTATGCTGGATTTAGGTCCTAGCGGCGAGAATTGCGGGCAGCTTGAGCCCTACTTCGCTCGAGGCTTCGGCGTTTACGTGGACATTAGGGAAGCAAAGTGCTCCATGAGCGAACCCTGCTCAAAAGAAAGAGCAGAATGGTAGTCGATTCACGGCTGACGTGGAGCAGCGCCGGGCCCCTCGGATTCGGTACAGGATGGAGTATGCTCGCCGGTGGTGATTGGGTGAGATTCGGTAGAAATCAGGAGACGCGGTGAACTACTCGGCTCTTTTTCGATCGGCGCTTGTGGCGCTGCTTCGGAATAAGATGCGAAGCGTGCTGACGGTGCTGGGGATCACCATTGGGATTGCGGCGGTGATTTGCGTTGTGGCCATCGGGAAAGCGGGGCAAGCGCGCGTCGAGCAGCAACTGAACAATCTTGGGGACAACTTTGTTTGGGTCGAGGCGGGTGGGCGGGCGGTCAACGGGGTGCGGACGGGAACGCACGATACGAAGACTTTGGTGTATGCGGACGCCTTGGCGATTAAAAACCAAGTTTCTCTGATCAAGAGTGTATCGCCGAATGTGGACGATCCGGTGCAGGTGATTTATGGGAATCAGAATTGGCACACGTCGTACCGGGGAGTTTCGCCGGAATATTTTGAGATAAAGCGGTGGTTTGTGGATCAGGGGGCGGTGTTTTCCGAGGACGATGTGGACCGCGCGGCGGATGTGTGCGTATTGGGGCGGACGGTACGAGATCAATTGTTTGGCGTGGAGGATCCGGTAGGGAAGGTGATTCGCGTAAATAGTTTGCCGTGCAAGGTGGTGGCTACGGTGCTGCCAAAGGGGCTGTCGTTATCGGGGCAGGATCAGGACGATACGCTGATCATCCCTTACACAACGGCACAGAAAAAACTGAAAGGAATCACTTGGCTGGACGACATTTTGTGCTCGGCGGTGTCGCAAGACGCGGTAAAAATGGCGGGGCAGGAAGCGACGGCGGTTTTGCGGGATCGGCATCACTTGCGGCCAGAAGAAGAAGACGACTTCAACATTCGGAATCCGGAAGACATTATTCAGGCGCAGCTGGATGCCAGCAAGACTTTGACCATTTTGTTGATCGCCATTGCTTCGGTGTCCCTGCTGGTTGGGGGCATCGGGATCATGAATGTGATGCTGGTTTCCGTTACCGAGAGGACGCGGGAGATTGGAGTGCGCGTGGCGGTGGGGGCAACGGAAGAAGCGATACAGCTGCAGTTTCTTGGTGAGTCGATCATGCTGAGTCTCGTTGGAGGCGCGGCGGGCGTTTTGTTTGGGATTTTAGGGTCGTATATGGTGGGACAGACTCTGCACTGGCCGATGGAGATGTCGGTGGAATCGATCCTGGTGGCAGCGGTGTTTTCGGTGGCGGTGGGCGTGTTCTTTGGATATTACCCGGCGCGGAAGGCTTCTTTGCTCGATCCCATCGAAGCGTTGCGGTACGAATGAGAGTTTTGGGAAATTCTGATTCGAGGGACAGTCGATGAAGAGGACGGGAAGGTGGCTGATTTTGGCGGGCGTTGTGGTGGTTGTTGGGCTATTTGCGGCGTTTGGACTGAATCGCAACACCCAGGCCCAGCACTTTACCGCCAAAGTGGAACGCGGAGAGATTGACGATGTGGTGGAGGCGACGGGAACGATCAACGCGGTGATCACCGTGCAGGTGGGGTCGCAGGTTTCGGGAAGCATTGCCAAGCTGAATGCGGATTTCAATTCGCGGGTTCACAAGGGCGATGTGGTGGCGCTGATCGATCCTGCTTTGTTCAAGGGGGCGTTGCTGCAGGCTACCGCGGATTTGGAAAACGCGAAGGCTAACCTGGTGGCAGCGCACGCCAACCTGGAGAAGGCGAAGGCGGGGATGGTGCAAACCAAGGCGGATTACGATCGAGCGATGGGACTGACCCGGGATGGCGTGATGAGCCAGCAGCAGCTGGATCTTGCGAAATCGAATTATGACTCAGCGAAGGCGTCGGTGGGTGCAGCTGACGCGAACGTGACGCAGGCGCAGGCACAGGTCAGCCAGAAGGAAGCTGCGGTAACCGTGGCGCAGACGAACTTGGACTATACGGTGATCCGTTCGCCGATCGATGGGACGGTCGTGGCACGGAATGTGGACGTGGGGCAGACTGTTGCGGCTTCACTTCAAGCGCCAACGATTTTTACGATTGCGCAGGACCTGACGAAAATGTGGGTGTATGCGAAGACGGACGAATCGGACGTCGGAAACATCAAGATTGGGAAGCCGGTTACGTTTAAGGTGGACGCTTTTCCGAAGGACACGTTCCACGGAGTTGTGAGCCAGGTGCGGATGAACGCCACGACGGTGCAGAGCGTCGTGACCTACGACACGATTATTGAGTTCGCGAATCCGGAGTTGAAATTGTTTCCGGGAATGACGGCGTACGTGACGATTCCTGTGGATACAGTGAAGAATGCGATGAAGCTGCCTAATACGGCGCTGCGGTACAAGCCGCCGATGTCGGCTGACGAGATTCTGGCGATTTATAAACAATATGGGATCGACGCGAGCGAGCAGAAACAGGCTGTTCTGGAGCCGGCGGCGGGTGGGACCGGAAATGGCAGTGGCGGGCAGGCCGCTGCGGCGGCGCAGAATCCACCGCGCGCGCCGAAAAGAGATAGCGCTGTGGTCTGGAAGTTGCGCAGCGACAACACAATGGAACCAGTGAAAGTGTCGCTGGGAATTACTGACCACGCGTATACGGAAGTGAGCGCAGTGGTCAAAGGGGCGCTGAAAGAAGGGGACGACGTGATTATTCGGTCGCTGGCGCCAAAGTCGCAAGGTCTGGGCGGAATACGACGGTAATCAGCAGAAGCGCGAAACAATTCCAAGGGATCCATGGCGGCTATCAACCAAATTCAAGAGAGGCCGAGCGGCAAGGCGGCTGGCGCGGTAATACGCGTTGAGGAGGCGCACAAATATTACGATTTGGGCGAGTCGCGCGTGCACGCGCTGCGCGGAGTGAGCGTGGACATTGGGCGCGGGGAATTTGTGGCGATCATGGGGGCGAGCGGGAGCGGCAAGTCGACGTTCATGAATATGCTGGGGTGTCTCGACAAGCCGAGCACGGGGCGCTATTTGCTGGAAGGAACGGATGTATCCCAGCACGATAAAAGGGCGCTGGCGCTGATTCGAAACCAGAAGATTGGATTTGTTTTTCAAGGATTCAATTTGCTGGCGCGCACGACAGCGCTCGAAAATACCGAGTTGCCGACGCTGTATACGAAGATCGACAAAGCGGAGCGCGAGAAGCGGGCTGCGGAGGCTTTGGCGATGGTGGGCCTGGCGGAGCGCGCGCAGCATTTTCCTTCGCAAATGTCGGGAGGCCAGCAGCAGCGCGTGGCCATTGCGCGTGCACTCGTGAACCGGCCGTCGATTTTGCTGGCGGACGAGCCGACAGGGAATCTGGATAGCAGAACGTCGGTGGAGATCATGGAGATTTTTCAGAATTTGAACGATAAAGGGCTGACCATTGTGCTGGTTACGCACGAGCACGACATCGCGCAGTTCGCCAAGCGCGTTTTGGTTTTCCGGGATGGGAAAATTCGGAAAGACGATGCGGTGACGAATCAGCCGCGGGCTTCAGAAGTGCTCGAGAGTTTGCCTACGCTCGAAGACTAATACAACACAGGCAGAGCAATCGGAATTGTGTGGTAGAACATGACCGGGCGGAGGGGTGTGCGTTTCCTAGATTCGACGAAGGCGAGGAGGTCGGGGATGGAGTGCGAGAACCTGAAGATTAAGTTAATCGGTTGGGTGATAGTGGCGGCGCTTGTGGGTGCAGCGGCTGGGCTGCCGCCGGGCGTGTTGGCCGCGGAAAAGGACACCGCGCTCGAGGTGAAGAAGTTGCGCTGCGAGTACAAAGTCGATCCGATGGGAATTGATGTGCCGAAGCCAAGGTTGAGCTGGGAGGTGGTCAGCGCGGAGAAGGGA
>Ga0137360_10002733_pt1 | contig 10525 bp, 10 predicted proteins | sample Mad1_60_16metaG_FD_104924 | JGI IMG/M metagenome (GOLD analysis project Ga0137360, IMG submission 104924) | Vadose zone soil microbial communities from Angelo Coast Range Reserve, California, USA - Mad1_60_16 metaG | ecosystem: Environmental > Terrestrial > Soil > Vadose zone | place: USA... | reverse complement strand
TCGCCATTCGTTCTCGCGTCGCGCAGAAGACCAGCGGGCGTTTCGGGACTGGCGTAGCCAACAAAAAAGATCGAATGCTGCGGATTCTCGATTAATCGACGCGCAAGAACATTGGAGAGTGTTTTTGGTATCATCATTCCACTGGAGAGCACGTAAACCCGTCCCGGGCGCAGCGGCGCGTCACGCACCGTTTCGTCGTTCAAAATGAACGGTGCAGCTTCTCGCATTAATTGCAGACGCGCCAGTTGCCGGCGAGTCATGTGCGCGCGCCGATCGTAGATATCGGTCATCTTCGAACTGAGACCGCCAATATAAATTGGAAACTCAGGCAGGAGCCTTTCACGGCGGAATTTGTAAAGCATTGCCAGGATTTCCTGCGTTTTTCCGAGCGCGAACACCGGTATAAGCACGCACGAGCCGCGCTCAAAAGCTGTGGCGATCGTTTCTGCCAGGCGTCGCTCTTCACCGGCGCGTGTCCAGCCAGCGGGTTTTGCGTGGTCGCCTCGCGTGCATTCCATGATCAGGACGTCAATCTTTTCTTCCGGAAAAACCGCCGCTTCCATGATTGTTTGGTCGTCGAAATTGACGTCCCCAGTGTAGAAGACTGTTTGCCCCTCTGCGCGCAGCAAAATTCCGCTCGAGCCCAGCACGTGTCCGGCATCGAAAAACTCGAATATCAGCGCGTCTTTTTCGCGTTGAGGTGCGCGCTCGCCCGCGATGGAGAACCGTTGACGCAGCGGACACCAACGCCAATGTTCCGATGCGCGATCGGTTTCCCGATGCGTGAAAAGCGGATACAACCCCGCTACGGCGCGACCGATCTCCTCGCGTTGCCGGGTCATCACATTGACCGAGTTGTGCAAAAGCACGTTGCCAATCTCGGCCGTGGCTTCCGTCATGAAAACGCGCGCGGTTGGAAAGCGCCGCATGAGTACTGGCAATGTGCCTATGTGATCCTGGTGGGCATGCGAGATCAGGATCGCCTCGATCTCCTGTCCTGCGATCGCTTTGAAATTCGGCAGGGCATCTTCACCGGTGTCCTTGGGATGCATACCGCAATCGAGCACCAGTCGATGGCGGCCCATCTCGAGATAATATGAATTCGCACCAATCTCGGTGCGGCGCGTCAAGTTGATGAATTTCAAATGCAGTTCTCGGTTATTACACCTTTCAATTCTTCTATCAGCCGCGCAATTCTCTGAACAGTCGCTTTCGCGGCCAGTCTAAGTACTCGTCGCATGAAAGGAGAAACGCAGCCGCAACGCGATGCAAACAGCCACCTTGAGCAGGACATTTGCATCCACATCTTCACTGTTTCCTCCGCGATGGTCGGGGTTTGCCTGACCGTCATTGGATTGATCCGCGTTGTTATTACGCTCGGAACCGCAGACGCGCTGCAGATGATTTGCTGGCTGCCGACGCGCTGCTGTTTCTGATCTCTTGTTTGCTTTCTTACTGGGCACTACGCTCGCGAGGGCTCCACAGAATGCATCGCCTCGAAAAGATCGCGGATGCTATATTTATTATTGCCATGATCGGTATGGTCGTGGTTTGTGCGTTGATCACATATACGATTTCTATCCCGCCGCGGTAGTTCGTCGGCTGGAGCACGTCTTTAGAGCTACCTCTTACTACAGTAACCGATGTCGCTTACCGCGGCGGTGTTGGACGTGGCGCTGGTGTCGGACGGGACCGTGGTGTTGGAGTAGGCCTTGGTGTAGGTACGACGCAGGTTCTAAAGAAGATTGGGTCATGGTTGGCGAAAGGCCGGCCAAAGGGAACGCCGTTTCCCGTGAAGGCGCCATAGAAGCAACTACCCACCGCTTTCATCTGCATATAGTCTCCGAGCACTCGCTGTCTTGAATTGCCGTTATCAGCAGCAGAAGACAGGAAAGTCAATAACACCTGATGGCTGAAAGTAACACCCTGGTCGGTGCTTTGCGCCAGACGAGCCGAGAAGATTGGGAAGTTATCTTGCGAGAAACCGTCGAAGGTATAGTAGAAAACGCCGACTGTCCCGTCAGTAGCTACTGCGACCGACGGAATGGCGGCTTCTACTTGACTTGTCACGAAGTTTTCTGGTCCGACAGTCACACCGCCTCCTCCATTGTCCTGGATTCGGCGGATGGCGAGGCGGTCGTTGCCGGTGCCGGCATCACGATTGCCGTAAACGTAATAGACACCCCGTTATTTGGATCTGCGGCAGCGTGGTCCACTCCGCCAAGAGCCGGATTCACTGTTATGGACGTTTCGCCGTCGTTAAATGTATCGGTGTTAGTCAGGTTGGGATCGGTGTTGTTCACGACGACATCCACAATGAAAACCCCGGGGAGGAGCGGAATCGGTCTTATGCCCTTCGGAGCGTAATCCTCAGGAAGGCCGGCCGTCTGTACGGTGTGGTGTCCGGCGGTGCGTCTCGAGTTGACTCTTGTGCCTGTTGTTGTGCGTTGTTGCGACCTTGCGCGATCACTGTTGTCACTAAAGGTGAACTTCCTTTTAGTAAGCATACCAAACCTGCAATTAATAGAGCTAAGCCTACCTTCGTTAGTCGTGTCATAGCCTCAATCCTCTCGTGTTTGTTCCTGAGCTCTTAAATCGCGCGGTTGTTAATGATCGTGTTGAGTTGAAGCGGGTTGAAAATCGCCCTCGCAAAGTTTTGAGGATGGCTACAGTTTGTTTAGATGACAAGCGAAATTCGTTAGAACGCGCGTGACACGCGGCATATGCCGTTTGTTCGAAGATTGGCAGCTAGTTGCCGGTCAGAATTCTTCGACTTCCGCCTCGCTAAAATCGCGGGCTTAACACTTCTTGGTCCTCCAGCCAGGGAGGAAGCTTTGCAATTCTCGGATTAACCTATCTCCTGCCTCGGTCGTGGGGCACCGTTACCTCCACCTCCTCGGTCGAGGAGTTCCCGCCGCTGTCGGTGCAGGTGATGGTGGTCGTATAGATCCGTCCATTGCCGTTGCCTTGCCGCTCGGCTCGAAGTAGCACATGATGATCATCCACGACGATCCAATCTGGTGATGTGTGGCCGCTCCCGTGTCCAAGGACTGGTTCATTGCTGGTCACACTCAGAGTGCAGTCAGGTGGCGAGGGGCAGTTGTCCGTAACATTATAGTCGACTATTACATCCACCAACCTATGGTTTGGTGGCCACAGTACCGATGGATTTGCTGACACACCAGTGATCGTAGGAGGCGTCTCGTCGAAGAGGACGGGCGAGACGTACGCCGTGTAGAAGCTGGTCCGATCGTCGCTCCAAATCGGGAACACCTGGCATTCCCTGCAAGCGATGCCGAGGTAGTCGCCCATGTAACCGGCAGCGATGTTGCCGGGAATCGGCGTCGGCGTGAACTGTACGTCCCCCACCCGCAGGTTCGTCCAGGTGGAACCTCCGTCCGTGGAGTGTGCAACATACGTCGTCGTCAGAGTGTTTGCCGGGTCATCGCGTCGATCGTAGAAAATGACGCTGGGCTCGCCCGTCAGGGAATCGCTGCTCACCCAGGGGAACCACTGGGAATTCGTCGTCGCATCCGTATTGACGCGGACCGGCGTGCTCCAAGTCGCCCCTTGATCGGTGGACCCGATCAAATAGATGTCCGCATCTCCCGTGTTCACGCCGGGCACCCCCACGTTGGTCCACACGATGTAGATCGAGCCGTTCCGAGGACCGCCACTCGCGTCGACCGCCATCGAGGGGAAGGAGGCTCTCCGGATGGTCGTATTCGGAAGCGGTGTGTTCCGGATTCCCCGGATGTTCGTGATGATCCGTGTTTCGCCCGTCCAGGTGGCGCCGCCATCGACCGAGCTGTTGAACCCGATCGCATTCTCGTCGGCGGGGAAGGCGTCGTAGATCGCCCAGGTGGCGTAGATCTCGCCGTTCGGGCCGATCTGAAGGTTGACTCCCTGGTTGTGGCTCCCCGCGGCAACCCCATTCGAGATGTTGACCCCGGCGGACCAGGTCGCTCCACCGTCGAGGGAACGCGAAAACACGATGTCTTTGTCGTTGGCACCGCCGGAGATGAATTCGGTCCAAGCCGAATAGGCCTGGCCGACGAAGGCGCTGGTCGCCACGTTGTCCACGGCGAAGTGATTCTTGTCCAGGAGGTCGAAGAAGCCCGGCGGGCCCGGGGCAATGGTGACGTGAGTCCAGGTGGCCCCGGTGTCGTTGGAGTAAGACACGCCTTGTCCCTTGTCGTTGGCGATGTACCCGACGTAGAACTTGCCGGACCGGTCGATGGCCGCCGCGGGATCGCCCCTGTTGCCGACGCCGCCCGGGCCTTCGTTCTGGCTTGTCCAGGTGAGCCCCCCATCAAGGGACCAGCCGACCTGGGTGCCGAAGATCGTGTTGACCTGCGTCCCGTCCCAATCGGTTGCGTTGTTCGCGCAGAACAGCGTGCTGTTGTCGAGCGGATGGACCGCTATGGAGTTCTCCGTCAAGGTCCTGTCGGTCGCCGTCGTGATCAGGACGTCGGGGTTGTCCGCCGCCGCGTTCTCGAGGGGCACGACGCTGGGGACCCTGGGGCTTCGTGCGGGGCCCTGGATCTGGCCGTACTGAGTGACGTACCAGACGGACCAGGCTTCTTTGCGGAACCCTTCCGCTGTGGAGAATTTTGGAGTTAGAGGCTGCGTGCGCGCAGTCGGCTGTGCAGAAGCCGGCGGCGATGCTGCCACGAAAGCCATAGCCGCTGCGGCGAATATCAGAATGAGCGCAGCCATTATACGCGCGTGTGTGAAGGAACGATTTTGACTAAACCGACGAAGAGTTTTCATATGTTTTTAGCTGAGTTACCAGGAGGTTGAATTGCTACTAGTAGGAGCGTGACATTTCGCGTCACATTGTGACTTTTCGCGTCACAACGGCGGCAAAAGCTGAAAAATCAGAACTTCCAGGCGACGCGACGATCTGGATGCGGATTGTAGTAGCAGAAGTATCCTGTCTTGATTCTAGTGGCCAAGTGGTACCCGAGCGATGGGATTGCCTCGCCGATTTTTTGGACGGCTTTCTTAATACCTTTTGTCACAGCAGAACGCGCTCGTTCGGCGTCCGAGGAAGTCTTGCGGTCCCTCCCCCCGAGTCCCATGGCGGAGGTGAGATAGTCGGCAATCGCCCGTACCTCGTTCTGAGCCTCGGTCTTCCGCTGAGGATCGTTGAATCGCTCTGCTTCGTTCAAGTCTTGCCGCAGCTCGTTGAGCCGGCGTTTGTATTCTGCTTTCGCCCGTGCGTCCAACACCGCGATGCCGGTATAAAGTTCTCCCGCGACGGTCCCAGGCACGCCGACTACTGTAGCCGGAATTGACGCGTCCATCGAGCGGCCGAGTAATTCCCTGACATGGAACTCGCGTCCTGGATTGCGAAGCAAGACAGCGAGACAGCACAGGCCGCGCGTGGATTTAAGGAATGCGGTGTGACGGTGATACCGAATGATCCAATAATCGTCCTGGTGTAAAAACAAGGATTCTTGGTGTGTCGGAAGAATCGAGTCAATCGCAAGAGACTCGCGAACCCCTTCGACTTTTTGGTCGGCGCTCATGGCTTCTCCTTTTTGCATATGCCTTCCTTCTCATTAACGTACTTGAGAACAACGCGATCCGATCGACTGTCGGCGAAAGCCAAAGCCGCTAAGCACAGAAGTAATGAGAACTGACAGAGCTGAATCAATGGATCCATGATTCTTCCTTTCTTTCTTTTCCCGCTGAGTTATTTCTGGGATTGCGGGGGTCCGGAAGAGGCGAAGAACCTAGCGGGGGAAAGTCCTCCGCCTGATTCAGATCCGTTTGACGTCGAGTCTTGAAGAAACCTCGTTAGGCTGTCAAGATAAAATTCGCTTTCTCTACGGGAAAGTATCCCTTCACTGCTCCCACAATCTCCATCGTGATCGCGCGGTTGCGTGGAAGGCACCCAGACGATCCGCGACGCAAGTCCTTCGAGCAATGGTCTGAGGACATGATTCTGGGTCTTGAAGATGAGATAGCTCCACAGCTTCCGAAAATCTGGCAACAGATTCAATCGGACTAGGGCGACACTTCATGGCTCAACCGTGATGGCTTCTTCACCATTTGCGGGGTGAAGCATGGCGTCGGCGAAATGGACTCCGTGGCTGAGCTTGTATCTCGTTAGACTCACTCGAATGCTGAGGGAAGCCGAGATGAAAATTGTGCGTTGCTTTCAGCATTGTTCGGAGTTATTATTTTGATGCACCTGTAGCATTCCAGGGAGAAGGCCTAATGCCTACCAAGATTGTCGATCTCTCGGCCCGGTCAGGATCATACGTGACGAACCATTCGATGTGCATTTTTGGGAATGTACGCCGCAGGAGTACCTAAGCTTCCTAAGGAGCCCCAACCGCACGCTGGAAAAGATGGGTATAAAGATTCTGAAGGAATGCCGTATCGAAACAACCATTGAGAATCATGACTGGCTGGAGCAGCATACCGGAGGTTTTACACGGGATAACGGAACGATTGTTTGCAATGTCGGTGGCGGCAACGTAGCCCGTTCGGTTTATAGGATTGTCAGCTATGCCCATGACCACTCGTCGATCGGGGCTTTCAAAAAGAAACTCCTTCACTCACCGGAGGAACAGCAGGCCGGGAAGGGCCGCTGATTGAATTGAAAGCGGCGAACGTTTTACGGGGCAAAGCGAACGATATTCATTGCGCACGTACATAGCAGCGACGGTTAACGCACTGAAGCGCTTTGGAACTGTGCGAGCTGAGGTGTCACTTGAGGAGTGACCAAGATCACTGCTCGCCCACCCGCTCCAGCATCACGAGGTCGAAAAGACCGGCTCGGCTTTCCAGTTCGGTCGGCGGCGCCCTGAGAACGACCCAGACAGTGTCCCCCAGTTCCAACGACAGCGTCTTAGTGACGCTCACCTGGGTCCACCGCGTATTCTCGCTCGAGGCGAAGGACTCCTGCCGGAGACGTCCATCTGCCGCGGTTACCTGGAGGCCGATACGTCCGCCTCCCCTCTCGTCGGAAGCCCGAACGTACGCGGAGAGGCGGACGGTGTCCCCATCCTTGAGCCCTGGTACCGGGAACCTGACCTGGCCTGTCGTAGGGGCCCAATCCGCTTCCAGGCGGAGGCTCCACTGACCCCCTCCGGGTGCCGCCTCCCGAGTCAGGGATGCCAGTGAGGAGTTGGCAACCTGCCACGTGTCGAGCGTCGCTCGTCCATCGTGCTCGAAGCTCCCGTTGGGGATGAGGTTACGGGAATCCTCATTCAGACCCGTCGTGGATTCCCCGCAAGCGCACAGAGGAAACAAGAAGATCACGGCGATGAGAGGGATGAGCGTCGCACGCCAGGTTTGGAGAAAAACAAGCACGACGAGAACAACCAGCGCGATAGCCTCGAAAAGCGCGTGATGGCCAAGGAATGGTTCAATGACAAGCAGATCTGGCTGGTGCTTTTCAATCAGCTCACGCGTCGTCTTTTCATCGGTCGCGAGCCCACACAATGTGTAGCCCAGGTCCCGGTGAATAATCGCACCGATTCCTTCTCTGGCGACCGTGCTGTCGTCGGCGACAACTATACAAGGTCGTCGTGAGGAGAGGGCGGTAGGCCTCACAACTTTTTGAGGGTGGCCAAAAATTGTTAAGATGACAAGCAAAATTCCATACCCACGAATTACACGCGGCTAAAGAAGCTCTTCGAAAATCCGCAGCCAGTTTCCGCGCAGGATTTTTTCGATCTGCTCGTCGCTGAATCCGCGCTCGATTAACCTGTGAGTGAGATTGCGCGCGTGGGAATGGTTCCTTAGATCGGGAATGAAATGCGGAGTGGTGAATTTTGTAGCGAGCTCTTTTTGCCTTGATTCAGGCCACTGGCAGTAGATGAACTCGAAGAAATCGAAACCGATCCCGACTCCGTCTGTACCAATCAAATTGGCGATGTGTTCGATGTGATCGATGTAACGATCCATCGTGCTCTCGTCGCCTCTCGGGCTCACCAGCACCGAATTCACACCAATTACACCGCGCCGTTCGCCGATCATTTTGATTTGTTCATCGCTGATGTTGCGTTCGATATCGTAATAGCAACGGACGTTTGTGTGCGACACGATGGGTGGCTTTTTTGTAATCGATAAAATTTCGTCAAACCCGGCCGGATTGATGTGGGCGAGATCAATAATGACGCCGAGCCTCTCGCATTCATGCACCACGTCGCGCCCAAAGCTGGTTAGACCGTCCGGCGACGAACCGGTCGCCGCGAAGGCTCCGCCATGTCCCGCCGTATTGCTTCGGGCGTGTGTAAGCCCGATTGAGCGCACACCCAGTTCATAAAAGACGCGCAACAAATCCAGGTCTGTCCCGAACGGTTCCACTCCCTCCAGCGTGATGAGCAGTGCGATTCTGCCTGTTTCGCGTGCCTTCTGAATTTCACGAAAACTTTTGCAAATCGCTAAGCGCTTGCACGTCTGTATCTCAGCATACAGCCGCGCGATTTGATCGAGCGCCACGCGCAGACAGGTCTCCGGTAGATAACGGTCTTCAATATAAACCGCCACGGCGAGAACGCCGATATTCCCCTTGTCGAATTCTGGCAAAAATTCGCTTTCCAGAACATTCTTGCGATCGCGTTTTTCGTACAAATCCATCGGCAAGTCGAAATGGAGATCGATGATCCCGCCATTGTGAAGCCGATCGAGTCGTTCGTTGATGGATTTTACAGCGGCGGTCATGCTTTGGCGGTCATTCAGACATCATGCCAGATTGCGTTGCAGGCTTCCAGCCTGCCGCTGAGGGAAAGATGTCTAACCGACAGAGATTTCAGGCGGCATGCGTGAGCTATGTCCGGCACGCGGCGCGCAGCTCACGTCATTTGCTCAACTCAAGCATGCGCAGGATCGGTTTTTCTGCTCTTTTGCGCACCGGCTCGGGCAAATTAATCTCGGGTTCCATGTTCAACAGAGCATCGTAAGCCTTCCCCAGCGTGTTCATTTTCATAAAGCGGCATTCACCGCAAAAGCAATTGTCTGTCGGGCCAGGAATGAATGTCTTACCAGGGATTTCTTTGCGCAGTCGGTGCAACAGGCCAGCTTCGGTTACCACAATGATCTCGCGAGCGGGAGATTCCTTGCAAAAGGTCACCATTTTTTCGGTGGAACAAACTTCATCTGCGAGCATGCGCACTGCGTAGGTACACTCAGGGTGCGCAACGACGGGCGCATCTGGATATTGTTCGCGGATTTTGTTTATGCTGCGCGCGGTAAACTCGACGTGCACGTAACAGGTGCCCTGCCACAAATCCATTTTGCGTCCTGTGCGTTCCATTACCCATGCGCCGAGATTTTGGTCCGGAACAAAGAGAATGTTGCGATCGACAGGCGCGGCGCGCACGATCTTGTCGGCATTACCACTGGTGCAAATCACGTCAGCCAACGCTTTCACCCCGGCGCTGCAGTTGATGTACGCGATTACATAGTGGTTCTTGTCCGCGTGCTGCTTCAGAAACGCGGCCAGCTTCTCTGGCGGACATGATTCCGACAGCGAACAGCCGGCATCGAGATCCGGCAAAATCACACGCTTGGTCGGATTAATGATCTTTGCCGTTTCCGCCATGAAATGGACGCCGCAAAACAAGATTATGTCGGCCTCAGTTTTGGCGGCCTGGTAGCTCAGACCTAACGAGTCACCGACGAAATCGGCCACATCCTGCAACTCAGGCACTTGATAGTTATGCGCGAGAATAACAGCGTTTCGCTCGCGTTTGAGTTCCAGGAGCTCTTCTGCAAGATCAACCCCCGTGCGCCGCAAACCGCCAAAGTTAATGCCAGCACTTACCATCGGCTAATATGGCGGTTCTCCGGCCATTTACAAATTGCAGGGCGGTATCGTGGCGGCCATGTCAGCCGCTTACAACGCGTGCAGCGCCTTGCGCATTGCGTCAACAGGGGCCTCGCGATTGAACCAGATGGAAAACGAGAGGACGCCTTGATATAGCAACATGGACAAGCCGTTCGCGCCCCGCGCACCGGCTTCTTCTGCTGCCCGAATCAATGCCGTCTTCGACGGCCCGTAAACGCAATCAAAGATGATATGATGAGGCGCAAGCAATCGCGCCGGGACCGGTGGCGGATCGCTTTGGTTCATTCCCACCGGCGTGGCGTTAACGATTAGATCGATGTCGGCGAGTTGCATGAGCACCGTTGATTCATCCGGCGCTACCGCCTGTAGCCGCGCCGAGGGACCCAAGACCTTTGGTCCGGCAAAAAACGGCCGTAATTGCTCTGCCAGGGCGTTTGCTTTTTCCATAGTGCGATTTACGAGAACAAGGCGCTCACAATTTTCCAGCGCGCATTGCCAGGCGATGGCGTGTCCCGTTCCGCCGCCGGCGCCAACGATCATGACCCGCAGATCGCGCAGATCGATCGAGAACTCAGTGCGAATCGCCCGCAGGAATCCCTCGCCATCCGTATTTGAACCAATCAGTTTCTCATCGCGAACACGAATTGTATTTACCGCTCCCGCGCGAGTTGCGGATTCATCTACTTCATCGATCTGCCCGAACGCCGCGATCTT
>Ga0137360_10002732_pt1 | contig 10528 bp, 9 predicted proteins | sample Mad1_60_16metaG_FD_104924 | JGI IMG/M metagenome (GOLD analysis project Ga0137360, IMG submission 104924) | Vadose zone soil microbial communities from Angelo Coast Range Reserve, California, USA - Mad1_60_16 metaG | ecosystem: Environmental > Terrestrial > Soil > Vadose zone | place: USA... | reverse complement strand
AGATTTCCAACCGATATCGTTTCAGCGGAGCTGACAGGAGTACGTCACGCGGCCACAGACCGAATCCTGCGGAGGTTTGTAGGACCGAATTGACGACGCGCTCGTCTTAGTTGCGAGGTTAACGGGCATACATTTATGAAGATTGCTACCCGACCGGACACAACAGTTCGTGGAGCATTTGAAGCGCAATACGCCTTCCAGTTGTTTGAATACGCCTCGGGCGGGGACAAATCTGCTCTGGTCCACGCGTATGAACTCGGCCGCTTGGCTATCGCTGAGCGAAAGAACCTCATGGAAGTTGCCTCGATTCACCATCAAGCATTGAAATGCCTAATTGGTGACGAAAGAGATGAGAAACACCAGGAAGACGTGCTCCAGACAGGGGCTGATTTCCTGGCGGAATGCCTGTCTCCATACGAGATTTCGTATCGCGGATCTCAGGATGCAGCAAAGGTGATGCGCCACATCAACGAAAGGCTCGAAGAAGAGATCAAGCGAATCGCAAATGCCGTGCACGACGAAGCAGGACAGGTCCTGGTAGCCGTCCACCTTGCACTTGCCCAGGTGGCGCGTGAACTGCCCAAGTTCCAGCGAGAACGGATTAGCCAGATTGAAGAATTGCTGGTCGAAGTAGAAAAACAGTTGCAGCGCTATTCTCACGAACTTCGACCAACGATCCTGGATGACCTTGGTTGGATTCCGGCAATCCGCTTTCTCGCCGACCGAGTCTCGGAGCGCGCTTCGCTGGCAATCAATATCCAGGTGACCATTTCACGGCGACTACCAAGTGCCACGGAAACGACACTCTACCGAATTGTCCAGGAAGGGCTTAACAACGTCGCGAAGCACGCGGATGCAAAAAATGTCTGCATCCGCGCGTGGGAGGAAAAGCAGGTATTGGTTTGTTCGATCCGGGATGACGGAGTGGGTTTCAACACTTGCAACGCACAGGAGGCTGGAGGCCCCAAACGGTTGGGACTAGTTGCTATGCAAGCGCGAGCAAATGCAATTGGCGGGACGCTGCGCATTGAATCGTGTCCGGGACAAGGAACTGAACTTTCGTTACGGTTTCCGTTGGAGGGTAGTCATGTCAATTCGAGTTGTGCTCGCAGATGATCACGTCTTGGTGCGTCAAGCTCTTCGGTCATTGCTCGAGCGGGAACGGGTTCAGGTGCTCGCAGAGGCATCCGATGGACAGGAAGTAGTCCGCTTCGCAGAAGCCCTTCACCCGGATATCGTTGTCGTGGATATCGGAATGCCAATTTTAAACGGGATCGATGCAGCCCGCGAGTTGGCACGTTGTTGCCCTAAAACGCGGACGATCCTGCTCACTCAGCATGACGAGGCGGAATATATCCACGAAGCCCTTGAGGCGGGGGTACGAGGATACGTCTTAAAAAGCCAGGCGGCTAGCGACCTGGTCCATGTTATTCAACGGGTCGCACGCGGAGAATTCTATCTGAGCCCCGGTGTATCAAGGGCGGTGGTAGAGGCATACCGTACGAAACCAACCAGGCCCCCGGATCCCCTCAGTGGCCGTGAACGACAAGTCCTGCAACTCATCGCGGAGGGAAAATCGACCAAGGACGTTGCCTCCGTCTTGGGTATCAGCGTCAAAACAGCAGAATCGCATCGATCAAGGCTCATGCGAAAACTGGATATCCACGAGACGGCGACTCTTGTGCGCTACGCGGTCCGCCGAGGTCTGGTTGCGGCCTGAACGTCCTAATTATTTTCAAATGTTTCACTTTCGGGGGCCTATTACATTGGTATGGAGCGAGCGGGAACTCTTCGTTTTTCAGATTCCTCTACTGATAGCGACGAAGCCATTCGTAAGGAACTGTCTTTGTCTTCGACTAGCCAGTGCTGCTTCATCGCTCGCCACGAAGATGCTTTGTTTTTAGGCCCACCCGGCACCCGGCCGGAGGGTAAAAGAACTGAGTCCCGGCCGACCACCGTTGGCCGGTTTTGGGATGACCACTGAGGGCTATTTTCCGGCCGTCGCCAAAACCTCGTCGCCTCTTTAATCTCCGATTTGCATGGTCGCGCTCTCCGTCTGAGGCTTCGTCCGCATAACAAAATCATATAATCTGGAGCGCAGTCCAAAGTCAAGAGGCGAGGTGAGTCGAGAATTTGCCTTTAATGTTGCGAGACCCTATCACCCAATCCTGCTTTCACGAGCTGAGGTTGAGGGAGGCGCAGTGGACGAAGGCGAGGAAGTTCTCCGTGGAATCTTCCCATCGGGTGATCAGGCGACCGAAGCCATGCAGCGGGCGAAAAAGCCGCTCCCTTGTCCAGCGCCTGAGGTAGCGGCGGAGCTTATACCCGTCCTGAGTTCTTCGATCGTCGCCTGCGGTTCGGCGCGATCCGTTCGATGGCAGATACCGATCACTACGAGAGTTTGCTACCGTCATCCGTTCGCTCAGCGCCCAAAGGCGTTCTGCTGCTTCCGGATCGGTAACCCAAGGAAGCACCCCGCTCAACTCTTTATGGTCGGAGGACCATGCGCACCGTCTACGTGGCACTCTGTCTGGTATCAGTCGCCTCGTATGCCTTCGCGCCGACTCCGAGCAGCGGAACTTTGACCGCGCCCCCCCAAAGTGAAGCCGCTATTCTAGCTCCTCCTGCCCCCAGAAGTAGAGCCTTGATAGCCGCCTCGTCGCTGCCACTATCACAGGCCCTCCTCCCCCAAGTAGAGCCCGTGACAGCGGCCTCGTTGTTTTTAAAGAACAGGAAGCGCCGATTAACGCTCTGTTCACAACGAAACGTTTTCAGTAATTTGAGGCTGCTTAGTAGTCGTGCAATCGTAGCCGCGTGCAGAACCCAGGGGAGGGACTAGAACGGCTTTCGAAAATTAAAATAGTAAATCCAGAGTCGATCCTCCAATCCCTAGAATCCTGTAGATGCCACAGAGAAATCCGGTAGATCCACGATCATGAGCTATACCGGACTTCCTAGCGGGCTCCGCTCTCCGGCGCTGGATTATTGGTGATGCATATAGGACCTCACCCGATTCTTTTTTCCGGAACACGACGCTAAATCACCCAGGTACCCAACATCTTTGTGTTCCCAGGCTGTCCGCCAGATGATGCGGGTCACCTCATCAACATTAGCTCCAACGCGATGAGAGACACGCTGGCGCCCCTGCGGCGGCGGGAACTCCGGCTTGATACCAGCGGTTCTGACCGTGGTGGTTGCGCTGGTTTGGGCGCATTCCTGGTTCGTCGTGCCCTCGCATACGCTGCGCGTTAAATGCGGCTGATCTCTTTGGCATGGTTGTATTTTTGTTGGCTCCAGTGTGCTGCAGAAGCACACGGATAAAGACGTCGCTGGTTCTACATCAAGGGATCGAGTCGGCGGCGCCTGCCGAGATTACTCGCTTCTCTCGGGCAAATCGATCTCTTGGTCCACGACAGTTTACACACGGTGTACAACACGTGCTTTGAGCTGGATCAGGCTGGGAGCGTTTTGAGACCAGGCGGCGCGGTCGTCGCGGACGACATCGATTTGAACTGGGCTTTCCATTCCTTCGCCCGGGCAGGTTCCACGCATCCGTTTTTCATCTGCCGCTCCAGCCCCCTCCAGTCGGACCCATCGCGCTTCGATGGATCGGGGCTGTTCGGTATCGTCTCAAAACGGAGCGGCGGACTGCCTCCGACCTTTCAGCGCGGTGAAACGGAACCGCGAGAGGCGGGGTTACAACGCGCGGCATAGCCTTCTCCCGCCAGCCGGCACGCGGCTGGCGGGATTCTTTCTATTAACGCAGCGGGAGGGTCAAAGCTAACCAAATGGGATTAAACCTGGCGGTCGCACTGAAGGGTGCCATGACTTCCATCAGGACAACGATCTGCCATCACAGGATCAGAGGCCACAACTTTCCTATCGCACCACAGCCTTCAACGCAGTTGGAGGACTAACAGCAACCGGAGGGCTAACAGCACCGAATTCATATACCCCGATATCATACTCTGTTCCTTGCGGACGACTTGCCCCATCAAAATCAAATGGGGGAGCATCTTGACTTGAAGCCCCGTTTCTTGCGGGGCTAGTCGATTGAAGATGATAGTCACCGTTACCATCCGCCCGATAATTGATGAATAGCGGATCGGAAGTTATTCCATTCGTCGGAAGAATCCCTGACCACTGCAAGTCAAGATTGGCGATGCTGTTGTTCCACACTAGATTGTTGGTATAGGTCTGGTGCGGCCCGACGCCTTGCGCGCTGCCAATGCAGCATTCGAGGATGCCATAGTTGTTGTTCACAGTGATGTTGTCGCCGACGAAATTGTAGTCGCTGTCTGGCAATCCGCCACTGCCCAACACAATGCCACCATTGGAGGAGAAAATTGTGTTGTTCACGATCGTGGAGTGGCCTACCCCGACATGCCATTGTTGAACTCCCCAGCCGCCGCACCTGTAGAGCAAGTTGTTGCTTACGATGTTGTTTGTGACGTGCAGATAGATGCAATGCACGGTACTGGAGGTCGCCCCATTATTTAGGTTATACACTCTGTTTGCGTCAGCAGAGGTATAGTCGGACCCATCATCTAGGTTGATCCCGGCGCCCCCATTACCGCCACACCCAGAACACTGAATGTCGTGGATTCTGTTTTGACTAACTTTCCCGTTATTCCCGGTCCATTCAAATCCTATTCGAGTAGCAGGGTTACTAGCTGTAACGTCAAAGCCAATCACCTCGACGTAGTTTCCGCTTTGCACCCATACTGAATCTCCGGTGCCTACGATCCGCGCTCCGTACTTGGTGTCCGAAATGAACTTGATATGCTGTGACGCCGCACCGCTGATGGAACTCGTGATAGCGGACACGTTGTACGTTCCGGGAAGAACATGCACGGTGACCCCCGCGGTCGCCGAATTGGCTGCGTGCTGGATCGTCAGCCAAGGCTGGGCTTGACTGCCGGGGTTCGAATCGCTACCAGTTGGAGACACGTAGAAGGTCTGCGCGAGCGCGCCCGATGCGACAAGCAGTATCGCTATGTACGATATCCCCCTCATTGCTTCCGACCACAGAGTCGTAGCAACTTTCAGCCGTGTGCCGCGGCCACCAGACAATCCCATGAGCAAGCTCTCCTTCCAGATTATGTCGGTCTGAGCCGTGGAGAAACCAGTGTCGAAAGGGCATCCGGCACGTGTCGAAAGGACAGGGAGACGATGAGGTGGAGTGCACTTCCGAGTTATGCGCTTGGCACTCCTTGGCACATCGCCCGAGATTCTGCCAGAGGAGACTGGGCTGGGAAAATGGCTTGGCTGGGCTTTGCGCAGGACAGAAGAATTCTTGAGGCTTCGTCGCCCATGGCGCGGCCGATTCATCGAATGTTCGTCGCTGGTGTGCCGTGCCGAGATGGGGGTGACCGAAACGCGAGCCGCCCCCCTCCGCAAGGCTTAGCCCTGGGCATCGCTGTCAGCGGAACTGGTCTGACCCGTGGCTCTGTAAGGGCGAGCCCAACCAGCATCAATTTTGGCAGCATTACGCTGGGCAAGGGCGCAATGCAAACTCTGACTTCTGACGAACTCCGGCGGCACCAACGCCACCCTCGTCCGGGTCGGTTGCTCGGGAGGACCTTTCTGGATCAGCGGTATCACCGCACCCGCGACCCTTGCGCCCGGTACCAGCTTCACCTTTTACGCCCGCTTTCATCCGAAATCGGTGGGCGCCGTTTCGGGTAAAGTACCGTTGTGTCTAGGGCGACTATGATCTTTTCGTGCCCTTTTCCGGTACGGCCATTGGCTCCGGGCAGTTATCCGTTTCCCCGCCAACTGTGAATTTCGGAAACGTGGTGGGTTCCAGCAAGACTGCGATCGCAGCCTTGTCGGCTAGCGGCGCGAGCGTAACCACCGACTCGAGTAGCCTTGGCAGTTCAGAGTTCTCGGTCAGCGGGCTCTCCCTGCCGCTTACGCTCGGTGCCGGTCAGAATAAAGCGTTTACCGTTGCTTTCACTCCACAAAGCAGTGGGACCGCTAATGCCACCTGTCCTTTAAGACCAACGCCAGCGGATCCAATGCTGCGGTCAGTGACTCCCTCACCGGATCGGGACCTGCCGCTCCCCAGCACAGCGTGTGTCCTGGAACCCGAGCAACTCCCAGGTCATTGGCTACAACGTCTACCGGGGAGGGCAATCTGGCCGACTGTTACACACGGCTGAACTTGGTGGTGGATGCCAGCACTATTTATACCGACAACAGCGTCCAAGGTGGGCAGCTCTATTTCTACGTCGTGACGGCCGTGGAGGGGAGCGGCAAGGAAAGCATTTACTCGAACCGAGCACAGGCGGCTATTCCGACCCCGTGAATAGAATTCGGATAAGCCTCTCGCCGCTGCGGCCTAAGTGCGCGCGGGACTTCGCGAAACGGCAAAACACCATTCCCGATCGCTGATCTGAATCTGGACCGCTTCGTTCTCCCGTGCTTGATGAGTTGCACCGTATGAAAGGGTCCAGCAGACGACTGACCCCAGCTGCGTATGGGGTATTGCTTCCGTTTGACTCTCCTTATTCAACCAGAGCCCAAGCGGACAATCGGTCAAGACAGACCCGGCATCGTTATGCCTCGAAACGACTGCGCAATTCGTTGCGCCGAGCTGTCTTCGAGCTCATTCGCTCTAGGTTGGTCCAGTGCCCCTTGCGTTGTTGGTCACGACTCTCTGAATGGTGGCAATCAGGAGGTGTGGACTTGAGCAGGAACGCGTTCGCTCCACTGTCCGCCGCCCCGTGGTGTACGACTCATCATCGCTCCCCTGGGACTCGCACAAAAGTCAGCGACGCTACTGCTCTGCGGGGATTGACCTGGGGCGTGACCCATCGATAAGCGTTACCATGCCCTTCTGGCATCTGTCTGGGTATCCCCTTCCTCCGGCAAAATCAACACGTCGCGTGGTCCTGTCAGCACCTTGATCAACATTCCTGTTCATGGCGGAATCCGGGACCCTGATTCCAAATTCTCCCGGCCGTACAGAACGCGAGTGCGGCATTGGAAGGAGTAAAACCATGGATCTCAGCTCGCGTTGGGATCGTGCGGTTGTCTTTCTTATGCTCGGAGCCATGGTGGGTTGTCAATCGCTCCCGGGAGGCGGCGGGCCCAGCCAAACTGGCGGGGTTCGGGCCAGCAGCTCCAACCTGAATTTTGGTACCGTGGTCGTCGGCAGCTCGAAAACGCTCCTCGACACGATCACGAACGCGTCGAATGCCGGCCTCACCATCTTTAGCCCGACGGCTTCGAACGCGGACTTCCGGATTGCAGCGCCTGCCTTTCCCCTCGGCTTGGCTCCCGGCCAAAGTGCCAATCTGACGATCGTCTTCACGCCACACACATCGGAGCAGCTTTCCGGCAAAGTGACCATCGCGAGCGATAGTGTAGCCATCGCCGGCACCGCCTCCAATCCTTCGCTCAGCATCGTGTTATCAGGGACTGGTGTTGCGTCGGGGTCTCTCGCCGCCAATCCCACGAACGTGAGCTTTGGCAGTGTTCAGGTCGGCAGTAGCCAGACGCGCTCGGAGACTTTGACCAACTCGGAGGGCTCTAGTGTGAATATTTCTCAGGTTGTCTTGACCGGCACCGGATTCACCACCAGCGGTCTGTCCGTGCCGACAATTTTGAATGCAGGGCAGAGCCTGACGTTCAATGTAGTGTTCACGCCTTTGGCGAGCGGGAATGACAGCGGAAGCCTGTCCCTAACCGCGGATGGGACAGTGCCCTTGGTCAGCGTGTCGCTGGCCGGAACTGGGTCCAGCCCGGGCTGGTTGGCAGTCGCGCCCGGAACTTTCAACTTTGGAAATGTGACGGTTGGCGCCAGCCAGAATCAGACGGGAACGCTGACCGCCAGCGGAGCCAGCGTGACAGTTTCCTCGGCGACTTCCAGCAATGGTGAATTCGCACTCAGCGGATTGTCGCTCCCCGCAACCATTGCCGCGGGGCGGAGTGCAACGTTTACGCTGACATTTGCTCCCCAGGCGAGCGGTGCGACCTCCGGGAGCATCTCGTTCTCGAGCAACGCCGCCAGCGCTCCGTCTGCTGCCTCGGTGACAGGAACCGGTACGTCTGCAGCCCAGCATAGCGTAAGCCTGTCCTGGACGGCCAGCACATCAACCGTCTCGGGGTACAAAGTATACCGGGGGAGTCAATCCGGCGGACCCTACGTCGCTGTCAACTCGACGCCCGATGCGAACACGTCCTACACAGACAGTTCGGTGATGGCCAGCCAGAGCTACTATTACGTGGTGACGGCGGTCGACGCAAGCGGTGCCGAAAGCGGTTACTCGAACCAGGTACAAGCTGTCGTCCCGTCTCCGTAGGACGACGCCGCAGCACGTCACAATCACAAGTGCGGTCATCCTCGTTTTTGGTTGTGGTCCCGAAGTACGAAAGGCCGATCAGAGTCGATCTGACTGGCCTTGAATCACCTGCCGTCCTTGCTCTTCGGTTTCACCTCGCGAAGTCCAGGCTCAATCATTGGATGGCAGCGGAGGAGTTCGGCGGCTCAGAAGTGCGCTGAATCGTTCCGCCCCCGTTTTAAGCCCCGCCTAAAGGCAGAGGCTTCGCAGAGCTCGAGGACACCTTTGGATCCGGCTTTGAACCACAGGCTCTTCAGCCTGGTCGTGGGAGGTCAACTGGGCGATGACACTATAATAACGGACGACCGCTCGCCCAACCGGGCAGCGAAGCAACCAAGTTCACCGCCAGCAAAGCCGCCCGTCTGCGGCCTCTCCGGCGACGCATGTGCCGTATCAACCCAACATAAGAGTTGAGTACTCCTCTAGACTTGAGTAATGCTCCAAACGCCGGGTAATCATCGGCAATCAGCGGCTACTGGTCGCCACCAGGCACCCTATTGCTGCTCTGGCAGCAAAAGGAGTTGCAAAGCGATCCGCGCACAAGCGGGTGACTGGCGCATTTTCTTCGTGGAAAATGTTTCGGATGGACCAGATACAAACCCCAATCGGAGAGCACCGAAAGAACTTCCGCGGGAGGGGCCAGGATTTGTCGGCTAGAGTTTGATTTTCGGCACCATGGAACGAAGGGAACAGCCAACGAAGACGAATCGCCTGGCGAGCTGGTTCCGCGATCTAAGACTTGGTCCGTCAAGTGGTGGAACACCATCGCCGTTCTTTGAACTCATTGGGTCCCTTTTCGCTTTCATGGTTATTTGACCTATGCGAACCGGGTTTTTGCCCTACTCGCACCCGAGGTACTTTTCCCCGATACCTGCAAGTGTCACTCCCAATTGTTCCCATTCGCCGGCTGTTGTAGCTTCTCCGACAGCCTCAACCCGGCTCGCCGCACGCCGTTCGCTTGGTCCGATATGCCTCTGGCGCCATCGAGTCAGGCGCGCGCGAGGCCTTCTAGCCTTTTGACGGGCCACCAAGCTGACAGGACGCCTCCGGAGCAGGTGAGGGCCAAGGAACTGGACCTACGCACGGACTTGTTCTCGTTCGGAGCAACCTCGTCGGTCTCTACGCCTCGCGGGATCACCCGCTTCGACAGATTGCGGGCGTAGGCCTGCAAAGCCTCAAACGTTCCGGTCTCCACCACTTCCACGTAATTGTCGTAGACGGAAGTGGCCTCAGCGAAAATTTCGTCCTCACTCACGGCCGTCAGCAGTTGCGCTTCCTGGATGCGGCGGGCCCATTCCTGACGAAGTTGGGTGCGGTTTTGGCGAAGATGGGCGACCCATTCGCGTAAAAGCGCCGCCGTAAACTCAGTCGCTTGCTGACTCTGCGGAGCTTGGGAGTCGGGGCGCTCGTGGCAACGCTCTCCGGCTTGAGGGAGACCTTCGCCAGCCCGAAATCAAGAACCTTGGCGTGCCCGTGCTCGGTTACAAAAATGTTTGCAGGCTTGATGTCGCGGTGAACGACGGCCTTGGCGTGCGCCGCATTCAGAGCGTTGGCGATTTCGATGGCGAGCGATAGAATCAGTGCGGTTTCCAGCGGACGCCCCGCAATACGGTGCTTCAGCGTCAGCCCGTCCAGAAACTCCATGACGATGAACGAACGACCATCGTGCTTGCCGATTTCGTAGATCGTGCAGATGTTGGGATGGTTTAGGGGGACGCCGCACGTGCTTCTCGGCGAAAGACATTCGCACGACCATGAACATTTACGGCGACGTGGTCACCGATGAAATGGGGCAGGCACACTCTAAAGTAGTGGGTTTGGCCCTGAGTCGGTCAGCCTAACGGATTGCACGTGGATTGCAGGTTCGGGTAAACCATTGAAAGAATGGCTCCTCAGGTAGGACTCGAACCTACAACCCTCCGGTTAACAGCCGGATGCTCTGCCATTGAGCTACTGAGGAGTGTCGCGGACGGACTCGGGAATCCAGCCGTCCGGGTTACAGCATCCTCATAATACCAAAGCATCGCCGCCCCTGAAAGCAGTTCTTGACCAAGCAGACTCCGCTCTCGAGGCGCGGCCACTGCGCAACCTGCAAACTGGAAGAAAGCGCGGGAGCCCCCGAGAAAGAAGAAAATGAAGCGGGAAATTCATTCACTTGCTCTGTCGGTCTCAGGTGCTCT
>Ga0137360_10002723_pt1 | contig 10541 bp, 10 predicted proteins | sample Mad1_60_16metaG_FD_104924 | JGI IMG/M metagenome (GOLD analysis project Ga0137360, IMG submission 104924) | Vadose zone soil microbial communities from Angelo Coast Range Reserve, California, USA - Mad1_60_16 metaG | ecosystem: Environmental > Terrestrial > Soil > Vadose zone | place: USA... | reverse complement strand
CGGTTGGTATGAGTCCATCCTTGCTCTCGAGCCGATAGACTTGGATTGGCCGGTCGATGTTCTTCAGCGTCTGCGGGCCCAACGAAAGGACTGAATGCGGCAGCTTGCCATTAACATGCTCGAAGACTCTTCCCGAAATACACAATCCCCCGAGCTCCGACAGGCTCTCAAGGCGAGCCGCGGTGGACGGCGCTTTCGGGATGTGCCAGGAGCCGAACCGGCTGCACGATCTCAGAAAGGTTGCGCGCCGGCCGAAGTGGGCATCTCGAAGCCGGATGGAGCCGCTGATCTATCAAAACCTCGCCGTTCCAGGCTCAAGCCCCAGGCGAATGCGTCCCGCAACGATGTAGTTGTTAGGCGACATCGCTACATGCTTGACGGCAGCGTGCACATCGCGGACGCACCGCTCCAACGCACACGTTTCGAAGATAGCCACGGCTCCGGCAGCGGCCGCCATCATGTCGACTATGCGCACAGCGCTTTCGGCGGCGTGCGAGCAAGCCATCCGAAAGAAGGCGCGTGCGTGAACAAGTCTTTCACCGCCAATTTCCGTCGCCTTCATAAGCTCGTCGATGGCCTCCGCCAGGAAGGCGCGCGCGGCCATCTGAATAGCTTCTGCGCGTCCCACCTCAGACTGTATGGTCTCCCGGTCGCGGAGAATCAGCGTGGTGCCTGCGCGCGCTTTTCGGCTGGCCGAAGTGATGAAACTCGAAATCGCCGAGCGAGCAATTCCCAACGGCACGACCGATACCGTCATGGCGAACACAGACACGGGCGGCATGCGGTAAAGCAGCCCCGGTTGCGTCGGCCTCGGAGCGAGGAAATCGTGTGTGTGCTCGGCGGAAACGAAGACCTCCCGAACCTCGAAATCACAGCTTCCCGTTCCGCGCAGACCCGACACGTACCAGTTGTCCGTGACGGAAACGTGCTCTGGCGCGAAATGGCAGCTAATGACTTCCGGCGAGTTCGGGTTGTCGGGACGGGTAATGCTGCATAGACCCATGATCCTTGTCGCATGGTGGATGCCACTGCCGAACGGCCAACGACCGGTGACACGATATCCTCCCTCTACTGGAATGGCGGTGCCGACGGCACCAGTCGCGCTGGCGACAAATGCGCGCGGGTCAGCAAACCAAGCCCGCGAAACACTCTCTGGCAGGTAGCCGGCAACCCGGCTCATGCCTGCGCCATTGCCCACGATCCAACCGATAGACGCGTCAAGTTCCGATACCGCCTCGACGACCTGCATGAAGTCGAGCGGCGAAAGCTCCGGGCCACCCAGGCCCTTGGGTACCCACAATCGCAGCAGGTCGGCGTCAACCACGGCATCGAAGATCGGCTTAGGTAGGCGGCGCTCGCGGTCCAGCGCGTCGCGATGCTGTTCCACGAGGGGCGCCAGACTCCAGATCTTCTCCAAAAGGCCGTCGACGCACTTCGGATCGCGAGCGATCATCGGGTGTGATTCCATTGCAAGCCTGTACCAATTTTACGTCCCCACTGTCCGAGAACGACTCTCCGGCATGCAAGGTCGAAGAATTCAGCTGCAGATGAAATAAATTCATCTACAATCTTAACATGGAACAGCTACCGCCATTGAGTGAGCTGCGAGTTTTCGACGCCGCCGCGCGCCACTTGAGCTTCAAGAAGGCAGCCGCCGAGTTGGGCGTCACGCCAACGGCTATCAGCCATCAAATCCGCCTCTTGGAGCAGCACTGTGGGCAGCTCCTTTTTCGGCGCCGGCCGCGTCCTTTGGCGTTGACCTGGGCGGGTGAGCAGTTGTTTCCGGTCGTTCGCGATGGGCTCGAAGACTTTGCTGACGCGTTGGCTCGCCTTCGAGCGGGCTCGGCAGGCGGCCGCCTGCGCGTGACCGCCACCAATGCCTTCGCCGCACGCTGGCTCGTTCCTCGGCTGCCGTTATGGCGGCAAGCCCACCCACGGTTGCATCTCAACATTGTCGGTACCGACACCGTACTGAACTTGAAGGCGGCAGAGGCGGATGTCGCCATCCGGTACGCTCGCTCGGCGCCCCCCGATGTCGTCTCGGTCGAACTCATCCGCGATAGATTCCATGTCGTTGCCAATCCGTCTCTTGTCGGGCCGGCGTCCGCGACCACGACACCGGCCGACCTCACCCGCTTCCCGCTGATCGAATACGAGTGGCTGCCGACGGATCCTTGGCCGCCCACGTGGCAGCGCTGGGAAGCCATGGCACGAGAAGGCTACGGCGCCGTGCCGCCACTCTCGAGCTTGGTCAGCCTGAGCTTCAGAGAGGAGCTGCACGCCATAGAGGCCGTCATTGCCGGACAGGGCCTTGCAATCTGCAGCGACCTCTTGGTAGGTCGCGAGCTTGCCGATGGCACGCTGATTCGTATGTCGGAGATCAGCCTGCCGGGGTACGGCTTCTATGGCGTCTATCGATCCGGTCACCCCAAAGAGCCACTAATCAAAGCATTCTTGAGTTGGGCCCGTTCAGTGATCTGATGACGGCCTCATCTAAGGCAGCGAGGTCCGCTTCGGGCCAAACTCAGCCATTTGGCGAGGCCGCCACACTTGTCCGGTATCACTCTGATACCGGACATAGCAGGCGGTCGCCGCCCTTCCTGCGCTCGCTAGCCAGCCGGATCTCAACTTAGCGGTCCGGCACGTGCTGGGCCTAGATGCTGCCAACAGTTGAGGATGGGCTTCAGCGCGACACGATCGACATAGAGGCGAAATGCCCGATCGATGGAGCGCAGCGCGGCGCTGCGCCAGCGGTCCTCACTCCAGTCGAGGGTTGCACGCAGAAGCATCTCTGCCTCGGCCTCGTTGTCGTAGGCGTCGCCGGCCTCACCGATGTAGGCGGTTGTAGAGGGCAGTCTTCGAGCGATGAGATAGGCCCCGCAGGCCATGGCCTCGGCAATCGACACGGGCATCCCGTAGGGCGGTCCAGCGGGATCAAAAGTGTGCAGATAAATTCCCGCTTTCTGCGCCAGCGCCGAGACAGCCGGGTGGGACATATCGATTCGAAGATCGACCGGGTGGCCAAGATCTTCGTTCTGGCGCAGAAGTTCCGCTACATAGGCCTCCCGCAGATTGCAGGTCACAACCGACAGGACAAAGCGAAACTCCGGAAGGCGCTTGGCCAGTCGAAACAGGCTGGGTAGATCCTTTGTCGGTAGACCTGCCGCGACGCGAAGAACCAACCGGCGGTCTTTCTCGAGTGTCGACGGTCGATAGAGATTGGGGTCGAATGCGGAGCAAACCGTTTGCAATTTCTTCAACTTCGGCGTAGCCGCCTTTTGGTGCGGAAAGACGAAGACTTTGCGCACCAAGGGATCCGCTTCCAATTGGCGGGCAAGTTCAGGTGTAAACTCGAAAGAATGGGCCCGCACGGTAACTGGCAAGCCGGCCCGGCGCAGGACTCCCTTGTGATCGTCGAAACAGCCGAGCCAGTGGACATGCACGATATCTGGATTGACCTTGGCCAATGCATCTTTCAGAGAGCCCCGGTGGACGGGAATATTCGTGGGGTAGGGCGCCGCCGGATCGATTTCGGACCATGCTTCGACCTCGATGCCGAGCCTCTGCATATAAGCGATCTCGGTCTCGATGTAGCTCTCGGACAATTGCGGATAGTGCCAAAGAGCATAGAGCACTTTGAAGTGCCGATTTACGGCTCCCTCGTCTTTGCGCAAGATCATATGCTCGGCATAGGCTTTGCTCTCGGTATTGCTAAGGCGAGGCCAAGCGCCTTCGTGATACTCGGCGCCCACAACAGGGACGGCGACGGGCGGGCTGTGGCGGGAATAACGGCGTATGAGATCCCAATCGTTTAGCCGCGGCAGGTCGGTGTCGAACCCGCCGAATTCCGTCCATAACCAGCGGCGGTGGCAATAGACGTTTAGGTCAATAAAATTCCGCTCGGCGAGAAGTGCGGCATCAAAAGTGGTTAGATGCACGAAGCTCATGCCGTTCGCCTCGACACGCCGAATGGCACTGTAGGCTGACTGCACGTCCGGCCGGTGACGAAAGATCGGGAGCATCGTTGTCAGATAGTCGGGGCACCATTCGTTGTCGCTGTCGATGTAGGCGATGATTTCCCCGCGGCTCTGCCCAAAGGCGAAATTCCGTGCCGTGCTCGGGCCGGACCGCTTACAACGAAATACGCGAATTCGCGGATCGCGGGAGTAGGTAACTAGAACGCTGGGCGTGTCGTCGTCACTACCATCGTCAACAACGATGAGCTCCCAATCCTCATAGCCCTGTGCCAAAACACTGTCGATCGCGCGGGGTAGCATGGCCGCGCGATTCCAGGTTGCCATGATGATCGAAACCGATGGCAGACTATCTGGATGTCGGCGGCTCCGCACCGGTCTGCGCCTAAGTGCGATTTGCGCAGGAAGCGCCGACCACAGTCGCAATTGCCCGGCGACGAAGAGCGCTGCATGGCGCACGGCTCCCCTCGGCCCGCGTGTTCGCCAAGACCTTGAGAACCGCCGGCCCAACTCGACAACCGACGCTACTGACATGACCGCATCCCCCCGCGGCATCACCCTACATAACAAAGTTCGGCTTGACGAGATCGGTAGCACTTCATTGGCAATGCGTCTATCCGGGCGCACGATAGCGACAGTGCCACCTTCGGCAATCGGACATTCGCCGGGATGCGAGCTTGGTAGTGTCCCTGCCGCGAGAACCACCGCTGCTTGTCAGCTGCCGGAGGCCGTTTTCTGACGTGAGCGGTATCGCTCGACTTCGTCTTGCGCCAGAATATCGATTATGGAATCCCCTCCGCAGATCCGTTCGCCGCTCGTAATTTCCCTCTTTGCGTATTGGAACCGCATCCGGGCAGGTCGGATCGCCCCCTTATGGTCCGATGTTCAGCCGGGAGACATCAAATCTCTTCTTCCCTACATCATGGTTGTAGAGGTCCTGGAGCTGCCCTTCGATGTTCGATATCGAATTGTAGGAACCGCCGTCGTTGAAGCCTTTGGCTATGACTTCAGTTGGGAGACCCTTCGCCTGCCTAAGCACGATCTTGAAACAGCAGCGTGGCTGGGTGTTTACCGTGAATTTGTCGAACGACAGGGACCCTGCTTCGCGCAGTACAAAGTGTCAATGAGCCCGACGCATGCTTTAGTCGTCGATGTTGGCGTATTTCCGCTGTCGAGCGATGGGGCAACGATTGATCGCCTTATCGAGCTAGAAGACTGGCGTGCAGAAGGAGCCTTCAGGCCGCGGGTCATCAAGCCGTCAGTGCAAGATTTCACCATTTTTCGGGAAATGTCGGACTAGCCAGATATCAGCTGGCGAGAAGCTGCTCAATTGCGCACCGCCCTTGTTCAGCGGTTCGCATCGCCGAGGCTAGCCAACTGGAGCCGTGTCGGCAAAGGCCGGCCCTCCACGCCCACAATGCCGACACATCTCGGTCTCTTGTGGGGTGTTCGGGCGGAGATGTTCTGACGCATAGGCCTGGAAGATCTGCTCTCGCCGCGGCATTTGTGCCAGGACCTGACCTTCATGGAGAGGTATTGTCGGCTTCACCACAATGGTCTTCCCTGCCGATTGTTCCTCTCAAATCGGCTGCGCTGCATGGGAGCAGGTCACAACTCAACTCGGGCGTACAACCGCGGATTCGGCCCAGGATTGATCGAAGGGCACGTTGTAATTGACCAGAAAGTCGATCTTCTTGAACAGCCATGCTCCGTTGATACGAACGTACTCTTCGTCGTAGTCCCCGAGTAGCCAGCGGCTCACCCTTTTGCCCTCTTCCACCATGGTACAGGGCATGAGAATGCGCCACTTGCCGATCCCGCTATCGCCATCCACGTCGATGATGAAATTCATGGCAAGATGCGCGGCAAAGACGATCTGCGCGGAGATCCCGCTGAAGAAGGCTTCGATCGTGGGGCGTCCCGGATGGTGACCGAAATCCCTGCTGGTCCAAACCGCGTTGTCCGCAAAAAGCGGTCCGAGCTTCTCCGGCGGATAGCCGAGGTCACAGTAGTTCATGTAAAGATGCTTCAGTTTCTTGATCGCCTCGATCGATTCCAGGCGGTCGATGCGTTTTGCAAGATTGTCGCTCATCTCAAATCTCCTGACCCGACCCCGCTTGTGCAGCTAGGTGCTATGTATCCATGGAAGCGCCCGCCACGGAAGGCCCATCCGCCATTCGCCACTCAACCGGGATTTCCCAGATGACTCCCCCAGGCGCCGGAAACAGTAGCGCAATCGAGCATCGACCGACAACGTTTATGGACCCAATCGGACGCCACGGGACTTGATTACTGCCGATGGCGCGTTTCTCCGGTGCTGATGCGTTGAGTTGGATCTGAAAGCGTTCTGTCAGGACGCTTGACTTCGCTGCGCCTTGCCAGAAGGCCGTCGATCGCCAACGGTCCTGAACCGCCCAGGACGAGGGCCGCAAGGCAGGCGAGGTAAAGGAGATCGGTTTCAAGGCCCGGCGGCCCGAACTGCGCGCCGGCGGGCGTGACGGCCAGGAGCTTGATCGAGCTGAAACCGTAAGGCAGATGCACGGTGATCATGGCAACCAGGAGAACCGCCGCCATCGGTATGCTGGCGAGCGGCACCAGCGCACCCAAAAGCACGGCCAAGCCACCAACGATCTCGACCACGATTGTAAGCAGTCCCATGAAATGCGGTGCGGGCACGCCAAGTGCCTGCAAAATTGCGGGGAACGCATCCAGGCCCCTGGCCAGCTTGGCGAAGCCGTGCTCCATGAAGCCATACCCGACGATCAGTCGCAGTGGGATCGGGGCCCAGCGGGCGATCGGAGATCTGCTGATCAGATCAATGGGAAGGTCGCGCCACGTTGACGGCAGTCTCCGGACATAGCTTGTCGTTTTCATACCCATCAACTTCTCGCTAGTAGTTCGTCCCCATGTAAGGGAGCCTGACGGCATTACATCATGATGTCACGATGTCGTGATGTCTCCCTCGCCCCTCTGGCCAAGGACAGCAAGCGCGAATAGCGGGAGCGCTGATTTCGCGCCGGCACTGCCAGCAGCGATACGTCGAGTACAACAAGCTTGCCCTTCAGCGGCGCCGGAACCAAGGGCGCCGCCGAGGCGTTGTTGTTGATATCGCTCCTTAATCGAAGGGAGGAAATCGCAATGGCAACCGCCGCTCAAAAGCGAAAAGTTCACAAAGTCATGGGCGAGAAAAAGCGCGGCACACTGCGAAGCGGCTCGGGGAAGAAGGTCAAGAGCCGAAAACAAGCCATCGCCATCGCCATGTCGGAATCGGGACAATCCTGGCAAAAGAACAAGCGACGCAAGAAGAGGAAGTAGGCGGCTTTCACTCTCGCCAAGGGCAGAGGGTCGTCTATCGACTCCATTTGGAGCGAATCAGGAAATTGGCCGTGCCTCCCGCATGGACGGTTGTGTGGAACCGTGCCAGCCCGCGTGGCCATATTCAAGCAACGGGCCGCGGCGCCCGCGGCCGCAAACAATATCGCTACCAGTCCAAGTTATGGGCTCACCACGCTCAACAGCCAGCACATCAAGACCGCGGGCGCCGAGCTGCGCTTCCGTTTTGCCGGCAAAGGCGGGCGGATTTGGCGCGTCAAGCTGAAGAGCCGCCACGTCGCCAAAGTCGTGAGGGCCTGCCAGGAGTTGCCGGGCCAGGGGCTGTTTCAATACGAGGACGCCGAGGGCTGATTCACGATGTGACGTCGACGGACATCAATGAATACCTCCGCGCAGCGGCAGGAATCGAACCCTCGTCGGGAGCGATATGCCACGCTTCCGGAACCTTCGGCGCGTTCCATTGGTTGTTGGTGGAATCCAGAAGCAGGATGGGATCGCCCGTGGCCAAGCGCAACACCGCCGCCAAGCGTCGTCCGAAGCAAAAATCGCGACCGTCCGGAACGCGGTCGGGCAGGATCACGTCACCGCATTATTGGTCCGGGCGAGTCACCCGGGAAAGCAACGCCCTCGATCTCGACAAGGGTGTCTTCAATCTGCGCGATCCCAAGAAAATCGCCGCCTCCCTCAAACAATCGGCTCAGCGCAGTCGCCGTCGCAAGGCGGAGCCATACCGCTCGGCGCTTTCGATGCTCGTCTTCTACATCAACAGGGCTGGAAGGAATTTGCCGGCAAGCCGCAAGCGGACCCTCGAAAGGGCCAAGGGTGAGCTGAAGAAATTGTTCGGACGGGACTCTCGCGGGCACGATGCCGGCCGCGACCGGGGGAGCACCCGCGCGTCGCGCTGATGACGGCCTGTTTGCGGCCAGGCGAGTACGGCCTTGCAGGCCAGGGTCGGCCTAAGGCCTGCCTCAAAGGCCCGCATGGCGACGCCGTCAAGACGCTGGTGGGGTCTGCGACCAGATGCTGGTCATGCCAGCGTTGCGTGACGGCATCGCCATGGGATCGGGGCTATGCCAGATTTTCTTCGAGCTTTTGCTCTTCCGTCATGCAAATGCCGCCGAGAGCAATTCCCGCCATGCTCATGTCATGCTTGAGGGCGATATCGGCCAGGGAGACGACGCCGACGAGCTGTTTCTTGCGGTCGACGACGGGAAGCCGTCGCACCTGGAGCTTGGCAATGCTGTCGGCGATGTGCTCGACATCCTCGTCGTCGTAGCAATAGAGCACCCTCTCGGTCATGACATCGCGGACCTTGGTCCGCGCCGGGTTCTTTCCTTGCGCGACACCCCGTATTGCGATGTCGCGATCGGTGACCATGCCGACCAATCGATCGTTTTCGCCCACCGGCAAAATGCCGATATCGGCATCGGCCATTTTCTTCGCCGCTTCGGGGAGCTTCGCCTCCGGGCTGATCAGCTCGACGTTCGACGTCATGAGTTCGCGTATTTTCATCTCTTCCTCCATTGTGACTCGAGGACCAATGCAACCCCGGGACAACAGTTCCCGAAGGCTGCCTCGCACCCGTCCCTTTTTGCCCACTGTTTCGTGTTTCGCAGGGTCACGATCCGAAGCGTCTGGCCGCCGGAAGCGCGTGACCGGTCGAAGAGCTTGACCGAAAGAACGCACAGGGCTGCGAGTGCCGCCTGACTGTCGTTCAAAACCGTGGGAGTGATCGCAGTCTAATGCCTCTTCGGATGGCTGGATCATGGCAATAATGGGGTAATGGAAACGCCGCGCCGGGGACGTGAGGCATGTCGCTATCTGCTTTGTTCAGATTTGGTGCAAGGCGCGGGACTGGCCCGATCTGCAGACCCGATTCCATTCGGGCGTGGTGGCGCCAGCGCGCATGCCTGTCCAAGAAAGCGCTCAAATTCGACCTTGATATCAAGCGGTCGTCATGCCGTGACGTGACCGACCCGAGACATAGGTGGCGTTTCGTTACCTATGTCTCCGGGTCGGACATTTGAGCGGCTGGAGCGGGTGAAGGGAATCGAACCCTCGTCGTAAGCTTGGGAAGCTTCTGCTCTACCATTGAGCTACACCCGCGTGGTCCCCGGTTATAGGCGAGCTGGCGCGGCGGTTCAACATGGCGTGAAAGGGCGGCGGCCCGCTGGCCGGGCTGGGCTTCCGCCGCTATGTTGCGAGCGTCCCCAGGGAGACGAGCCGCCGATGAGTTTTCGCCCGCGCCCCGCCGATGCGGCCGTTCGCCGAAGGGCGAGGGCAGGATGAGGGGCGGCTTTGCGGGCGGCGGCTGGCTTCGCCTGCTGCCCGCCGTGACGGTGGCGATCTTCTTGTTGCCGGTCGTCGCCGGCTTGCTGGGCACCTTGCTGCCCAGCCTGGGATATCTGCCGGAACTTGGCGGCCGGTCGCTGTCCCTCGATGCCTGGCGCATGCTGATGGCGGCGCCCGAACTGCCGGCGGCGCTGGCCGTGACATTGATCAGCGGGCTTCTCGCGACATTCGTCTCCTTTGTCCTGGCCGTCGCGATCGCCGCCACGCTCCATGGCACGCGGCTATTTGCCTTGTTGCGCCGCCTCTTGGCGCCGCTTCTGGCCATGCCCCACGCAGCGGTCGCGCTGGGCTTCGCCTTCGTCATCGCGCCCAGCGGTTGGCTGATGCGCCTGCTGGCGCCCCTCGTGGCGCCCGACGGCCTGCCGCCGGCGGTCTCGCTCCTGGGCGATCGCTGGGGTTTGGCGCTGGCGGCCGGGATGGTATTGAAAGAAACGCCCTTCCTGCTGCTGGCCATCATCGGTGGGCTGGGCCAGCTTTCCGGCGATGCGGCGCTGGTCACGGCGCGCGCGCTGGGTTATCGGCCGGCCACGGCCTGGCTGAAGACGATTCTTCCCCAGCTCTATCGCCAGCTTCGCCTGCCCATATACGCCGTGCTCGCCTTCTCGCTCTCCGTCGTCGACATGGCCTTGATCCTGGGGCCGAGCACGCCGGCGCCGCTGGCGCCCTTGCTGCTTCGCTGGTTCAACGCCGCCGATCTCGAAACCATATTCCCGGCGACGGCCGGTGCCGCCTTGCAGATCCTGCTGGTTGCCGCCGCCATCCTGCTGTGGTGGGCGGGGGAGCGGCTGGTCGGGTATCTGTGCGCCGGCTGGCTTGCCGGCGGCAGGCGTGGTCATCTGGGCCGCGGCGCTCGTTGGCTGGGCGCGGGCGTCGCCGGCTTAT
>Ga0137360_10002722_pt1 | contig 10543 bp, 15 predicted proteins | sample Mad1_60_16metaG_FD_104924 | JGI IMG/M metagenome (GOLD analysis project Ga0137360, IMG submission 104924) | Vadose zone soil microbial communities from Angelo Coast Range Reserve, California, USA - Mad1_60_16 metaG | ecosystem: Environmental > Terrestrial > Soil > Vadose zone | place: USA... | reverse complement strand
GGTCCTGGCCAACGGTTGACGACAACGGATCGAGTGCCTGTGCGCGTAACATCTCGCGGAGAGCTTCGTCAAGCCGCACATCGAGGCGCAGGTGAAGCGCATAGCTGTGGTGTACCCAGGCACTGCTGGGTCCTAATTCAAGCGCGCGTTTGAATTCCTTCTCGGCTCCCCTGCGATCCCATTCGTAATCGGCAAGAATCGCCAATGAAGAGTGTGCTTCCGCCAGCGAGTCATCAATCTGCAACGCCTTCAATGCCGCTCGCTTTGCCTTGAGCATTGCCTCTTTTGGGACCTCATCGTAGCGGCGCGCCAGCCGGTAGTACGCTTCCGCCAGACCAGCATACGCGGGTGCATAGGCCGTATCTCGCACGATAGCCTGTTCGAAATAGGCAATGGCCAGGCGAAATCCTTCGGGATTGGGGGAGTTGAAGTAGTGACGGCCCTTCAGATAGAGCGTGTAAGTCTCGATATCTTCGGTGTATGCCTTGACGAGAGGTGCGGGGCGATTCAACGCGAGCTTTATGCTCAATGCATCAACGATGGCCTGCGCTATTTCTTCCTGGATCTGAAAGATCTCGCGCATGTCTTTATCGAACGTGCCCGACCCAGAGATGAAATCCATTCGAGGCATCATTCAACTGTGCCGTGACGCGAAGGCGATCGCCTGACTTTCTCACGCTGCCTTCCAACACGGCGGTTACCTTCAGTTGGGCGGCGATTTCCCGGATGTCCTGACTCCGGGTCTTGAATTCGAACGTCGAGGTTCGGGCTACGACCTTCAGGTTTTCGATCTTGACCAACGCGTTGATGATTTCGTCCGTAATGCCGTCGCAGAAAAACTCCTGGTCCTTGTCCGGACTCATGTCGAGGAATGGAAGTACAGCAATTGATGGCGGAGGCCCATTCGATGGCGTGTCCTGGTTCCGAAGAATTCCAAAGGCCATGAAGGCCAGGATTGCTGCAATTCCAACGACACCCAGGGCCGCGGCGGCCCATTTCATCCGAATTGCGCGTGCTGTGCTGGGTTTTGGCGGAGGCTCGGCTACCTCGCACGTCTTGAAGACGGGGACGTAACCTCCCTTTGGGTATTGGATGATGACCGAATCGTTTTGACCTTCGGCAGCATAGAACTCATCAAGCTTGCTTCGAAGCTTGCCGGCTTGCACACGCACGATGGGATCAAGCCGCGGATCGAATCCGCTATTGCGCTCGAACACCTCGACAGCGATCCAATATTCCTTGATTCGATCCCCGCGATTATCGAGCGTTTGCTCGACAGTAAACCGTAAAAACCGTTTCAGTTTTTCAGCTTTCGCAAATGCTGTGCTGGCGAGAATCTTCTCGACCTGAAGGCGAACCGCCTCGGAAGCGGGTTCCACATTTGCTTTCATAAAGTTGGCAAGAGTGTACTACAGGCACGAGGCAAATCACGTTTAGTTCGCCGGATCAGATCGCATTGTAGTTCCGGGCATCAGAACAGCCGCTTCAAGGCAAATTAGCGAACAAACATGGTGTCGTTCGGCGACAAGGCGTAGTCGAAACGCCCGAAGTAGTAGTCCTCTTTCGCCGTTTGGCCGCCCACCGTGATGAGTGTTCCGATACCGCCGCCCAAATCCGTGGTGGGCGCAGGGTCAGGCGGATCCCGCGGCGCACTACTGTCTGAAATCCAGCGAGGGATACCTGCACCTCGTATTCCCCGATCGGCAACTCTGGAGCGACGTATCGGCCCTGGTCATCGGAAATGACCGATCGGGTAAACGCCGTTCCTACGTTTCTGACGGTGATCGACGCGCCAGGGATCGCGGCGCCTGTTGGGTCAAGGACGGTGGCGGAAATGGCTGCCGTGGCGCCTTGCGCGTGCAGGTTTCCGGCTGCGAGCATCATGACAGCGGCAAGTATAATTATCCGTGAGCTGGTTTTCATTGGATTCACCCCTTATCGTGAGAGTTGTTCCGCACCGTGAGGTGTCCATATTAATTAATCAGCCCTATATTGGAAATATGATTCATATCACACATTCCCTGGCGGATTTCATCACCTCGAGCCTCCCTCCAGCCGAAGCGCGGCATCGGGCGGCGATCGCATTGTGCGACACGATTGGCGTCATTCTCGCGGGCGCTCCGGAAGCTGCGGCGAGCATCATTCGTCGAACGATCGTGTCGGAAAGCCGGGGCGAGTGCCGAATACTGGGCACCACGGAACTTGCAAGCGCGACGGATGCTGCGCTTGCTAACGGAGTCGCTGCGCACGCACACGACTACGATGACATGTGCTTTGTTTCGATGGCGCATCCCAGTTGTGCTCTGGTTCCGGCGGCGTTGGCTGCCGCGGAATCGACCGGCGCGTCGGGCCGCGCCGTGCTCGACGCATACATCGTTGGCTTCGAAATCGAATGCCGGCTTGGGCTTGTCATGAATCCCCGCCACTATCACGAGCGGGGCTGGCACTGCACCTCTTCCATTGGGACGCTCGGCGCGGCGGCCGCCGCTGCCCGGCTTCTCGGACTGAACCAAATGGAAAGCGTTCACGCGCTCGGAATCGCGGCTTCGCTCGCATGCGGCGTGAAGGAAAATCTCGGCAGCATGGTGAAACCGCTCCATGCCGGTATGGCGGCGCGCAACGGAGTGATGGCCGCGCGCCTCGCAAAGGCCGGGTTCGTCGCCAGCGAGCAAGCCATCGATGGCCCGCAGGGTTATCTCGTCGCCATGGATAGCGAGAAATCGCCACACGCGCTTCCAGACGCAATCGCAGACCTGGGATCTCGCTGGGAAATCCTCGACACCGGCGTTACCGTCAAACTCTATCCCTCGTGCGCCGCGACACACCCTCCGCTTGACGTGTTGCTCGATCTCAAGCGCCGATACAACTTCACTGCCGACAACATCGAGGGGATTGACGTCGAGGTCGATTCGATGACGCCGCGGCTGCTTATTCACAATCGGCCATCTACCGCGCTTGAGGCCAAGTTCAGCATGCCTTTCTGTGCAGGAGCGGCGATCGTGTTCGGTCATCCGACAATTGAGACATTCGACGTGGTAAAGATTCAAGATTCCCGCATTCAGCACCTGTTGCCTCTCGTCACGTTGCGCGCCAACCCGGCCTTCGATGCTGCAGCGCCATTGTCGCAGGCCAACGTCACCGTTCGATTAAAGGACGGCCGCACCGTTTCCGATCGGGCAGACGGCGCCCGCGGATATCCTGGCCGATTAACGGAAGACGAATTGAACACAAAGTTTCTCGGATGCGCTCGCCGGTCGTTGCCGCACGATACGGCTGTTCAAGTCCTCCAGGCGCTGCACACCATTGAAACGGCATCGAGCATAACGGGCTTGACCCAACTTTGTGCCACGGTCAGAAGGGGGGACTAAAGCCAAGAGCCGGAAAAGGGTCGGAAATGATAAGAAAAGGCGCGGGTATGGACCGCGCCTCCTTCGCTTAAGGCCGAGCTGCCGTTGCGATGCGAACTGGTTTGATTGTCCTGGCCAGTTGGCGTTCAACTTTTGAGGGCAGGGGCTTCCGGCCGTCGTTCCGGTATGGCCACGTTCCTCACTCCAACCGTGAAAATCATGGCCGATTCATGCGTGTCCTGGTTAGTCGACCTGGCGATCAGTCGTCTGGCAAAGATCGATCCACGAATCGCTCAAGTTGTAGAGCTACGGTACTTCGGCGGACTGAGCAATGAAGAGATCGCGGCAGTTTTGCAAGTTTCGGCAATTACCGTGATCCGCAGCTGGAATTTTGCAAGAGTTTGGCTGCTACGAGAGCTTGGGGGAACGGCGGAGACGCAGCCTGCCGGAATTTAGGCGAGTCTCCACAACAACGCACTCAAGGCCAGGAAGGCCGAGAGAAGCCCTATGACTCGTACGCGCCTGGCAAATCTGAACTTGTCCTGCGCCGCGTTCTTCTTTATCCAGGCTTGCCAAATGCGCTCGTCTAGTTGTGGCTCTTTATTTGTGTCCTGCATAGTGTTCCGATTAAGTAATAATGAGTTCGCTCGGCAGATGAAGGAAGAAGAGGGCCGATAGAGTAGCGAATTCGCGGTCTATTTCGAGGGAAAATACTTCTCACACATCCTCTCCAGCGTGGATCGGATCAGGTTGCGATTTGGCTCGAATAGGCCCTTTGGAATTCGAGGAAGTGGACCTTCGATCCCTTTCGCACGATTCTGGAGCATCCTGGTGTAATCCATTGCGTAATCGTGTGCGACGCTGTCCGAAATACCCTGACAGTAAACATCGGCTTCGCCATTGAACCCAAGCAGGGCATCGCTGAATTTTGTGTCGAAATGACTACTCAAACTAAAACCTCCGAATGTCTGACGGTTTGCGAAAAAGTTACTCCGCACTTAACCAAAGCAGTGTACTACAACGCCAGATATTAGTCTTGTATTAATACTGACTTTACCCGATGTAGTTAAGTACACAACCTGCATCCGTGGATCGCGGCTGTTCTCCTTGCTCACATCAATTCCGTAATGAAGTTGCGAACGGTCTCCGGTGCAATCCGGAGTTCTCGGTGAGCCAGAGGCTCCCCCTGATCGAGGAGAGGTTCGGCCTCGTGGAGTGAAGGCAGATCCGTTCTCTGAAAGAATTTTCCGATCGGGATTTCGTCCCCCCAGAGCAGGGCGCGTTTCATTGCCTCGTGCCAATCAGAGGAATCGTAGGACAAGTCATCCTCAAGTTTTTTGACTCGCTCGCGAAACCAGGCATAAGTGTTGTCGTGGTTGTAAGTAACACACGGACTGAACACATCGATGAAGGAGAAACCCTTGTGCTCCAAACCCTGCTTTATCAGATTCGCGAGGTGTTTGGGGTCAGCGCTGAATCCGCGTGCCACAAATGTCGCTCCCGCCGCGAGGGCAAGCGTTATGGGATTAATCGGCTCTTCAACGTTGCCATAAGGCATCGACTTCGTTTTCATTCCTTTGCGGCTGGTCGGCGAAGTCTGACCGGTAGTCAGGCCGTAAATCTGGTTATCCATCGCGACGTACAGCAGGTCGACGTTTCGGCGTATCGTGTGGATAAAATGATTTCCCCCAATGCCGAACCCGTCTCCATCACCCCCCGTTACCACCACGTTCAGCTTGTGGTTGGCCATCTTCACGCCAGTGGCCACGGCCAGCGCGCGGCCATGCAGCGTGTGCATACCATAAGTGTCGATGAATCCGGGCAGGTTGGAGGAGCAACCAATGCCGCTGATCGTAACCACGTTGTGGGGCGAGATATTCATTTCAGCCAGAACTTTCTGAAGGGAAGACAATACGCCGAAGTCGCCGCAGCCGGCACACCAGTCCGGATCGACCTTTCCTTTAAAATCGGCCGCTGTCAGTGGTTGCAATTGAAGTACTGTCGTCATATCTGCTCCCTTACCAGGCTCCTCGGCTTACACCATGATTTCGTGCACCGGCACTGACAGTTGTTGTGTCTTGTGTGTCTTGCACGCCAGTTGTTCCTTGACCGCTTCGACAATGTGATGCGGCATGAAAGGCTCGCCATCGTATTTTCGGATGTAGCCATCGGGGACATAGCTCGTCTCGCTGCGGAGATAGCGCGCGAATTGCCCGCTGTAGTTGTTCTCTACCATGATCGTGTACTTCGAGGACTTGAGGATGTTCACGATGGCTTCTCCGTGCAGCGGTACCATCCACCGGATCTGAAGCTGGTTTGCGGAGATGCCCTCTTCATTCAGCATCGCTACAGCTTCGCGAATCACACCGCTAGTGGAACCCCAGCCGACCAGTGTGACCTCCGCGGTTGGTGTACCGATGAGAACCGGGGGCTGAACGGCCGCTTCGATGCCGAGGACTTTCCGTTGCCGCTTGTCCATCATCGCCCGGCGTTTGGCCGGGTTCGTGAATTCGTCGCTGATGAGCACGCCGTCTTCGTCGTGCTCATCCGTCGCTGCCGTATGCGTATGGCCTGGCACGCCCGGGATGGCGCGCGGAGAGATGCCGCTTTCGGTGATTTTGTAGCGCTTGTAACCATTCTCTCCATTCGCAGGATCAGCGGAAACGATCATCTCGCCCCGATCGATTTGCGTATCGAAGTTGAGTTGTTTGGGATCAACCGAGGACCGGCCTTCCGAGAGCAGCAAGTCGCCGAGGATGATTCCGGGGCACTGGAAACGGTCGGCAAGGTTGTGCATTTCTGGAACGAGTCTGAAGCAATCCAGGATATCGGTCGGCGCCGCGATGAGTCGTGGAAAGTCGCCGAATCCGGCGCCCAGCATCTGCCATAGATCTCCTTGTTCGGTCTTGGTCGGCACGCCGGTGGACGGGCCGGCTCGTTGCACGTCGATGACAACGACTGGTGTTTCCATCATCGCCGACATTCCCAGACCCTCGGTCATCAGCGCAAATCCGCCGCCTGAAGTTGCACACATGGCGCGGACACCCGCGTGAGCGGCGCCGATGGCCATATTGATCACGCCGATCTCGTCTTCCACCTGGCGGACCAGGATTCCGGCGCTCCGGGCATGAGCCGCCATCCAGTGCAGAACTCCGGTGGAAGGGCTCATCGGATAAGCACAGTAAAACTTTACTCCCGCCGCTGCTCCTCCCATTGCGAGCGCGGTGTTGCCGGAAAGCACTGCATACTGCATCCCGCTCATCGGAAGCGGGAATGCAAAAGGCTGGAAGTTCTCGCCTGCGTAGTCATAACCGACACGGGCAATATCGAGGTTTTCGGTTACAACCTTGCTTCCCTTTCGCATGAACTGTTCGGTGAGGATCTCTGCCAGAGGCTCAAAATCTACTCCCATCATTCTCAACGAAGCCGCCAGCGCCAGCGTGTTTTGCTCGACCTTGCTGCGGCTTCCCTTCGAGAGTTGATTTACCGGAAGCGGACAGAGCTGGGCTTGCGTCAGGGAGCCGGGCTTGATCGTGTCGCTGTTATAAACGACAGCGGAGTTGGCCTTCATCAGGCCAATGTGCCGGTCCATGGAGTCCTGATTGAGCGGAATCAATAAATCGATGTGATCGCCGAAGCATGTGACTTCTTCGATCCCCGCGCGAATTGTGAGAAACGTGTGCCCACCACGAATGATCGACTGATATGCGTTGTAAGCATTAAGGTGGAGTCCCCGCCGGGCGAAGATCTTGGCGAAGATATCTCCCGGAGTCGCCACACCCTGTCCTGCGGCCCCGCCTATCGCTACGGCGAAGGTTCGGTCCATACACACGCTCCTTGTTCAAGAAAACAACTAGTACCGCCTGAATCCGCCGCCTGTGGAATTTCGGTCAGCCATCGGCCGCGCCTCGTTGACAGTCAGGGCCCGTCCCTTGTAGTCCTTGCCGTTCCATTCAGCGATTGCCTTCTCGCCACCCTCCTGCATCTCGACAAAGCCGAAACCTTTGGAGCGGCCGCTATCGCGATCGGTGATGATACGAACCGTTTCAACCGAGCCTGATTGTGCAAACAGTTCCTTCAGTTCAGCTTCCGTCGTTTCGAACGACAAATTTCCAACATAGAGTTTCTTTTTCACGTGATCACCCTTTTAATCTGAAAGGAGCTTCTGGAGCTTGCGAGAAAGGCCTGAAGACTATCGGGCAAGAGGCAGAGATCCCTAGAGACGCAATAGATATTTTGGCTTAACTAATCCCCGTACATTGTACTGCAGAATTAGAATTGTCCAAGCCTTTTAATTCACCTGTCGTGGTTAAGTTACCAGCCAGGATTAAATCATGTCGCAACGACCGGGACGGAGCGAATGGGAAAGACAAATGGCGAATATTGACGAGATGGTAAAGGTCGCGACGCAGATCAGAATCATGGTGACGACCCATCCGGCGTCCCTGCTGGCTCCCAGGAGGCTCACAACGGTGTACCCTTGAAGAAGTTTCATACAAGGTCTTTCTCATCCGTTCCAACGGCCGCCAAACTTCACGCTTTCGGCTTGGCAATCGCGGGCAGCTTCAGGTAACAACGCACATGATAGATTTTTCCGCCGACCGCCGTCCGTTCTTCATTCGGAGCAATCCGGATGCTGCAGTGTTCGCACCACACTTTCAACTCCGTGCTTTTGCTTTGAGTCTTTTCCGCATTTATCATTGGTTTTTGCCCTCGTTTGTTACATCCGGCTGCTTTTGAAAGCGCGAAATGGTGGCCCCGCTGTAGTCCGCCTGGTGGCGGCATCCGGCCAGCGAGCAAGTCAGCACGAGTTTTGCAGCGGGGGCAGGCACACTTGCTCCGTCACTGCGGTCCAGAGCAAAAAGGATCGGTGACCCGCACTTCTGACACAGCACTCCGAAATACCATTTCATGTCAACTTTCGACCATTCGGTAATACGCATTAGACGGTATATCTACTTTGGACGGAAATGAATAGGGTCTCGAAAATTTTGCAACTCCCGGTAGTAATACAACGCAGTCGGCCTCCGCCCATTCTTGAAACGCAACTGTCGGAGAAACTCGACTTCTTCGGGTGTCGCATCTTCGCTTAGAGATCGATCTTTGAGGAACTCCCGCAAGCCCGGTTCTTCCCCGGATGGTCCGCCCGCTTCCTTCTCAGCAAATTCAAATTTTTTCAAGCTGGCGGCAGCGATTTTGCGATTCAAGACGATCTCCAGACCGAACGAAGCAAGATCGACGTCCCATGACACGATCAGCGGATTCAAGAAAGCAATGCAACTGTCCGGTGTGACGTTGAACACATCCGTGTCCAGGAATTCGAGAACAGCGACTCGCATTTGCTTATAACTGCGATCGCTCTCCCGAGCCACGATCCGGAGCCAGTTTTCACGATTCAGTTCCTCCCTGGCCAATGTCTTGACAACATCCAAAAGCTTCTGGGTGATCAGGCGTTCAAGTTCGCCAAAGGGTTCTTTTTCAAAGATCGCCCGTACCTGGCCTCGTCTCTCCCGTTTACATTTTTCAACAAGAAGCTCTCGAACCTCTCTGAACAGCGGGGCCGGCGGACTTTGTATCTTCTTTTTGAGTTCCTGCTTCCGCTGGAGATCCGCCAGGCCGGCGAGCTTGCCGGCGGGCAGCTTCAGAACCTTTCCAAGTTTGTCGTAGATGTCGGTCCGCTCCGGAGCCGGCGGCATTTTCTTCCGGGTCAATAGTTGGGAAATATAGGACTCCGTGACCTCCGCAGCATCGGCCAGGTCCCGCTGATCCAAACCCAACTCAGTCAATTTCTGCTGAATCAATTGAGATACATCCATCGACGCTCGATCCTCGACAGTGCTTAACCAGAAGGAGTTTTCTATTATACCTGATAAAGGTGCGACGGGGCAGGATATTTACCTAAAGCAGTTAAGTGAAATCTGGGTCAGAGCACGCCTCGCGCAAAACCTCCACAACGAGATCTAAGCCTGATGCGCCTCGTTGCGAAGTCTCTCGCTTCTCCCTGTCAATTCACTCTGACCTGGGCGAATAAGGATCCAACCTTTGTTTGGACGAGCCCGGCAGGACCTCGCGATATTGGGCGATATCAGAGGTGGTGAGGCACAACAGGTCGGGCACGTCGGTCAGGGGGCTGATTTCAAGCAGGTGTTTGAGTTTCGCGTAGCAAATGCTCACGCCCTCCTGCAGCCGCACGCGGTCAGCTCCAGTGAAGAAGCGAGCGGGAATCTCAAACGACGTGAGAAAGTTCTGCCCCGCCGCTTCGGAAAAAGAAAAGTCGAAGACCCGGCCTCCCTCATTTGCCGACCTGAAGCCCATGTACCGAATGTTGGTTTTATCTTTCAACGAGTTCTCCTGACAAAGTGAAAGTGGCGTGCGCTAAGCCCACCACTCTGCAATCCAGGTTTCTCGCTTGGGAAGGTGTTTGACCGCCGAGGACGTGGCGGAACCAATCCAGGAAAGAAGTCGAGACGACAGTTCCCCAATTATATTCCATACGGGCGGATTGCCGGGCGAAAATGGCGGACCAGATATTGAAGTGAAGTGGCCTGTGGTCGAAACCGCGCTGAAATGATCGGCAATGTAACTGGAGTGATTGCAACCTCTTCGAGAATGCGCTAAAGTTCTCGCCGGCCAACAGAGAGTCATAAACTTCCCGAAATTCCATCAGTGAATCCGAGCGGCGGAAGCTTTTTCTTAAATTTGTAATTGCAGGATGCCAACGAGGAGGCTGTCAGATGTGGGCAAAGCTCTTAGCCGCCCATATAATGGGGACTCTTCTGATCCTTACGGCGTGCCAGAAACGATCGCCAGTTGTGGCCGTTCCGGCAGTCGCAGGTCTTCCGTCTCCGCCAGCGGTGGCTTTTCCGCCTCCGCGAGTCGTGGGTTTCCCAGAGGCGCCACTGGTGCTTCCACCGCCTGTCGTTCGATCTCCGGCGGCCGCTGAGCTCGAGCAAGCTGACCGCTCCTTCGGAGCGGGTATTTACGACGAGGCCGCACAAGCCTACGAGAATTATCTGCGGCTCCTGCCTCCAGGCTGTCCGTGCGACCAGGAACTGTTTCGTCTGGGACTGTCGTACGTATTACGCAATCCAAATTCGGACTGGCTGCGGGCGACGGCGGTACTGAAGCAGATCGTCCACGAGTATCCCTACAGCTCATTTGTAGCGCCGGCTAATCTCATCCTTGCTCTTCGGTCC
>Ga0137360_10002711_pt1 | contig 10587 bp, 14 predicted proteins | sample Mad1_60_16metaG_FD_104924 | JGI IMG/M metagenome (GOLD analysis project Ga0137360, IMG submission 104924) | Vadose zone soil microbial communities from Angelo Coast Range Reserve, California, USA - Mad1_60_16 metaG | ecosystem: Environmental > Terrestrial > Soil > Vadose zone | place: USA... | reverse complement strand
TCGCGGGGGACATTGTCTTTCTTTCGCCTTTGGACCTGTCGATATTCCTTGGGGTCCGTGCTTTGTGCTGGCATTAAGTGTGCCATGTCGCCGGGGAGCTTGCTCCTGGTTACTTCGATGGGGGTCATCATGTCTCTTCTTTCTTTGGAGAGAGTGTTCTTGTGTTATGACACTACAGGGTCATCTGATGACAAGGCTCTGTGAGGCGCTTGAGCGATCCTCGGGGATGACACTAAGTTGTGTGGACTTAGTGTTGTCTGGTCGGGTGAGAAGTGTTCAGCAATGTAAGGTGACTCCTTAGTTGCCTAGTGACTCGCTTAAGGGTCTGATCCTTAGGCAAGAAGTAGAGGATAGAGATGAGAGGAGAAGGCGGTTTGGATTGCAGTACTGTGAACGAAGAACACTCTGGAGACATATCCTCGCAGATGGTTCGCCTTATATCCTACACTGCATGCAAAGCAGAGTTTTCTGACAGAGAAAGTTGTAGAAAACCCTGATAAGTGTTAAACTATCTCTTAGAATTTCCCACTCTGAAAAACTCTGAAAAAGAGTTTAAATAATTCTGGGCAAAATAACATGAGAAAAAAATATCTTAAAAAGTGTCCAACTCTGCTAAGACTCTTCTCGGCCCAATGAATTCCCAAAAGAAATAATCAAACTCTTCCTTTCAAATAATTTCTTGGTCAGAAAGAGTCTGGTGACGTTTAAACTCTTTCATATGTCACATGATCAATCTGTCCCCAGATTGTCCGGAAATGTTAGACTCTTTATTATTATTTTTTTCTGTCACGTTTTTTGACAGGGGACCTAGGCGCACTACGTAAACCTGACTAAAGAATACAGCACCGCCGCAAAGTCATCTACATCTGAGTTGGGTGTTCGAGGTTGAGCATCAAATGTTGAGTGTCAAGTGTTGGAGCGTCGAGTGTCGAGTGTCGAGTGTTGAGTGTCGAGCGTTGAGCGTCAAACATCGAACGTCGAGCGTCGAACGTTGAGCGTCGAACGTCGAGCATCGAGCGTCGAGCATCAAATGTCAAACGTCAAGTGTCGAGAGTCGAGAGTCGAACGTCAAGTGTCGAGTGTCGAGCGTCGAGCGTCAAACCTCGAACGTCGAGTGTTGAGTGTCGAGCGTCGAGTGCCAAGCATCGAGTGTTGAGTGTCGGGTGTCGAGCATCAAGTGTCGACCTTCCTTAGCGAGTCGATCGGGTCTAGTGAAATCTGTGCGACAGGTTGGGGAAGGAGGTTGAGAGGAAGTCGAGGAGGGTGTTGATGGACCTGGGGAGAAAGTTTCAAGTGACGCGCTGCGGAGAAGATGAAGACGTACGTTCCCGCTCCAGCAAGCCTACTTACTTGCACAAGCAGCTGTCCGCACTCGGGCACAGCGCCAGTGTTGACAAGTACGCCGCAGTCTTGATGGGCTTCCTATCCCCTTGCTATGATGATCCACTCGACTCACTCACTTCCTCATCCGATATCTACAAACAACGCGCTCTCCAAAAAGAGCTTAAGACCCTCGAGGAGGCCTTCACCGCTAAGCCAAGAAGTCCAAGTGCTGGGCAAAGGGCAGCGGAAACGAGGGAGGGCCAAAGAAATTGAAGAACGACGAGACCAGAGGAAATAAGGCCACAGTCAACGCCACAGAGACCAAGGCATCGTCAGGAGATGAGCCTGGACTAACAATCATCAAAGTTGACGATGTTCCTAGTAAGGGGGCGAACTGCAGGCTGAAGAAGCCCAGGGTCAAGGAGAGCGGAGGCAGCGAGGACAGGTCCAAAGCCGAGGAAGGCGACGACAAGTCCAAGGCCAAGGCTGGCAAGGACGTTGTGGATGCCACGGAGCCTGAGGCTGATTGATGGCGAAGTACTCACTGATTCCGAGTTGTTGTATCCACAGTAAAAGTGGGGATAGTGGCCATACTTTGAGGTTGCCAGGTGCAATTGCAACGCGGCCAACGCACTCCATCATGTCACGGTAGTACACGGTGACGGTAGTACGGAACCATCTGGCCATGAGGCCGTGAGGTGAGGCACGGTTACGGTGCGCACCCCTATCTTGATCCCTATACTATTTCTACGTGTACCGACTCATAGGTTGCAGTATGATCGCGTCGACCCCACGGAATTCCAATCACTCAAGGAGATCGAAAGCTTGAAGAGCTCGCGACATGGGCCAAGCGCCATGCCGCGCTCCTCCCTAGCATACAGTGCTCATTAAACCTCCTGACTCATCACAGCTACCATACGTGCCATAACATGTACTTTACATGCCTGCATTTGTGCTCCTTTGTACACGCTGTGTATAAATTCAGATATATAAAAAAGGGACTCAGTTCGATGGCTGAAATTGACTTCAAGCCAGCTAACGACTTGGCTCGGCTCGGTACCACCTCAACACTGAGACAGACGCTCGCAGCGATATCCTCAATCCTTTAAAAAGTCAGCAATGCTTAGCGTACGACAGGGTGAGAGCATCACCTTCCCCAAAGGCAGCGCATGGAAGCATGGGAAGCCAAAATCTTGCTCGTCCTGTGGCGTATGTGCAAAATGTGCGATTATTTCTTGCGATGACACAACCTCAATTTCGTCTCCAAGTTCAGGGTGGTAGAGGCGGCCTCCAACCAAAGGGTATTGGCGATATGGATCTTGCGAGGCCTCTTGTGCAGACAGTTCTCTAAACCTTTGTATGGCAAAGTAAACTTTTGATGGCGGCCTAAAAGGATACTCGAATATCTGTTTGATTTTTCCTGCATACCAGTCGTCAGGAATCCCTTTACCAACAACGACATGACTGTCCCGAATAGAAAACGAGGATGGGCTGAAGAGGGCACTGCGGTGGGTAAATTTTCTGTACTGTCTCGCCATGGCATCGATTGCGAAGCCTTGTGACCCTCCTTTGAGGACTGAGAGCTCCTCAAGGCGCTTGAGGACATCCTTCTCCAGCCAGCATTCCTCACCTTGGAAGACGTCCTGCTGCATTGTCACATATGTCAAGTCTTCGGAAAGAGTTCCTTTAACCGCCGGGCTAAGGTAATCCCGAAGCCTATCAGCGAAGGATTTTAGGTGATGTTCGAGTCCAATGACTTTACACGAAGAAATAAGCCCCTTGAGTCTTTGAGTCATACACATTCGTTCAAACAATGTTTTCTCCAGTTCACCTGTCCGTAGTTTATTAGCATCCACCATCCAGAGAGTACGTATTAAAACAAAACAGACCAAATCTCCCATTTGTCTCTATGTTCTGAAGCATATGGTTATATCTCTCAAAGACCCAACAACGCCATGTCGTAGTAGGGCCAAACCGAGACAAAAGTTCGTTCAGATGAATGGAGATGTGGTGGTATGGAACGAGCCGGTGCTTTGGGAACAAGCTGTCAAGTCCGCTCAGATATTTCAGCATAAGGTGGCGAAACTCTTCGGCACGCGCAACGGTAATAGACCTTCCAGTAGCAGTCTTGATTGCTCCGATAAGATCGCAAAGGTTTGAAAATAGTTGGTACTCGCGGGTATCTGCAGGCAAAGATCCCCATATGCGGCCTAATGTCACAATAAGATGCACGGTGCAGAATACGCGCCATCCATCGGCAGAGATCTTTCCTTGACCCTTATCGCCGATGTGCGGTGGTGCTGGAGAGCAACAAGAAGGTAATGTGGTCCTTTTCATATCACGCCAAATTTCCTGGAGCCTCGAACGACCGAGAACTCGCGTCTTGCCACGGTTGGAATTTGCATGCTTTGCACGAGAAAAGCGTTCTGGGTCTGGGTCACGGAGCGTATGAACGTTGTCCGTGATGCCTTCGTTTCGCCTCTATTGGAGAGTGTTAGCTTGCCCCAATGGGATGGTAGTACGCACACACCACTTCTACCAAAGCCTCTATCATCTTTTTCTTCGTGAGCTTTCGGATCGTCTTCATCTGGGACTTATTCCAAGTCTGTTTCTCGTCTGCGTCCATACGATCATATTCAATTGGCTTGCACCGAACTTTCACAAAGTACAAATGAGCAAGAGATGCTGATGACAGCTCAAAGAAGTCTTCAGCAGAATCTGCGGAGAGGTAAAATTCCATTGCGGTGTAGGCATCCGAAACAGAAATCGAGAATTCTTGTGAGCCAGTGATCGCAAGAGCGGCCTCGATGTTCTCCTGTTCCGGGGCTGTCAAAGGACTTATTAGATTCTCGTTGTTATCGAACCATCCTTTGTCGCGTCGCTGTGGATTGTACCGTCAAAACTCAGGGTCACTAAACGGTGGGAAATAGCGCATTACATGTTTGGTAAAACCGGCCATTAGTTGTTCATGTGTCTTGCCCTTCGCGGGAATGCTTTGGTCCGCAGCCAGGTGTCGAAGGATCGCAGCCTTATGACGTCCTAGTGTTTCCAAAGTTCCTGTGCGCAGAGCAAGGAATGCTCCCTCAAAATGTATAGACGATCTTACCTCAAAGGGTACGGGATCAGATGCCAGGCCGTCGCCATCTTCAATTTTAGCGTCCATTCCCCAGATGTCTTGACAATGGCGTGAAAGGATCCTTAGGAAAAAGGCATGCATAGGGTCGATGCAGAGACTTCGTATTGGGTTGAAATATGGAAGCCGGAGAAATTCTGAATAGTAGCGCACACCATAATTGTTGGTGATTTTGGCACGCTCCGCTTCTGATGCACCTCGCCATTTGAGGGCCTCGCGTCGGTACTCCTCGTCAGAGCGGGGCTCCCAGCTCCTCACGTCCAGATCGTTGATGTCCTTGAGTCGTAACTTGCAGTACGAACAGAAGTTGGTCGAACCATGCCCGGAGAAACCTAGTGCCTGACGGGCGGCTGGAAGATCGCAGATGATTAGTGCCAGAGCACTCCTGGTATTTCTGCCGTTGGGATATTTCCATGTGCGAGTATAACGCACTCCATTAACATACGATTCCAGAAGGTCATCTACCAGGGGTTTCAAAAAGTGGTTGATCTCCTGCATCGAGGGTTCTTTAGGTCCAGGAATGATACCAGCCAAGAACATGTTCTCTGTTTTGAAGCGCTCGTTTGGTGGAAGGTTCAGGCATACCATGTATAATCCCATCACTGTGGCAGATCGGCCTGCCTGCTTAAGCTGGAATGGATTGAACCCGTCCATATTGAAACTGAACAGGTAGCGCCCCTCATTGTCACCACGACACTTGCGGGCGAAAGGATGACCGTCAAGGTCAGAAATTTCATACAACCCCGGGGCGTCCCAGATGTCGCCCATGATTCCATCAGGCGATTGTGAAAAATCGCGGTCCATCATATCCTCCATTCCAGGGCGGCATAGCATCTCTCCCAGCCACTCGTTGAAATCGTGGTACAGGAAGCGACGAACCGGGATGTCGTATTCACGATTGCGAATATTGCGAGTTTTTCGAAGGGGACAGCCGCACTGGCAAGTCTCTTGGACCCGAGTCGGCGAGTCGGTCGACGCATGCTTCCACGAACAGTATCCCTTGGAATCGGGGCCCGAATCAGTGTAACAGGTGGAGCATTTAGGACAGCAGATGAACGCTTTGTATGAGGGCGCCAAGGCAAGCCTACGGACAACAGTGCGGGCATCCTTGGGGACTGATTCTGCGAGGTATTTACTCTGACCTCCAGCTGCATGAAAGTCCCCAACCATAAGATCGATGAGAATGCGCAAGGAGAAGAGAAGTAGGTCGCAATCGCTTAAGGAGAGTCCAGACACTATGTGCACCACAGTGACGAGAATATATACCACCAAAATGGCAGGGTGGACATCGGGAGAGGCAAGTGGCGTGTCAAAGTGACGAGCTGGAGATCCAAAATGTTTATTAGTTACAACTTGTGGGATCGCTCTAATACTCACATGTGTCTATTCCCTGTACTAAACCAGGGTCAGTCCGAGGATGAGGTGGCATGGCCAGGTCAGCGTCCCGGCAAGTCAACTGCCATGCCCTACGTTTCAACTCCTCAAGCTTGGTCCACTCGTCCCGGAGGTCATCGAGTAACTGGCACTTTATACTTCTACAGCGTTCAAACCCCTCGCAATCCAGTTCCGTCGCATCCAAGGACAGCTTTTTAATCCAGTCTTGGTATTGCAGGAACTGAGTGTTTGTGGTCGCAAGACTCTGTAAGTGAGGGGGAGTATGCGGGTCGTCCTCCCTGGAAGGCTCACAAAACACAAGGTCATCGATTTTGATATCTTGGAGTAATCCCGACCGAAAAACAGACAGACACTCCTCCAGGATATTGGCAATTTCATCTTCTTTGGAATTTCCGGACATCGTGCAACTTCCGGCTGAGTCGCCAGTTCCATATTTCTGACGTTTGACATTCCTACGACGATCCCAAGGTTCTTGTGTCACCGGCCTTTTTCCTCGACGCGGATGGCCTTCCTCGTCGGTTGCTTCCTTCTTGGTGGAGCCATGACTGGTGCTTGTATGAATGGGTTGCGACATGGGCAAAACCACTGAAATTAGAGAATGCAAATGTGGATGCCACTAGTGCTGCCGCGACTCTACTATCAAAATTAGGACGAGCGGAGCGGAGCCAGACCGTGGCTTACCGCTCGAGCGACTTGGAGCTGTTCGGATTTGGGTTATTCCTCTTTCAGTTAACTCGAGCTGCTTGTTGATCTGCCCAGTGTCGAAGAGCGTGACGAGATGCTCGGGACTAGGGAAACTCACGGGTTACATAACCCAACCCGTACGTTGTCGCCCTCCCTTCCCCTTCCCACCCTCTTCCCCCGCCTTCGAGTTCCGCGCCCCGCAACCATACATGCCAGCCATGGCGCACAGCACACAGAATATCGCCCACTCTCAAATCCGCCTCCACCGAATTCTCCATATGAACTACCGAGTATTTTAAAGACGCCTGGATAATGGGCAGTTTTTCTATCACTCCGTTACTTGGACGACATCTCCTTTCACAGCCGCTTGCCTTAACTAGACTAAGAATAAGTGGACGGCGGGAAATGCGTCAAGTGAACGCGAAAGGGCATTCCTTGGGCTCATGTAGGTATTTCCAACACCTCCCCATACTGCATGCTTACCGGGCCCTGTCCGCGCCAGTTTTATGATTGAGGCTTTTACACACACACGCACGTTTGTCTTTGCCAGCAAACAGTGCCAATTCCACCCCGACAAGTCACCCATCCGGTACACCCACCGCAGCGAGTAATATGTCCGCCTCGCTGTGCCAGTTCGACCCACACCTACTCCCGCGTCCCATTTCTCATCAACCTACCTTCCAACTTGTATTAGCCACCGCCACTATACGGTAACAACTACCCTCGCGCAAGGTCTCCTTCTCCACGCCGCTCTAGCGCTTTTCTACACAAACCAATTGCATATAAACCTGCTCGCACTTTGCAGTCGACATATTCATTTCCGTTCGCTCTCGAATCCATGCCATTATCCATCATCATTCCCGCCCCACCTGATCTTTCTGACCATCAGGATGGTCAAAGCCCTTTCGGAGAGACCCCGATCTTAACGGACGATAATTTAAGTTCCAGTGCAGCCCCTTCGGAGGATGGGGACTCGTTATCTGGATGGATGTCTTGCCAATCTCATGGCACGAACTCGCCTAGAACATCGCCATTGTCGACTCCCTCCCAAACCAGAATGGCTGTGCCTTCGAGGAAAGCGTCCACGACTTCCTTACCTATATTCAACCGTCCACCACCTCCAGTCCCCCCTGTTGTCCGATGGACCTCACCTCCGTCGCCCAGCCCATCACCCTGCACACTCGTCGGGTCCCTGCAGGGTCAAAGTAAGAGCAACGATGACCCTGCTGTCTGTGGGCTACGTATCCAGTTACAAACCTACCTCGACGAGAACAAGCTCGCGAATCGCAATGTCACTATAGATAACGCTGTCTCACAGTCCGCCGCGCAGAAGGACTCCCAGGGTTATCCAAGCCCTGAGCTGGGTGGTACCTTCCACCAGTTGCTCACGCGCGTGACGATGCTTGACTTTGCATCTGAGCAATCCAGTTACGAAGGTATATCCCAGATTGTGCGGGGATTGGACAGAGGGATAGAAGAATTCCTGGAGAGTTTAGACCAGCTACCATTCGAACTTCGCAACATGGATAGCTTTATTTCGTCCACGTCGGATATCTTACGGGCCAAGTCTGCACTTTTGGGAGCTGCCGGTCAACTCACTACCGAAGTGGACGCCGATACCTTGCACCGCACTGTAAAATCCTGTCAGCATGAGCGCGATATGCTGCTGAGGGCTATCCGAGTATTCTTTGACATTGCGGATTTCGAGTCGAGACTACAAGCCAAACTCTTACACAAACGTTCGTCCTTATTTACTCTTCTGTTTTCCCAGAAGTTAAGGCTATTTTCCTGTCATAGCGAACAATGGAATGGGACCTTCTCCGAAAAGGAAGTTCAGATTCAAGCTTCCCCGCCGCCAGTCCACATACACTCAGCGCTCAAAGCTTCCGCTCGTGGAGCCACCACCTGTTCCTAATTCGGGCAGGCCCGAGACCGATAGCAACGCCACGGGCGAAGAGGAGGACGACTACGTCTACCATGTCTCGATGGTTTCTGACATTCTGACGCCACGGGGATCGGACCAATACTGGGGGTTCAGCATGCCTGCCCCACGGCTCGACGCTGCGGACGTTCTTTTGTCAGAGGAAACTGGCTATATGGAAGGCGCAAGTTTGGAATCGTTGGTATACATGCTCACCGATCCTCAGCCAAGTCGTATTCCCGCTGGCATTGACGTTGATGACCTGCTTGACACATTCCTACTCTGCTTCCGCTCTTTCTGCGATCCCGTCGTTCTCGCCAAGGCACTCATCTCGCGACTTGAGGAACAGCCCGAAGGTCTCAACAATTCGCAGAACGAAGCGTGGCCTCTATACCGATCTCTGGTGAAGTGTGGCGTCTTGCGCTTCATCAATACTTGGATAGACCAGTACTGGATACACGAAAAGGATCGCATCGCCGGTCTCCACATCAAAAGTTTCTTCTCACCAGCAGACGAGCAGTTCGAGCCCGAAGAGCGGGGTAAAATTGTTCGGAAGCTAAACGGACAACGTGAAGTGGCCATTTCACTTGCACCCTCTGGTGTCTCGACGGATCAATCTCAGCCCGAACTGACCGTCAAATCTTCTATCCGTGTCGCGTGTCGCCAAAAGCCAATTCAATATAAGGGCAGGCTCCAGGCTAGAGTAGAGAGGCTTGTCCGAAGGGTACGTCAACCGACGCCGACGGATGACGAAGTTCTATCTGCCAGGGTTCTGGACGACCTTATCTCCAGTACCGACGAGGGGATGCACATCCTTGTCTTGAACTCACACGAGCTATGCCAACAGTTGGCCCGTCAACTGGCACTTTTTATGTCCGAGGGCTACCTCAGGGTGGTTCCTGAGGACTTGTGGTATCGCTTTGGTCTGGGCTATGACTGTGACATAGACATTCCGCGTTCCACTCAGCAAGCATACGAGAGTGCGTTGTCTACCTGGGTCACGGGGACCATCTTGGATCAAGCAGAAGCGGACACTAGGGCTGCCGTCGTGACCTTTTTTATCGCCCTTGGACTAGTACGTTCTGTCAGATGACGCATTTTACCTCCCACTAATACTTACTGACAGCGATCTCATGAATATCACAACTACAGCGCGATGCGCAGCATTTGTGATGGCCTGACGCACCCATGCCTAGAGTCTTTATCTGAATTTCGCCTGGTCGGTCGTTTCTTTCGTCAAGGCGGAGCCAGAGATTGATTTATTGTCTAGCCTCTCAGTGAACCTGTGCGATTGGCACTAGACAGATTGAGTGAGCTAAAAGAGAACGTGGACGAGATTGCTCTTGAAGGCAGGGGAACTTCCGTGTTCCCTCGACCGGCTGTGCCAGCGATTGGTACGCTGATTTCAATGCGTGTAAACTAGCCCCCCTCTTCTGACGCCTTGCTCGCTCTAGAGTGGTATTTCAACAAGCTAGGGACTGCGATCAACGCCAAACCGTTCATAGTATCCCCCAATTTCATACCGATCCCCAACGTGGAGAGATGCTTCGATGTCACCTATATCATCCGCGGTAAGACAACGTCTCTTGTGAATCCTCTGGGCGAAGCTGATATACGTTTCCCGCAGATATGGAGCATTGGCACGTGCCATATAACTACCCTCGAGCCGATCATGCCCAAGCGTGGCTTTTGAAGTGCTTGGAGGGAGCTATCGCCCGTGACGCCGAAAGAGAAAGCAACTGGATGTTCAAACAGGGGTGAGTTGCGTTAACACAAATGCTCAAACGAGAGAAACTCACCATATGCGTAGTGAGGTCATCGAGCAGACTGGTCGTCCAGAACCGTCTAAACAAAACTTGAAATTACCTCGGCTTTCCAATCCGTTCGGGAAAAAGAACACCAAAGCGGAGCGGAAGGATGCCACAATCTTTGAGCTCATCCCAGAGTTGAAGCCTTAGGTAAGTTGGGTCTGCGTCCTCGCAACACCGGAAATCCCTGGTACTCACTTTGTTGCGCGCAAACCTCTTAGTTACCCTCTTCATTGAACGTTCATCCACTCCTAGACAAACCGCTCCTTGCGCGCCTCTGACACGATTATCAGTACTAGTGTCCAACCTCAGCTGCCTGTTCG
>Ga0137360_10002706_pt1 | contig 10595 bp, 11 predicted proteins | sample Mad1_60_16metaG_FD_104924 | JGI IMG/M metagenome (GOLD analysis project Ga0137360, IMG submission 104924) | Vadose zone soil microbial communities from Angelo Coast Range Reserve, California, USA - Mad1_60_16 metaG | ecosystem: Environmental > Terrestrial > Soil > Vadose zone | place: USA... | reverse complement strand
GTCGATCACGAGCCGTGCCGCCCGTGGAAGAGCGCGCCCGCGCCCAGCGTCGCCAGCAGCACGCAGAATCCCGCGATCGCGAAGTAGGCGGCGCGGCGTCCCCGCCACCGGCCCACGGCGCGGCCCGACAGCGTCGCCGCGTAGACCGTCCACATCAGGAGCGAGAAGAGCGCCAGCGGATCGCCCGCGAGCAGGTTGGCCCACGAGCGGCCCGCCTGGACGAGGCCCAGGAGAAGCCCCACGGTGAGGAACGGGAAGCCTACGGTCAGCGTCACCAGGGTGAGATGGTCGAGCGTGTCGAGCGATGGCAGGCCGTAGTAGAACGTGCCGGTGTGCTTGCCCTTGATCTGCCTCTCCTGGACCACGTACATGAGCGCGCTGCCGAAGTTGAGGACGAGGGCGGCCAGTCCCACCATGATCAGGGCCACGTGGACGAGGGCCCAGCCGCTCTGCGACTGCGGCTCGAAGGCCAGATCGCGGAGCCCCGTGGGCAGGCCCAGCCCCAGCGCGAGGATGACCGGCAGGAAGAACGCGCCGAAGATCGTGATCCCGTAGCGGCGCTCGATCCAGAGCCCGAGGAGGACCGCGACCCAGATCACGACCGAGACGACCTCGGCGAGTGTCAGGACCGGCGCGCGCCGCATCTCGATGCCACGCAGGACGATGGCCGCCGTATGGCAGAGCCAGCCGGCCGCGGTCAGCAGGGTGGCGAAGCGCGCCAGGTCCTCCCGGCGTCCGAAGAGCGAGCCGACGGCCGCCGCCGCCGCGATCATGTACGCGGTGAGCGCGACATCGAAGACGACCGCGTTCATCCCGTCGCGCCCTCGCCGGAAGGAAGAAGCTGGGCGAGCGAGGGCGTGGCGCGCCAGTACCCTTCCCGGGAGGCGTAGTAGTCGACGTGTGGCGACGCCCAATCCTCCACGAGCGGCGAGACCGCGTTCCAGCGCTGCCGCCTGTCCACGCCCTTGAGATAGCCGCGGCAGGCCAGGCACGCCTCCACGAAATAGCCCTCCTCGGCGCCCTCGGCCACGAGCCGAACCATGTCGCCAGACTGCCACGCCTGGCAGAACGGACAACGAAGCCGCGGCGCCGTCCACGCCCCGCCGCAGAGATGGCAGGACAGCCGCCGCCTGCCGTCCTCGAGCAGGTCTCCGTACGACGGAAGCCCGCCGCACCACGGGCAAAAGCCCCTTTCCCAGATGCCCTCGGGCAGCACCCGGACGCGGGAGAAAAACGTCTCCAGAGCGGGCCGCAGGCCTGCATGAGCGAGGAAGCCCGCGATGTGGGCCGCCACGCCTACCTCGTCATAGAGTACGGAGCCGCCCTCCTTGCTGGATGTCGGGAAAAGCGATGCGGGCCCGATGCGCGAAGCGTCCCAGGCCGCGGCAAAGCGCTGGAGCGACTCCGCGTCGTCCGGTCCGGCGGCGGCGAGCCTCTCCATGAGCGGCCCCAGGAGATCCTCGAGGGACTCAGGCTCGATCGTGGGCGCGGCCTCGCTGAGGAGCGACGTGCCGCGTTCCCAGCGCTCGAGACTCTCCTCCGCGCTCCACTGGAGCGGCGCGATACCGGAACCCTTCCAGTCGCGCCAACCGTTCAGCACGGACGTCCATAGGGCCAGGGACTCGCCCATCGCGCGCCGTCGCCCGAGCATCTCCTGCCATTCCGCGCAGAGCGCCGTATAGTCCGGCATGACTCAGGACGCGCTCGGGAGCTCGAGGGCCTCACCCGCGTAGAGGTTGAGGCTGTCTCCACGAAGGTAGCCGATGATGGTCACGCCGAGCTGCTCCGCCAGCGCGACCGCCATTTCGGTCGGGGAGGTGCGCGAGGCGACGATCGGCACGCTCATGCGCGCGGCCTTGAGCAGCATCTCGGAGGACACGCGCCCCGTGGACAGAAGGATCCGGTCCGTCGTCGCGATGCCGCGCTGCAGGGCCTGCCCCATGAGCTTGTCGACCGCGTTATGGCGGCCCACGTCCTCGGCGACGAGCAGGACCCGATCGCGGTCGGCGAGGGCCGCACCGTGAATGCCGCGGGAGGCGTGGTAGTGGACAGCCTCCCGGAGGAGATCGTGCATACGGCCGCTCAGGTCGGAGGCGCTCACGCGCAGGCTGGACTCGATGCGTGGGAAGAGCCGCGGATCGATACGGAACGTGATCCCGCCGCCGCAACCCGAGGTCAGGATGCGCTCGGTGGGAAGCGCGACCGGGTGGCGAAGCGTCACGTCGGCTCGGCCGTCGATCTCGGAGATCTGAATCTCGATGACGTCGTCGAGGCCCGCGATGACCTTCTCCATCCAGAGGTAGCCGAGCACGAGCGGCTCGAGCTCGAACGGCGAGCAGAGCAGCGTCAGGAAGCGTTCGCCGTTGACGTACACGGTCAGCGGCTGCTCGCGGACGACGTCGCCCTTGACCTCGTCCAGCCGGCCGCTTTTGACCTGAAAGTACGAGCGCATGGCCCTATCGTGCCATGTCAGTCGGGAAAGGCAAAGGGCCCCGGGTGGGGCCCTTCTTCACTTTCGCCAAGCTGACTCAGCAGCCGGTGGGGGGGCCCGGGGGAGGAGCGGCGGTCGCTCCCCCCCGAATCCAAAAGATCAGGCGTTACTCATGACGATGACGTAGCGCAGGATGAACCCTCCGACCAGCACGAGCGCGGCGGGCACGGCGCCGGGCAGCCCGAGCCCGGAGAGATCCAGGAGCAGCGGAATCACGAGCCCGACGGCCACGAGACCGCCCCAGAAGAGCGGAGCCAAGTGGCCCGACAGGAGCGGACCGGCCGCCCCGCCCAGGAGTGTGAGGAAGGCCGCCAGCATCAGGATCTCGAGCATGATCGCGTAGCGATCGGCGCGCTTGATCTTCTTGAAGCCATCGCCCGCGGACTCCCCGGAGAGGTAGAGCAGGAGCGAGATCGCCGCCATGCCGGTCGAGGCGCCAGAAGCCAGGAACAGCGCGCCCATGAGCCGCGCCTCGCTCCAGAACGGCAGCGCCGTCGCGGAGAGCAGCACGCCCGTGTAGGCCGCGATGAAGAAGCCGGAGACGGTACCGAGCAGGCTCAGCCCGCGCCTCAGCGGCGCGACGCCGTCGCCGCCGACAAAGGACAGGGCGGAGGACACGAAAGCGAAGAATCCGAACACACCGAGCATCCAGGCCCCGATCGACATCGGGTCCCAGAGCTTGAAGTTCATGATCATGTTGAGGAAGCGGCTGGGCGTGCCCAGGTCGAGGATCAGGAGGATGCCGCAGAGACCGATCAGCAAGAGGGCCAGCACGTAGCCGATGCGGAAGACGCTCTTGTCCCTCGGGCTGCCGAAGTTGTCGGCGATCGCGGCCGTGAAGTACGCTCCGCCGGCGATCCCGCCCAGGAAGAAATACCAGACGATCAGGAGGTGCCAGTCGGGGCTCTTGAGCATCGCCGCCTCCCTTGTCGCCGCCGCGATCCCGGAAGGCGATGACCGCCCCCACGCCGACGAGGATCGCCGAGCCAATCGAGAGGAGTGAGTCGACCATCACGTTGCGCTGGGGCAGGAGCGGCTTTTCGGGCAAGCCGTACGTGGGCGGCTTGTCGAGCAGGAGGAAGAAGGCGTTCAGGCCGCCGAGCGGGCCCTTCGAGTCGGCGCCGTAGAGCTGCGCGTCCTTGTATCCAAGCTGCTTGAGCGAGGCAACCCGCTTGTCGGCCTTGGCCACGAGCTCGTCGCGGAACCCAAACTGGATGGACTCGGTCGGGCAGGTCTTCGCGCACGCCGGGCCCAGGCCGTTGTGGATGCGGTCGTTGCAGAAGGTGCACTTGTTGGCCCGTCCCGTGTCGTGGTTGAAGGACACGACGCCGAAGGGGCAGGAGCTGACGCAGTACCTGCAGCCGTTACAGACGTCCTGGTTGATGTTGACCGTGCCGAACTCGGTCCGGTAGATCGCGCCCGTCGGGCAGGCGTCGAGGCATCCAGCCTGCGCGCAGTGCTTGCACACGTCCGACATGAGAAGCCACGAGAGCTCGCCGTTCGCCTGGGGCTTTTCGATGAAGCGCACCAGGCGGTACGTCTTGTCGGTGAACGTGGCGTGGTTCTGGTAGGAGCCGGTCCACTCCGCCTGCTCGCTCGGCAGCTCGTTCCACTGCTTGCAGGCGACCTGGCAGGCCCGGCAGCCGATGCACAGGGACGTGTCCGTAAACATCGCCAGGGTGCGGGCCATGGCTACACCTCCCCCTTCTTGACGTTGCACATGAAGGCTTTCGTCTCCTGGATGTACACCGTCGGGTCCGCCACCGTGGCCGAGAGATCGTTGGTGATGTCGCCCTTGCTGCCCGGCAGCGACTCCACGCCTTTCCACCCCCAGTGCCACGGCACGCCGATCTGGTGCACGGTCTTGCCGTCGATCAGGAAGGGCTTGATGCGGTGTGTGACCATGGCCCTGGCGACGATCTTTCCGCGCGCGGTCGAGACCGTGACCTTGTCGCCGTTGGCGATGCCGATCTCCCTCGCCAGCTCCTGGCTGATCTCGGCGAAGTGGGACTCGAACATCTCCGCCAGCATCGGCAGGTAGCGGGACATGACCCCGGAGAGGTGGTGCTCGGTCAGCCGGTAGGTCGTGATGACGTAGGGGTAGTCCTTCGATCCGAGCGGGGCCAGGTCGTTCTTGTGATCCGGCAAGCTCCAGATCTTGGCGACCGGATTGTTCTGCTGCCTGGAGAGCAGGTTCCTCGTCGGCGACTCGATCGGCTCGTAGTGCTCGGGGAACGGCCCATCGTTGAGGGGGCCAAAGAAGGCGCCGACGAGATCGGCTCGCATGATGAACGGCTTGTCGCCGTTCTTGGCGTCGGGCGCCAGGAAGGCGTTGAAGTCCGGCACGTCGAGTCCGACCCACTTGCCCTTCTTGTCCGGAGTCTGGCCCGGCGCTTCCGGGTCCCACCAGATGAGCTTCTTCTTCTCGCTCCAGGGTTTGCCCGCGAGGTCGGCCGAGGCGCGGTTGTAGAGGATGCGCCGATTGGCCGGCCAGGAGAAGGCCCAGCCGTGGGCGAGGTAGTCCTTCTCGTCGGGCGCCTTGTGGGCATTCGCCTTGTTGACGAGCTTGCCGTCGGGTCCTTCGACCGTGACGCCCGTGTAGATCCAGCAGCCGCTCGCCGTCGTGCCGTCATCGGTCAGGTGGGCGAACGTGTTGAGCGGCTGGCCCTTCTTGTAGACGAGCTTGCCGTCCTTGTCGCTGATGTCCTCGGTCGCGAAGCCGTTGACCTCCTTGAGGACGAGCTCGATGTCCGGGTGATCGGGCTTCTCGCCGTAGGTGAAGTTGGCGGCGAGGAAGCCCTTGTCGCGGTCCTTCTTTGAGTTGGCGTACATCTTCTGCAGCCGGTGCGCGAGCGTGCAGACAAACTGGGCGTCGGTCTGGACCTCGCCGGGCGGGTTGACCGATTTCTCGTGCCACTGGATCAGCCGCATGGTGTTGGTCAGCGAGCCGTCCTTCTCCGCGGCGGGCGCCGCGGGAATGAAGAACACCTCGGTCTTGACGTCGCTCGTCTTGGTGCCGGGCGTCTTCCAGACTTCCGCCGTCTCGGTCAGGAAGATGTCTACGACGACGAGCCACTCGAGCTTCTGCATCGCCGCGCGGGCGAGCTTGGCGTTCGGCCCGCCGACCGCGGGATTCTGGCCGTCGCAGAAGAAGGCCTTGACCTTGCCCTTGTACATGTCCACGAAGGTGTGCTGGTGGCTGTAGGCGTCCGCGGACGCGCGCTTGGGCAGCCACTGGTAGCCGAACTCGTTGTCCTTCGTCGCGGCATCGCCGTAGAAGGCCTTGAGCAGGCTGACGAAGAACTTGGGCTTGTTGACCCAGAAGCCGCCCTTGGGCGTCTCCTTGTCGAGGTACGTCTTGAGGTCGGGATGCGCGTCGCGGAGCGGCATCGCCATGTAGCCGGGCAGCTCGTGGTAGAGCACCTCGAGGTCGGTGGCGCCCTGGACGTTGGCGTGTCCGCGGAGCGCCGTCACGCCGCCGCCGGGGCGGCCGATGTTGCCCAGCATGAGCTGGAGCATGCAGAGCGCCCGGATGTTCTGGACGCCGTTGGTGTGCTGGGTCAGGTTGAGCGCGTACGTGATGGTGCCGGTCTTCTCGCGCCCCGAGGTGCCGCAGTAGAGCTTGGCGACCTCGATGAACTTGGCCTTGGGGATGCCGCAGACGCGCTCGACCATCTCCGGCGTGTAGCGGCTGTAGTGGCGCTTGAGGAGCTGGAAGACCGAGTGCGGGTCCTGCAGCGTGAGGTCGCGCTTGGGATTTCCCTCGCCGTCGAGCTGGTACTTCCAGGACGACTTGTTGTAGGTCTCGAAGGTGTGCGGGTCCGTGCCGCCTTTGCCCGTCTGCTCCAGCCCCTCGAAGAGGCCGCTCAGGTCGGTCGGCGTCTTGAAGGCGGGGTCGATGAGGAAGGAGGCGTTCGTGTAGTGGACGACGTAGTCCTTGAAGTAGAGGTTGTTCTGCATCGCGTAGCTCATGAGACCGCCGAAGAACGCGATATTGGTGCCGGAGCGCAGCGGCACGTGGATGTCGGAAACCGCGCTCGTGCGGGTGAAGCGCGGGTCGACGTGGATGACCTTGGCGCCGCGCTCCTTGGCCTTCATCACCCACTGGAAGCCGACCGGGTGATTCTCCGCCATGTTGTTGGTGCACATGATGACATCCGAGTTCTGGATGTCGATGAGGTTCGTCGTCATCGCGCCCCGCCCGAACGTGGTCCCCAGAGCTGGGACCGTGGCGGAGTGTCAGACTCGGGCCTGATGCTCGTGGTAGACGATGCCTAAGGCGCGGTTGAGCTTGGTGAGGAGGTAGCACTCCTCGTTGTCGATGCAGGCCGAGCCCAGCGAGGCGATGGCCTCGAGCCGGTTCACGGTCACTTCCTTGCCGTCCTTGTCCTGCTCGCGCTCGATGAAATACTTCTCGCGCATCGCGTAGTAGCGCTTGGCGATCTCGGCGTACATCCACTCGATCGGCTTCTCCTCCCACTTGTCCGAGCCGGGCGCCCGGTAGAGCGGCTTGGTCGGACGGAGGGGATTGTTCGACAGCTGGATCGTCGCCGCGCCCTTGGGGCAGAGCTTGCCAAGCGTGTGGGGCGTGTCCGGATGCCCCTCGATGTCGATGATCGTATCGCCCTTGGAATACACGAGCTGGTTGCAGCCGACCGAGCAATACGGACAGACGCTCGTGTGGACCTTGGCTTCCTTGAGCTTGATCGCGGTGCCCGCCGCCGCCACGGGCTTGAGGTCGAGCGTTGCCGTGCCCATGGCCACGCCGGCGCCGGTCGTGCCCGCGAACTTGAAGAAGTCTCTGCGTGTGAGGCTCATCGCCGTCTCTCCTTCTTTGGAGCGTTCACAATTGCGAACGTGAGCGGATCGATGACTCGTGTAGAAACTTCTTCGGGTCGCAACTACGCGAATTATCGTGCGCAGAGGCTTGGGCTGTCAAGCATCGAGACGACCCGACGGTGACGCCTCGCGTTAGGCTTCGCCGCCTCGCCCGAGGTGGGCCCTGTCCTTTAGATAGAGCTGGTAGCGGTGCTCGACCAGATCCAAGGCCTCCGCCCGGCGCCCGGCCTCCAGCGCCTCGACAATGGCCCGCTGATTGGCAACCTCCATGATCGCCCCGCCCAGAACAGGGTCGTAGTAGCGGCCGAGCTCGCGAAGGATCTTCCGGACCTCCACCAGGTCGTCGAGACTTTCCTTGAGCCGCTCGATCAGCTGGAGCGCGTGATCCTCCCGCTTCCTCGCCTTGAAGCCGCGGTCGCGGGGGGGCTCGCCGGGGGTCTCAGCCACGACCGGCCTCTCCGTACAGCACCCTCAGCAAGACGAGCCCCTGGGGCGGAGCGGTGGGTCCCGAGCGCGTGCGGTCGCGTCCGGCCAGGAGCTCGGCCATCCACGACGGCGTGCGGGCGCCACGCCCCACCTCGACGAGGCTGCCCACGACATTGCGCACCATGTGGTGGAGAAAGCTGTCGGCCGACAGCAATACGGCCACGAGGTCGCCCCGGGGGAGGAGCCGCACCGAGCGCACCGTGCAGGTAGGCGTGCGTCCACGGCCGGGAGAGGCGCAGAAGGCGGAGAAATCGTGCTTGCCGCGGAGCGACCCGAGCGCTTCCCGCATCGCCTCGACATCGAGGGCGAAGCGCGGATGCCAGGCGACGCGGCGCAGGAGCGGGTGGGCGACCAGGCCCCGGTCAATGAGGTAGAGGTATCGCTTGCCCAGAGCGGAGCGCCTCGCGTCGAAGCCCGGCGGCGCCTCGCCCGCTTCTACGACCCTGACGGCATCGGGCAGCAGCGCGTTGAGGCCGCGGGCGAGCTTCGGAGGCTCGAGCGTCGAGGCCGTTGTGAGGCTCGCGACCTGGCGGAGCGCGTGAACGCCGGCGTCCGTCCGGCTGGCGCCCGTGAGCTTGACCGGCTCCCCCAGGATGCGCGCGCAGGCCTCCCGCACGAGGCCCTGCACCGTCGGAGAGTCCGGCTGAACCTGCCAGCCCGCGAGGTCCGTCCCGTCGTAGGCGAGCGTCAGTCGGAGGGTGCGCAGGACGCCCTCAGCGGATCAGGAGCTCGGCGACCTGGACTCCGGTGAGCGCGGCGCCCTTGCGAAGCTGGTCGCCCACCACCCAGAAGTTGATCGCATTGGGCAGGGAGAGATCCTGGCGGACGCGGCCGACATAGCAGTCATCCTGCCCCTCAACCGCGACGGGCATCGGGTAACGGTTCTGCGCGGGCTCGTCCCAGAGCTTGAGGCCGGGGAAGGACGCGAAGAGCTCACGCGCCCTGTCGGGGCCGAGGTTGACCTCGGTCTCGGCGTTGACCGCCACCGAGTGCGCCGTGAAAACCGGCACGCGCACAGTGGTCGGAGAGATGGCGAGATCGGGCGTCTCGAGGATCTTCCGCACCTCGTTGACGAGCTTCATCTCCTCGCCCGTGTAGCCGCCATCCACGAATGTGTCGATGTGGGGGATGACGTTGAACGCGATCTGGTGCGGGAAGTATTTGGGCGTCATCGCCTCGCCGCGGGCCCACTGGAGCGTCTGGCGCCGCAGCTCCTCGACGCCGTTGACGCCGGCGCCGGACACGGCCTGATAGCTGGTGGCGATGACGCGGCGGAGGCGGCCGGCGTCGTGGAGCGGCTTGAGCGGCATCACGGTCACGATCGTCGTGCAGTTGGGACAGGCGACGATGCCCTGGTGGCCGCGGAGCGCGTGGGCATTGATCTCGGGAACGACAAGCGGCACGGACGGGTCCATGCGATAGGCGCTCGACTTGTCCACGACGACCGCGCCCGCCCGGACGGCCTGCGGCGCGTACTCCTTCGACTGGGCGGACCCGGCCGAGAAGAACGCCACGTCGACCCCCTTGAAGACCTCGGGCGCCACCTTCTCGACGCGGACGGTGTCGCCCTTGAACGTGACGGCCTTGCCCACCGAGCGCTCCGAGGCGAAGACCCGGAGGGCCTTGACCGGGAACTTGCGCTCTTCGAGGATCTTGAGCGTGGTCTGCCCCACCGCCCCCGTCACGCCGACAATCGCAACCGTCACGCCTGAAGCCATGTCTCTACGTTCCCCCGCCTGTCAAGAGTAGGACTTCTCGACTTCCGTGGAGATCAGATCGCCCATTTCCCGTGTGCCGACGAGCTTCGTCTCCGGCCCGTGTATGTCCCGCGTCCGGTAGCCCTGCTCGAGCACCCGCAGCACCGCCGCGTCGATCCTGTCGGCGTCGATCCCCTTGTTCAGCGAATACCGCAGCAGCATGCCCGCCGAGAGAATGGCCGCGATCGGATTGGCTACCCCCTGACCCGCGATATCGGGGGCGGTGCCGTGGACCGGCTCGTAGAGGCCGCCGCTACCGCCCATGCTCGCCGACGGCAGCATGCCCATGGAGCCCGCCAGGATGGCGGCCTCGTCGGACAGGATGTCGCCGAAGGTATTCTCGGTCACGATGGTGTCGAAGTGGGTCGGCTTGTGCACGAGCGCCATGGCGCAGTTGTCCACCAGCACGTGCTCGAGCTGCACCTGCGGGTAGTCCCTGGCGACGCGCGTGACCACCTCGCGCCACAGCTGCGACACCACCAGCACGTTGGCCTTGTCCACCGAGGCCAGCCGCTTCTTGCGCTTCATCGCGACGTCGAAGGCGGCGCGCGCCACCCTCTCGATTTCCCTGGAGGTATACGCCATGGTGTTCACGGCCCGGGCGCCGCCGTCGGCGAACTCCTCCCGTCCCCGGGGCTCGCCGAAGTAGAGCCCGCCCGTGAGCTCACGGATAACCATGATGTCCGTGTTCTCGACGACGGACCGCTTGAGGGGCGAGGCGTCCACCAGCATGGGGAAGCACCTGGCGGGCCTCAGGTTGGCGAAGAGGTCGAGCTCCTTCCGCAAACCCAGGAGCCCGCGCTCGGGCTTCTGCTCCTGCGGCAGGTTGTCCCACTTGGGCCCGCCGACCGCGCCGAAGAGGATGGCATCGCTCTGCTCGCAGAGCCTGAGCGTCGAGGGCGGCAGCGGCTCGCCGGTAGCGTCGATGGCGGCCCCGCCAATGAGGGCCGTCTCGAACTCGAAGGACGCCCCCGTGGCCTTTCCGACTACCTCGAGCACCCGTCGGGCCTCAGGCGTCACCT
>Ga0137360_10002705_pt1 | contig 10596 bp, 7 predicted proteins | sample Mad1_60_16metaG_FD_104924 | JGI IMG/M metagenome (GOLD analysis project Ga0137360, IMG submission 104924) | Vadose zone soil microbial communities from Angelo Coast Range Reserve, California, USA - Mad1_60_16 metaG | ecosystem: Environmental > Terrestrial > Soil > Vadose zone | place: USA... | reverse complement strand
CGGTTGCAACGAATCGCCAATGAAGAAGACGCGCGCGAACTGCGGATTGAGAAAAAGACAACATCTGCCGCGCGCGCCAGCGCCGGCGTAATGCAACAGGTAGTGAATCTAATACTCGAAGATTAAACTTTTGTTATCCTATCCTCGCATAGGACGCAATCTATATCGGCGTGCGAGTTTCTGAATGGCACAAACTACGGTAAGAGCGGACCGGATCGCGAAAACCATGATTGGCGCAAGTGTGGTGCGGGCTTCGGCACGCGCTCCGCAGTGGGTGGTGCCGCTGATTAAAGCTGCGCTGGTGGTTACGGATATCGTAATCGCGACCGCGGCTTTCAGTTTGGCGTTTTACTGGCGCGAAGGCGCACCACTGCTGGCTGCGTCCGGCAATGCCGCTTATGCCTGGAGCGCTCGCTTCGCTCCCTATGGCGCGTTGTTGCTGTTTGTCGTCCTCATTCGGCTGCTGATCGCAAAGTATTACGATCTCTACCGGCTGCGCGGTGAATTTTCATTTGTTGACGACGGCATACGCGTTTTCAAAGCGACTGCAATCGGATCACTGCTCATTGTTGCCGCGGCATTCCTTTATCGCGGCGGTTTCCATTACCGGGCATTCTCATATGCGCGCAGCGTCTTTGTGCTCGACTTTCTGCTGGCCTTTGCCGGCTTTGAGCTGGTGCGCCTTCTATTACGAACTGCGCAAACCTTCTTTCGCCTGCGCGGGATCAATTTGATTCCCACACTCGTCGTTGGACGCGGCCCGGAAGCAGCATTTTGTATTAAGGAGATGCGCGAAAGACCGTCGCTTGGATACCGCGTAATTGGCGTTGTCGAAAGCGGCGGCGCCTCACCTCTCGAAGTTCCAGCAACCTATGAGGGCGTTCCGGTGATCAGCGATCTCGCGGGATTGCCGGATGCGATTCGCGACTCAAAGGCCAACGAAGTGATCATCGCCGACGCGAATGTAGATGGCGACACCTTGTTTGATGTAATGATGCGTTGTGGACGCCGGCACGGAGTCGAGTTTCGCATCGCACCGAGCCTGTTTAATTGTTTGCCCAGCAAAACAGAAGTCGATCAAATCGGCGCATTACCGATGATCCGGTTGTTTCGCGAACCGCTTTCGGATTTCGCGCGCGGCACTAAGCGCTTGTCTGACTTGTTCATCGCATCGTTGACACTTGCAGTGATGTCGCCTTTCTGGTTCTTTATCGCGCTCCTGATCAAGCTTGATTCCAAAGGTCCCATCTCTTATGCGCAGGAACGCGTGGGCATGGATGGCCGCATATTCGTGGTCTACAAATTTCGCACGATGCACATGAATGCCGACAGCGAAATTCATCGCGAGTATCAGCGCAAATTCATCGCCGGAGATGCTGAAGCAAACGTCGGCAACGCTGAAAGACCGGCTTACAAACTACGTGACGATCCACGCATCACGCGCGTCGGGCGAGTGCTGCGTCGCTTTAGTCTGGATGAAGTGCCGCAACTTCTGAATGTGCTGCGCGGTGACATGAGCATCGTGGGGCCACGCCCGCCGATTCCATACGAGGTAGAAGCTTACGAGCTGCGGCATCGCAAGCGATTGGACATGAAGCCCGGAGTGACGGGACTGTGGCAGGTATCGGGCAGAAACCGCTTGCCTTTTGAGGAGATGGTGAAACTGGACTTGTTCTACATCGAAAACTGGTCGCTGCTGTTTGACCTGAAGATCATTCTGCGCACCGTGATGGTTATGCTGCGCGGCGATGGCTATTAAAGTTGGTGAACGGTCGGTTATGTAAATGAGCAATGAAAGATTTCTTTCTAGAAGTGCTATACCTCTAGCGATTACGAGCATTTGTTTTTTTCAGGAAAGCCGCAGAATAAAGAGCTCGTCATGAAAAAAGAAAAGGCCATTAAGGAACCCAATTCTGAACGACCAAGCCGAGCTGTCGTGTCCGAGAAGAAAGCTAATAAGCGGATGAAAGACTTCTCGAAACGAAAGGAGCAATTCCTTGCCACTGCTCGAACGGGCAAGAGTCGAGGTGTACGTTCCTGACCTGTCCGCGCCTTGCTACCGCAATTTGCTTCTGGCTTTCGAGGAAGAGTTTACTTATGCATTTGGCGGCTGCACGATTGTAAAAGGTCTTGATGGTAGTTATCTTTCGCTTGCCGGTGTAAGAGTTCCAGACCGAAGCAATCTGATATATACCGACCTCCCATTCGCTTTATCTACCAATTTCGACAGCACGGCTCGCTATACTCGTCAACTGAAAGAGGCGGCCCACGTTGCACTTGAGGAAGAAACAGTGTTGGTAGCTGTCTGTCAGATCTATCATTCAGTGTGAGTCTCGCCGTATAAGATATAGAGTAGCAAGAAAGTTTGAAAACGCAGGATAACTGGTGGAAAGAAGCCAAGCCGCAAAATTCCTGGATACTGCAATTCTATCCTGCCTCTTTTTGTTTGCTTTCTCGGCGCCGTTGTCTATCGCCGCAACGCAGACTGCATGGTTGCTGGGCATGGCGTTCTGGCTGCTGAGGTTTGCGTTTTATCCGCGACCGAAACTTTACCGCACGCCGGTTGATTACTTTCTGTTTGGCTTTTTCCTTCTTACCGGGCTTTCGTCATTTCTCTCGTACGAGCCGATGGTTTCCATTGGTAAGCTGCGCGCCGCAAGCCTCTTCACAATAGTTTATTTGATTTCTCAAAACGTGCCTTCGCGTCGTGTGATTCGGCTGCTGGCAATCACGCTCATCGGCGCCTGCATGATCAGCGTAATCTTTACCGGCGCCCAAAGACTATTGGGAACGGGTGTCAAGGTTTACAGCGTTTCTGAAGCCAGCCCGCTCTACAAGGCAGGGATTCGCGATGGCGACACGTTGCTGACTGTGGATGGAGCGAAGCTTCACGACCCGCAGGAACTAGTAAATGACTTGTCAAAGCCGGACAAGAAAGTAGTGATCGTTACCGCCTACCGGCATGAATGGGTGCTCCCCTGCAAAGTAACCAGAGGCGCATTGCTCCCTGGCAACAACGCGCTCGAGCAGTTGGGCATCGGCAGTTGGTCCAAAGGGAGAGACTGGCGCGCGTCCGGTCTCTACGGAAACTTCGTGACCTATGCCGAAGTGTTACAACTAGTCCTGGCGCTGACCGTAGGTTTATTCGTCGCACTGCCACGCAAGCGCACGATGATGGGATTAGGTTTGGTAGTGGCGTTGCTGGGAATGGTGGGCGCGTTACTGCTGACTGTGACGCGCGCTTCATGGTTGGCTTTTGTGATTTCCACCGCCTTGATTCTGCTTCTGAGCGTCAGCCGCCGCACAGTTTTGTTTGCCGGCGTGCTCGCGATTCCACTGATTCTTGCCGGGCTGTTCGTTCTTCAGCAAAAACGCAACGTTGGATTCATAGACCAGCAGGATCAATCAACCAGTTGGCGTGAAACGGTCTGGCGCGAGGGCTTTCACCTGCTGGTTAGCAAGCCGCGACATTTGCTGGTGGGCATTGGCATGGATTCAATCAAATCCCACTGGCGGGAATGGGGCATGTTTGATAAAGGCCGTTTGCCATGGGGCCACATGCATTCGAATCCCCTTGAGATTGCGTTGGAGCGTGGTGTACCCGCGCTCCTTGTTTGGCTTGGTTTGCTGTTTGTTTACGCGCGGACGATCTGGCGAACGTTGGAATACAAAACCCGGCTTGACTGGATCGAACACGGAATTCTGCTTGGCGCGTTAGGGGGTCTTTTAGGCTTCTTTGTTTCCGGGCAGGTTCATTACAACTGGGGCGACTCGGAAGTCGTGATGATTGTCTACTTCATGATGGGCCTGGTTTTGGCTTTGAATCGGGGGTTGGGAATTAAGGGCTCTTAATGTGCTTCAGAGACGCGTGAAGGCTTTACGGATGGAATTCTCGTGGACAAGTGTATAAAAGCAGTGATGGCTGAGGCTAAAGAGCGTCAGCAAGAAGCCTTTTCGGCGGCAGTAGCGGCTGGTTTCTATCACCCTAAATATGATCGTGTAATCTACGTGGCTTGCGCAATCTCGAACAAGACTTCATATGGCACCATCGACGCAAAATCGGCAGCTCCAAAAGCACTGCAAAATGGAGGCTGTGCTAGATCTCATTTAGTGCCGAATGTTATGCGATGAGCATATGCGGCAATCAAAGTGCCGATCGTTAAAACAAATTCGATGAGAACGGCGGTTATTCCCAACACATCGTGATTGAAGGCTAATGCGAAGCCGTAGAAAAACACGACGATTAGAAGGCAATTCAGAATTACTCCTGCCCAGAGTACTTTAAGCGGCCAGGACTTATGCTTGAACGCGTGAGCACACGCCCCAATCGCAACCAGCATGCTAGGAGCGGCAATTATGCAAAAGCCTACTACGTGTTGCATCGATAGCCTCACGGGTTGATTGAGGCGGCGATACATAGCCATATCCTGGTTCAGAATATAGCTGTAAATGAATATTCCTAAAGAAGCCGTGGCTATTCCGCAACCGACCTCAATTTTCTTGGATAAACTAAGACTCAATATCTACTCTTCCATCTGATATTGGCTAACCAACAATGCATTAGGGTAAGGGAGCAAGACCGCTGGCCCAATTGATTGCCGCATCAAATAGAGCGGTGCCGTTGCTGGTGAAACTTGCCGCCGTGATGTCGTACCTAAAACAATAATTATGGTCCGAAGGACTGAAGTGATACTGGTTCTGGCCTCACCTGCTCACTGGACTTTGCCCTCACTCCTGCTTCGCAAGACGAATAGCAAAATCCATGAAACAGCAAAAGCTATGCTCACAGTTTCAATTGATGTGTACCGACTATTAAGCACAGAAATGATGATCCAGGCAGTTAGACCAATGTGCATGATGACACCCGCAACAAGTAGCAACTGGCCCCGTAGAAGCTTTGTGCAACTGATCAGACAGAACGCCAGATAGAAAAAGGGAAAAGCGAGAGAGTAGATATACCAAGGAGCTAAACTAACGCCGCGAGAAGCAGCGTCAATCCCAAACGCGGCAGCTCCGAACCAGAAGATCAGGGCAATAAGACTCGCCGAGAAGAAAATTATCTTGAACAGGCCGAGGCTACTAGTCTCACGGTCTTGAGGTTCATCGTCGAGTATTGGGCCTCTGCTGAGTGGCATAGAAGCATTTGACACCGGTATTGGAGTGCAAGCAATAAGCTACCGCGGTTAGCGAGCGATCCCTAACTCTTCAAGGCAAAGGGGCGACCGCTGGCCCAACCCCAGAGCCCTCAACACCAAAGAAATATTCCTTCACCTTTCAGTAATTGTTCGAAGCACACATAAGAGAGACCAAAGAAGAGTAAAGAATAGACCCACTGCTAGCACAAAAGCGGTTCCTCCCGCGATCACCCAAACCGCTAGAGCGATGTGAATTATCACACCTGAAAGTATGAGCGTGTGAGGTTTCAATAACTTAGTGCAACTGAATATGCAATAGGAGAAATAAACAGGAGGAAAACTATAGAAATAAATATACCGCGTCGGTAAATTAACGCCCCGAATGGCAGCATCAATGACAAATGCCGCAGCTCCGAACCAGAAGATCAGAGCAACAATACTCGCTAGCGAGACAACTATCTTAAACACGGTGAGACCCCTAATCTCACTGCCATGAGGAACACAGCCGTTCGTGGGGTTTCTGCTAAGCGGCATGGTAGTCATTTGATAACGCCATCGGAATAGCAGCCAATCCGCTACGCCATCGAACGCGATCCGCAAATACCTCAAGGTAAAGGGGCCAAACCAGTGGCCCAACTGATCGCCGCATCAAGTAGAGCGGTCCCGTTGCTCGTGAAGCTTGCTGCTGTAGTGTCGTACAAGAACAGTCCGACACGGCGACCGGGTGCAGTTAATCCCGGCATCACGGCGCCCGGCAGGTAACCGAAGATAAGAGCTTTGGTCGTATCGTTAGCCACAGTTGCAACTGCTGCCGCATTCGCATTCGGTTTGCCCCAATCCAGTGTACCCGAGACGCTGACCACTGTAACTGTCCCTGATAGACCAGCGGCCAATGGGTGTGAAGCATTCGTGATTTTCAACTGCGTCTGTTTAGTAACCGTACCATTATCCTGAGCGGCGGTTCCCGTCATTCCCATGTTGGCATAGAGTCCCGATTCCCAAGTCACTACCGGGACCGCAACAGTACGAAACTTGGTTCCAACAGAGGAGGGTGTGACCGTCGAAGAGACTAGGACCGCGGCCTTCCCGTTGGCATCGGCAGTTGTCGCCGCACTACCCGTCTTGACTGTTACGAAATAGCCAAGGGCTTCGAGACGGGATTTTACGGCGCTATCGCCCGTGTTAAGTGTCGCCGAGCCAACCACCAGCAGCACAGGAGCTCCCACCTTAATCGTCGTACTTGCGGAAGTTGAAGTGCCGCCCTCGTTATCTATGGCCACGGCCGTCAACGCATAGTTGCCCCGAACGACGTTCGTCCATGTAAAGCTATACTGATTTGTGCCACTTGAAGTGCCGGTTCCGATAAGCGAACCGTTCGAATAGAAATCAACTTTGGAAATAGTACCGTCGCTATCACTGGCGCTTGCTGTGATCGTTACGCTCGCAGGAGCTGCATAAGCAGTTCCGCTTGCCGGGCTTGAAACGGACACCGATGGAGGCAAGTTAAACTTCAAAAAAACATCAATCGGCACGGGACTCGATGTCGTTGCGATTCCATTGTTATCAATCGCAACGGTGGTTAATGCATATGAACCTGAACTCACATTGGTCCAGGTGAAGCTATATTGATAGCCACCTAGAAAGGCACCGGTTCCGAGTAGTGCACCATTCGCGTAGAAATCAACCCTAATAATACTTCCACCGCCGTAGCTGGCATCCGCATTGATAGTGATGTTTGCCGGCGCTTGAAACGCCGTCCACGTCGTGGGACTGGTAATACTTACCGTAGCCATTCCGTTAACGATGATGTTAGCTGCGCCGGAAAGATTGCTCTTACCGGCATTGTCGGTCGCGATTGCAATTAACGAATGGTCGCCGAAAGGCGCGTTAGTCCAATTGAGACTATATTGATTCTGTCCCGTGGCTGTGCCGGTTCCGATTAATTCTCCATTATCAAAGAAATCAACCTTGCTGATGGTGCCGTCGCTGTCGCTTGCACTGGCGACGATATTGATATTTGCCGGACCTACAAACATGTTCCCATTCGTCGGGCTCGTGATCGTTACAGTGGGCGCTGCATTGGTATCCGGTAAGACATTAATGCTTTCGGTAACCATATTATTGGCCGTGTTCGAATCTGTTTCATTACTTCTCACGAGAGCGGTGTTGCCTATCATTTTTCCTGCGGGTGGAAAATGTAAACCGCCTTCAGTGAGCTTTGCTGTTACCGTTACTGAGGCGCTCGATCCTGTGTTGAGCGTACCAATCTTGCAAACGACAGTTCCATTCACTTCGGCACACGTGCCTTGCGTTGAGATTACGGAGTCGAATTGGCTGCTCGGAGGCAAGGCATTTGCGAAAGATATTCCCGTTGCCGTCTGCGGTCCGTTATTGGTGACAGTGAAGGTATAAGTTACGTTGTTCCCGGCCACGATCTGAAAAGGTGAATGGCTACTGGCCACCGCCAACTCGGCTGACGCGGTATTCGGAGGTTGCGGCGAAGTTAGAGAAGCAACCACGAACTGACCCAACAAGTTTGTCTTCGAGTTGATAATTTTGTTTGCGAAGTCAGGTGCTTGCGGATCAGGGGCTAGAATTGTTCGATCGACCCACGTGACTTTCGATGGCTCAAACTGATCCTGTTCAGCATGAAAGATCCTCATGTTGTTGAAGACTGTTTGATCAGATACTGACGGTACACTGAACGATACTACGTGTGGGCCAGAGACCTCAGCTGTAGTTTGAACGCCATAGCTCAGATTGTTGTAAAGGGTGTAACCGGCGGGAAGCGGCCCTAGAATGGTGGGATCAAATGAATTCACCGTCGTAGCGCCGTCAGCGATGAAGTTTGCGGCGACAATCGAAGTCAGACCCTCAGATGAAGACCCGCTTCCATAAAACTGCTTGGTTGGGACGGCGCTACTGAAGAAAGCACCGTGACCGAAGAATGCGTCGCTGTTTTGATAACCAGTGCCCGAGTACCATGAGACGACTTCGTCAGGAGCGGTGTAGTCATAGAGCTGTTCTCGGGGATCAAAACCTGTTGCTGGATGTCGGATGCGCTCCTGGTTAACTAGAGAAAGATAGTCTGACGGCCGCTCCTCCGCTAGATTGTGTCTTACCACGGCAAACTCCAGGTCTTGCACCGATCCGGAAGGAATTCCAATCACATTACCATTATTAAAAGCCGGACCTTGAATGGCTCCCCATCGCCAATGGCTATGAAGACACTCGGGGCAACCAGCTCCAACAAAGTGCCACTCGGGATAAATACCTGGCGATATTCCGGGTTCTTCAATAACACCCAAGTAGGTTTGGTGAATATTATCCCATTGATTTGTGCTCCTGCCCTGGCTTATTGCGCGGTCATACCACTCATCAAATAGAGGATTGAATTTTCTTTCGAACCCAAGCATACCGGGAATGCTGGTTCCGGCGTTAGGGAAGCAAGTGCCGGGAATATCGCAATCCTTAAAAAGTCCCACCGTGTTGTGTGCATTGTTATCAATTCGCAAGTGCTGCCGTTGTGCGGCATTGAAAGATACGAATGATCGACCTAACTGCCCGTAGAATTTATATTTCACCAGCGGCTTCCAACGAGAACAATTCAACGTCCCGCTTGGCTCGCATCGACCTCCGACACCTTCTCTATAGAAGTCATAACGCTGGATCACATGTAGGCAACTTGGGGAGCCAGTAGGAATCTGGTCCACGACGTAAGTAGCTTCAATTCGCAACTTTTCCTGGTCTTGTGTCACTTTGAAGTCGATCAGTCGACTTCTCACATTGTTGTCGATGTTATTGGGCCTAAGTTCGAGTCGCTGGTTGGCAAACTCACTCGTCTGCAGCCGGTAGTAAGGGACGCTTATCTTCGCGGCAAGGTAGCGTGACCCTAGTTTCACATCAGTCAAAACCAAACCTTCATTATCAGTAACTTCAGCTCGCGCGCTCCAATTCACACTACGACCTGGATTAGGATCAGCCCATGTAGTTTGAATTATCTGAGGCCCAGGCTTAGTGATTACCTGACAGTTGCAGGGTGAACCAGGTTGCCATGAAACGTAGGTTGGACCATTGGGATCTGTCGTTATTTGATGTCGCTCAGTTCCATCGTCATTCATAAGGTAAATCGCCGAACCGTTTATGAATGCCACCTTGGTATCGTTGTTTGACCAACTGGGAGATCCAAAGGTCCCGCTTAGACCAGGCGCAAATCGTTGTGCTCCTCCTCCGCCTGCGTTTACCGCGTAGAGTCCATAAATCCACTGGCCGCTCACAAAGGCCTCGCCTGCCATGAACAGGATCTGCGAGCTGTCATGCGACCAACTAGGTGGAGATGGATCCCGATGAGCATTACCAGTAACCTCAGCATAGTTACCGCCATCGGCGTTCATGACAACTACAGTATTAAAAGAACCTGACTGGTTGTTTTCGGGATTTGCATATGCGGCGGCGACTTTCTTACCGTCCGGCGACCATCTGGGATACTCGAATGATTTATTGGCGGGCGAGATTTGCACCTTTGCCGTTCCATTCGCGTTCATCACATTCAAACTAATGGGTGTGCCGATCGGAGGGGTACCAAAAAATAATATTTTTTGACCATCGGGAGAAAATTGTGGATCGTACTCCAAGTCTGATGAATTAGTTAGATTTGTCAGACCAGTGCCATCGACATTTATCACAAAGATTTCTTTGTCGGTTCCGTTTAAGTTTGATGATTGAAAGACAATCTTCTGGCTGTCGGGCGACCAGGCCGGAGCGTAACCGATGCCCTCATTACGTGAGGTGAAAGTAAGTCGTTGACGACCGCTACCATCTGCGTTCATTACATATAACTGTTCGACGAATGCTACAAAATCAAACTTGGTAAAGGCGATCTTTTGCCCGTTTGGTGACCACACGGGGTGATAATCGGCCCCGATCGGACTCAACAATGTCTTACCGCTACCATCCCCATTCATTACGTAGATATTGCCGCCAGTGGTGACGTACATGAGTTTGCCCGAGGCGGCGGTTTGCGCATTACCAGTGATAGTGGCGCCCAGTAGTAATACAAGTGTGTAGACGAAGGACTGGAGGAGTCGTGAAGACTGCATTGTTGTCTCCATTCAAAATGTAAGGTGAAGTAGCCAAGCTCCGAGCCGTCGGTTCTTTCGGCCAGCATGAATCCGGTTGAAGCATTCAGCGAGGCCCTGGACTTTTGTGGGATCAGTTTCCAATGGAGTTTGTGAATCAGCTCTAGCCTAGCTTTTGCTACTCGTGCGAACTTAATTAATCGCTGAGCATGATGCCATCGCTGAGCATGATGCCATCGCTCAACATGATGCCGTCACTGAGCATGATGCCGTCGCTGAGCATGATGCCGTCGCTAAGCATGATGCCGTCGCTAAGCATGATGCCGTCGCTGAGCATGATGCCGTCGCTGAGCATGATGCCGTCGCTGAGCATGATGCCGTCG
>Ga0137360_10002698_pt1 | contig 10619 bp, 16 predicted proteins | sample Mad1_60_16metaG_FD_104924 | JGI IMG/M metagenome (GOLD analysis project Ga0137360, IMG submission 104924) | Vadose zone soil microbial communities from Angelo Coast Range Reserve, California, USA - Mad1_60_16 metaG | ecosystem: Environmental > Terrestrial > Soil > Vadose zone | place: USA... | reverse complement strand
GATCAGCCGGCAATCCCCGGTGCCCACATAGACTTTCCCTCCCCAAACCGCCACGCCGGCATTGGTTCGCTCCGAATACGATCCGTTAATCGCCATCTTCAGACGCATCTGCGGATCGAATTTCCTGGTCAATTTTCCCGAAGCCGCGTCCACCGCATACACCCGCGATTGCGGCGCGCTCACATAAATCACTCCATCCACGACGATCGGCTCCGCAATCACGCCCATCGCGCCGTCCATGTCCAGATACCAGGCAAGCCCAAGACCATTCACATTTTTGTCGTTGATCAGTTGCAGCGGGCTGAAGTGTCCCTCATCAAACGTGCGCCCGTTCAGCAGCCAATTCGTCCCCGCTGCAGACTCCGAAGCCACTCTCGCCTCCGTCACATTCCCAGCCTTCACGTCAGTTGCTGTTGGCGCCCGGCAACCAACCGCAACCCCCAACGCCAGGCACGCACCGGCCGCGACAAGGACCCGCGATGTCTTCATTCCAGCCACCTTTCACTTTCGCCGCTGCGCGCGACGGAAACCTCGAGCATGCGCAACGTCATTGCGCACTAGGCCTTTTCGGAGGTTCTGCGCCGTCATGTTAGAGTCGCCGCAGAAACAAAGTCAAATGCAGTTCTGATTGCGCGGATCACGCTTGCCTCAAGGGCGGAGCAGGCGAGCCGGAAAACTGGCGGACTGAAGTTGGTGGACGTGGCCGGGCTCGAACCGGCGACCCCCTGCTTGCAAAGAAGGCAGTGGGGAAACACTAAAAGCTTTGTCTGGTGTCGCTTACACGGAAAATCAATGAGATTCTCGCTCTCTCAAATGTCCCGAAGTTGTACCGAATTACCCACGACACCTATCTGGAACGGACTGGACGCCGTTGTACCGCAATCCTTGGGTCTCCATTCCTTCGCCATCTCGATTCCAAGAATTGCTCTAATTCCTTCCGTGAGACAACGAAATGCTTGCCCAGTTTTTGGTAGCTAACATCGCCGTTCCAAATCAAGCTTCGTATTGTCCACACTGAGCATTTCAGGAACTCTGCCGCTTCCTTTAGTGTGAATACAGGCGATTCGACGTGCTTCTCGGATTTTGCGTCCAAGCACCCTCCTGACTGCTGGACGAGACGGGAAACGACATTATAATCGCGGAAACCTGGAACTCATTAGCATGCCCGATGCCCTCCCTAATCTAGACGAATCTCAAATCCAAAATCTAATACAGGAGGTTGCCGCGTACATTGAAAGCCAGCGCCAGACCTGGTCTTTCAATAAGCGAAATACCAATAGCCCAGAGAAAAGAAGAAATTAAAGAACGATTTCAACTGGCGCTTGTCGGCGGCATGCCTATTTGGGCGCTCTCTTATCACGAAAGCAGATTCGAGGACACATAAAGCTGCTCTCACGTAATGTGCAACGCTGTAATCTCAGTGTATGCGACACAGCGGCGCAACTCGCCTGAAATCTCTTCCGATTAGAAAAGCCGAATTCATCGAACCAATGGAATGCGCCCTGGTCCCGAAGCTTCCCGAAGGACCGCAGTGGACCTTCGAAGTTTTATGTGGTCCGCCACATAAGATTTCTCTGCATTGTGTGGCGATGAACGTTATGTGGCGCTGACTTTGATAGGCGAGCCAGCCACATGCAATTCTGCAGAAAGCACCACATAATCTGAAACGTGACCTTCAGTCTGGCATTGGTCCTTCATTGCACTCGCGACCCAATAAGTTACCTTTTGCGGATCACGCCTTACCTGCTATCCGAATACACAAAAAGTATAGTCTCCTGGCCAACCGCGTTTGCTCAAGCAGACTGCCCAAACGTCAGCGATGAGGGACTGACTCTCCGACCTTTAGTTCTGAGAGAAGATCAGACAACTTACCAGGCCGCATCCAGCTTTGCTGATCCAGCCAACTTTTTTCAACTCCGGAAGGAATGTATTTGTTGACGTGCAGAACCCAAATCTTGGATTGGTGATCCTCACCAAGGATTGGCCTTTCCGCAAACAGAGTGTAATTGTTGCCTTCCAAACGAAACTCAGCTCTGCCAAAAAGCACTTCACATGCAGTAGCCCCCTCGAAAGGTTCAAGCGCAAAAATGAACAAATCCTCCGGTGCTGCGAACAAGGCTATCGCTGGGTTTCCGCGAACGCCGCGGTACGTGGCAGCACCTTGTTTTAGATTCACCAGAACCCGATCGTCGCGCAAAAGAGCAGGAGCCATTAGACTAATTTCACCCATTTCTGGCCACAATGAATGCAGCGCCATGGGCTTCGATAGGTTGCCTGACTCATCAGCGACTGCTCCCACAAGCGAGAGCATACCTCCACCGTCGATGGGAAGGCTCAAGCTCTCCATGGGAACGTAGGTGTACTCGCGTGATCGAGCGGATTGGAGTTCTTTCTCAGAAGTCTCGCGGTCCACTCTCCCCGGATAAGACTTAGCTCTCACCCGCAGCAGTGCCACGCCGCCGCGAATCTCTTCGACCTCGATGCTGGCCGCGATGGTCACATTGTCGTTGGAGAAGTGTACGAGTTGGCGCGAGCCTGGGTGAGCCGTATCCGTGCTCATCCCGCGTACGTCGCCCTCGCCAGTGACAACGTATTGGAACGAGGGACTCACACTCGGGTTACGAACGCCGCCCGCAAACACTGCAACTGCAACTACTGCTGCAGAGAACCCGGCGACAACGATCCTCTTCATGCGGGTAGACTAACACCACCGAATGGGGCCGTCTACTTGGACCTGATAGTGGGGAAACGTCCAAGTTCAACTTGCGAGGTCCGCGCGGGGCTGCTTATCTAAAACACTGGAAGGGCGAGTGTCCCACTGATGCAGTTCCTGCCAAGCCTTTGATAGGAATTATGTGGCGTCGGGGGATCAGGTTTTTGGCGAGGGATGCATACGAACGGTCCCCGACGCCACATAATGCCCGACCCCACATAAGAAGTTAAGTTGGACGGCTACCGTGCCATTGGAGTCAAAACCAGCCGCGAGACAATTGTGTATTCGCGAAACGGTAAGAACTTTGCGCGGAACGCCCATGTACTACTTATCCGTCTGGCGTGCCAACGGTTCTAGCGGCCTTCTCTCTTCAACGTACTATGAGACGCGATGACACCCGAACCCGCAGGTGCTCGACGAGCGAGTTGGACCCGCCTCGACGCCGTGGATATCCTCCGTGGCTTGGCGGTTTTCTTTGTCTTGATGAATCACGTCAACATGCGGCTGGTTCTTGCCAAGGTGCCCTACACGAAGGGCCTCCCTGCCCAACTCACGCACTCGTTGGTTTGGAACGGGCAGTTCGGCGTGCAGATTTTCTTCGCGATTTCCGGCTTCCTCATTACTTCGATTACGCTGCGGCGGTGGGGCTCGCTGTCCAGCGTTAGCCTACGGGACTTTTACCTGCTTCGCTTCGCCCGCATCGCGCCGCTGCTTCTCCTCTTGCTCGCCATTCTCAGCGCATTCCATTTCGCGGAGCTAAAGGACTTTGTCGTGTCTGCGAAAACAGGAGGGCTTGGACGTGCGCTCCTTGCTGCGCTCACTTTTCATCTCAATCTCCTCGAAGCTCGGCGTGGATATCTTCCCGGAAATTGGGACGTTCTTTGGTCTCTTTCGGTCGAGGAGATATTCTACCTTTTCTTTCCGCTGCTCGCCCGGCTGCTGGGTCGCGGCAAATTCTTCGCAGGAATCCTCATGGTGTTCGTTGTTCTTGGTCCCCTCGGCCGCACAGTGCTTGCTCACGGAAATCCGGTCTGGGAGGAATACTCTTACTTGGGAGGCATGGATGCCATCGCCCTTGGCTGCTTGACGGCTCTTGTGGTATCGCGGATTTCGTTCTCGCCGTCTGCACTTCGAGCCCTCGGCAGTATCGGCATCGCCCTGCTGTGTCTAGTATTAGGGTTCTCCTCACAGCCCTTTATGTTCGGCTTGGGCAGCAAAGGAATCGACGAGACAATTCTCGCCGTCGGCACTTGTATGGTCATTATTGTCGCAGCTCAAACGCGGTGGAAAAGTCCGCGAGTTCTCGGTCCTCTTCTGAGGCTTGGCCAGCGCAGTTATGAGGTGTACCTGACGCATATGTTCGTTGTTTTCGCCTTCTTTAATGTGTTCGTCAGCATGGAAGAACCGATGACGCTGGTTCCTATCCTGTTCGTGAGCACCGTCATAGTTGCGACCTTGTTGGGCGATGCTGTTGCCAACCTCTACTCCGAGCCGATGAATCGCCTCCTCCGTGAGCGCTGGGGAGAAGCAAAGCTGGGTTCAGCAATCAAAACCTGAGCTACAGTACGGCTACATGCCCCGACCTCACGGCGTCGATTCGATTATCGTCGGCTATTACTGAGGCAAAGATTTGGTCTATGTCGCTAGAACGAGAAACGGATTCGTGCCTGCAACGCGGAGGCGCATTTTCGAGAAGTTGAAGCCTCTTGTCACGAATAGATGTCCATTCGTGAATCTACCGGAGACCGGACGCGCCCGATGGGGCGAGATTTTGGATGAAGAGAAGATGAAGAAATGCGTTTGGGTCCGTCCCAAACTGGTGGCCGTCGTGGAATTTCTTGAGTGGACCGAAGGAGACAGGCTGCGGCACCCCAAGTTCGTGGCACTGCGTGACGACAAGAAGCCGCGAGAAGTGGTTAAAGAGGCTAGGCTCGCGCCGGTCAGGTAAAAACCTGCGATTGAATTCGGGCCTTTTCCGATTTCCTTCCTTACGACTTCCTTATATCTTGCAGTTCATACTTCCGAGTTATTTTGTCCGGTTTGGAATCTTGACGGGCGCGAAAGTCCCTTGGGGAGGACGAACGATGCCTGTTCCCGAACGCCGCTACTTGAAGCGAAGCCCGTGCAAGCAGCGTGCCAGCTTAGTCCTCGATTTCAAACGACAGCCGTGCCTTGTACTTGATTCCTCGAAAAATGGTTTCCGGGTGCGAGGAAGTTTCCGGCTGAAGCGCGGCCAAGTAGTTGAAATCATTTTGGAAGAAGACCCGTTCAACCCCGTGCGATGCGGCGTGGTTTGGGTCGGCAAGGCAGGCTCAAAACAGGAAGGCGAAGTCGGACTGGAAACTGTTTGAGAGCCAGTTATAATCTCGTTGCTCATTTTTATCTTAGGAGACCATCATGATTATTGGAAATCGCTTGAAAGAATTGCGCGAATCAAAACAACTCTCGCAAGGCGACGTTGAAAAGCGGACAGGCTTGCTCCGGTGCTACATCTCACGGGTTGAAAACGGACACACCGTTCCGGCTATCGAGACCTTGGAAAAGATGGCACGCGCCCTCGAATTGCCCATGTACCGTCTGTTTCACGATGGTGAAGTTCCCGCAGGATTGAGCAAGCTGAAACCTCCGAAGGATGATGAATGGGGAAGCAGCGGCAGCGAAGCCGATTACCTCTCCAAACTGCGCAGGCTACTTGCCAAAATGGAACCAGGCGACCAAAAATTGTTGCTGCACATGGCCCAAAAGGTCGCAAGGTAGCCCGAACCGCTCCGTCGGTACGTAAAGCGGATGGGAGGGCGGAACATGAAGATCACTAAACTAGCGGCAAGACTCCGCCCAATTGCAGCGAACATGGAAGTGCTGGCGATCCGCGAGGGCGACTTAGATTATCCCGACGAGATGATGTTGCCGTTTATCGTTAACGTGTTTACAGATCAGACATTCTGTCCATTTCCCAGTTTGTGTATCGAGAGGCTCCAGCGGCGCATCAATATTTAGTAGGCGCGGCAATCTCTTTAACGTCTGCTTTCAAGAGCGACGGACGGCCCTGAGATGTCGTGCTCGCGAATCAATGGGTGGCATTGGATTAGTAGCGGTTGGTTTACTCGGTGGCGGGTTCATGCTATACGCCTTGTTTCAGTGGACGCGGGAGACAATTCGCAAACCGAAGAGGACCGCATTTTGGCGACGATGGTGAAGGTTTCTTAACAGAAGATATGAACCTTCAAATCTCAATCCGGAAATCCGGCGATGTCACTATTCTGGACCTTCAGGGAAGAGCGACGATTGGCGCTGACGGCGATCTGCTGAGCGGCCACCTACAAGAGCTGGTCGCCAACGGAGTGCGGAAGCTGTTGGTGAACCTGGCTGAAGTGACTCAGTTGGATAGTTCGGGCATCAGCGCCATCACCGGAACGTCTGTTTCCCTTAGTCGTCAGGGCGGTAGCCTAAAATTGCTCTGTCCGCGTGGTCGGGTCCAGGCTGTGCTGCGCGTGATCCGCTTGCCGGACATTATTCCCACCTTTGAGGATGAGGCCCAAGCGCTGGCCAGCTTCCGACCGCACGGTTACTCTGCTACGCCCTGAAAGTTCGAACTTATTAGAATGTGGTGAGAGGGCTGCTGATCTACGAAATAACTGAAGTCGTGGCGGCGGATTTCCTGCTGTGGTGCGCGAAGCAATGCGGATTTCTGCACGGTGGCACATCTGTGTAGAGGCGACGGGAATCACAGTTTACACAGGTGCGATATCGAAATCACGGTCAGACCTGTCTGCTTGGCTGATGGGCAGGTCGATTCTAATTTTGCACCCGTTATTGACCAAGAGCGATAGAGGCACCGGAAACGGTTCAGTTTGATATGATGTGATAGTGCCCCAGCAGACATTCATGCCCGAGCCTGCCCGCCCGATTCCGGTTTGCCCGATTCATGGGACGTTTATGGCTAGACATACGTTTACGGCCCAGCCAAAAAGCCTTTGGGAAGGAGCCGCGAACGGCTTCAGGTGCGCTAATCCCGACTGTCACGTTGGCTATGTGTATGGAATGTTCGAGGGCTTCTATAAACTTGAAGCCACCGGCCAGCTAACCCGATACTCTTTCCGGTCGCGGTGAGCCGCGATTTCTTAGATCGATTAGCCACTCAGCTCAAAGCTGGCAAAAGCGCTGTATGCCGTCGCGCTATTCAGCGGATTCTCGCCGTGAAGAAAAACTTTGAGGGAAATATGAGAACGACGTCGAAGCGGAGGCTGACTTCCGGCAGTCGAACAAAGGAGCTTTTTACATGGACGTTGGCTATCGGTTACGTTCGCTAAGGGAGGAGAAGAAACTCTCTCAAGGAGACATTGAAAAACGTACGGGACTGTTGCGCTGCTATATCTCTCGTGTCGAAAACGGCCATACGGTTCCAGCCGTCGAGACATTGGAGAAAATGGCTCGCGCGCTGGAGGTACCCGTTTATCACCTTATGTTCGACGGCGATAATCCGCCTGCCTCACCACTGAAAGGCGATGGAAAGCGGTCTCAAGAATGGGGAGCGATCGGAAAAGATGCTCGTTTCTTGCGCAAGCTATGCCAATTGTTGGCCAAAATGAGTGAGGGCGACCGAAAGGTGCTTCTGACTCTTGCGGAGCAAATGCCACAGCGCAGAAAATAGTCCGCGTCGCCACTGCTCGGACATCTTGCAAAAATCACTTTCCCCGTAGTTTCCTGAAACGATAGCTTGATATTCCGCGCTATTAGAGTAGGGCACCTGCCGTGATTCGCTTTTGCCCGCTACGAAAACGAAGTTGACCTTGACCGTTCGTTCCCGGCTGTAACCCTGTGCATTAGAGGAAACCCCGGTTGCAAAATGCCAGGGTTTACCTGATAGCTGCACGTTTTTGAGCCACGTACCGTCGTGCCGTTCGACGGTTCGGAGGCCACGTGTTCGCCGAGTCGATCTCGCAGCAGAAACCATTGTATTCTCGAAGGTTCTTCTCGCGCGTCGAACAACCGGAGGGCGTCTGGGTCTACTGGCATTGCAAAGGACATGAGGATACATCGCCAGTTTGGGACCTGGGCCTGGGCGGCCTGTTTGTCCAGACAGCAAGGCCAGCGGCAGTGGGTGCGTCCGTTAAGGTCGACTTTCTTGTCCAGGAGGGGCAGATTAGGAGCTTGGCCGTTGTGCGACATGTGGGACCTAATGGAATAGGGCTGAAGTTCTCGGCGATGCGTGATGAAGGTCGTCAACGTCTGCAAGAGTTGATGCAAGGCTTCACGAGTAGAGTGGTGGTCAGCCGCAGTTGTCGCAACTTTCGAGAAGAAACCGATGCCTAGACTGGATTAAGTGACCCCCGTACGACGCGGCTAGGCTTCAGGTGCTGAAGTAATCCCTTGTGCGGACAAAGGCCATTACGACAGACAGCGGTCTGCACATTTTCCTTAGATAGCTCACTCCACGACAAATCTGTGTGCAGAAGTGTTACTAAGATTCCATGGGTGCGACAATGGGAGCAATCGTATTCTACTTCCACGTTCCGCACGGGGCGACCAAAGACGAGGTTCTGTGTCTGAGAGCTGATTTGAAGGAGGTGATCGGCATCTTGATAGAATCGCTTTCCGCAGAGCGGACAAGTTATCCTGGCGACGGACTTAGAGCCAACTCGTCGAGTCGAGTCCATCACCCACAGAATCCCAAATTCCTTGGCGCAATGGGCACATCTGGCGACAAATTGATAGGCCACGAGGCGGTCTCCTTTCCTGGACCTCCGTTGACACTAGAAGTCGAGCGGCAGCAGCCGAGAAAGGTCGCTTGGACTGATGCTTAGGATTTTTGCCTTGCCTGAGTCGAAATCGGCGGAGGTAGGTGGGAACGCCCAGCCTTAGCTGAAGGTTTTTCCTCAGTCTTTCGGCTTCTACCAGTGGTGCATGGGGCTGCGGCAGCGAGTTGTGCAGTCTTGGCCGTTCCGTTCGCTAATTACAGTATTTACCTCACAAGAAGCGAATGCTATCCGTTGCAAGCTTGCAAGCTCATTGTCTGGACTCTGATTTAACTGGGGAAATGATTTCATAGGCCGTCAATATCTGCGCAAAGCAGACCAGAGGACGGGGCGACCTCGGAACTGCACGCCCATCCAGTAGCGGGCGTCCGCCAGCCGGTGGCAGTGAACCACGTTCCCGCAAGCCGTCGATTCTTCGTTCACGGGAGTCACTATTACCCTGTCCCCGAGTTGCCAGGGATGTCTAGAAAATATACAAGCGCCGTGCACGCTGATGTTATCTGTGTACGTCCTCTCTTCTCCCTCGCTATCCGCACGCTCTGCCTGTGCGAGGCGTACTGCGACGATGATGGGGAGGCGTCTTTCCGTTCTGCCACTGACCGTGTGGTCCACAGGACTGTTTCTCGGGCTTTGACTAGGCATCCGCGAGGTGTTGCGGCGCGCTGATTCGGCTAGGAAACGTTCACCCAAATCTACGGCTGGAAGCGATTTGATCGGCGCGTCGATGGTTCCTCCTGCCCCGCCCGGCGATTGGTTGCCCAATCAGGAGGCGCTTGGAAATCCGGTCAGGTATCGCGCCTCCGCACTTGGATACCATTCGCTGCCTTCGATGACAATCGGGTCAAAACCCCAATTTAATATCAGGGCACTGGCGGAGAGTCGTTGGGCGTTTCGTTTACTCGAATCAAAAGGCTGAAGACCACAGACTGATCGATAGTTTGTGTCGAGCGTACGTTCAGGGCCTTCTACACTCTCGAGCCAAGCAGCCACGCTTTTCGACGCCTAATGAGGTATTCACCCGTCCCTGATTTCAGGAATCCGCCGTATATCATTTTCGTCTTAACGTCCGTAGTCTCCCCGGCGAGATGACTGGCACGCATCCCTCCTTTTGCGTTTTTGACGTGAGGTTCATCTGCCGTGGAAACATCGCTCGACACATTTCTCGGATGGAGAGGAACACATGACGCAACAGGCCGCACTTGAGCTCCCAAGAGGGGTAGCAACAGAACACTCTGTTGCAGAGCGCTCACCTCGCCATCAGTCGCTGGACTGTTTTTTGGCGCACTCCGAAAGGATTGGAAGGTCGGAAGCGCGCGGCCATCTAAGCGCCTCCCTGTGGCTCACCAGCCTTCAGAAGCCGGGAGTTTTTGAAGTTGTTACTACGGAGAATGTTAGCAGATTCGGCGTCCAGATGGTCACACAGAAGTTCTGGGACCCAGCCGAACTGGTACTCATTTCATCCCCACCTGAATTGTGCGTCGAAGGCTCGGTCGTATATTGCAAGAAGCTCCCCGGGTACGATTATATCCTAGGCATCCGGCTCGGCGCGCCGGTCGAACATTGGACGTGTACAGGTTCCGCGAAATAAAGACTTCATCCGGATGACCGAGTGTGTTCAACACTTTCGCACGGGGCCACTTTACTTGCTTTGCAGATACACTAATGGAATAATTCCGCGAAGGTGACTGACATGGGATGGGTCGGCGAAGTTCACCTGCGAGCCCGCGTCGAGAACGGCGAGCTTGTTGATAAGCAGGTACTCTGTACCCGCTGCGGGGGACCAGCAAAGGTCGCAAGCACTCTGCTGGAGTGTACTCAGTGCGGAAGGCCCCTGGCCGAGTTTGCAACGGAGGCAGAGATGGAGCGAGACTTGGCCGAAATATGGCGCGGGGCTCGACCGTACCTGCTCCACCCGCCTCCAAAGACAAAATAGCTTTGCACTGCGATGCAGTCAGGCAAATACCTACCATTGAATTGAATTCAGGATATTCCGTCACTCCTTCCGTATATTTTCACTGCGGCAAACGCCCCCATCTAAGTTGAGAAGGGCACGAACCGTGCGTCTGGATCAGTACTGCAAGCCGTTGGTGAAGACAAGTAGCCGCATCCCTTCGCGCATTTGGCGAAGGGTGCGGGGTTTGACTTTGCTC
>Ga0137360_10002696_pt1 | contig 10627 bp, 8 predicted proteins | sample Mad1_60_16metaG_FD_104924 | JGI IMG/M metagenome (GOLD analysis project Ga0137360, IMG submission 104924) | Vadose zone soil microbial communities from Angelo Coast Range Reserve, California, USA - Mad1_60_16 metaG | ecosystem: Environmental > Terrestrial > Soil > Vadose zone | place: USA... | reverse complement strand
CACACCATCGGATGGGTGGCGCTCGAAATTCTACGACCGGTCGTACTAGCCGTCTGGCAATCTGCTCCGGCTCACCCGTGCGCCGCATCCAGTGTCTTACAGCATGTCGCGCAGTTTCTAGCTTCCGTCTGCCCGCTGCTTCGTGTCATAGCCAGCTAAGCAAACGAAGAGACGCCGGCCAAACGATGCCATCGCCTCTTAACCCTTCACAAATTCTTCCGCCAACGCTACCCTACCTGTCGATTTCCCCGCCCCTCGTTCGACGCATCTGTAGAGCTTAGGTCTACCCGGTCGAACCGTACGGAGGCCGCCGCTCAGAATCCGGTAGCAGAAGGAGATACCTCAATGCGATTTATGATGTTACTGCCTGGCCCCCCGGAAGCCCTGGAGACCGGCCCTCCCAGTCAGGAGCTCGTCACCGCGATGCGGCAATACGACCAGGACATGACTAAGGCCGGCGTGCTCCTCGCCGAAGAGGGCCTCCACCCCAGCTCCAAAGGCACGCGCCTCCGCGTGTCTGGCGGCAAACGGGTGATAACCGACGGCCCGTTTACCGAGGCCAAGGAAGTCATCGCCGGCTTCTGGATCATTCAAGTAAAGTCCAAGGAGGAAGCCATCGAGTGGGCCAAGCGCTGCCCATTGCCGGAAAACGGCTTGATTGAGATTCGCCAGGTGTTTGAGAATTGTGACTTTCCTCCCGAGCTGCAAAAGAAATCCGCGTAGCCTGTCGATTTCGTAGTGCGTCATTCGTCGTGTAGTAGAGCGGGGGATTCACTCCCGCTTATGAATACTGGGAGCAACTGCTGTAAATCCAGGTACTAATACAAGGAGATGGCCATGAAATTTCTGAGCATGTACAAGTCGGTGGAAAGAAACGCTCCTCCCTCTCAAGAGGAAATGAACAAAATGGGGAAGCTGATCGAAGAAGGGATGAAGGCCGGTTGGCTGGTTGCTACGGAGGGCTGCCTGCCAAGCGCCCTCGGTGCGCGCGTTCGCTCAACTAACGGGAAGTTGAGCGTGACGGATGGACCCTTCACCGAGTCCAAAGAGCTGGTCGGCGGCTTCGCCATCCTCCGGGCGAACTCCAAGGAGGAGGCCATCCAGTTGGCGAAGGATTTCCTCAAGGTCGTCGGAGATGGCGAGTGCGAGCTTCGCCAGATATATGAGGAAAACAACTGCGCTGACGCGGCTGCAGCACACTAATCGACCTCGAGGTGCCTTGTCCGATTTCTCTGAGTTTCGTTCGACGTATCAAAGGAGCTAGTTTCTTGTCCCGGCTGACGCCGTGTGGAGACCTAGCTCCCACTAAAAGAGGAGAGGTAACCATGAAATTCATGATGATCGTTAAATCCGCCGAGCGCTTCGGCCATCCTCCCAAGGAGCTGATGGAAGCCATCGACAAGCTCAGCGAAGAGGCCAACAAAGCCGGCAGCATGATCGGCGGCGGTGGACTCGGCCCCACCGCGCTGGGAGCCCGCGTCCGTCTTTCCAATGGAAAAGTCACCGTCACCGACGGTCCTTTCGCAGAGGCCAAGGAGATTATTGGCGGCTACGCACAGTTCGAGTTGAAATCCAAACAAGAAGCCGTCGAAAGCGCGGTGAAGTTCATGGAACTTCACAAAAAGCACTGGCCCGGCTGGGAGGGCGAAACCGAGATTCGCCAGATGTTCGGGCCCGAGGACTTTGGCGGGTGCAAGCCGTAGCATCCGGCTGCGCGGGTCGCCGCTACCCGGAACGCCAACTTTGCCCCATCCCGCGGGTTCGGCGGGATGAATCTCCCGATTAGCCTTAGCAGCGTATCGCGCGCAGCCGCCTTGCGCGCCGAAAAAGAAGATGGTGTGATGGGTAGGCATGACGTCCACGCCGACCCATCGCGCCATCGACGCCGTCTGGCGCATTGAGTCCGCCCGCATCATCGCCGGCCTCACGCGCATCGTGCGCGACGTCGGCATCGCCGAGGAGCTCGCACAGGACGCTCTCGTCGCCGCACTTGAACAGTGGCCGCAGTCGGGCATCCCGGACAACCCTGGCGCCTGGCTCATGGCCACCGCGAAACACCGTGCGATCGACCTCTGGCGCCGCAACAAGCTCCTCGACCGCAAGCACCAGGAGTTCGGCCGCGAGCTCGAGGCCCAGCAGGAGTTGGCCGTGCCGGATTTCGACGCCGCGCTCGACGATACTGTAGGCGACGATCTCCTTCGCCTAGTCTTCATCTCCTGTCATCCCGTTCTCTCGCCCGAGGCCCGCGTGGCCCTCACCCTGCGCCTGCTCGGCGGCCTGACCACCGACGAAATCGCCCGTGCCTTCCTCGACCCGGAGCCGACCGTAGCCCAGCGCATCGTTCGCGCCAAGCGCACGCTCTCCGAAGCCCACGTGCCTTTCGAGATCCCCCGCAAGGCCGACCTCGCCGCCCGTCTCGCCTCCGTGCTCGAAGTCATCTACCTCGTCTTCAACGAAGGCTACTCCGCCACCGCCGGTGACGACTGGATGCGCCCTGCCCTCTGCGAAGACGCGCTGCGCCTCGGCCGTATCCTGGCCGAACTCGCTCCCAACGAGCCGGAGGTCCACGGCCTCGTCGCCCTAATGGAAATCCAGGCCTCGCGCTCCGCCGCCCGCGTGAGCGAATCCGGAGAACCCATCCTCCTGCTCGGCCAAAACCGTGCCCTCTGGGACCAACTCCTCATCGGCCGTGGTTTCGCCGCGCTCGACCGTGCCGAAAAACTCAGCCGCAGCCGTGGCCCATACGCACTCCAGGCGGCGATCGCCGCCTGCCACGCACGAGCGCTCACTCCGGAGGCGACCGACTGGCCGCGCATCGTCGGCCTCTACGCCGAGCTAGCCCAGCTCGCCCCGTCTCCCGTCGTCGAGCTAAATCGCGCCGTCGCCGTCGCCATGGCCTCCGGCCCAGCCGCCGGTCTCGAGCTCATCGACACACTGACGTCAGAGCCCTCGCTCAAGGCCTACCACCTGCTTCCCAGCGTCCGCGGCGACTTCCTCTTCAAGCTCGGCCGTTTCCCCGAAGCCCAGCAAGAGTTCGCCCGCGCCGCCTCCCTAACCCGCAACGCCCGCGAACGCGACCTCCTCCTCGACCGCGCCCGCGCGTGCGCCTGCGCACAAAGCTCCCGCGACTGAGCCTGGCAGTGTAGCGCCCGCTTTCCGAAGCGGCTCCTTTCTCCTCAGCGCCGGAGGTGCGTCACTTGTACCCAACCCCTTCGCTTTCGGCATCAAACTGAGCTCACGGTAGCGCCACAAGGAGGGACCATCATGAATTCCAAGCAAGTGGTTCTCATCACCGGCTCCAGTACCGGCTTCGGCAGACTGTTCACCGATACCCTGGCTCGTAAGGGGCACACCGTTTTCGCGACGATGCGTGACCCCGGAGGCCGCAATGCCAAGAATGCCTCCGAAATCCGCACGCTTGCGGAAAAGGATTCACTGCCCATTCACGTCCTTGAACTGGATGTGACCGACGACGCCTCGGTCGAGCGAGCTGTGGATGCCGCCATCGCCAAAGCCGACCGCATCGACATCGCCATCAATAATGCCGGCTACTACCTCACGGGGCTGGAGGAAGCGGTCACCACCGAGCAAGCGCAGCGTCTCATGGACACGAACTTCCTCGGCCCGGTCCGTGTAAATCGCGCGGTGCTTCCGCACATGCGGCGCCAACGCAGCGGCGTGCTCATGCACATCAGCAGCGGCGCCGGCCGCGTGGTTCTTCCTTCTGCGGGTTTCTACTGCGCCAGCAAATTTGCGCTTGAGGCGTTGGCCGAGGCCTACAGCTACGAACTTGCCTCGCAAGGAATTGAATCCGTGATTGTCGAACCCGGCCAATATGAGACTCCTGTCTTCGGCAATACCGTGAAGGCCGCCGACGAAGCCCGCACCAGTACGTATGGCGCTGCCAAGGAGATTCCGGCGAAGATCAACGCGGCACTTTCCTCCACGGCCGGCAATGCCCAGGATGTCGCGGACGCCGTTCTGCGGATTATCGACACTCCCGCAGGAGAGAAGCAGCTGAGGTATTTCGTCAGCCCCCAGAACTTCGGTGTCGACGAGATCAACGCCCTCTCAAAGCAAGTCCAAACCAAAGTGCTGGAAGCCTTCGGCCTCGCTGCCGACACCAAATTCCGCAAAGGCAAAGCTGCCGGCTCCGTCTAGATTCTCTCGCCGTATAAGGACGGTCATCTGAAACGGCTCGGGGACGGGTGGCCCGGACGTAAGTCCGAAAGATGAATTTGGGTGCCCCTCGTGTCGGCGTTACACGTGGGTCTTCGCTTTCGCTCTGTTCCTTCCGAATCTACACGGAGCAAAGACAACCTTCCTCGCCGCGCGCAGCGCAATCTTCTCCTTCACGGGATTGTTTCTTGATCCCGTGAAGTCTTCTCTTCAGCTCGTCGCCGTTCGCTGCTCCTAATAGCCGTTCACCCCCGAAAATCCACCATTCGCTGACTTTTGCTTTACTTCTCAAGAACACCCGCGCTACCCTTCCCCATGGTCGCCCCCGTCCCGGCCCAAATCTCGAACCTCCCTCCGTCTGCGCGCAGCTCGCCGCCGCTTCCCGCTCCGCTCCCGACATTCAGATGCGCCTTCCGCATCCCGAATGCCGGTACGGGACCTTCCGACCTTCAGGCATTCCGACGCGTTTTTGTCGCCCCTTTGTTTTCATACTCTTACAAACCCCTCTTCCCGCAACCCATTTATTTTCACATCCATGCAAAACCCTAGGGGGTGTACTACCCTCCAGCGTTCCCGACGACAGGCTTTCAGGCGCTCGGACCAGTCAACTCTTTTGTTTGCATCGGCTTGCCGCCTCTTTGTCGTCTCTTTGCACTCTTTTCTGCACTCGTTTCCTTTGTTTTCAATCGTTTGCAGCCTCTTTCCACAAAACACCCGGGGTGGGGTTACCTCTACGCGCCCCCGCTTCCCGTTTCTCTCTGTGCCCTCTGTGCCTCTGTGGCAAATCCAAACGCCGATCGTGGACGAATCGCCCGCCGATTTGACCTCCGTCCACAGCGCCTTTATGCTCTGGCGTCATCTCCTTGGAGCGTTCATGCTCGTCCGCAACTTTATCTTTTGGCTCTCCACCAAGCGCAGCGTTACCAATTCCATCGCGCGCCGCGGCATGAAGCACGGCTTCGCGCGACGCTTCGTCGCCGGAGAAACCCTCGCGGAAGCTCTCACCGCCAGCCGCGAACTCTGCCAGGAGGGCCGCAACGTCAGCCTCAATCATCTAGGCGAAAACGTCACCACCGAAGCCGCCGCCCGCGAAGTCTGCGCCGGCTACATCGAAATGATCGAAGAGATGCACGCCAAGAATCTCGCCGGCAACATTTCCATCAAGCTCACCCAGCTCGGCCTCGACCTCAGCAAGGATCTCTGTACTTCGCTCGCAAGTTCTATCGCCCGTCGCGCTCGCGATCTCGGCCGCACCATCGAAATGGATATGGAAGGCAGCGCCTACACCGACGCGACCCTGGACATCTTTGAATCCGTGCAGCGCGAGTCCGGTAACACCGGCCTCGCCATCCAGGCCTATCTCCATCGCACGGAAAACGATTTGCGGCGCCTCGCGCCGCTAAAACCAAAGATCCGCTTAGTGAAAGGCGCCTACCGCGAGCCAAAAAACTTCGCCCTGCAAGGCAAAGCCGCAGTCGACGCCAACTACAAGCGCCTGACCACTCTGTTGCTGGAAGGCGCAGCGCAAGGAATTTTCTTGCCGGCCATCGCCTCGCACGACCCGTTCATGGTCGCTCACGCGCAAGCCGAAGTCGCGCGCCTAAAGCTCCCGAAAGACCGCTACGAGTTTCAGATGATTTATGGAATCCGCCGCGATTTGCAGCAAGAAGTGCACGCCGCCGGTCACACCCTGCAGGTCTATGTGCCCTTCGGTACCGACTGGTGCCCTTATTTCATGCGCCGCCTCTCAGAACGCCCAGCGAATTGCTGGTTCGTTCTGCGCAGCCTGCTCGCCGAATCCGGCCAGCCCCGCGCCCGCACCGCCTGAACAGAAGCGCTGGCGGCGAAGTTATAGGGGCGCGCTTCAGCGCGTCCGCGCGCCGCAAAGGCTCGTGAGAAAGCAAGATTCCAAACTTGGCTCGGTCAATCTGTAATGTCGAAGTCCACCGTGCGATTCGGCGCCTGATTCTTCGCGCTGTCCACCGCCTGCACCACGAGGCGGTAACTCCCCGGCGTCAGGTCCTTTACGTTCACCACCAAGCCGCTCGCAATCACCGGATTTCCCTTCTGAATGAAGTCATCCGCTGCCGCAAGTCCGCTAAAGAAAACGTCCTTGTTACTCGCGCGCTCGTAGATGTGGTACGCGAACCCCACGCGCGGCGGCGTCGCCGACGCCAGCCCCGGCTCGTAAATCTCCGTGTACAGGATCACCTTGTCGGTGCGCTTGAATCGGTTGCTTGCCGAAGGCACAATCTGCAATCCCTTCAGCACCAGCGGCGTGCGATCCTCCAGCAGGATCGAATCCAGTCCCGACGGAATATCCGAGATCCGCACCGGCGAATTCGTCAGCGCAACTCCGCCCAGGCTGAAATGCTGGCCATCGTAAGCGTCAATCTGCAGCGGCGATTCAAATTTCCCAAAAGTGTCGCCGCCTCCGCTAAGCACCACCGTCAACTTGTAAGTGCCAGGCGCGGCATCGAACTGGTTTTGGTAGCGGTACGGAGTCTTGGTGAACTCTTTCCACTCATCTTTTTCCAAATCCAGGTTCACCGTGTCGCTGAAGCGCGCTCCCACCGATCCATCCGCGTTATACGCAATCCCCAGGATGTTCACGTTCGCGTGATACTTTCCCTTCTCCTTGTTGAAATTCAGCGAATCCGGCGGAAGTTCCATGGCCAGGTTGACCCGCGCCACGTTCGGCGCCGTGTAGAAATACGGCGCTTCCAGCGCACCGTGGATCGAGCCCATGTTTGTTCCCGCCGCGTGCAACTCCAACTGCTTCTCCAACGGTTTGCCGTCCAGCGGATTCATTGTTCGCGCATTGCAGTACCCGCTGCGCGAACGCACATTCATGCCGCCGCGATTTAATTTCACTTTCAGCGTGTGGCAACTGCCTTCCGGAGTTTCCGGCGGCACATAGCCTAAAATATAAAATTCGCTCTGCTCGCGTCCGATCTTCTCGAGCCCGCCAAGCAAATCGTTGGTGTTGAAAATAGAAAATCCGCCGGTCCCATCCGCCAGCGCCGCAAGAATCTGCTGGTTGGTCGCAACGGACGGCGGAAATTGCGGCACAATCGACCGCGACTGGTTGTACGGATTGTTTAGCGCATTCGCATACGGGTTGTTGTTATAGGCTCCTCCGCCACCCCGCGTTCCTCCGCCACTCGTGCCGCCGGTCCCGCCTCTGCCTCCGGTCCCGCCCGTGCCCCCGGTTCCACCGGTTCCTCCCGTTCCGCCTTTGCCACCGGTACCGCCCGTGCCCGCGGTGCCGCCGGTTCCTCCTGTTCCGCCGCGGCCTCCAGTTCCTCCCGTGCCGCCTCCGGCCCCGCCGCCCGTGCCTCCGCGCCCTCCGCCGCCTGCGCCACCGCCAGCGCCTCCACCTGTACCGCCACCACCTCCGGGACGCTGGGGTTCACCGAACGAGTAAGAAGTGAGCACCAATCGCGCGCGCGTTGGAGCGTTCGCGGGCCTTGCCTGCTTCGCATCGCGCAGTTTTCCGCCGCCCGCTCCGTTCCGCGTGCTGCCTCCGGTCAGAGGCACCGCCGCAAGCCCGCGCACATCGAGCGAATAAATCGCAACGTTGGCTTTGTTGCACGCGTCGATGGTGGCGGTCAGTTCCGATTCATTTTCCGGGGTCAGCGCGAAGCCCGCGGAAAAAAGCACCAGCATTTTTCGCCCTGGCACCGCGCGCAAATTTTTCGCCAGGCTGCGCACCGCCAGCAGCATGGTGCGCGCGCCAAAATCCGCTTCCGCATTGCTCAGCGAAGAGAGTCCCGTCGAAGCCACGGTCACCGGCGCTAACGAATTCGCGCCATCGGAAGGGTTCGAATCCACGCTGGAAAATTTCACTCCCTTGACCGCCGCCGTTAGCGCATCGGCATTCGCGGTAAAATTCTGCACGATCTGCAGCTTGCCCCCGAAATCCACCACCGCCATCATGCGGTCCGGCCCGCTGTTGGCCTGCACAAACTTTGCGGCTGCGCCGCGCGCCTGGATTTGGTCGGGAGTAGCCATCGAGGAATTATCGAAAAACAAAATCAAATAATGCTTTTGTCCATTGGCCGCCTGCACGGCGGTATCGGAGCCTGAAGAAAAACTCGCGACCGGCTGCTCCTTGTTGTCTTCATAAATCTTGAAATCCTTGCCGGTGAGGTCGCGAATATAATTTCCTTTTTTGTCGGTCACCACGGCGTCCACCAGCACCAGCCGCGATTCCTTCCTGATCACTACCGGCGACGTTTGGGGCTGCGCCGGCGCAGCGGGCGCGGCCTGCTCCTGCGGCGGAGTCTGCGCCGCCAGGCGCGGTGCGCTCCCGGACAGACCGAGCAACACCGCGCTGAATCCAATCCACGCAACTCTTGCCATCCGATTTGTTTTCATGTGTGCCCTCAAACCACAAATTAATACGGAATGCTTACCGCCCCATTGCGCGCGGCCATTTGCGCGCCTTCCGCGTCGCGCACCACCATACGCACCAAGTACGTGCCCGGCTTGACGTCGAAACTCGATTTCAGTGTGAACCCGGAGCGGCTCAGGCGTGCGAACGTCGTGTCCAGCAACTTCATCTCGACAATTTTTTCTCCGCCGGTAACAAAATTTCCGTTCTCGTCGAAGATGGCGGTGGCCACGGTCAGATCGTCGCGGTTGCGCCCGTCCGCTTTGCGAAAACGAATCCCTTTCACATCCAAGTGGGTCAGCACCGCCAGCCGCGCCTGCGATTGATCTTTCTTGAAGAATTGCGTTTGCAGCTCCACCGGCAAATCGTGGATTTCGTCCTGGGAGAACAGCGCTTCCTGAATCTCTTCCTTGGCGGCCTCCACCGGATCTTTGATCGTGCGCGGCGCGTAGTACCCATGCCGCGCCTGGACGTTGAGTTTTTGCTTGCTCGCCAGGGTTACCTTCAGCGTGTGATACGCTCCATTGAGCTTCAGGTTCTGCGGAGAAAATCCCAGCAAATAGGACATGGCCGGTGCTGCCGCCGCTTCTCGCAATCCTTCATCAATATCGTTGCGGTTGTGAAAAAACGTTCCGCCGGTGCCGTCCGCCAATTGCCCCAGAATATCGGATTGCGCCAACTGCGCCTGGACGCGGTAGGAGCTCTTGATCCCGGCCGTTCGCATCGAATCATGGGGCGGATCGGCGATGTCCCCCAGCAAATCGGGCGTATACAATCCGCGTGCATCAATTGTATTGATCACGATATTCGCGCGATTGGCCCGGTCGATCAGCAATGAGGAGTCCAGCGTGAGCATCGTGGTGATCACAAAACCCGGCGACACAAACACCATCACTCGCTGCCCCGGCATTCCCGCCAGCCTCCTCACGATGTCCTCGAGGTGCCGGTACACATACTCGGTCTGCGAGTCGCCGGTCGCCAGCGTTCGCTCGCTTGTCATGGTCGACAGGATTTGCGCCTGGGCAGTCATTTTTGGGTCGTTGCCATACGCGCACTCCAGGGCATCCTGCGTAGCCACCATGAGCGCTTGAGAATCCTGCTTGTTCACGATCTGGTCCGCCTGGTAGTAGCTGATTTCCGGGCAGTCATGAAATCCAACGGCGCCGGCTACTGGCCGCGGAACCACGCCCAGCAGCGATTCCTGCAGCCGCGCGTGATCTTGAGTGAACTCCTGCGTAATTTGTCCCGAAGACGAATAAATCCCGACGCGATCGGTGGGAGCCAACGATGAGAAGAGCCGCGTCGCCGCATTGCGTACCCAAACCGTGTCTTCGACGAGCATGTTCGTGTCATCGAACACCACGGCCACAAAGCGCTGCGGCAACGCCGCGATGGCCGCCGGATCTCCCGAGACATTTGCATCAGGGTCGGGCGCGGGCGACGGAGTTGTGGGAGCCACTTTGTGCGATTCCGGCGTCTCCGTGCTGAATGTGGAAATGACTTGGGGCTTGCGGTTGTCGGAAAGCTGGAAATCTTGCTTCTTCAGGTTGCTGACCACTTTCCCGCTGCTATCGCGGACCACCACGCGCACCAAGACCAGGTTCACACGTACCCGAAATGTCGGTGGAGTGTCGCGGGTGGAGACTTCGGAGGTTTCGTTCCCGGGAGCCTGGGTGGTGGGCGGCTGCGGTTGCGTTTCGCTCTTAGCCGGTGCTTCCTGCGCGTGCACTTGGAAGGCAGCGCAAGACGCCGCCAGCAAAGCCTTTAGCAGAAGGCCAGAAGCATGCCGAGTGAACGGGAACCGCAACGGGTTCTGCATCCTTGCCTTCCTTGCGTTCTCCCCTTACCTTCCTGCGAAAGCGGACACCAAGAGAGCACTCGACACGGGGCGGTAGCTCGACTATACGCTTCCGTCAATTTTAGTGTCAACGAATCGCCGTTCCGATTGGGCCAGCTTCCGAGTAGCCGACCTCCATGATAAGTCCGTGTCAAGAGGGCAAAAGCTCTCCCGACGCGCTTAGGAGAAGCGCGTGCATAAATTCATAGGTGCTT
>Ga0137360_10002689_pt1 | contig 10643 bp, 8 predicted proteins | sample Mad1_60_16metaG_FD_104924 | JGI IMG/M metagenome (GOLD analysis project Ga0137360, IMG submission 104924) | Vadose zone soil microbial communities from Angelo Coast Range Reserve, California, USA - Mad1_60_16 metaG | ecosystem: Environmental > Terrestrial > Soil > Vadose zone | place: USA... | reverse complement strand
ACCGGCCGCCCGCGCGCGCGCAACGACGTCATCGAGCTCGCCGGCGAAATCGGGAAAGTCGAGATGACAGTGGCTGTCGACTAGCATGGTTGGTGACGGGGTGTTCGCGCGTGAGACCGCGTGAGACGCGTTGCGAGGGTAGGGGAGTTCCTCGGGGCCACAGACGGGGCCACAAGCCACTCCCCTCCCCTACCCTCGCCTTTCGCAGTAGCGGCCAACCGGCGCTAGGGCAAGCGCCCCTCCCCGACCCGGCGATCCGCAGCCCGCGACACCCGCCATCGCGACGTTGGATAGACTACCGCCTCGCTGTTTTGCGCTACTCTGCGCAACGAAGCCGCAGCTCCCGCGCGTCTCGCAATTATGTTTTCGGCCGCCGCCGCGGTTTCGCGGGCCGGATTTCCTTGATCTGCTGTTCCGGAATGTCGACGGGAGAATCCCCACGGCTCACGCCGCTTGATGCGGCGATCTCACCGATCGACTTCACGCCCTCAAGGATGGGGTGCGATGTCAAGTCGCCCAGCTCGGTGTCCCAAAGCTTGAACCAGGGCAAGCCGAGCTTCGTGTAATCCGCTGCCGAAATCAAAGCCGGAGGGGGCAGTTGGCCGGTGATACACGAAAACTGCGCGCTGTTGACGAGATAAACCTGGGCACATGCCGTCTCTTTGCTTTCCCAGCAATCAAAGCCGTGCCGGTCCGGATAGATCTTTTGCACGATATTGCCGCCGGCGCCGATGCCCATGCCGGGTGCGGAGCTTGAGCGCATGATCCGTGGCTGACCGAGCTCGGCTCCCGGCGGCGGCGCCTTCTCGGGAAAGCGCCCCGGCTTTGCCTCGTGGGCACGCAGTTGCATTCCCTGTTTTGCGCGCCGTCGCCGCACTTGTTCCGCCAAGGTGAATCCTTTGCCCAGGGGCATTGCCACGAACTGGCGAACGACGCCGCCGTGCGTTCTTATCCCGTCCAGCCAGGGCTGGTCGGGAACAACCAGATAATTCTGCGGCGAACCCCGAAGGGGAGCATTCCAGGGTTCTCCTGTAATGACATTGACGCCGTCAGTACCGATCACCAGAACAGCCGGGTGCCACGCTTCGCCGCCGAAACCAAGCCACAAGGCCTCGCTTTGATAGACCGGAATGAAGAAGTTTCCCGGTTGCTGCCAGCTTTTCGGGATGCGATCGAATTCCACACACGAATAGATCGGAAATCTGCCGAAGGTCGGCGGCAGCGGATAGCTGCCGCCGTCGTCGGGAACGCGTAGCGTCCGGTGGAAACTCACCGATAGCCATCGGCCGAGCTGAATACCTCGATCCTGAATGACGACCGGCGATCCACTCCGCACCGTCGACGCTTCCGGATTATTTCGGATACATCTGCGCAATCATCTCTTTGTCCTTTGCGGACAATTTTGTGTTGCTCGGCGTCCCCTTGCGGTTCGTGAACAGCTCGGGCGAAAATTGGTAGAGCATGATCGAGTCGATATCGAATGGCGTGGCGGAAAGTCCCGCCGGGGAATATTTCTGCAACACGTTGTGGTCGACATCGGCTTTCGACCAATAATTCGGCGGACCCGAGAAATAGCGGTACACCGCCTGCGTGTCCCAGTTCAACGTGACATTTGGGCTCTGGTGTTCATGAATACAGCCCAGCGCGTGGCCGAATTCGTGGACCACCACCCGTCCGTATTCCTCGTCCGGCGTATCGTCGCGCAGCCAGCCGAAATTCATGGTCGGCTGGTATTTCGGGAAATAGCTCTCCACCAGAGCATCCGTGCCGACCGCCGACCATGAGCCGGCATCGGCGAAAAACGAGATGCGGATCTCGGCATCCCCGTCCGGCACGAAGTTCAACTTGGTGTTGGCGTACTGCTCCCAGATCTTCGCCTTCTCGATCACTTTCGCCTGCCATGCGGACTGCCCGTCGAGGAAGCGGCACCGCAGCATCTTGCCGTTCGTCCATTTTTTCACATTGATGAGGGCCATCTTGGCGCGGACGATCGGGTCGTCGGCGCGAAGCTCGCCAAGCGCTTCCGGCTTGAGCTGCCTTTCCTTCATCATCGAGAGGCTGCTCGCCTGGAAATTTTGCACGGCCGCGCGATAGGCCTCCGCGCCCGCAGGTTGGTAACGGTCGGAGATGATGCGGTCGAAGCAGATACGCGCCATGATTAGCCTCCTCTTCCCTCGAGATCGTTTACTGCTTGTCGCGGCTTGCCTCCTCACGACTGGTGCGCTTCTTCTGCTTGTTTGTTCCTCCTCTACGTCCCGCTTCACTGGGGAGCGGTGACGAGCCCGGCACCTCGGTCCCCGATCTCCACGTTCGCGGCGAAAACATCGGCGCGGGCATCGCCGCGCAATCGATCGACGACCAGTTTCCCGCTCGGATTGACGTTGCCGGCCTTGCTGAGCGCCTCCCACCACAGCGCCGCCACGCCCGCAACATGCGGACAGGCCATGCTCGTCCCGCTCAGCGCCCGCAGCCCGCCTTCAAAATTTGCCGACAGAATGTTCACGCCGGGCGCGCTCACTTCCGGGAAAATGTTGGAGAACGGAGCGACCTCGAACAGATTCTCTTTGCGCTGCAACGCTCCTACCGAGATGACCCCTTCCGCCGCGGCCGGCAGCGACGCGGCGATCTTGTAGTCCGGATTGATTTGCATCTTGCTCTCGTTGCCGGACGCGGCGATCACCACCGGTTCAAAGCCGAAGGCGGCTCTCGCCTTGATCATCTGCATCAGCGCGTCGAACATCCGCAGATTGGCGCGGTAGGCTTCGAGCGACGTTGATGTCGCGAGCTCGATCGGCCAACCGGCGTCCGCCATGCGGCGCACGCTGCCGGGAAAGTCGAAGCCGAGCGACATCGAAATCACCTGTGCGCCCTCTTCGACCGCCCACTGGATGGCCGCAAAGATCATGGCGGAGTTGCCGGCTCCATTGTCGTCCAGCACCTTCCCGATGAGCGCCCTGGATACATTGCGCGCGATGCCGATGCGCTTTCCCTCGACGTCGCCGCCGAAAATCGTACCCGCGCAATGGGTACCGTGGCCCTGCTTGTCCTCGTCGCTGGTCCCGGTGAAATCCTTCTGCACGATGCGGTCGCCCATGCCCGCGAACGCGGGATGAGTCTTGTTGACGCCGGTGTCGAGCACAGCCACGGTGACGCCCTCGCCATTGTAGCGTGAGGTGTCCGCCTTTACGGCCGCGAGACCCCACACCTCCTGGACGTCGCCAGCCGCTGCTGCCAGCGGCCGAATCAATGTGGTCGCCATGATCTGCGCCACCGCGGTGGTTCCCGGTTTGCGGCGGATATCGGCGACCTCATGCGGGTTCATGCCGTGGATTTCGATGCGTGGTTGCGGCGGGGCGGCAGCGCGCGCCGAGACGTCGAAACTCTCAAACGGTCCTGCGAGACCCCGGGTCCGGAATCGGGGCGCGGCCGGCTTTGCCGCGAGATTACTGAGGACGATGTACTGGCGCATGATGCGGCCTCATGCTTGGGGGGACAGGCGCGCGGTTAATGTCGTCTCGCTCTGATGCAAGTGGTCGAGTTTGCGTTCGAGCCGATCGGTCACCCGCACGAGATTCGCCTTTTGCAGGAACGCTGCGGTGGCAGCAGGAACGAAATAGCCCATGACGAAGCCAAGCCCCGGGGCGAGCAAGAGGAACAACGGGCGAATGATCTTGAGAGCATGCGGATCCAAGCCAGGGGGCTGCAGGTCCTTGTCATCCACCCAGCCCAATTTACGTGCCACGTAAAACAGCATGACCTGGAAAATCGCAGTGTAAAGGAGCATCACCAAAGCAATAACAGCGCCGTCACGCGCGCGTCCTTGTTCAAAATCGAGCGAGCCGGATTGCAGCCGCAGATCGATGAGAAAGCTCATACCGACAGTCATGAAAAGGAAGGACAGCGAGCTAAGCAATGTCGGCAACAAGATCGGGTACGGCATGGGAACGAGGAGCCGGAAAAGGAACAGAATGACTGCGCCCGTCGCATACGAAGCGAGCCCGAATACGATGTACGAGGGCCAAGGCAGTGAATGGAGAGGAGGCCGGTCGAAGTAGAAGTAGAGCGAAGGCCGGGCGAAATTCGACCTCACCTTCGGATAAATCGCCCACGTGATCGCAACCGACTGCGAGATTGCATGGACGAAGGGAAAGAGCACCAGCGGGGTGGGTGCAATGCCTTCATCTCCGCCGGTGAACATTATGATCACCGATGGAACCAGAAACAGCAGAAAATCCAGGCCGAACACGATGACCCAGGGGCGCAACGGCAGCACGTGCGGCGTGGGCACGGCGTAGCCCAAGTATTTCAGGAATCGCGTTCGATCCTCGCGATTCGGCACACACGACAAGGCCGCTTCGGCAACGAGCCGGCGATAGCGAATGCGGACATCGTCGCATTCCTCGGCAACGAAATTAGATACCGAGCGGCATAACGCTTCGCCTTCGACTCTCTCCCCAATTTCCTCGACCAGGAGCAGTGCCAGCGCGGTGCGACGAATGAGACGTCGAAAACTCGTTTCCGATTCTGCCAGCATTGCGGCACGCGCGCGGGCGAATCTGCGCAGCAGCCAGCCGTTGACAAGCTTGCTGGCTTCTGCCGACTCCGCATCGGCAGGCATCGCGGCACTCTTTGCGCTGGAGACAGTCTGGGAAAACGCCGCGGCGGAGGTTTGCGGTCGGCCGAGAAGCTCGGTCAGCCGACGGCGCAGCGAATGCACTTCCAGCAGCGACTGCATTGCGCTCCGCGACAGACACGAGAGCCATCGCGAACCAACACCGTAGCGCGCCAACTCCTCGGCAAGTCCGAGCTCCGCATCGTTGCGGGCGGCGAATTCCGACACGGAGAGCGCAGAGACCAGGCTCTGGCGCGCGAAAGGAAACAGCGCCAACTCGTGCATCACCTCGCGTAGCCGCTCGGTGAGACGCCGGATGATAGGAACATTGGGCATCGCGAGCCGGACGAACAGCACGGCGAGCAAGGCGGCCCACACGAGTACATCCGGATTGAGCACTTTGAATGCTTTGAACGTTTCACAGTCCGATGGGAGCTTCGGCAAATAGCGATAGCAACTAAAGGGAACTCCAACCGTCGCCAGCATGATGATTCCGTAAAACAGCAAAACGAGCAGCGCGTAGATTGCAAAGATGACTGACACATGTGCTGTGAGCGCGGCGAAATAGCGCTGTTGCGGAATGCTGAAACGAATCTCGTCGGGCGCGTGCGACTCGTTGAAGTAAGCAAGCCCCCAAGCGGCAAGCAGCGCCCCCAATGCTACCGCGACGACGATGGCTTGCAAGGACTCCATTAGGCTCCCCCCGCCGGTCGCGCAGGAGCCTCCTGCCACACGCGTCCGTCCTTGTTTTGCATGTACAGTACGGGCGAGATCCATTCGGAAAAACCTCTGCTTTGCAGGTCAATCCGTGTCAGTGTCATCGCTTGCTGGATCGGCTCGTTCAACATAAGATTGGAGAAAAAGGCCGGGCTGAACTGCGTCGCCATGAAGTCGCTGATGTCGAACTGCATCGCGACGACGGCCGCGATCCCGCCACCTTTGACCAGCCATTCGGCGGTACTGGCCAAGCGGTCTTCCGGCTTGGTTGCCCCCTTGCACGAATTCAGGATGACCAGCTTGGGCCCATACTTCGAATTCAGCAGGGCCTTGAGAGTATCCGCGGCAATGGGCTGGAAGCCGGTCCCTCCGTCTTCTTCGAGCAGGATCTGGCCTTCGCGACCGTGACCGATGAACAGGAATACATCCCATTTCTCGCCGTCGTCGCCTTTTACCATGCGCATTTTCAATTCGCGCAGCGTTCCGGATGCTGTCCAGCAAAGCTTGATCTGATTTGTTTTCTTCAGTGACTCCAAAGCGCCATCCAACGCCGCCTGCTCGGCGTCGGTTTGCAGCTCGTAAGGTGTTCCTACGAACTCGTTGGGGGCTGAAATCATGCAGAGGATGCGCAGCGGAAGCTCGTCATAGATGTGGAGGTCAAGTTCCTGCATGCTGGCGGCGCGGGCGAAAGGCGTGCGTAGCGAGCACGAAATATGGAAAAGCCCGCGCTTGTCGAACATCGTTTCCCAGGGAATATAGGCAAGTTCGGGCGGCTCGACGCAAAGCTTGACGTGCAGCTCGCTCCTATCGAGTGCGGCCTCCAAAGCCTCCTGATAACGCCTGAACACTGCTGGCTGGAACACGCAATCGAACAAGCGCGAGCCGATCTCCTGGATACTCTTGGAGTCGGCTCCTTCGGCGAAGTTGAACCCGCGGACCGGCACTGCGGGGGCGGCGCCAGGTTTGGCATTGATTATTCGCTGGCGAATCGGCTCGCGGGTGCGCAACGACTCGCTCGTGCGCAGGATCGCCTCTTGCAAGGGCTGCAGATTTTCCCTGAGTTTTTCCGGGAATTGGCCGAGATCGTCGCTGGCCTCGTTGCCGCCGACGTCAGCCGAAACCTTGTAGGCGCCGGGCGCTCCGGTGATGCGCAATCTCAGGACTGTGGAGCCCATCCCGCCCTCCACAACACGCGAGCGGTTGCTACCTTTGCTTGTGAAGCGTATCCCTTTTCGCTCAAGACGCAAGATTCAGGATTCGCTCACCGGGTGCGGTTTTAGCGGAGTAAAGACGCTGCCTTGTGTGAAATAACTCACTCACCGCGAATCTTTGTCAGCAACGGAGGAGACACCGATGGACGCCGGACCTACACCCAGCCTCGGCGACGAGCCCACCGCATCGCGGCGCAATTTCGTGGCCGCCGCCGCAACCATCGCAGCGGCCGCCGGCACCGCCGGGGCGGCGGGCAGCGCGCAGGCGCAGGCCGCGCCCAACGTGCGCCACCAGAATCCGCCCGGCATGGCGAAGCCGCCGACCTACAGCCACGTGGTCGAGGTGAGCGGTCCGCATCGCGCCGTCTATATCGCCGGGCAGACCGGCGTCGACGCGAGCGGTAAGGTCGTCGAAGGTTTTCGCGCCCGGGCGGTGCAGGTGTTCGAGAACATCAAGACCGCGCTCGCCGCGGTCGGCGGCGGCTTCGAGCACATCGTCAAGCTCAACAGCTATCTCACCAATATCGAGGGGAACGCGCCGGAGTTTCGCGAGGTGCGCGGCTCCTATTTCCCGAACAAGGCGGCGCTGCCTGCCTCCACCTTGGTGCAGGTTCCGCGTCTTGCCAATCCTGCTTTCATGGTCGAAGTGGAAGCGATCGCAATCCTGCCGCCGAAGGCGTAGTTCGCGCCGCTTATCCGGGTGTGATCGGCCTCATGCTGAGGAGCGCACGAAGTGCGCATCTCGAAGCATGAGCGGGCCCCCAAAAATTCGCGGTGCAAATTTTTGGGGTGCATCGCGTACGGGATATCCAGCTTGTAGGACGCCTTAGCCGAAGGCGTAGCCTGCCGCCCAGGTTCGCGAGGCCGACCAGGCTTTTCCGGCACGGCAATTCAATTAATGTAGACTGCGGCGGCGAACGGGATCATTAATGCAGATCTACTTCAGCCATAGCTACCGCGACATAGAGGTCAACACGTATTTCTTCGACGTGCTGGTTGAGCAAAAGCTCGACCTGTTCGCCGATCAGAAGTCGCCGACGTGGTGTGTTGCGAAGCTGGAGCGCTATCTCCACGACTTGTCCGGCTTTCTGTCCATCGTGCCGCGGCGTGCCACCGAAGACGGCTCGATCGCTTATTCTCCGTACATCGGATACGAATTGAGCATGGCGCGTCGCTCGGGATTGCCCCGGCTGATGTTTGTCGATGACGAGGTACTTCACCGCTACCGCTCGCACTTCCCATCTGACGCCATTCCATTTGTCAGGTCGTCGCCGGCCTCGGATCGGTTTCGCCACATGGATGCGGCCCGTGCATTCAGGAGAGCGCTGGAGGAACGAGGCACAAAGCGAAGGAGAGAATATCACGATCGGTCCGTGACATTGGTTACCGGTGGCGGATCAGCCGTCTCGCAGATTGCCGATGCCCTGATGGAGGTTTTGCGCGGGAAAGCTTATGAACCGCAGCAAATAACGCCGAAGCAGCTTCCCGATGCGCTCGATGACGTAGCGCTCCTGGAATCCATTCTGACTTCCGAGATGTGCGTATTCTTGTTGGATCAACAGGTCAGTTACGCGGATGTGCTGCTCGCGATGGCCTATGCGCACTGCGTCCCCTCCATTCGCCTTCAATACGATGAGGCAGCCGCAAAGGTCGAAGCTGCGGCAGAGTCCGGGCGAATTCGCTGGGCTGACGCGAATGACGTTCTCGCAGCATTCCGGGATCAGGTGGACAACTACCGGATGGGATTTGTCCAGGCCGTCAGCACGCGGGACGTACGCAGGATCGGTACCACCAAGCGGGTGCCGCGCCCGGAACAACTTTGGGATCCGGACGACGGCTCTGCTTTGATCCAACATGTAGATCCCGCGAATGCGCGCGTACGTGACGTCGTCAACGCGGTCCGCAAGCTCATGGGTGGAAGTTTCGTCAATGCCGATCCCCTCGAAATTTGTACATTGATGTATCGAACGATCAGAACCCAACATTTCGCCTACGAATACGATCCGCCCACGCTTGTGGCCGACCGGCAGGCGGTTCGCACCGCCGACGATATCTGGAACGACAATGCGGCGACTTGCCTGGATTTGGCATGTCTGTTCGCATCCCTTCTCAAGGGTGCCGGCCTCAACGCCGTGGTCGTGATCTTGGCAGGACCAAATTTTTCCCATGCGCTCGCCGGCTACAAATCACCGGCTGCCCCGCGCTGGCCCGATCATCCCGGCCTTGGCAACCTACGTGCATCCTTGATCAAGGGTGAACTTATCCTGTTCGAGTCGACCGGCGTGGCAGAACACGACACCGTGGTTGCAGCCGAGCTCGCCCAGGAGCGGCGCGAAGGCAACCGAAGTTTGGAATTTGCAGCCGCCAAAACCGCTGCGGAGCGGCTGGTGAGATCCGACGTCGAGGTGACCCACGTTCTTGAAGTCCCATGAACGCGGTCGCCGGATTGTCCCGCCAGCTACCTGGCTCGGCGAATGCTCAAGCGAAGCCGACGCAGAGGAGGCTGCGTCGCGCGATCATCATGCTGCTTGCGCTTCGCTGCGCGCATATCTCGGACTAACTGGCCTCCTTCTTGAGGCGTTCAAGATTTAGCATTGCAAAGAGCTCGGTCGCGGATGCGGTGATACCGCTGGCACCTGATCGCAAGGCTTCCTCTCGCAACTGCGCTACGAATCGCTCGCTGCAATAGATGAAAAATGGGATCTTCGGATCACGCTGCCGAACGGCTTTCAACAGATCCAGACCGGCACGCAAGTTGTCTTTACCACCTTCGGGGCGACCCATGCCCGATATGATGACGCTGTATTTGCGGCGGCCAAGCATTGAAAGACCCTCTGACGTGGTGCGGGCCAGATCCACCCTCACGCCGAGCCGACTAAGCTCTTCAATGAAGTAACTATTGTTCTTTGGTTCGACATCGACCCAGAGAACTGATGATAGCTCGGGAATTGGCGACGGCACATTCGGTGCGCCTGCCCGTTGAACGGGCAGATCCCTAGCTTCTAGGCGTTTTCGAATGTCGGCAACCTGCGACTGAAGATCGGTAATGAGGGCGAGCTGTTGTTCGTTGGCCTCCTCCATAGTGAGTTCCTGCCCACCTATTTTGATGGTGAATTTCCGTGACTTCGCGGATTGAATTAGGTCCGTCACCGCTGGCCGTAGAAATACCATCGCTGCAATCACAATCAGCGGCCAAAGCACAGTTGAAATTGATGACAGCAGAGCGCTGAGTGCTTCCATGAGGTTCCCGTCGAGTCCGATTAAAACTGATGGTACAGGCTACTTGGTTTTTCACGGCCGACAACCCGCCCTGCGGCTTCGCGCAGCACAGAGCGCGTCAGCGCGGAGTGGTGCGCTGCAGAACCGATCTCGGGCCTGCCCGAGATCGGCATATTAAGGGCAAGCCGGATAAACTCGACTGGCGTGGACCCCGGTTTCTTTTGTGAACACCGGCGGATTACGCTGACCAATCCGGTCGCACACGGCCATTCCGGCAACTGCCGCGGGACCGCCCAAGTGCCGCGTGGCCGTATCTTTCACCATCAAGGCGACGATGACGGCCGAATTGATGGTAACGTCGGTGCACGCACACTGTTGTGAGGAAGTAAATCGTGCGATGCGCTGCTCGGCCTCATGCGGATGAGAAGTCGAACCAAAGCCCCGTGTCCCGGGGGCATGTCGTCTCCTGTGCCGGGCCACGACGGGGCCACACGGGGTCATGTGACGGCGCGTGGCCCGGTGAGACAGGAAAAAACACGACGTAATGCGTCGCACAAGTTATGGCGCAGGTTTCGCGTAACGCGATGCACTGGTGTGTTACGGCGCGAGACGCCTAATGCGATGGCTGTCGATTAGCATCAGCTGTGTGCGCTAGTTTCGCTGTCCACATAACGCGGAAAGACCGCGGTCGGCGCCGGCAGCGCCGTCCCGGCGGCGATGCGGCGCGCCCCGCCGAGCGCGTGGAAGGCCCGCTCGCTGGCAGGGATCGCGAGCAGGTCGAGCAGTTTGGCGGCCGCACTTGGCACGAACGGCTGGGCCAGGATCGCTATCTGGCGGATCACCTCGGCAGCCACATAGAGCACCGTCCCTTGGCGTGTCGGATT
>Ga0137360_10002687_pt1 | contig 10645 bp, 8 predicted proteins | sample Mad1_60_16metaG_FD_104924 | JGI IMG/M metagenome (GOLD analysis project Ga0137360, IMG submission 104924) | Vadose zone soil microbial communities from Angelo Coast Range Reserve, California, USA - Mad1_60_16 metaG | ecosystem: Environmental > Terrestrial > Soil > Vadose zone | place: USA... | reverse complement strand
TTCCGGCTGTGATTGGTGTGTTTCAAACGGTAGAGGCGTTCGTCGGCGATGCGGATCAACTGATCGGCCTGTTCGGCGTCCTGGGGAAAATTGGCAGCGCCGTGATCCATACTGACGCCGACGGTGAGCTGCAGCGGCTGGAGCAGTTCCGCGAAAACAGTTTCGACGCGGCGGGCGAGGGCCACAGCTTGTGAGGCATCGGTTTGAGGGAGAATGAGAGCAAACTCGTCGCCGCCGACGCGAAAAGCGTAGTCCGAGGTGCGCAAGGCTTTTTTCAAGGTGGCGGCTGCGGCGCGCAAAACTTCATCGCCGCGCGGATGGCCATGCTTGTCATTCACTTCCTTGAAGCGATGCAAATCGAGCATGACGAGGCCCAAGGGCTGACTGTAGCGCCGGGCGCGATTGAGTTCCTTTTCGAAGGTTTCTGCGAAGAGCCTTCGATTGTAGAGATCGGTAAGCGGATCGGTGACGGCGTTGAGCTGGAGTTTTTTCAAGTCTTCGTATTCAATGAGGATGGGAACACGAAGAAGTCCCATTCGGGTGAGGACATCCAAGAGGGCGGTGTTCAGAGAGACTTGGCGATCGGCGCGATCGCTGAGCTCGCGACGGCGAGCGAGCATATCGTCCCAGACTTGCACACACTGGGCTTCGCGCAGATCCAGATGAGCGATCACGCGGAAGTATCGCTGGAGAAACTGACCACGCGCAGGCAGATCGAGAGTATCGAGCGTATCGGCAAGCAGCTCGAGATAAGAATCCTCAATCGACACGCGCGGGGGCGCAGGGGCGCCGGGGCTGGGCATATCCGGTATGGACCTAACCTCTGCCTATCCCCGCGGGGTTTGGGGAAAGCTGAATAAGTTTTCTACATAATTGTGGAGCAACCAAGAGCCCATTCGTACTGGGCCCTGCATCGCCCACATGGGATGGGGACCTCCCCGATTCGCGGCTATCCTATTACAAAGCGGGGAAAGGGTAAAGACACACACAGGGTTTTGGAGCGCATGGTAGCCGGCATGTCACAGAACTACCGCGGCCTGCCGGGCGGAGCAAGACTTATTCAATCGCGCGAAGAAATTCCAATCCAAAGAGGCGCATTTCGCCGACCGTATCTTGGCGCAGGACCTTGGCTGCAATCGGCGGGGTCTCACTGGGAATAGGACTTGAAGAAGCGGGCGAAGGGGCAGGAATCGTCAAGTGTAAGATTTGATCGGGCCGAATGATGTGGGCGGAGGTGATGCAGGCCCCCGAAGCACTGATATTGAGCGTCTTGGTGAGCTCGATGAATTCAGCCCCGGAAGCATCGATGCCGCGTACAAAAACTGGCACCTGTAAACGGATGCGAGGCGAACGCCGGGTAGAAGGCGATGCGACGAGCTGCTTCCTCTTGAAGATGTCAGTCTCCACAGTCTCCCACTTGGTACCAAGGAACTAGTACGGATGCAAGCATCTCGGATGCCAGTCAAACTTTCCCGCCCGACCCAATAAGGTCACTTGTATGAATGAGATGAACGTAAACCGCAGGTAAGACAAATTGGAGTGACAAGTCCTTTGCTCGGGATATCCACTTTCCTTCCTTAAATGTGCAAATGGAACTCTTTTGCCATTGACACTTGGGAGCCCCTTTGCAAGGATAAAAAGCTCACCTGGGAAAACTTTTGCCACTTTGCCCCGAGAGGCGGATTTATTGATGTCTGGACGGATTGTGGTGCCCCCCCTAGCGGAAGAGCGGAATCGCGCAGTTCTTCCGATGGCCTATGTCAGTGGGCTGCTCGACAAGGTCGAGAAGGCGCTGCTTGTGGCCGAGAGGAACGGCGATTTAGTCTTGGTGAACTCCAGGGCGAAGCAGTTGCTGAAATCCTACGGGTTGCGCGAGACTCCCGCCCTGAATCTCTTTGCTGATGTGCTGCTGGCAGAACCCAAACAGATATTTGCTCAAATTGAGAGTGGCGCGCAGGAAGTGGAGCTGCACATCGAACGGAGAGGAATAAAGTCCACAGCGCAGATCCAGTGGATGCCCGAGCCTGACTGGCTTGTTGTAGAGCTTGAGAACAAGTCTCAAGCACAACAAGCTCAAGATCCTGCCACGCAACTGACGATTCAAGAATTACTGCAGGAACGGGAGATCACCTATCGAAATCTTTTGGCGGCGTACCTGAAATTGCAGGAGGTAAACCGCCAGAAAACAGTGTTCCTTGCGTCCGCGGCACATGAGTTGAAGACCCCACTCGCGGTGATCAAAGGTTACTACGACCTTCTGCTGGCCGGCTCGCTTGGACGATTGACGGACAAGCAACAAGACATTTTGGAGGAGTCGAAGGACAGCTGCGAACGGCTGGTGCGGCTAGTCTCGATGTTTCTGAATTATTCGGCGCTGGAAAGCGGCAAGCTGGTGTTGCAATTGCGTGAAAACGACTTGCGAGATTGCCTTGAGGAGCTTTCGAAAAGATGGACGGAAGCGTTTCAACGCAAGGGAGTCAAACTGGAGGTCAATATTGATCCGTCAATACCGACGTTCCGGTTCGATTACCAAAAGGTGCAGCAGGCGGCGGCCAACCTTTTGGACAATTCATTGAAACACACGCTGGCTGGAGGCAGCGTGACGCTGCGCGCAGTGCCGCATTTCTGGGAACGGCGCGTGGCGGCGATGGCTCCCGCGGAAGAGCGACGGAGATTTCGCTTGCCGCGACCGAACAGCGCGGAAGTGAGTGTGGCGGACTCCGGGCCGGGAATCGCGGCGGAGCATCATCAGGAGATATTCGAAGATTTTGTACGAGTAGACCGGAACACTTCGGGGATGGGTTTGGGGCTGGCGATAGCGAAGCGGCTTATCCAAGCGCATCGCGGGAAAATCTGGGTGGAGACCAATTCGCCAAGCGGGAGCAGGTTCACATTCCTGCTGCCGATGGATCAGGGGTAGGGCAGACAGTTCTTTTCGACAGAGAGGGAGCAGTCCATGGGCACAAAAGAAAAGATTCTCGTTGTGGATGACGAACCGAGCATAAGGAAATACCTGCAGACGCTGCTGGAAGTGGATGGATTTGAAGTGGAGACCGTGAGCTCGGGGAGAGAGGCGCTCACGATGGTCAGCGGGGGCGTTCGCCCGGACTTCATCATTCTGGATGTATTGATGCCGGAACTGAACGGCATCGAGACTCTGAAAGAGCTGATGCAGATCGACCGCAGCCTCAACGTCCTCATGCTTTCCTGTTCGAACGAGGTGGGCACGGTCGTCGAAGCCATCCGCATCGGGGCGCACGACTATCTGACGAAGCCTTTTGAAAAGTCAGAACTGGATGCGGCGATGCTGAAATCGCGGCAGAAAAAAGAGCTCAAGACGGAAAATCAGGCACTGCGCGACTACTGCGACCAAGTAACCGAAGATTTGAGTTTCCTCGCTGCCAGCCCGCAAATGGTCCGAATCCGGCAGCAGATCCTGCAGATCGCCCCCGTGGATGTACCCGTTTTCATTTGCGGGGAAAGCGGCGTGGGGAAAGAAGTTGTGGCGCGCATGATTCACCTGCGCTCAAAGCGCCGGAACCAGGCCTTTGTGAAGGTGAATTGCGCGGCGCTGCCGGGAGAACTGCTGGAGTCCGAACTCTTCGGTTTCGAGCAGGGCGCTTTCACCGGCGCCGTGCGCAGCAAGCCGGGGAAATTTGAGATGGCCAACAAGGGCACGATCTTCCTGGATGAAATCGCAGAAATGAGCACGCATCTGCAGGCCAAGCTGCTGCACGTCCTGCAGGATCATCAATACTCGCGACTGGGCGGGCGGCACCTTGTGGAGACGGACGTTCGGGTGCTTGCAGCAACGAACGTGGATGTGCAAGAAGCGATGAAGACGGGGAAGTTCCGGGAAGATCTCTACTATCGCTTGAACGTGCTGTCCATCAATGTGCCGCCGCTGCGGGAACGGACCGCGGAGATTCCGCTTCTTTTCCGGCATTTCCTTGAGAAATACAGCGAGAAGTTCGGGAAGACGCCTCCAGGACCCTCGAAGTACCTCCTGGATGCAGCCGTGAATTATCCCTGGCCTGGTAACTTGCGTGAGCTGGAAAACTTCGTGAAGCGCTACGTGATTCTGGAGGACGACGAAGGCAGCTTGCGCGAATTGGTCGAGATGTCCTCGACACGCCAGCGGACGTCGCCTCGCGAAGAACCGATGCTGCCTCGCGAACAAGGGCTGAAGGCACTTGTGCGTGGGTTGAAGGATGAGGCTGAAACAGAAGCCATCGCCGACGCACTGGAAAAGACGCGTTGGTGCCGAAAGGACGCTGCGAAAATGCTGGGTATCAGTTACAAGGCCTTGCTATACAAGATGCGGCAGTTCAATCTGGATACGCCGCGCACGCGGAAATCGGCTGAGGAGCCAACGGCTGAGGAGCCGGCGGCTTCAGGGATTGGAACGCGACGCCGTTAAGACCGCTCGTCGTCTGCATTTCTCCGGCTAGGCACCGTCACTGGAATCCGTTTTACGGAGTAGTGCGCGAAAGCGGCCGCCTCGTCACATCCAAATAATAACGATACCGCGGTCGGCCGGAGTTGAGTTAATTTGTGCAGCAACGAATGTTACACGCAGGCGCGCGGCAGGCCAGCGAACGGGGAACCAGTCTGGGGGCGACCTGGGAGAGTCCGGGATGTTTATCGTCAGCGCAAGTTTTGCGGAATGATCTCGCGGACATCGAGTGAGAATTGGGCTTGTTCCGCTGTGGTCAGCCTATTCTTTGAGCGAGGAAATGTCGAAGGTTGAACATTTCGAGTAACTTGGACTCCGAAAAGGGAACGCGGGCAAGACGGGAGATCCGCGGCGTGAATTGGAGGATGGTGGCAATGACGGAACGTCGCACAGCATGGCGCTATGACCTCTCGTTGCCGATTATCATCCGTGTCCCAACCGAACGAGCGCTGGATGCGCAGCAAGGCAAGACCCGCGACATCTCCACGCGTGGATTGTATTTTGTTGTCGAACAGAACTTGGAGGCCGGCTCGGAGCTGGACATCACGCTGACCCTACCCACAGAAATCACCCATGGCACGGAGGTATTTGTGCGGGCATTGGGGAAGGTTGTTCGGATGGAGAACCGATCGGAAGACGGCGACAACCGCATGGGAGTGGCAGCAGTGATCGAGCGATACGATATCATTCGGGGAGAAGCGGCGCGGGCGTGATTGAGGTTATTTGAGATTTGTGCTTCGCTGACCGGTGAAAGTTTCAGGGCCTTGCCTGCCTTTGCACCCCGACAATCCTATCTTTGAAATGATTTCATCTTGCATTCAGGGGCAAGTTGGGCCTACCATCCGGCGAGGCTGTCCCCGGGAGAGTCCAATGAAGGTCTCGGAGCTAATCGGATCCCGTAAGGAAATATTCTCCATCACCGAGGAGACGAGCGTACACCAGGCTGCTCAGTACCTCCGTGAGAAACAAGTACGCGCGGTGGGGGTGGTTAGCGTCGAGGGCAAGCTTTCAGGCGTGATCTCGCAGAGCGACGTGTCCGACAAAGTCGCCGCGGAGAACAAGTGCCCGGCGTGGATGAAAGCGTCGGATATTATGACGCGCGAGCTCGTGACGGTCACACGGGAGATGACGCTTGATGACTGCTTGCGCTTGATGGAACAGAACAGCATCTACCACCTCATTGTGCTGGGCGAGAAACAAGAATTCCTGGGTATGCTCTCCATCAGTGACATCTTGAGAGTGGTGGCATCGGATGAGAAGGCCCGGGCGGACCTGCTCGAGTCATTTATTTTCCCGCAACGATAAATAGCACTATTTTAAGGATAGTAGAGGGATGGCCGTTTGTGAATGGGCCAATCCTCAGAAAAGACATTGCAGGATCATTCCGTGTCGAGGGGCGCTGCGGGAACTCTCCGCTTTATTCCATCCAAAGCGGTTTCTATGTGTTGCGTCGCACCACTATGCATAGGATTCGGCGATGTTGGAAATGAGGTTGCAAGTCTGCACTCGAGGTGCCGCAAAATCACGCGTAGTTCCGCGCCGCTGCGTTCTTTCCAAGAGGCTGAATTCCAAGCCTCAGATTGAATGTAAGCAATGTCAATAAATTGTTGACAGATGAGCCGGGGCGGGTCTCGGTAATTCATTTCCATTGCAGTACATCTAATTTCATAAACCTCTACCAAAGAGACGAATGAGACTTGCAGGTCCTGGCGTCTTGCCTCCTTGACGGTGGGTCGGCCTTAGGGAGGGCGCCATCTCGTAAGTGAATGAAAACAAGCGTTGTAGTACATATCCTCCAGATTTCTTTTCTAATTCAATGGAGTTTAGGACTCTTCCCCATTTGGAGACTCGGATGCAACGTCATTAAGACGGCCTGAAGTCGATTGACGGATCACTGGAATGTCTAGAAATGGCTCATCTGATATGCGTCCTGCGGCGAGCCAATTCGTTGTGCCGCCTGACGAGGTTGTCTTTGGCTGCGCTCCTTCCATGATGGCAGTTCGCCATCAGCTCGAAAAGATTTGCGGCACGAATCTTCCTGTGCTCATTCAGGGTGATGGCGGCAGCGGCAAAGAGACCCTCGCTCGGTGGGTGCATCATCATTCACCATGGAGCTCGGGACCATTTATCAAAGTCAACTTTGCGGCGGTTCCCGGCAGCCTGGTGGAGAGCGAATTGTTTGGTTATAAGACGGGAGCTTTCACGGGTGCGAACTCCACCCGAATTGGCCTTGTCGAGATGGCTCAAGGAGGTACGCTCTTTCTTGACCAAATCACGGATTTAGAGCCCACATTCCAAGCCAAGATATTGCAACTGCTGCAGGATGGAGCTTTCACCCGCTTGGGTGATCAGGAGGAAAGAAGACTGGAGGCGCGGATAGTATGCGCCAGCAGTCACCGGCTCGATGAAGCGGTTATGGAGGGGCGTTTTCGTCAGGATCTCTACTACCGTATAAACGTCTTCGAAGTTATATTGCCTCCCCTCTCGTCGCGTCGAGGGGACATCCCGACAATCGCAAACTATTTACTGAAACAAGTGAACGCGCGTTTTGGCCGCGAAGCCTCGATGCTTGACGCGAGCAAGCTCCGCCTCTTACAAAGCCGCGAATGGCGCGGGAACATCCGGGAATTGGAAAACTGGATTTCACGCTACGTTCTTCTTGGAGAAGAGGAGCTGTTAGAGGAATTGATCAGCATGAAGCATCCATACTCCGGGAGAGCAGACGAACTGCCAGAGGGTAGTATCCCGCTCAAACGAATCGCCCGGCAGGCGGGTCGAGCGATGAGCCGCGAATTGATTCTGAGGGCCTTGCAAGCGAATCACTGGAACCGCCGAAGAGCAGCAAAAGATCTCAAGATCAGTTACCGAACGCTTCTATACGAGATCCGAGAGATAGGATTGCCTTCAAAGAGACTCCAGAAAGAGACTTCGAAACCAATTGAAGAAGCAAATCCTCCCCCACCTGCCGCGGATTGAAATCCAAAGCCGCGGCAACGACTTTCTTCAGATTGTCTACGTGAAAAGAGGGCCTGCCTTGCGTTGCGGGACCGCTACAATGTATATCTCCAACCCTGACATAGTATCCTTCGGAATGAAGAGGATTTTCTTGAGCCAGAGCCTGCGTCAATATGCACGATGGCTGCCCATCTTGGCGGTGGCCATCGCGACTATCAGCTGCAACGGAACAGGAAGCCCGAGTCAAGGCGGTGGAGGAAATCCTTCCCCGGCTAGCATTGCGAGTCTGAATCCGGCGACGGGAATGGTAGGAACGCCGGTGACGATCAATGGAGCGAACTTTGGAGCGGCGCAGGGCACGAGCACGGTGAAGTTCAATGGGATCACCGCGGCGCCGACGAGCTGGAGCGCGACGAGCATCGTAGCGCCGGTGCCAGCGGGAGCGACGAACGGGAACGTGGTGGTGACGGTAGGGGGAGTAGCCAGCAATGGTGTGGGATTCACCGTTACAAATTCCGCGGGGACGGGCGCAACGGGGCCGCTGCGGGCGCTGGCCTCGAACCCGCGCTATTTCACGGATGGGAGCGGCAAGGCCATTTTGCTAACCGGCTCACAGACTTGGGACACTTTCCAGGACACCGACCAGAGCAGTTCGCCGGCGCCGTTTGACTTCACGGCCTATGTGAACTTCCTGAAGTCCCATGGCCACAATGTCACGATTCTATGGAGGAAGGACCTGCCGACCTATTGCAACTGGGGAGCCGGGGGAACCTGGCACATGACGCCGTTCCCGTGGAAGCGCACGGGCGGGAGCAGTGGGACACTGGTCGCTTCCGATGGATTGCCGGCTTTTGATTTGACGCAGCTGGATCAAGCGTACTTCGATCGGCTGCGGGCCAGAGTGATTCAGCTGCAGCAAAACGGCATCTACGCCATTGTCGAGCTATTCGATGGACTCGGCCTGATCAGTAACCGCTGTTCGAACGATGGGTATCCGTTCACGGGGGGCAACAATGTGAACGGAGTAGACGATGGAGGCGGAACAAACTCCATGACCATGGGGAGTCCCAACACCATTACGAATTATCAGGATGCGTTCGTGCAGAAGGTGATCGACACGGTGAACGATCAGCCCAACGTGTTGTGGGAGATTTCCGAAGAGGCCCCAGGAAACTCCACATGGTGGCAAGGGCATATGATCTCTCTGATTCATACGTACGAAGCAGGCAAGCCTGCTCAACATCCAGTTGGCTTTCCCTATGTCACTGGGGCGTCAGACTCCCTCCTTTATAACAGCGATGCGGATTGGGTAGCGCCTGGGGCGCGGATTTCACCCACGAGCAGTTGCGGTTCGGGGACGCCAGCTTGCAAGGTAAATATCAACGATAGCGACCATTCGTATTTCGGGATGTGGAATGACAGCGCACAGACAAACCGCAACTACGTGTGGGAGAACTTCACGAACGGCGATTCGGTGATGTTTATGGACCCGTACGTGATCTATTGGACCAGCGGGAATCGCAACCTGTGCCCAAGCCCAACGAATGGTGTGTGCACGGGGCCAGATTCGCGCTGGAATAACCTGCGCGACGACCTGGGGTATACCCTTACCTACGCGAACAAGATGGACCTCGCGAAGATGACGCCGCAGGGCAGCCTGTCGTCGACGGGGTTCTGCTTGGCGGATAACGTGGCGACGGGAGCGGAATATCTGGTCTACGCACCGAACGGGGGAAGCATCACGGTGAACTTATCGGCCACTGCGCGGACGCTCAGTGTGGAGTGGCTCAACCCCAGCAGCGGAGCCATCACCACGGGCGGAACCATTGCGGGAGGCTCGGCGAACCAATCCTTCACTCCGCCTTTCAGCGGGGATGCCGTGCTCTACCTCGTTGACGTCGCCGGTCATAACTGATGATATATCTGTAACTTACGAGCTTTCCTTCCTAGCCTGACCTGCTCATTGTGTTTCCTTCCGACCAGTTCCTTCTCCTGACCTAGTGTAGTCCTCCCATTCCCCTCCGGGCAGTCACCCCCCCTGCTCCGAAATTGTCCCTACGGCCAGTGGAAGTGCCTGAAAGCGCCCCGTAGGCTCGTGAAGGTGGGGAGTCCGTCGTCTCGTCGGGAGACCGACGCAAATCGAGCGCCACGGTATTTGGGAGATTGAGGAGAATCATGAGGGGTTTCCGCACTACTCTGGGAATTTCGAGCCGTCTGTCCGCCGGGAGCATCCTGTTCCTGTTCAATTTGATCGTCATGGTGGTGAACAGCGGTTGCGCGGGCCTTGTAAGCGGGGGTACGCCGGGCGGAGTAACCTCGCTGACGATTTCGAGCGTGCAAGCAAGCACGCAAGGATTGACTGGCTTTCAGGTGAGCTGGGCGACAAACATTGCTGCCGACTCAGTAGTTGATTACGGGACAAGCGCTTCCTACGGATCGAGCACACCGGTCAATCCTTCGATGGTCACGAGCCACCAGATAACTCTTTCTGGCCTGGCCGCCGGCACCGCCTACTATTACCAAGTAAGGTCGACCGACTCGAAAGGCAACAACGGCAAGAGTGGCGGCCATTCGTTCAAGACAGCGGGTTTCAGCATTTCGGGCACGATTAATCCTGCAACGGGAGGAAGCGGAGCGACGCTGACACTAAGCGGGGCGGCGAACGCCACGGCGACGACAGACAGCTTGGGGAATTATGCGTTTGCCGGACTACCGAATGGGACGTACACGGTTGTTCCGAGTCACGCGGGTTTTACGTTTACTCCAAGCAGCCAGAGTACGACGGTAAATGGAGCCAACGTTACGGCAGTGAACTTCACGGTCAACCCAGCGGTCGCGCCGACGATCACCACACAGCCAGTGAACCAGACGGTGACGGCGGGGCAGGCAGCGACGTTCACTGTCGTGGCGACGGGGACAGCGCCGCTGAGTTACCAGTGGCAGAAGAACAGCGTGAACATCGCGGGGGCCACGGCGGCGAGCTACACCACACCGGCGACGACGGCGTCAGATAGCGGGTCGACGTTCGCGGTGGTGGTCACGAACACGGCGGGGACGGTGACGAGCGCGGCGGCGACGCTGACGGTGAACCCGGGGCCGAGTATCACGAGCCTGAATCCGGCGTCGGGGTTGGTAGGGACGCCGGTGACGATCAGCGGGGCAAATTTCGGAGCGGTGCAGGGAACGAGCACGGTGAAGTTCAATGGAGTGACGGCGACGCCGACGAGCTGGAGT
>Ga0137360_10002684_pt1 | contig 10654 bp, 9 predicted proteins | sample Mad1_60_16metaG_FD_104924 | JGI IMG/M metagenome (GOLD analysis project Ga0137360, IMG submission 104924) | Vadose zone soil microbial communities from Angelo Coast Range Reserve, California, USA - Mad1_60_16 metaG | ecosystem: Environmental > Terrestrial > Soil > Vadose zone | place: USA... | reverse complement strand
TTTTGATCGCAACGAATGGCATGTTATTTCGGGGACAGGACACTAGGCGGCGATTTCGGCACAACTTGCGACAAATGATTTGTGCATGGCGAGCTACGCCCCTACTCCCTTACATATTTGTAATTTGCACGGAGTGAGCTGCAAGACGATGATGCGGTGAAAATTTTCCGAGTATGAGATCAGGCAATCCCGTTCTACCAGAATCGACGTTTACAGATGTTGTGCGCGGCGGCTATTCGAAGCCGATGACTTTAGGTGGGGTAATTCATCGCTCCGTGCTGCTACTGCTGCTCGTCGCGGGGACGGCTGCGAGTATTTGGACCTACGCGAATTCGCATCCCGGAATAATCTATCCGGCCGTAACCGCAGGAGCGCTCGGAGGGTTCATCGTAGGAATTATCACGTCGTTCAAGCGAACCTGGGCGGCCGCGACGGCGCCGTTGTATGCGGTTTTGGAGGGGCTGTTTATTGGAGGATTTTCGCTGGCAATGGAGCAACGTTTTCCGGGTCTTGTGCTTCAGGCGGTGCTCCTTACCTTTGGCGTTATGTTTGCGCTGTTGGCTGCGTATCAATCACGTATCATCCGGCCTTCACAGACTTTTAAATCAATAATTGTCGGAGCCACGCTTGGTATTGCCGTCGTTTATCTGATCAGCATGCTGCTTCAGCTATTTTTCCACACTTCGATTCCTTTCGTCCACGAGAGCAGCCCGATTGGCATTGCCTTTAGTCTCGTGGTCGTGGGTATCGCGGCGCTCAACCTCGTTCTCGATTTCGACTTCATCGAAAATGGGGTCGCGTATGGTGCGCCGCAATGGATGGAGTGGTATGCGGCATTTGGGTTGACCGTAACGCTCGTTTGGCTCTATATCGAAGTCCTTCGCCTGCTAACGAAGTTGAGGCGAGACTAACCCCGGCGGGACGGTCTCCGCGCCGTCCGACTAATCATTTTGGCCCGCTTAACGGGTGAAAAATGGAGACGGCACAGAGGCCGTCCTTCCCTGAATTGAACGAATCCGTGATTTAGAACTCGTCGCAGCTTGCGATGTGCGTGACCTTCTAGAAGGTCAGGCTAAGACGGATTCGTGACCGTCGCTTTTGCAACAGTAGGGCTGTCCACCACACGATCCCGGCGCTGGCACCTTCCTTTTTCGCGCAAATCGAGGCAAGTCGCCTCAATACGAACTGTGAGCTTCAGCGGGCTGAACCCCATGTTATTCGCCAAGAAGCGCTCGCGCAAAGTGATACATTCATCCTGAACCTGGATAACCTGTCGGCAATCCGCGCACACGATATGGAAAGCAGCTGGAGACTGTTCACGGTTCACCTCATAGTAACGATGCTCCCGGTTCAGCTCGACCTCACGGATGAGATGACTGTCGAGCATCATTGGCAACGTGCGGTAGATGGTCGCCAAGGAAATCAGCCGATCGACTTCGCGCGCTTTGGTTAAGAGATCTTCCGCGTGAAAAGGCTCGGCGAAGGAAATTGCGGCGCGTACGATAACTTCTCGCGGCTTAGTAACCCGAAAACCGCCCTCTCTTAAATACGTCAGAGCTTCCTGAAACAGGGCATCCGGATTTTTATTGAATTTTTCCCTGAACGCAACAAAGCCGGGAGCGCCTTGACGCTGCGCCGGTAAGGTCCGCGGAGCAATCTGGTGCATAATGCACTGTGTGCGCTCAAAAGCCATAGACGTTTGGGAATAATAGACTTGCAGGCCGTCTCCGTCCAGTCGAACTCGATTTCGCACACGAGCGCCTGGCAGCTGCCCGCGAGTGAAAACTGCCTCCTAACGCTGACCAACGCAACTCGCAATGACGCGCCACCTATCTGCGCGCCAAGCGGACAAAGAGGGTTCCTCCAAGAGTCAGGTAAAGCAGGTTGGGGAACCAGATGAGCATTTCAGGATGTAGATCGGGCTTATGCTTCACGTTGTCGGTTAACACAATGATGATGAAATACGAGAAGGCCACGACTAGGCTAAGCGCAATCCCAACCGAAGTCTCTTTTCGCTGGGCGGTGACAGCCAGGGGAATTCCCACAAGGACGAACGTAAAGACGGCCATCGCATTGGAGAATCGCTTGCTGACCTCCGTTCTGAAGGCGGCTTCGTCCTCAGCATCCTTGGTTTTTTGCAATGCCTCCCGCAACTGGCCCAAGGTCATCTCATTTGCGCGCTGATTGCTCCGAGCCTTCCGGAGAAGTTCCTGCAACAAGATCGGGAGCACTCCTTCGCGCATTGTGATGCCATGACGCATCTTCTTCAAATCGTCCGGGGCTGCGGCATCGCGTTCTTCGTACCGGGCATCGTAGACATGCAGCAAGATCTGCTCGTTCTTTTTGTCAACTTCGAGCGTTCCCCTTCGAGCGTAAATCACCCGCATCGGGAGATTTTCGGCATTCATCTCAAAGATATGAAGGTCGTGCAGCGTCGAACCTACTTTCTTTCCAACATATATCTTCCGATTCGGAAACTGATCGATGACCTCATCGCTTCCAAAGAGCGCCAGAGGATCGTTCGATGCCAGATCGAAAGCGGCGGAGCGCAGTTTAACCTCCGCAATCGGAGCCACATAAAGATTGATCCAGAGACAGATTCCGAGGAATCCAACCGCGATGACGAAGACCGCAAAACAGATTCTCGGCATCCCCATCCCATTAGCGCGGAGAGCGACGAGCTCATTATCCGAAGACAATTTTCCGAAAACAAGCAGGACCGCCACGAGAACGCCCCAGGGAATCGAGTAGGTAAGTGAAAACGGCAACAGATACGCGATAAAGGTGACGATATAGGTAATCGGCACCTGATGGCTGATCAGCAAGCTGAGCAGATCACGCAATACGTTGCCTAGAACAAGAATCATCGTGAGCAGACTGACAGCCCAGAGTACCGTGCCGAGGATCTGGCCACTCAAATATCGATCGACAATTTTCATCTATCGAATACCCGCGAGGATTCACATTTGCGGATCTCACAGCTCTTATCCACTTGCATCTGTACGCTCACGTTTTAGAGGACGCCATGTCTTCGGCCGGCAAACAGCTGCAGAAGAGATTCCTGTCCCCGTAGGCGTTATCGATGCGGCCGACGACCGGCCAGAACTTGTGTTCCCTGGTCCAGGGCGCTGGATAGGCCGCTGATTCGCGGCCATAGCCGTGCTCCCAGTCCTCAACCAGCAGATCCTGGGCGGTATGAGGCGCGCACTTAAGCGCGTTATCCTCTCTGTCTGCCTCCCCGGTCTCGATCGCGCGGATCTCACCGTGAATGGATATCATGGCATCGCAAAAGCGGTCCAATTCCCCTTTGGATTCACTCTCGGTCGGCTCGATCATCATTGTTCCCGGAACAGGCCAGGACATAGTCGGAGCGTGAAATCCGTAATCGATAAGTCGTTTTGCAACATCTTCAACCTCGATGCCAGCCGATTTCTTGAATTGCCGCAGATCAATAATGCACTCGTGCGCAACCAGACCCTTGAGTCCGCTATAAAGAACAGGAAAATAGGGCGCCAGCCGACTCGCTATATAGTTGGCGTTGACAATCGCAACGCGGGTCGCGTAACTCAAGCCTTCCGGACCCATCAGACGAAGATACGCCCACGAGATGGCCAGGATTCCCGCACTTCCGTAGGGTGCAGCCGAGATCGGGCCGATGCCTGACTTTCGGCCAAGGTCGACAAGCGGATGCGAGGGCAGGTACCCGGCGAGATGTGCCTTCACGCCTATGGGTCCGACACCGGGACCGCCTCCTCCATGCGGGATACAGAAGGTCTTATGCAAATTGAGGTGGCAAACGTCTGCGCCGAAATCGCCGGGCCGGCAGAGTCCCACAAGCGCGTTCAAATTCGCGCCGTCCATAAAGACCTGTCCTCCGTGGCCGTGAACAACGTCGCAGATCTCCGAGATATCCTCCTCGAACACGCCATGGGTCGACGGGTACGTCACCATCAGCGCGGCGAGTGATGCCGTATGCCGTTCCGCTTTGCTCCGGAGATCCGCAATATCGATATTCCCCTTGGCGTCACATTGAATCGGAACGACTTTGAGGCCGGCCATCGCCGCGGAGGCTGGATTCGTGCCGTGCGCGGAGGTTGGAATCAGGCAAACGTCTCGATGGCTTTCGCCCCGATGCTTGAAATATTCACGGATCGCCAGCAGCCCCGCGTATTCGCCTTGCGATCCGGCGTTTGGCTGGATAGTAACTGCGTCGAATCCGGTGATTTCGGCCAGATCGGTCTCCAGTTCTGCGATCAATTCGAGATATCCCGCGATTTGAGTTTTCGGAGCAAAAGGATGAATCTGACTGAACTCAGGCCAGGTAATCGGCAGCATTTCAGCCGCAGCATTCAATTTCATCGTACATGAGCCGAGTGGGATCATCGAAGTCGTCAACGACAGATCTCTGGACACCAGTCGATGCAGATAACGCGACAATTCCGTTTCGGTATGATACGAGTTGAAGACCGGGTGGGTCAGATAAGCCGAACGGCGGACAAATTTCTCCGGAATGGTGGAATTGCGAGCAAAACTGACTTCCTCAGTGGATAGGGAACGGGGATCGCCAAATAATCCGATCAGTGTCAATAGATCCTGGTCCGAAACCGTCTCATCAAGAGCCAGCCCAATCGATCCATCCGGATACGATCGCACATTGATCGACCCGGCATCCGCTTTCGCCAGTATCGCGGCACGCCGATTGCCAAGATTGACACGCAGTGTATCAAAACGGGGACCGTCGCTTACTCCAAATCCAAATCGCTTTAAAGCGGCCGCCAATATCTCGGTCTGGGAGTGAATCCGCTCGGCAATCTGTCTCAAGCGGCGAGGACCGTGATAGACGGCGTAAGTCGCAGCAATAACCGCCAGCAGCACCTGGGCGGTGCAAATATTGCTTGTAGCCTTATCGCGCCTGATGTGTTGCTCTCTGGTTTGCAAGGAAAGCCGATATCCGGGGCGGCCGGCAGGATCCCTAGAGATCCCCACAAGTCGCCCAGGCATCTGCCGCCTATATTCGTTGCGCGTCGAAAAAAATGCGGCATGCGGCCCGCCAAAGCCAAGCGGAACTCCGAACCGCTGACTGGTTCCGACGCAAATATCCGCTCCAAATTCCCCTGGCGAGACGAGCAAAGTAAGACTCAGGAGATCCGTTGCGACCACGGCTAATGCCTGACGTTCATGAAGCCGCTCCACGAAAGCGGCATAGTCAAAAATCTTCCCGTCTGTCGCAGGATATTGAACCAAAGCACCGAAGAGCGGGGCGCCGAAGTCCCAGGAGTCGTGATCGCCAACGACTACATCGATCCCGAGAGGTTTCGCGCGGGTTTCCACTACGGCTATGGTTTGCGGATGACAGGTATTGGACACAAAAAATGTCCGAGCCGAAGGTTGCTTCCGGAGAGAAAAGCACATCGCCATCGATTCTGCAGCCGCCGTTCCCTCGTCCAGCAGCGACGCGTTTGCAATCTCGAACCCGGTAAGGTCTGTTACCATCGTTTGGAAGTTCACGAGGGCTTCCAGACGCCCTTGCGCAATTTCTGCCTGGTAAGGCGTATATGCCGTATACCAACCGGCATTCTCCAGGATATGCCGTTGGATGGCAGGCGGCGTAATGCATGCATGATAGCCAAGGCCGATATAGGATTTGGCCACGCGATTTTTAAGGGAGATCGCGCGAAGTTTCCTTAGCACTTCAAACTCCGTTTCGGCTTCAGGCAAAGCCAACGCTTTTCGGAACCTGAGTTTTTCCGGGATCGTAGCATCGATAAGGTATTCGAGTGAGTCGTACCCGATTTGCCCAAGCATCACGCGAATATCCTCGAGACTTGGGCCTACATGACGCTCGACAAAAGAGGGGAAGGCTGTGCATCTCCCGCTCCCCGAAACTTCGCTATTCGACATCGCGGAACATGTAGTACCGGGGCTGGAAATACAAGTCGCCAACGGGATGGCGACCGCCAAGCACTGGTTGCCTCCCTGGGGATTCGTTCATATCTTGGCGCGTGAGCGATGAACCAGTTTTGAAACAGACTCCGCTCTTCCACGAACATGAAAAGCTCGGCGCGAAGATGACCGAGTTTGGCGGCTGGAACATGCCCGTCTACTATTCGAGTATTGTCGACGAGCACCACGCAGTCCGAAATCACGTCGGAATATTTGACATCTCGCACATGGGCCAGATCGAGGTGTCCGGACCGGCCGCGAACGGCTGGCTGAACAGAATATTGAGCAACAACGTCGATCGGCTCGCAATTGGGCAAGGGCAATACACTTTTCTGCTAAACGATCGGGGAGGTGTGATCGACGACCTTATCGTTTACCGCCGGCACGACAACCAGTTTTTCCTGGTCGTCAATGCAGCCAAGATCGAGGAGGACTTCGTGTGGATGCAGAAGTCTCTTTCTGGAGGTGTCAGTGTGCTGAATTGCAGCTCACTTTTCGCCGCAATAGCGATCCAGGGACCGCGCTCCGCGGAATTGATGGCCGACCTTGGGGAGTTACCGACTCGCAATCATATTCGCGATCTGAAAATCGCAGAGTGTTCAACAATGATCGCGCGTACGGGCTACACAGGTGAAGATGGGTTTGAGCTCTTCTTTCCAGGCGGCCTCGCCCCATTCATCTGGAATAAACTGTTGGACCTTGGCAAGCCGCTGGGCGTTAGACCCTGCGGGCTGGGCTCGCGAGACACCCTGCGGATCGAAGTTTGTTATCCACTGAACGGCTCCGATCTTTCACCAGACCGAACACCCTTGGAAGCAGGGCTCGGCTCTTTTGTTGATCTGAAAAAAGGTGAATTCATCGGACGGGAAGCGCTTTGCGCACAAAAAAAAGCGGGCGTCAGGCAACGGCTTAGCGCCCTAAGAGCCACCGAGAAATCGCCCCCGTTCCGACCGCACTACCCCCTGTTTGCCGGCGGAGAACGGATTGGCGAACTCACCAGCGGTACCCAATCGCCGACACTCGGCGTTGGAATCGGCTTGGGATACCTGGATGCGGAGTTTGCGCGGCCGGGACAGAAGCTGGAAATCGAAATTCGCGGGCGAAAATATGCCGCCGACGTCGAGAAGAAGCCGCTATACAAGAAATCCATCTGAACCGCCGATCGTTTGTTTCTTAGCAGCTACCTAAGCGGCTAAGATTTCCCGCGACTCGCGAAAAAAACCGCTATAGAGAAAGCAATGCAAGTTCCTGACGATCTCAAGTACACCGAAAGCCATGAATGGGTCCGGTCCGACGGCGAGATCGGCACGGTTGGAATTACGGATTTCGCTCAAGATTCGCTTGGCGATATTGTGTTTCTAGAGCTTCCTGAAGCGGGAACATCATTTCAACAGGGCGAGACTGTAGGAGTAGTTGAATCGGTCAAAACGGTGAGCGACATCCTGGCGCCCGCGGGCGGCGAAATCACCGAGGTTAATTCTGCTCTTGAGACCAGCCCTCAGTCGGTAAACAAGGATCCATACGGTTCGGGCTGGCTGTTCAGGATCAGACTCGCGAATTCCGACGAAATCGCCTCTCTCTTGAGTTCGTCGGATTACAGGGCGAAGGTAGAAAAGTAGGGAAAGGCTCATTGGCAACCAGCGCTCCGATACGGGCGATCTCTGCCTGATCGAGGGTTATATGCCGCAGCGGAAAATTTCTTATGTCTTGGATTAGTTGGCTGGAAGCGCGCATTGGGTTTCTAGGTGTGCCGCGACTGATGCAGATGATCGCCCTGTTGAACGGCCTTGTGTATCTCCTGCATTTCTTTCAACCCACGTACGTTTTCGCGCTCCTCTTGATTCCGGAGCGAATCCTGCATGGGGAAGTTTGGCGGTTGGTTTCCTATATTTTCGTGCCGGAGATGCTTTTGCGAAATGGCAACCCAGCGTTGCAACCGCTCTTTCTGTTCGTTTACCTCTGGTTTCTGGTCTGGATGGGGGATGCGCTTGAACACGCCTGGGGACCGTTTCGCGTAACGCTCTACTACCTTCTGGGGATGGTTGGCGTCACAATTGCCGCATTTTTCTTTGGCGGAGGCGCCTTGTTCGCCTTTTTGTTAAATCTTTCCCTCTTCTTCGCATTCGCCACCATCTATCCAGACATCCAGATTTACGTTCTCTTTTTCCTTCCGTTGAAGGTAAAATGGCTGGCGTTGTTGAGTCTTGCACCCCTTCTGCTGGAGTTGATCCTGGGATCATTGGCGACCAAAGCAGCGATTCTTGTCTCCTTCCTGAATTACTTCATTTTTTTCGCGCCGGCGATGTTCACCAACCTACAAACTCGTAGCGAGACAGGCGGTCGCCGTCGAAAATTCGAGTCGAAGTCGCCGGGAGAGGAGACATTGCACCGATGCACAGTATGCAACCGGACGGAGAAGGATAATCCCGAGTTGGAGTTCCGAGTCGCAAGCGACGGCGAAGAATATTGCCTTGATCATCTCCCGCGTTGAACCGGAGGGCCGTTCCAGCCTTTTCTCAGGCGGTGCCGCCACCGGTTACTAGAGGCCTGAGGTCCCCTCTCGCAGCCGCCGGCAGCCGACATCAACACGATTTCACGGCGCCGACGGAGCGGACGCCCTCCAGGAGGATCTGCCGGCGATAGCGTCCATTCCTGGTGGCCATGACGGACCCTGTTTTATTAAAAATCAAGCTCCCCGCGCGAAAAAGCGTTGGAACTCGCAGAGTTTTTCGTAGGCCAGACCCGAATCCAGGATCTCGTTCGCCAGCTTTATCCCTGCCTCCATGCGCTCTACGACTCCAGTAACAACGAGCGTGGCGGCTGCGTTAATCACAATCAAATCACGCTTTGCACTCCGATCGCGATTAGCAAGGATATCGGTTAGAATGCCGGCATTTAAAGATGCACTTCCACCCCGCAGCTCGTGAAGGGGAGGGTTTCGAAATCCAAGTCGATCCGGAAACAAGAAAAAAGTATTCAGCGACGCTCCACTGACTTCGCACACGGCGGTTTCGCCTAGCAAGGATACTTCATCCATTCCCGCCCCCGGCGTTGCTCGACCATGAACAACCCACGCTCGCTTTCTACCCAACTCGCGCAGAGCGACGCCATACTTCTCAAGGATAATCGGTGAAAACACGCCCGTCAGTTGAGCTGCCGGCTGGATAGGATTCAGAAGCGGCCCAAGCAGATTGAACACAGTTGATATACCCTGTTCGGCCAATTTCCTGCGGACCGGTGCGACCACCCGAAAGGCAGGGTGATACGAGGGCGCAAAAAGAAACCCGACACCCGTTTGATGAATACAATCGCACATCTGAGCCGGATCGCAGGTCACAGGAATTCCAAGGGCCTCAAGAACATCGGCCGCCCCGGCTTTTGAGCTAATTCCTCGGTTTCCATGCTTAACCACCACCACACCGGCTGCCGCCAGCACGAAAATACAGGTTGTGGAAACGTTAATCAGCTCTAGCCGATCCCCACCCGTACCAACAACGTCTGCGCACGGTCTGCCTTCCAGACCGACGTCTGGCCGCACCGCCAGTTCGAGAAACGATCGCGCAAAGTACCCCAGCTCTTCACCCGATTCTCCTTTCGCTCGGAGAGCAACGAGAAAATCAGCCTTGTCCGCATCCGGTACCGCAGGATCGGCCAGAAGAAACGAAGCTTCCCGGACCTCTGCGAATCCGAGGTCGATGCGATCCTTTAACTGTTCAATAAGGTGTTTCAAGAGCGCTCAATCGCCCGGAAAAGTTGTGCCTTGCCGTTTGGCTGTCCAGTCCATTTTTCCGGTCTCAATGGGTCACATCAATCTCGCTTCCCCGCGACGAATCGCTACCCTGTACCATGCCAAAATCGATTCTCATCGCCGGATGTGGATTCATTGGCCTGCCTCTGGCGCGAAGCTTCGCATCCGCCGGATGGCAGACCTATGCGATGACCGCATCGGAATCGACGGCCTCAAATCTTCGGCACGAGCCGTTCCGCATCGCTGCGATAAACATTGCGGACAGAGCAAGTTTCCCGCGTTTGGCCTCAATCCATTTCGATGTTGTCGTTCATTGCGCCAGTTCCGGTCGCGGAGGTGCTTCCGCCTACGAAGCAGTCTATCTCCTTGGGACGCAGAACCTGTTAGACCATTTTCAGCCCGGACTTTTCCTTCTTGCGGGTTCGACATCGGTCTACGCTCAAACGGACGGGTCCCGGGTCGATGAGGATTCGGCCGCTGAACCTTCAACAGAAACTGCCAAGGTACTTCGAAGAACGGAAGATCTCGTGCTTGGTTCGGGTGGTTCGGTGGCCCGGTTGGCAGGGCTCTACGGTCCCGGCCGCTGTGTTCCCCTACAGAAACTGTTAACCGGTGAAGCCGTGATCGAGGGCGAGGGAGAACGAGTGATGAATATGGTCCACCAGATCGATGCCGTAATCGCGCTTCGATTTCTGGCCGAGAACGACCAACCGGGAATCTTCAATGTCGTGGACAATGAGCCGGTACTCCAGCGTGATTGGTTTCTTTGGGTCTGCGAGCAATTGAAAAAGCCGCTGCCTGCGTACGGTCCTCGCGATCTGAGTCGCAAAAGAGGCTGGACAAACAAAAGGGTGAGTAATCAGAAGTTGCGCGCCCTCGGTTGGCAACCGCGTTATCCCACATTCAGGGAAGGAATTCGCGAAATCATAGCTAGTGTCCTGTCCCCGAAATAACATGTATTTC
>Ga0137360_10002680_pt1 | contig 10668 bp, 8 predicted proteins | sample Mad1_60_16metaG_FD_104924 | JGI IMG/M metagenome (GOLD analysis project Ga0137360, IMG submission 104924) | Vadose zone soil microbial communities from Angelo Coast Range Reserve, California, USA - Mad1_60_16 metaG | ecosystem: Environmental > Terrestrial > Soil > Vadose zone | place: USA... | reverse complement strand
GCCACCTCTTACACTCGCATGGCTACTCCGCGCCCGTTCCTACCTTAACAAGGAGGCTCCTCCCGGAACTGTTCAAAAGAGGACACTCGGATAGTTCTGTAGCGCTTTGCGCACGCTGTTCAAATTTGCACAGACGGCTAAACCCCTGTTCCGTATATCCCACGATGTCGCGCGTAGAAGTTTGGAACGCCTTGGTACTGGGTAAAGAGGAGAAGCTAATGCACAAATTGATGGTTGGCAAAATTTGGATCGCAGGGATATACGCTTCTCATAGGGCGCGCACGCCAACGCCGGTCGCTCCCATGCTCGCGCTTGCTCCTGCCGAAGTTCCCCTGGAAACAATCTCAGACCCAAGAGAGCTCAAGTGATCTTCACCGGCTTAGAAGTGGAAGCCAAGCTCCGCCGTGTACGACCGCGGTGTCACGAAGTGCGTTCCGCTAAAGGTGGACAGGAAGTTGTAGAGCGCCGTCTTGTTCGTCAAGTTGATGGCGGTGAGGCGCAGACTCCACTTGAAGCGGTCACCGTGGAACAGGTTGTCGTCGCCGACGCTCATGTCGAATAGGTTGCGCGGTTTTACACGCGACGGATTGTGATCGGGGTTATTGGTGCCATTGGCTGCAAGATTCAGCAGCGTTGAGCCTTGAGGCGTGGTTAGGGGGCAACTGGTGATGGGGATGTTGATTGTGGCGAATGTATTGCCGCAAAAAAGCCCGATCGCCGCTTGCTGAGCTCCGTCCAGGGGAGTGCCTCCATTTGCCCCGATGGCTGTCTGGAAATCGGTAACCAGGGGGTTGCTTGCGACCAGGCCGCTATCGTACCTCCAGTTGAAGGCCAGCCACGGCAACGTCTTCCACGGCTGGTATTGAAAATGGGTTGTCTGATTGAAGGCCTGGTCGTGGTCGATGCGGAAGACTGATCCACCTTGGCCCACTGTTGCGCCGAGTCCACCCACTTGTGGCGGGAAGTACCGCGCCCTGACGTGAGCGAGCACCACAAGTGCTGTAAATCCATGAAAATTCGGCATGCTGACACGCACGGAAGGGCCGTCAATCTTCGAGTTTTTCCAGGCGATAGGGAAGAAGATGGGCGTGTTGCCGAACGCGCTGAAGTCATACGCGTTGTGCGTATACTTCCACAAGTAATCGGCGTCCACCACCACGTACTTTCCAAAAGCTTGCTGAAAGCCGGCATTGAACTGGTTGCGCTGGCCGGAGCGGATCGGCGCCTGTAAGTTCGCGCCACCGATGACGTCGACGATGACTGGGTTAGCTGCGCCCAGGCTCGCGAGAATCAGGTTCTCATTGAATGGCGTCTCCAGAATGCGCGAATACGAAACGCGCAGGACCGAGTTGGTCTTCTTGACATTGTAGGCAAAGCCCACGCGAGGCTGCGGTTGACTATCGTGCACGACCCCGCGATAGAGATCCTCGCGGAATCCCAGATTGAAGGCCCAATTGCCCACGCTGATCGTGTCTTGCAAGTAGAGCGCTAGCTCCTTGACATCTGCGCGGCCGCGGAACGGAAACAGCGAGCTTTGCGTACCGCTGCATCCGTCGTTAGGCGATGGCGTTGCTCTGGTCAGGTCGAAGCAGCCCAGAATGGGCACAAATGGGACGGTGGCGTTAGGATTGGTATTATCATTTCGTTGAAACCCGCTTCCAGCACACTGACTTGGATCGTTCAGAGCGATATCTCGAACGGGATTGTTGCTCGCATCCAGACAAGGCGAATTGAAAACGGGATCTGTAACACCGAAGTTGAAATTCTCGGTCAGGAACGTATGTTGAAACGTGACGCCCGCCTTGACGTTGTGCCTGCCCTTCACGTAAGACACGTCCGTGCGAAGTCCCGCGTTGGTCAACTTTCTTTGCTGATTGAGTGTTGCAGATGAACCGCCGGGAATGACTCCCGTGCCGTCCGCAAACACGTTTCCGCTCGGGTAGTAATTAAATCGATCCTGGCGGACGAAACCGCCGAAGGTGAACAGCGTCGTCGTGCTGATCAGTCGGGTCCACACCGGCGCGATGTTAAACGTCTTGATCTGCGCACGCTGGTCTTGCGCGGGCAGTTGAAGCCCAGTAAGGGGGTCGGGTACTCCCGCGTTCAGATTATCGATCGTATTTGGTGTCTGGAACCACGAGCGGGTGTATTGAAAGTTCGTGTGGATCGAATCCACGCTGGTTACGTTGTAATCGACGCGGTCAAACAGATTCTCCTCGTTGCCCTTGTCGTGGATGGCGTGAAGTTCCGGTGGGTCGAGAAACCGGCTGCTGTTCAATCCGTTCGCAGCAATAAAATTCCCCCATTTTTGGCCGCCGAAGGCCAGCCGGAAGCCACCACTGACTGAACCGAAACTGCCATACGAAGAGTACACAGTGCCCCGTGGCTTGGTCACCCCTAGGCCGGATTGTGTGGTCACTTTAATCACCAGGCTAGTTTTTCCGCCATACTCTGCTGGTGGCCCTCCGGAGACAGCTTCGAGCGACTGAATCGAGTCCAATGGAATCTGGTTGGAGAAGACTTTGCTCTGTTGGTCTGTAATGGGTTGCCCATCCACCGAGAACGAATTCTCGGCATGGTCGCCGAGCCCGTGAAACAGGCCGTTCGAGTCCGCCACAACGCCTGGCGTCGCCAGTGTAACCAGTGAACTTACCGAAGATGACTGGCTTTCTAGTGGCATTCTGTCCGTCAGCGTCGTGTCTACGTCTGTATGAAAGCTCGGGTCCTTCTCGACCAAGTCTCCACCGTTCGCTTCGACCGTGATGCTGGTGGCTGCCGTGCCGATCTTCAGGCTGATCTGGACCGTGATAGGCACACTCGAACGCACGTCCACGTCCTGCGAATAAGAAGTGAACCCCGTCGCCGTCACCGTCAAATGATACGGGTTGAACGGCACGTTCGAAAAATGAAAGCTCCCATCGCTCCCCGTGGTGGTCTGTCGTTGATAGCCGGTCACGGGAAAGCTGATCTCGACCGTGGCCCCGGCAATGACTCCTCCGGACGGGTCTTTCACCACGCCATCAATCGAGCCGGAATTTCCCAGCTGCGCCCAGCTGGATTTTGCGCAGATCAGAAAGCCTAAACTCAAAACCAAACATGCGAGCCTTCTAAAACCCATTTGAATTTTTCCTCCTACCCCTAAGTTGGGATGTGTGTCTGCTGTGGTTGGAGTGGCCGCCTGGAAAAAGGGCGGTTGCACCGCCTAAATCGTGGGGTCGGTGCCATGGAGAACGGAGCAGAAGTAAATTATGCGATAGGCGGAGCGCGGGAAGGCGAATCGTGGAAGAAAAGCTCTTGGTGAATCGTTACAACGAACGGCTGAACATATCCAGTTGCAAGAAGAGGACTTACCAGTGATGTCGTTCCTGCTGTCGGTGCCGACCCCAGGTGCGCCGCTTGGCAAAGCTGGCAAGTTGCCTCATTCTGTCCGTCGGCGTGGGAGTGAGTCAGGCCCTGGGCGGCGAACAGTGCGAACAAGACGGCCAGGGTAAGAGTCAACACCCTGACTGCATTGCTTCTCGCGTTGTGCTTTCCAAGCATCTCGATCTTTGGGGCTAACCTAGCCATCTTTTTGACGCTGGGGCTCTTCCGTAGTGAGCCACCTACGTCTTGCGGAATCCGCCCACAAGTGCGTTCAACCGCTGTACCTCCAGATAGTATCATCAACCGACGAGGGCGTGAAGAAGATGGCGCGTACGATGAAAAAGAAAGAGAAGCTCCTGAACCGCATCAGGAGAGAGGAACTCACCGACTTTGTGAATCGATATCTGAGGCAGATGGAGTCAGCTCCCCGCGGACTTCCCCTAACCCGCCGGCTTATCTAATACCGCAACTGTTCAAAATTGAACAGACAAGCTGGTCTGCCGGAATTAAGGTAAATAAGGAAAAATAGATCTCCTAGCGACTCAAGAATGACTTTGACTGTGGTCTCGGCAACTCCGGGTACAGGCTTCGATGGCAAGACTGGCACAGAGCGAAGTCCAATCTGATCTGCGGAGAATCCGTTCGGATAGCGGGGATATTCACAGACGCCGGGCCGTTAGCGTCCTCTTCATCCACCGCGACGCGGACGTAGCAGACGCCTGTCTGGAAGAGCTCAAGAAAGCGAAGTTCAGCGTAAGGGCCGATTTTGTTTTGACCATAGCGCAATGTGCGCATCAGCTCCGCTCCCAATCTTACGATGTGGTCGTCGCCGAGTATCCCAGCCCGAGTTGCAAAGGACCGCAGGCTTTGCAACTCCTTCGTCAAACGGTGCAGGAGATTCCCCTGCTCTTCTTGACCACCGCCATGGCAAGTGAATCCATCGCGCAGCTAAATGCCGATGGTGTCTTTGATTGCGTTGATCGCCAGCATCTCGCTCAATTGCCCCTGGTGGTTCGCCGAGTTTTGAATGAAAGAAAACTGCGCACCGAGCTGGAAGAAGCCGGGAAAGCCTTGCGCCATTCCCAATCGCTGTATCGAGCGCTGGTGGAGAACCCCGCGTACGGAATATGCCGGTGCGATGCGGAAGGAAAGTTTCTCGACGTCAACCAGGTGCTCTTGACGATGCTTGGTTATGAAACCAAGGCAGAACTGTTGGCGGCGAACCACACGTTCAAAATCGCCCTCGATCTTGGTCACGGAGCGCCGTTGGCAGGATGCTCCCAAGAGTCAGTGAGAATCGAGCCAGTCGAAGTTGAGTGGAAGCGGAAAAACGACACGACACTGAAAGCCAGGCTGAGCGGGCGCGGCGTTTATAACGAGAATGGGGATTTCGCCAGCTATGAGATCATTGTTGTTGACGTCACCGAACAACGCGCGCTTGAGGATCAGTTGCGCCGCCAGGCATTCAGCGATTCGTTGACTGGCTTGGCCAACCACCGCCGTCTCTTCGATGTGCTGCAGGCGGAGATCTGCCGGACAGACCGAACCGGGCGGGAGTTCTCTCTATTGTTGCTGGACCTCGATGGACTGAAAGAGATCAACGATCGATTTGGGCATCTCGTGGGAAACCGCGCACTGTGCCGGCTGGCGCAGATCCTGATTGACTGCTGCCGGTCCGTAGACACTGCCGCGCGGCAGGGCGGGGACGAGTTCGCTCTGGTTCTGCCGGAAACAGGCGCAGACGCCGCTACACTGGTGGCATGGCGAATTTGCGATCTTCTTGCGAAAGATGGCGAGGAACCAGCGCTGTCCGTGAGCGTAGGCGTTGCCAGTTATCCGAAGGATGCCGAAACCACCGCAACGCTGCTCTACGCAGCCGACAGGGCTCTCTATGCCATGAAACAAAAGCGCTCAAAAGCTGCTCGTGCGGGGCACGTCGCATAATCCCTCTACCGGTATTCAAACGCCGAGTTTTCAGCTCTGCCATTGTGTGCATGGCGGCTTGCGTCAATCGTGCAGCACTACACTCAACAGAGAAGTGTTGATCTGCAGACCGCCGTTGTATTTGATAAAACCCAGCCTTCTGAACTTGTTCATAAAAAAATTCACCCGCGACCGCGTTGTGCCGACCATTTCCGCCAGCATTTCTTGCGATACTTTGGGAAGTAATCCGTGTGGCTTGTCTTCCTTGCCGTAACGGGCAAGCAATAGCAGAGTGCGCGCGAGCCGTTTCTCGCTTGAGTTGAACAGCTGATCGATCAAGTCCTCCTCGATTCGAATGTTCCGTGCCAGCATGAAACTGATGAAGCGGTCAGAGAGGGCATGCTGCTGATGAAGCACCTTGAACATTTCACCCTTCTCGATGATGAGCACAGTGCTGGGCGTAATCGCCTTAGCCGATCCCATGCGAACGGACTGACCTGCCAGGCAGCCTTCACCAAAGAAATCTCCTGGTCCCAGAATGGCGACAACCGCCTCTTTGCCTGCTTCATTAACGACGGAGAGCTGTACCCCGCCTTCTTGTAAGTGCATTACGCTCTTGGCGGCGTCCCCTTGAGAGTAGACGATCTCCCCCCTCTTGAACTCCTTGATTTTTCTCGCCACCCCAGCCGAATCGAGAAAAGCCTGGGCGCTGAAGGAGACCTTTTTGCCGGATCTGAGCTTGGATTTCTTGTTAATGGAAACCGTAATTCCTTTCATAACAATCCGCCATCAAAACATAACCTAGCAAAAAGCCGCAAACCGATGCAAGACTTTCTTGACGACATGGTGTATCGCGAAGAGCACAGTCAAGCCTTGGCCCGCGAAGCTGCAAGCGAACGTTCCCAAGCATTGACGCCCTCCTTTACAGATCAGGTGCGGGATACGAAACCCGTGCCCGCCGCATCCAATCTTCAAGTACAGTAGAGACTGAAGAGAGTAAGGAGCCCAGAAAGAATGAGTGAAGTCATTTCGTTGGCGACAGAAAGCAAACGTAAGCGGCTAGGATCGTGTTCGCTGGTGATATGTGCGTGCGCCACGCTGGCCTTGCCCATGGCTGCGCAGCGTCAAGGTCCACTGCCTCCGCCTCCCGGCACTGCGATGCCTTCCAGCGCGCCCGCGGAGCCCGCAAAGACAAGTGCTCCCCGGCAAGAGGCGTCCTCCCACATCACCACTGACGCGCCAGCGGTTCCCGTGCAGCAAATCATCCAGAAATTCACCGAGCACGAGGATGAATTCCGCAAGGAGCGCGAGAATTACACCTACACGCAATTCGTTATTATGCAGACGATCGATGACGACGGCCAGCCGGACGGAGAGTACCGCCTGACCAGTGACATTCTCTTTACGCCGTCTGGCAAGCGCTACCAAAAAGATGTCTTTGCTCCAGTTTCGACTCTCAGTCGCATTCAAATGACCCAGGAGGATTTTGACGATATTGAAAAAGTGTGGCCGCTGGTGATGACCCCGGGCGAATTGCCCAAGTACGACGTCAAGTATGTGGGCCGGGAGCAGGTCGACGAAGTAAACACCTATGTTTTTGACATCACGCCCCTGAAGATGGAAAAACGCCAGCGTTACTTCCAAGGGCGCGTCTGGGTGGAAGACAAGGATCTGCAGATTGTCAAAACCAGAGGCAAAGCCACCGGTTTGCTGAAGAAGAAGGAAGAGCAGGCCTTCCCGACTTTCGAGACCTTTCGAGAGAATATCGAGGGCCACTTCTGGTTCCCGACTTACACGCGAGCCGACGACGTACTGCACTTCAAGACTGGTCCTGATGTGCGCATTCGCGTCTCCGTTAAATATACGGACTACAAGCGGTTCGGCTCCACCATCAAGATTGGAAAGCCGACGCAGGTGGACCCCGAGAAGCCATAAGGCCGGTGAACCGCGCGCGAGGCCTAACGTCTGCTGAGCCAGACGAGCGTAACCCCGACACAAACGATGAAAACGCCGAGCCAGCGCTGCGGGCTTATGCGTTCGTGCAAGAACAGCATCGCGCCAAAGGCTCCTGCGGCGTAGCTCAACGCCGTCACGGGAACGACGAAACTCACGTTCTCAATGGAAAGCATCGCCAAGAGCGAGAAGAACGCCAGCGTCATCATCGCGATTCCCATCCACATCCAGCCCACGCGCATCGCGCGGAAAACAAAACGAATGAGCGCGGCCGGCCGGAAGTCGTGAACTTCGCCAACCACTTTCATGGCACGGGAAACGCAGAGCTCACCGCCGGTTCCCGCGGCAACAATCATGAAAAGGAATAGAAACTCGCGCACGTTTACGCCTTCTCCGTGGTTCGCGGATGCGTGTGCCCGACAACAAAAACGCCGACGCAAATGACAAATATTCCGATCCACCGAAGGAGAGGCACAGCTTCTCCCAGGAGGAAATAGCCCAGCAGGGCGACCACCGCGTAGGAAAATGACGAAGCTGGCTGAACGTAGCTGTAGTCCGCCCAGGTGAGAACCAGCATGTAGGCTACAAAGAAAGTGAGCAGGCAGGCGATCCCCAGCCAGATGTAGCCCGAAGTGATAACGCTGGCGAAAATATGTAAAATGTCCCCCGGCGCCCAGTTCTTGGCGGAGCCAACTCTCTTCATTCCTTTACTAAGCAGGACGTTGCCGAGAGGAGCGAATAAAACGATGAACAGAATGAGAGCATAGGTTTTCAGGTGCAAGCCTGGAGAATCTTTCATATGGTTTCTGCTTCGTCTCTCGCATACTTAACGAGCGCCGCGTCCCGTTGCCGAGTCCTTGCCCGCGAGGTCCGCGAATGGATGTCTTCGGACGTCAGGAAGTGAACAATCCCGAAACGTTGTCAACGCCTCGTAGATCGCTCAAAAATTATCTTACAGGATGTCTTGCCGGGACCAAAGCCCCGCCACCGAAATGGCTGATTTTTTGTTATGCTTTTTCTACCGTACAGGCCATTCAAGTCACGTCTTATTGTCGAGGGAGGAGCGTGACATAATCTTAGTGTGCGAGGTGCGACGATTTCGAAAGCCGCCGATTATCTTTTTCTCGCCTTTGCTATCGCACCCTTCGTGTACTATTTGCTCGTCCTGCATAGTTCCTTCCGTTTTTTCCGGAGCTCGAAAGATCATTCCTCCAGGAAATTGGATTTTGCTCCGCCGGTCAGCAATTTGAAGCCCGTCCGGGGATTAGACCCCGAAGCATACGAAAACTACGCGAGTTTCTGTCGGCAGGACTATCCGAACTATGAGCTCATTTTTTGTGTCGGGGACCGCGATGACCCGGCGGTGCCCGCCTTAGAAAAATTGAAGGCTGATTTCCCCGAACGCCGAATCCGCGTGCTTTTCGGCTCCGGACGTAGCGCCATCAACGACAAGGTGGCCAAACTAGTGAGGATGGTGAACGAGGCGGAAAACGAGTTTTTGGTCATCAGCGACAGTGACGTTCGCGTTCGTCCGGACTACTTGCGCACCGTCGTCGCACCGTTGTGTGACCCGAAAGTCGGCTGCGTGACCTGCTTCTACGTATCCATCCACGATGAAACCTTCGCGCAACATCTGCAGTCCATCGGCATGTATTCTGACTTCTATCCTGGAATTCTGGTCGCTCGGCAGTTGGATGGAATCAAGTTCACTCTGGGGCCTACCGTTGTTACAACGCGTTTGCACCTTGCCGGATTCGGCGGATACGAAGCGCTTGAAAACAAGCCCGCCGATGATCTTCTGGTTGGCCGTTTGATCGCGCAACAAGGTTTGAAAGTCGAATTGCTTCCCTACGTGGTGCAGACCGTACCCGACTATGATTCGCCTCGCGCGCTCTTTAGCAAGCGGCTTCGTTGGATGACCGTCATGCGGCACATGCGTCCTTGGGGACATGTGGGACTTGCTTTCACTCAGGGATTGCCATGGTGTCTGGCCATTGTGCTGACTCACTCCCGTGCAATTGGCCTCGCCTACGTCGCCGCCTATCTGGGTTTTCGCGTGGCGATGACGTGGCTGATCGGCGTCTGGGGATTGCAACAGAAAGGACTCTGGAAGTGGATGCCGCTCATCGTGGTCTGGGACGCCACCGCCTTTGTTATCTGGCTGTTATCCTTTGGACGCAGCAGAATACGGTGGCGTAACGTCGACTACAGGATTCAAGAGGGTATGCTCGTACCTGCTGCCCCAAGTCCTGCGCAAAGTCCACCTCAATGAATGCTCGGCCGAAGAGGCTCCTACGCCTTCTTGGCTCTTCCTACCGCGGAAGTCGCAAGATCCGCAGGCGGTTCCGATACTGAGGATTTTCCGGGCAAACTCATCTGCATTCGCCGGTCGTTCTTTGGCTCGCGCCAGTTGACCTGCGGCAGCATGAGGGAGGCGTCCACTCTGTCGCGATACTTCATGGCGATGTTCATGAGCGAATCGAGCAGCGAATCCGAGAGGTGGTGTGGTTGCAACCCCAGGTCGATGAGCTTCGAATGCTTGGCGTTGTAATAATGCTGCTCGGCCTCGACGCGAGGATCGGGAATATGATCGATTTCCACAGTTACGCCAAGTTTCTTCGCCGCGGACTTCACCATGTGAGCCAAATCTAAAACGGAGAATTGTTCGGTGAACTGGTTGTACACGCGGCACTCGCCTTTGGCTGCGGGATTGTGGCAGGCAAGCTCGATGCACCGGACCGTGTCGCGAATGTCCAGGAAACCGCGGGTCTGACCGCCCTTGCCGTAAACCGTGAGCGGCTGGCCGATGGCTGCCTGCACGCAAAAACGATTGAGGACCGTGCCGAACACGTCGTCGTAATCGAACCGGTTGATCAGCGCTTCATCAAGGGCGGTTTCGTCCGTCATTGTTCCATAGACCACGCCCTGATTCAGGTCCGTGGCGCGAATCCCCCAAATCTTGCAGGCGAACATCATGTTGTGGCTGTCGTGCACCTTGGAGAGGTGATAAAAAGATCCGGGCTGCTTCGGGAAGGGAACTACGTCCTTGCGCCCGTTGTGTTCGATGGCGATGTAGCCTTCTTCGATGTCGATGTTGGGCGTGCCATATTCGCCCATGGTCCCCAGCTTGACGAGGTGACAGTCCGGCAAGAATTCGCGCATGGCGAAAAGTACGTTCAGTGTTCCGACGACGTTATTGACCTGCGTGAAGACCGCGTGCTTGCGGTCAATCATCGAATAGGGAGCAGACCGCTGCTCCGCAAAATGCACCACGGCTTCCGGCTCGAAGGATTTGAAGGCCGAAGCGAGAAAGTCGTAGTCGGCCACGTCGCCAACGAACAGCTCAATGTTCTTGCCGGTTAGGTTTTGCCACACTCTCACGCGATCCGTCAGCGGACGAATCGGAGTCAGCGTTTGCGCGCCAAGCTC
>Ga0137360_10002674_pt1 | contig 10679 bp, 7 predicted proteins | sample Mad1_60_16metaG_FD_104924 | JGI IMG/M metagenome (GOLD analysis project Ga0137360, IMG submission 104924) | Vadose zone soil microbial communities from Angelo Coast Range Reserve, California, USA - Mad1_60_16 metaG | ecosystem: Environmental > Terrestrial > Soil > Vadose zone | place: USA... | reverse complement strand
GCATTGACTTTGCGGGACGCGTATAGGCACCCCCACCGAGGTTCCGCTGTGAAGCCGGTGGCGGATGCCGCTCCGGTATCCCAGTATTATCTGGATTCGGCCGGCGATGCCGCCACGGCTGCCGTCTTCCTGCTTCTATCTCAAGCGTTGATGCTGCAAGTTTCTCCTCCTCTGGCAGTGCCCGGTACGGTTCTATTCCGCGGCGCCCTGGTCTGCCTTCCGTTGCTATCGATCTTGCGCATGGTTTTGCGGGCCAGGCCCCAGAAGCCGATGCCGTTTGAAGGCTCGAAGATGTCCGCCAGGGCGATTTACAAAATGACGTGGCGGCTGAATATCCTCTGGACGACCGCATGCCTCGGCACGATCCTGACGAATCCTCGCGTAATCCCCGCTTTCATTCCGGGACACGACTTTCTGGTCGGCTTCATTCCGACCGTGACCTTTGGTATGTGGATTCGCCTTCAATACGATGTCTTATCCAACGACGATCGGACTGAAACCGTGCTTAGCGATTGGGAGAAAAAGGAGATGGAGCGGCTGAGAGAGGCTATGATCAAAAGCGTCGACAAGCGCCATCGGCTTTACCTGGTGTATGCCGGTCTGGAGGCACTGTTCTTTCTTTGGCTGGCTATGCCTTCGGCCGTCGACGTTTGGCCGTGGCTTTCCGGAGGCAAGGCGGATGTGGACTTTCTCCGGCTCGGATCCGACGTGGTCGCATTCGCTACAGTGGTGTTGTCCTGGAACTACGTCAAGAATTCAAACCGCGCTGCGGCGCGCGCCATTCAGGAAAAGATCGATGCCCGGACGAAGCCTATGAGCGCATGACGACCGGAGGGGATTCCAGCGACTGCCGAATCACGGCTGCTTCGGGTCAATCCTCCAGACGTTCTGCTGGCGCAGGTTGGAAAGCCAGATCGAACCATGCCCCGCGCGTACGGAGTCGCCGCCGGGGCCAATCCACTGTTTGATGACTTTGTCTGTCTCCGTGTCGATCTGGGACAGCGGAATCTCAAAAACCGTGACCCACACGTAGCCTTCGCCGTAGGCGATCTCGCCGCCGCCACCGGGCACACCGACGTCGATGTTGCGGACGAGTTTCTTCGTCTTGACATCCACACGCGAAACCGTGCCGTCACCCTGGTTGAGCGTCCAGATGGCGCCGCCGCCCGCAGTCATGAAGCGCGGCCGGGATCCGACTTCGACTTTGTCGGTGATGAGGTTCGTTTTCGGATCCACGCGAACCACAATGCTGTTTTCCGTGCTGGAGACCCAGACGGCGCCGTCTTCTCCGGCCACGCAGGTGAATGAACCCGACGGCACCTGTATTTCGGCCACGACCTTGTTCGTGTCCGGATCAATCCTGGAAAGGATGCCCTTACGATCGCTTAGTATCCATACACTGTCCGCATTGGTGGCGATCCCGCCTTCGCTATCGGCCGGCCCGGCGGAAATCGTTGCCGCCACTTCATTCGTCTTCATATCCACGCGTGAAAGCGTCTGGTCTCCGCAATTCGGCACCCATATGCTGCCGAAGCCCGCGGCCAGTCCCGAACACGGCTTCTTTCCAACCTCAACGGTAGCGATCACTTTGTTCGTTTTGGGGTCCAGCCGATGCACCGTGTTCTTCGGGCTGTTGGTCACCCAAACAGCATCTTGAGTCACCACCTGCCAGTCGGGAGTTCCCTCGACGGGAAACACGGCTTGCGGCGTTATTGTCGCGATCTGCCGCTGCACGCCCGGCTTTGTGATTCCCGGGCGCGCGGGTTTCTTCGTGTCTTCCGCGCGCGCGACGAAGGACAGAAGAAGTATTGCGAAGGATATTCGGGTAAGCATCAGTCTCCTCCCTGCCAGGTTTCAGCAAGCACGTGGTGACGTCCCGGTTGTGTTTTCCAGGTCAGCTGGCACGTCACATAGAATGCGATACAACTCAGTACCGGGGGCACCAGCGTGTCGAGGCCGGCCCATTGTGGCGGCGTGACGAAATGAGCGATCAGTCGTGTTATGGTTCCCACCATAATGGCGGCGATTGCGCCCGCGCGGTTGGCTTTCGGCCAGTAAACGCCGAAGAGAAGGGGCGCTACACATCCGGCGAAAACGATATCGAAGGCGACAACCAGCAGAATTCCCGGCTCAGGCCGCAGCCACGCAAAAATCGCCGCCGCTGCGGCGGTTGGGAAGGCGAACACACGGGACAACATCAGCATTCGGGAATCGGTGATCTCGGTATTGCTGTAGCGCTGGAACACGTTGCGTGCCAGCACGACCGAGATGACGAGCATCGCGCCGTTGGCCGTCGACATCGATGCGCCCAGCACCCCGATAAAAACAAACACACCCATCCAGTAAGGCAGCACGGTGACGCCAAGTATCGGCAGCACCATGCGGGGATCGTTCGCATTCTGAACAGAAGAGATGGAGGCGACTCCAAGCAGCGTGGCGGAGAAACCAATGACAAGAGTCAGCGCGCCGGCGTAATAGCACGCTCTTCGTGCCGTATCCGGACTCTTCGCCGCAAATACGCGCTCCATGAAGTCGAGCGCCATGGCATTGCCGAACGCCAGTGCAATCATGCCCGCCCAGTTCGGCAGCGCTCCGGAGTGAAGGCTGACGAGTCCGCTCAAGTCAATCTTCTCGGCAGGCACGGCCGATAGCAGGCTCCATCCGCGCGTGTATATCAGCCATATCGCGGAAACGACAAACCCCACCAGGGCGACGTGAATCTGGAAAAAGTCCGTCCAGATGGCCGAGTAAAGACCGCCGGCGATCGTGTAGATAACGATGACGAGGGTCGTTATCAAGAGGGCTGGAAGGTAGTTGATGCCGCTGACTACCGAAAGCACCCAGGCGACTGCGCTCAGGTTGCCGGCGATGAGCACGGTGAAACAAACAATCGTGAGAATCGAAACCAGGAGTTCTGTTTGTTTGTCATAGCGCCTGTAAAAGAACTCCGGCAGCGTGAGCAGGTTCATTCGATTCAACGGCGCTGCGAGGAAACGGCCGACGAAAAACAAACTCAGCGCCAGGCCCAGGGGAATCATGAAGCCCGTCCAGACGCCGCTCGTGTACGTCAGCGAAACATTCCCGAGCGTCGCGTTGCCGTCCACGGCCTGCGCCAGCAGGGCTGTGCCAATGATAAGGAAAGGCAGGGATTTGTTGCACACCGTGTAGCGCGTGCTCGAGCCCCGGACTTGTGTATAGGTATAAATTCCGATAGCCAGTGATATCGCCATGAAAATCACCACCGGCCAGAACATCGCGGTCATTGTGGTCCTCCACAGGGATGTTGTGTGCGACTCGAACGTGGAGAACGCGGATCGTCTTAGTTGAGGAAGAAAGCGATGGCAGCAGTCATGGGTACCACCGAAGGGCACAGGAAACACGGATTCCCCTCCTTGGAAAGGAGAGGTGGACGCGCCACAAAGAAAATATTGCGAAGCCTCCTTTGAGAAGGCGCGGACGGGGTGGTCAGTCTTGAAAACATTTTCCCCGAATGACCACCCCGTCTGCGCCACTTCGGAACGGGACCCTTTTCTTACCGGCGCAGCCACCCCTCCTTTCCAAGGAGGGGAATCCATTGTCCTCGTATCAACTTCTTACCTCACTCACCTCGGCGTCCTGGGCGAAAGCGTGAGATCGCGAAGCGCGACCTTGTCCAGCTTCCCGTTCAACCCGGTGAGAGCGTCATTCAGCTCCAGCAGGACACCACGCGACAACTCGAGTGAATGCTCGTCGGGTTGATAAACCGTGCCGCGCGGATAATCCACGAAGGGCGTCCGGCTTTGCTCAATGTGCGTACCAAGAATGTGGGCGACGGGCTTATCGCGCGTGAAGTCCACCAATCGCCGAATGCTCGCGACGAATGCAGGAAACTCCGCGTCGCCTACATAGAGACGCCCGGGATAGAGACTATCTCCCGTCATAAGGATGCCGGTCTGTCGATCGTACAGGGCGATGCTCGCATCGTTATGGCCGGGAATCGGAATCAGATCCAGCATTCGCCCGCCCAGATCGATCTGCGCCCCATCGTCCGGCCATTTCGCGAGCCCGAAAGCTTTCTGCAACTCCGGGACAGTGGCCGGCACAAGCTGGACATTCGGCATGCCCTTGAACTGCGCGTCGCCGGCAACGTGGTCTCCATGCGCGTGTGAATGAACGACCAGCAGAGGGATGGGCGCCCTGCTGTTGCGCTTGCTCCATTGCGCCACAAGGTCCATGACAACGCCGGCTGTGTCCACCTGGCCCGCGCCGGTATCCTCGAGCAGCGCTTTCTCCCGGCCGAATATCATATAAAGGAAGGGCTTTTCATAATGAGTGCATCCCGATTCGCGAATAATGAAAAAATTCGCGTTGTATTCGTGCACCTGCCACTTCGGTAGTTCTGAGCACTTCGGGCCACCGGTCCGCCAGCTCATTGGCAGAACACCGGGATCCAGGAATGCTTCGGCGGATGGATGCGCAGCAGTTTGCGCCAACACAAGTGATGAAACCGCGGTCGCGGCCGCCATTAGAAAAATGGACAAGCGGGCACGCATCGTACCTCCATTACTGAGATGTGGTTCCAACGTTGGAGATCTTGCTGGGTATGAACCTCCATACGTTCGACAAACGGCCATTCGACAACCACACCGAACCGTGGCCGACACGAATGGCGTCGCCTCCCGGTCCGATGAATTGCGCCGTCACCTGATTCGTTGCGGGATCGATGCGGGTTACGGGAATTGTTCTCGCGGTTACCCAGACGGCTCCCTCTCCGGCAGCGATGTCGCCGCCGGTGCCGGGGACACCGGCTTCGATGGTCGCGACCACTTTCTTCGTCACAGGATCGATCTTCGAGACTGTCCCTTTGGTCTGGTTCAGCGTCCATACAAACCCCTCTCCGACGGCCATGAAACGCGGCGCGGCATCTACGGGGATTTCGGCGATAACTTCATTCTTCGCGGGATGGATGACGGTCACTAGATTCTTCTCCGTGCTTGAAACCCACACCAGACCGAATCCGAAGATCGCGGTGAAAGAACCCGGAGCGACCTTGATTTGTGCACTCACCGAGTTGGTCGCGGGATCGATGCGGGTGACAATGCCCTTCGGATCGCTGGGCAGCCACGCCGATCCGGCGCCGAATGCGATACCGCCTTCATTGTTGGCTGGGGAGACCGGTATCTTCGCGACCACCTGATTGGTGGCCACATCGATGCGGTACACAGCGTTGTCCACGCAGCTCGGCGACCACAGCGTGCCTGCGCCGATGATCAATCCCGAACATGGATTCTTCACCGGCACCACGGCGACGACTTCACTTGTCTTCGGGTCCATCCTCAAAACGACGTCCGTCGGTCTGCTGTTGACCCAGACCATGTCTTCGCCCATCGCAAGCCAGTCCGGCGAACCACCGGTAATTGCGTACTGTGCATCGGGCACAATGCTCGACATGGGGTGTTGGACACCGGGAACGCCGGGCTTCTCCTGCGCGAACAAAGGCACGATGGCAAGTGTCCTGACCAGGAGAACAAATAAGACGCGTTTCATGAACATCCTTTCAGTCGAGATAATGATAGGGAATGCACGTAGCCGCGGGCTTTACGCCCGCGTTCAAGTTCCTCCAGAAGAATTCTTTAATTGTGCTTGAACGCGGGCGTAAAGCCCGCGGCTACGTGCATTCCGATACGTTCTAACCCAATTCACGCGATGATGTCCCGAATGACTTCGCCCGCTGTGTCCGTCAGCCTGAAGTTGCGGCCACCGTACTGGTACGTCAGCTTGGTGTGGTCGATGCCGAGCAGGTACAGCATCGTCGCGTGCAGGTCATGGACGTGAGTTTTCTTCTCGACAGCCTTGTACCCGAACTCGTCCGTGGCACCGTACGTCATGCCGCCCTTGATTCCGCCGCCCGCAAGCCAGACTGAAAATCCGGCAGGATTGTGGTCGCGGCCATTTACAACTCCCGCGGCGGCTTCGTTGGCCGTCTGTATCGCCGGTGTGCGGCCAAATTCGGTGCCGCAGATGACCAGCGTGTCTTCGAACAGGCCGCGCTGTTTAAGGTCCTTGATAACTGCCGCGTATGGCCGGTCCGAATCGAGCGCCAGTTTTTGATACGACATGATGTCGTTGTGCGCATCCCACGGGTCGCCTTTTCCGTAATAGGTCTGCACCATGCGGACGCCTTTCTCCACCAGCCGCACTGCCATCAGACAACCGAGCGCAGTGCTTCCCGGACCGTACAGATCGAGCACCGCCTTGCTCTCCTTGCTCACGTCGAAGACATCGGGCGCCTCGGTTTGCATCCGGAATGCGGTTTCCATCGTCTTGATCGATGCTTCGAGCTCGGAATCCTTTTGATGAAGCCTGGCGAGGTGCATTTCGTTCAGCTGACGAAGGAAACTCACGTCGCGGCTCTGTAGTTCACGATCCTTCACGTTCATGACGTTCGGAATGACTTTGCCGGCCTGAAAAGGCTCATCCTCGACCCACGTATTGTGAACGACCGTGCCCTGGTAGATTGCCGGAAGGAATGCGGAACTCCACAGAGGGCTGCCGATCGTCAGCGGCTCCGTGGGCGTCAGCACGACGTATCCGGGAAGGTTCTGGTTTTCGGTTCCGAGTCCGTATGTAATCCAGGCGCCCATCGACGGGCGGCCGATGATGTTGGCGCCCGTGTTCATCATCGTGATGCAAGGCTCGTGGTTGGGGATTTCCGACCACATCGAGCGAATCACGCAGATGTCGTCCGCCACGCCGCCGACATTCGGCCACAGTTCGCTCAATTCCGTTCCGCACTCTCCATACTTCTGGAACTTGAACGGAGACTTCATGAGGTTGCCCGTCTTGCGCTGGGTCAGCACCTGGGGCCCGGGCATCGGCTTGCCGTCATACTTCTCGAGCATGGGCTTGGGATCGAAGGTGTCCACATGCGACACGCCACCATTCATGAACAAAAAAATGATCCGCTTGGCGCGCGGCTTGAAGTGCGGCGCCTGGGCCGCAGCCTGCGCCAGCGAACTATTCAGCATGTTGGAAAACGCCACCAGGCCAAACCCTCCACCGATCATGGACAGGGCCTGGCGGCGGGTTACTGGTTTTGGAGCTTCATGACAGGGCATCGAGATTTCTCCTTTGAAAGCTGGGTATTCCCCTCCTTGAAAAGGAGGGGTGGCTGCGCCATTAAGAAAAAGTTCCCGTTCCAAAGCGGCGCAGACGGGGTGGTCATTCTCGAGATATTTTCCAGAACTGACCACCCCGTCCGCGCCTTTCAATGGATGCTTCGCGGCATTTTCTTGATGGCGCGTCCACCCCTCCTGTTCCAGGAGGGGAACACCCTTGTCCTGTAGGACTTCCATATTCCCTTAATCGATAAACAAAAACTCGTTTGAGCTGAGCAATGCCCAGCAGAAAGATTTAAGTGGTGAATCCCTGGATTTGTCGGCCGTCTGCTTGTCGTCATCCTTGGCACTCATCCAGGAAGCGCCGGCGCCCTCGGGCTTCGCCGCTACATTGGCCGCAACAGCAGGCGGCGGTGCAGCGGGCGTTTCGGCGGCTTCACGCAAGAAGGAGAGCGAGGACGCCAGCTCCTCCGGTGCCGGCATCCTCTCGTAGACAATCTCGAAGGCCTTCTTTACCTGGGCTTCTTCATTCCCCGCGAAACGGATCCGCTCGGCAAGCATTTCCGCCTGTTTCTGTACGAACCCGTTGTTGAGGAAGAAAAGCCGCTGTTGCGGAACATTTGTTGTGTAGCGCCGTTCGGCAGAGATTGTCGGAGTCGGGAAATCGAAGATCGCCTGATACTCGTTGGGATACATCCGGCTGACCTTCGCGTACACCGCGCGGCGGATCATTTTGTCGCCGAGTTCTTCGGATGGCCCGCCGATCTGGTTCAAGTCCAACTTGCCGGAAGCCGACAGAAGCGAGTCCCAGATACTTTCGGCATCCAATCGCTGGCGATTCGCTCTCCAGAAGAGACGGTTGTCGGCATCCCTGGCGAGATTGGCCTCGATCGTCGTCGAACTGAGCTGGTAAGTTCGCGACATCAGGATTTCCTTATGGAGCTTCTTCCACGACATGCCATCCGCCATGAACTTCGAAGCGAGGTATTCGAGCAGTTCCGGATTGGCCGGCCGTTCGCCCGCCATTCCGAAATTATTGGGCGTATCCGTGATGCCCCGGCCCATATGCCATCGCCAGATGCGATTGGCGATCACACGCGCGGTAATGGGTTGGCTCGCGATCATCTCCGCAAGTTCCAACCGGCCGCTGCCCTTGTCGAAATGCTTCGGCACGCCCTCCGTGAAGATCGAAGGAAAGGCGCGCGGAGCATCCTCGCCGAATGAATAGGGATTGCCGCGCACGAACACCTTGAGGTCCGACGGCTCTTTCTCTTCCTCGATTCCGTAGACGAAGGGATATTGCGGCGGCATTGCCTTCTTGAATGATTCGATGTCGGCCCTCAGCCGCGCAACATGGCCCGCGAGATCGGCAGACAGGCGTTTCTCGAGCGCCCAATCATTGAGCTTGAGCAGGCCTGGCTTCCGCTTGTCGTCCGCGTTGGGGTGGATCATCCCCAATTCCGGGATGTCGGTCTCGAAAACATCGCGCCAGAGATATGTCTGTTCTCGATCGAGTCCTTTCAAATCGATCTGGTGCTTGTTGAGCTGGCGTTTGAGGCCATTCGGCAATGGATCAAACTGCTCCTGCTCGGTCTTGAACTGCGCGAGGGCGATTTCATTTTGTTCCTTGAGCTTCAGGTACTTCTCGTTCACATCCGCGATCAGGAGATAGAACTCATGCGCGAGCTTCTTTGCGGCTTCGATGGTGCCGCCGCCGCTCGCCGCCACCATCTCCTGCCACGGCTTGAGGAATCCGTAATTGTTGGGTTTCTTCTTCAGAAAGCGAACCCAGCGTTCCAGAAGCTCAGAGTCCAGCTTGTTCTCCTCCGCGATACTCTGGACGGTGGCTCGCTTCTGACTGCCGACTTTCCAGGCAGCCACAATGTATTCCTCTGTCTGCGCGAACAGGATCTGCGCGTAGAGATCGGAGGTCTGGTCGAGAAATTTCTTCAGGCCCGCTTCTTTCGCGTCGAGTTGCTTTTTCTCTTTCTCGTAGTCGTCCACGACGGACTTGGGCACCTGTGGATAGGCCTTGTAATGCGAACTGGCGAAGACGCTGGCGAGGCTGTAGTAATCGCGGGTCGGGATAGCGTCGTACTTGTGATCATGGCAGCGGGCGCACCCTACGGTCAGGCCGAGAAACGCCTTTGTCGTTACGTCAAGCTTGTCGTGCCATTCGTCGGCGCGCTCGATGGGGGCGGGGTTGTCCTGATAACTCCAGACACCGGTTCCGTGCATTCCGAGTCCACCGATCAGCTTCGGCCGGAGCTTCTCGTCCAGCAGGTCTGCGGCAAGCTGTGCCTTGATAAAGAGGTCGTAGGAAAGATCGTCGTTTATCGAACGGATCAGCCAGTCGCGATAGAGGAAAGCGAATGGATACTTTTCCACCCGGTCGGGTTGCTTGGCGACGCGGTAATCGTCTTCGCCATACCGCACGACGTCCATCCAGTGTCGCGCCCATCTCTCACCGTAGCGCGGCGAGGCGAGCAGCCGGTCAATAACCTTCTCGTAGGCGTTCGGAGACTTGTCGCTTTCGAAGGCCTTTACTTCTTCATATGTGGGCGCCAATCCGGTGAGGCCGTATGTCACGCGGCGCAGGAGCGTTCTGCGGTCCGTAGTGGGCGCAGGTTTCAGACCTTCTTTTTCCAGGCGTGCAAGAACGAATCGGTCCAGATCATTTATTGGCCATGCCGCATCTTTTACTTTCGGCACATCAGGAGCGTGAAGTGCTTGAATCGACCATAAGTGGGTTTGCTCTTCGGTGAACTTGCGTGTCGTCGCATTTTCGACCGGCCAGAACGCGCCCTCCTTGATCCAGCTGGTCAGGTCTTGAATTTGCGCGTCGGTAAGACGTGCGGCGCCTTTGGGCATTTTCAGTTCGCCGCTGTGCCGGACGGCTGCGAGTAGAAGACTTTTCTCCGTGTCACCGGGAACAATGGCGGGTCCGGATTTTCCACCTTTCAAAATGTCGTCTCTCGAATCCAGACGGAGTCCTCCCATCTTCGAGTTCGTATGGCAGACGAAGCACTGTTGAGCGAGAAGAGGACGAATCCGTGATTCGAAGAATTCCTTTTCCGCGGCAGGCGTCTTCGCGATCAATTCGGGCCAATAGGCGCCGTCTTTGATCCACGTCGTCAGGTCCTGGATCTGCGTGTCGGTTAGGTGCTGGCCCCCCTTCGGCATTCTGAGCTCGCCAGTTTGCCGGACCGCATCCAGAAGCAGGCTCTTGTCCGGCTCACCGGGCACGACAGCGGGCCCTCGAGTCCCGCCTTTCAGAACGCTCTCTTTGGAGTCCAGCCGCAGACCGCCCATCTTCTCGTCGGTATGGCAACTGAAGCATTGCTGCGCAAGAAGTGGACGAATGCGTGTTTCGAAGAACTCCTGCTGTTGCTGCGCCACGGAGGGCCGTACCAGCATCAGCACCAGAGCAAGTGCGGGAAGCAAACGCTTCATATCGTTCCTCCTAATGAATCCAAATATATTGAATCGAGCGTTTGGCTCTTACTGTAGCGGCGCTCTATGAGCGCCGGTTTTTCCTGGAATCAACGAAATACCGGCGGTCATAGACCGCCGCTACAGTGC
>Ga0137360_10002671_pt1 | contig 10685 bp, 9 predicted proteins | sample Mad1_60_16metaG_FD_104924 | JGI IMG/M metagenome (GOLD analysis project Ga0137360, IMG submission 104924) | Vadose zone soil microbial communities from Angelo Coast Range Reserve, California, USA - Mad1_60_16 metaG | ecosystem: Environmental > Terrestrial > Soil > Vadose zone | place: USA... | reverse complement strand
CCGGTCTCCTTTTCATTGTGCTTCGAGCACGTCGAACATTGGGAGCGTATCGCATCCCGCGGGAGACCGGCCTTCTCATCCCATCTGTCCTTTTAGGGCCTTCGGCCCGCGAAACCTTATGAAAATCACTCAGTGGTAAGATCGCAACGGCCCGGAGCGGCGAGGTCGCGTTTATCAGTGGAGAGTTCGAGACCGTCCATCTGTCTGATCCGGAGCGTGCGTGTTTGAGCGAATAATTGGGCGTCGTTGTCTTCCCCTGGGGAGCGGCGATAGCCCGCGACTCTGGTTAAAGTAATCGCAGCACGCTCTCCGCTCCCGGCCAGGAGGAGTCTATGTCGTACCGGATAGCGGGAATCGATGTTCACAAGAAGATGCTGGCTGTAGTTGTGTCCGACGTTGAAATCGAAAGCGAATACCAATTTGAGCGACGGATGTTTAGCAGCAACCCTGAACAACTGCGATCGTTGGCTGCGTGGCTCGTCGAGCAAAAGGCCGAAGAAATAGTCATGGAGTCGACGGCGCAATATTGGAAACCCGTATGGGAAACTGTGCCTACCGAAAACCTCCTCCTGGCCCATTACGGCTCCCGCAGGGCACATGTAACATGTTACCCGGCCTCTTTTGCATCTTGTTGATTTCAAATGTGCTTATAAGTTTTGGCGAGGCACAGACCAAATCGCTAGATAGTTATCACTCGAGGAAGACTCCACCTGTCAATAGTTCCAGTTGAAGTATAACCGGACTACTAGCTACGATCCCAGCTCTTTCGAGATTCGCGTCGGTCGGAAGCTGTTCAGGGGAAGCTTTAGCGATGATGCGTGGAATGCGGGCCCCAGAGCACACTCGAAAACCTGTTGGCGTCCGATCTTGCGGAACTTAGCCCATGAGCAAAAACGTACGGCCCGGGAAATCAGTCAGAGTTTTTATTGCGGACTCTAGCGCTTTGGAATGCCAGTTGATGGTGTGGGCTCTGCAACAAAGCGGAAAACCCATCAGGGTGGTAGGTTGTGCTACGGAATCTGTGGAGATCCCCGGAGGGCTGAGCAAGAATTCCCCAGACGTTGCCATTATAAGCGCCGACTTAAGAGATGGACGCAACCTGGGCATTCAGGCAACTCGTGAAATTCGCGTTTCCCATCCGCATGTTCACATCATCGTGTTGGTCGATTCTCCCAAACGCACGATGGTCGTTGAAGGGTTTCGGGCAGGAGCTGATGGTGTATTCACGCGTCTTGAGCCCTTTGAGATGCTTTGCAAGTGCATCCATGCGGTGTACGAGGGGCAAGTCTGGGCAGGTAGTGAGGAGCTTCGTTTCATCATTGAAGCTATGGATCAGAGGGAGAAGCCGCCCATCAAGAGTGCCAGCGGCACCAGACTCCTGACGAAAAGGGAGGAAGAACTAGTGCAATTGGTGGCCGAAGGCCTCACCAACCGCGACATTTCCCGACGACTCGGTCTGACGGAACATACTGTACGCAACTATCTGTTCCGGATTTTCAACAAACTAGGCACCTCCAATCGGCTGGAATTGGCCCTTTATGTCATCAAACAAAGAGGAACGGAACAACCCTCAGATTTCGGCCGGTTCGTTCTCTCAGGGCACGTTCCGAGATCGAGCAACGGTAGGTCTGCCATTCAATCTCAGGAACCTGCCCCGCGAAGTTCGCTTGAAGAGGGCCTACTTCTGCCGAGAGTGGCTCTGAAACAAGCAGTGCCTCGCTGAGCGACCAGTCTGCTAGAACTTAAAGAATTCACACATAGGGGGCGCGTTGGAGGGAGCGCCTGGAAACACAATTACCCCCGCAGACTCATCGCCCGCACTGCGAAATACGACAACGAAACGAAACTTCGAGCCTATGGGTCTCGCACTGCTGAATCGAGTTTTTTTGAGCATTCGTGAGACTGTCTCGCTCCTTTCGGCGAGCACGCTGCATGTGTCTTCACGTAACTACAGAAGCTAAAAGTCCTCTTACATTCGAGATTTGTACCTACCTTAGAACGCGCTAGATGACTTCCGTCAGCTCACTTTAAGCTCCAATCATGAGCTAAGGCAAATGTCTTCCCATCATGGGACATAAGACCTCTTGTAGGCCCTGGAGAGGGCGAATAACCTTCGGAAGCAAATTCAAGAGCCCCACTGGAGGTGACGAGTGGACGGGCCGCAACATACTTGAAAGGTCATTCGGTTCCCCTTGGAGGCGTTGACTGTGTTCTGGTGGCCGGACAGCGGGGTTGTAAAACGGAGTGAGGGCCGAACACGTGACATCAGCGAGACGGGCGCTTTTGTCCTTGCCAACACATGCCCCCTGAGGGAATCCAGATTGGGTTCAAAGTCTTCCTTCCTGCGCGATTTGAACGCAAAACAAGGGTGGAAGCAGACGGGTACGTTCTGCGTGTTGAACGGACACCCGGGCGCCGGGCATGCGACGGCTTTGCGATCCTAATAGAGCACATCGTGTTGCGGGTCTATAACGATATTTTTGGGAGAGGAGAGGGCGGCGGTAACGACCCTCAATTGGGCTAACAGTTTAGGGATTGCGGCTCTGGCTATGAGGCTTCGACCGACCGCAGGTTTTGTTCTCGAAGAAGGTAGGTTGGCAGACGTAAACAGGCATCAATTCTGTAAGTCACAGGGCGAAGCTGTGTCTATTTTTCAATTACGGTCGAAGGGATGGCGAAAAAGTACAGCTAGGATTCTTAACCGTCTAGGCTTGGTCTTATGATGAAAGAGATCCTCAGTCACCATTGGTACGCGGTTTGCACGCGCCACCAGCACGAACAAGTTGCCGCTCGCATCTTGGTGCATAAGGGTTTCGAGGTTTTCCTGCCGCTCTATAAAGCCTGTCGGAAGTGGCAAGATCGCATCAAAGAAATTTCTGTTCCTCTTTTCCCTGGCTACCTTTTTGTCCAGGAGGGGTTCGATAGGTGGCTTCAGATACTAAGTACGGGGGGAGTGGCGAGCATTGTCAGTTGCGGAGGCCGACCAGCCGCCATTTCGTCTTCAGAGATCGAAGCCATACGGCAAATTGTGGAAAGCTCTTTGCGTGTTGAGCCTCATCCTTTCTTAAGATCTGGTGACTGGGTCAGGGTGAGGTACGGCCCCATCGCAGGGGTAGAGGGTATATTGCTTCGGAAAAAGAACACAACCCGGTTGGTGCTTTCGGTGGAAATGCTTGGGAAATCAGCTGCAGTAGAGGTTGATGCGACCCACGTCGAGCGCATACCTGCTAAAGCCTTGAAATCGCCGTCATCTTTCGAACCACACTCATTCCGTTCTGAAAAACAAACGGCCTCCGGTTTTATGACATAGGGTGACCGAACTTCCAAACACACTGCGTCATTCAAGTCACTTGCGCGCGGGCGCATACTTCCAAACGTGTCATTGAGAGTAGGCTAGGTGTTTTGCCGGAAGCATTGAAAAGCGAAGGATACAAGGAGAAATATCCATGCGTAACAGAATTCTAGAGTTCCTCTGCGCTGGCATTTTTCTTACGACCGCTATGCTCGCGCAGGCCGCTCAAGAAAAGCCAGCTGCTTCCGCACGCGACGGTCAAACGATAGCGGCGGGGCAGGAAACGACTGGCCGACAAGTAGCTGGGCGCCCTGAGCTCCATCGGCGAAATCCGCGGTATCAGTTGTGCAATGACGATGTCTTGCAGTTGACTTTCGTTTTGACACCTGAATTTAGTCAAACGGTCACAGTTCAGCCAGACGGCTTCATCACTCTACTCGGTGTTGGCGATTTACACGTGGAAGGGCAAACGATCCCTGAAGTGACTCAGTCGATTCAGACCGCGTATGAGAAAAAACTTCACAACCCCATGCTAACAGTCCGACTCTTAGATTTCGAAAAACCGTACTTTATTGCAGGTGGGCAGGTTGGGCATCCGGGCAAGTTTGAATTGCGGGGAGACACGACGCTATTGCAGGCTGTGGAAATTGCTGGTGGATTTACGGAAGCCTCCAAGCATTCTCAAGTATGGCTCTTCCGCCGCATATCCAACGATTGGGTGGAAACGAAGCAATTCGACCTAAAGAGAATGCTCAAGAGCGGCGATTTGAGTGAAGATGCGCATCTGCGACCCGGCGACATGTTGTACGTTCCCCAGAACGCTCTCTCAAAAATGAAACGCTTTATTCCCGTCGCGACTGTCGGGGCCTATTTCAACCCAGCAACACTTTGAACTCGGCGAGGGGGTGATCTATGGACGAGATGAAATCAGACAAACATGGCAGCAATGGGGTCGACGCGCCTTCTTTCTTGCGAGACTTATTAGACGTGGTATTTCGCCGCAAGCGATTGATGCTGTTTTCATTTTGCGGTTTTTTATCGGGTGCTGTGCTTGCGATTGTATTCATGCCTTCCACTTACGAAGCACAGATGAAGATCCTGGTGGAGCGAGGACGCGTGGATCCTGTGATTTCCACTGAGGCGAACACGCCGCTATCAGACCGGGATCTGACCGCCGACGAGGTTGCCTCCGAAGGCGAACTGTTCCAAAGCCGCGACTCTTTTGAAACTGTCGTGCTGCATAACAGGCTTTATGAGCCGGCACCGCATTCACTCGCGGAGTTGAAGGTGCGCTTCCTAGCCTTTATTGGGCTGGCACCGGACAAAGACGCGCGCGTATACAGAGCGGTATTGAACGTTGAAAAGAACTTGTCGGTATTTCCGGTGAACAATTCGAACCTTTTGAAGATCACCTATCAAGCGCGTTCGCCTGAACAAGCCGCGGCGGTGCTCAAAGAACTGGGGGACTTGTATTTGGCAAAACACGCGATGGCACATCGTTTGCCCGGAAGTTCGCAATTTTTTGAGGAGCAAGAGCAGCAATATAGAAAGGCCCTCGCGGATACTGAAGCGCGGCTAGTCAACTTCACTGAAACTACAGGCGTAGTTTCGGCTGACGTTGAGAAACAAGCGACCCTGCAAAAGCTCAGCGACTTCGATTTTTCGCTTGAACAAACCCGGGCATCCGTTGCAGAGACTCAAAAACGTTTTCAGGCTCTACAAGCGCAAGAAGGCGCGATACCGACTCGCCTCACCACACAGGTCAAATCTGGGGACAATGCGCAGTTGATGGCCAACCTCAAATCCACTTTACTCAACCTCGAGAATCGACGCACGGAACTCCTTGAAAGGTACGATTCCAGTTATCCGCTCGTAGTGGAGGTAGGGACCCAAATCACTCAGACGGTCGCGGCGATTGCTGATGCCGAGCGCACCGGCACACATGAAGAGACCACGGACCAGAATCCGACTCATGAATGGATAAGAACGGAGATGGCCAAAGCCAAAGCCGATCTTGTGGGTTTACAAGCGCGTGCCACAGTCATGGCTGTCGCCGTTCAAGCCCTTCGTGCCAGAGCAGAGCATCTCGACAAAGCCGCACTAGTGCAACAGGAGCTTCTGAGGACAGCAAAAGCCGATGAAGAAAATTACCTGCTTTATCAACGCAAGCACGAAGAAGCGCGCATTGTCGACGCGTTGGATCAGAGCCGAATCGTGAACGCCGCGGTTGTGGAAGCCGTGAGTGTGCCACTGGCTCCCCTCAGTCTTCCGACGGGAGTGAAACTAGTATTGGCCGTATTGGTGGCGGCAGCAGGTAGCCTCGGACTTGGCTTGTTAAGGGAGAACATGGATCCTTCATTCCGTACACTTAGAGATGTTGAACGGTGCCTGGATCTTCCTCTGCTCGCCGCGATACCAAAGAATGGGAATTTAAGAAAACAATCCACGGCAACGGTGAAGTGCAAACCGGAATTCTTCGGAGAGCCCGTCAACGGAAACGGCGCCAATCAAATGAGTGCATCTCCCGATCATCAAGGAACTGACGCATGAGCAATACTTTCGATGAGTTGTTGTTTAAAGCCGAAAGAGGAGCAGGGTTGTTTAGAACTACGGTCGTTGACTCGGAAATCCGAGAAACCAAGCCGGCATGTCTCCGTCCGCAAATCGGCGGTAATCACGCGGCGCATAATGAGGAGATCAAGCTGATTGAGCGTGTGTTCTTGTTTCCGGGCCCGCAAGTACGCCAAGTTGTGGTCTTTTGCGGAATTGATGACCGCGGAGATACGGAAGGGATCTGTGCTCGCGCCGGTCGAAATCTGGCTGAGCAGACTGGAATGCCAGTTTGCTTGGTCGATGCGGACCTGAATGCTCCTTCCTCGCTGTTCACTTATTTCGGTATTGACCAAGCGTTACCGGTAAATAGAGGCATTTCCCAGTCTCCATCGATTCAAGACTTAACCCTGAGGATAGAAAACCGAAACGTGTTTCTTGCTTCGCTAAGAATGATTCTTGGAGACGTGGGCCCCCCCTGGAAATTCGATGCTTGGCCATCGCGGCTGAATGAGTTGCGTCGCGCGTTTGCCTATGTGTTAATTACTGTACATTGGAAATCGGCGAACCAGCATAGAGTGCTCTTGGGCAAAAGCGCTGACGGCGTAATTCTCGTATTGGAGTCGCAGCTGACGCGTCGTGAAACTGCTCGGGCTATAAAGCAAAGTCTGGCGGAAGCGAGCGTACAACTTCTCGGAGCCGTGCTGAACAACCACGCCCACCCTATTCCAGACAAGCTTTACAACATGCTCTGAAGAACGCAGACGCCTGCCAATGAATTGCGATCCGCGAGACCTCAATTTTGCCGATTTATACAAAAGGATCTCACCATTGCTCGCATCAAGTACGAGGGAGCAAAGTTGCGGCGCCTTACCTGTGAGAGTCACCCTATTGGCGAGCAGATGGAAATTGGAACTAGCTTGATCGAGACGCCTTCTGAACCGCAAGGACTGCATTCGCAGATCAGAAACTCCAGTTTGTTTCTTTTTGGCAGAATTCTGTCAATGCTAATGAACTTAGGCGCCCAGGTCTTGATGGTTCGTTATCTGGCAACAAGCGAATACGGGGCGTTTGCCTACGGATTGGCGGTCGTAGCGTTACTTCAGTTCGTCGCCGCACTGGGGTTACAGGAGGCGATATCGCGATTTATCCCGATCTATCATGAGAATCGTGAATACGAGAAATTGTTTGGCACGATCATGCTTGTTGCAGGCGCTGTTACCACGATGGGGCTGCTTATTATCGTAGTTGTGCGGATGTGGGTAGCGCATTTTTTGGTTCACGATGCTTTGGCGATACACCTTTTGTCGATCCTAATTCTCTTGGTGCCATTCGATGCAGCGGATGCGCTCTTGGATGGGCTTCTCGCCAGTTTTACCTGTGGAGCCAAGGACATTTTTATTCGCAAGTACCTGATCGGTCCAGGACTTAAGCTGGGAGCAGTGTTGTTGCTGATTCTCAGGCATAGTTCCGTGAAATTCCTTGCCTATGGGTATCTGACCGCAAGCATTCTTGGAGTGTTGCTTTATGTCCTCATGCTAAAACGCGTTCTCGATGGCCAGCGACTGCTAACACATCTAAACTTGAAGAAAATCAAGATTCCCGCGAAGGAAGTCCTGTCATACGTGCTCCCTGGGCTGACCTCGATCTTCGCGACCGCGGCAATTGCTTCGATTAGCATTTTCTTGCTCGGCGAGATGCGGACAATGACAGATGTCGCTTACTATCGCGTCGTTCTGCCACTCGCGCAATTGAACGGCGTCGTCATGGCAAGCTTTACACTGCTTTACACTCCCGCCGCTGCAAGGCTTTTTGCCAAATCACACTTTAGCGCCATCAACACCCTCTATTGGAAAACGGCTGCCTGGATGTCGGTGCTGTCCTTCCCTATATTTGCCGCGACGTTTTCGTTCGCAAGACCATTAACAATGTTTATGTACGGAACCCGTTACCAGCCGTCCGTTCCGGTTCTCGCGCTATTATCCCTGGCAAGTTATTTCAACACCTCCCTGGGTTTCAATCTGCAAACCCTAAAGGTAGTCGGGCGGATGCGTTTCATCACCGTTGTAAGTATCTTCGCAGTGACGACAGCCATCGCCCTGAATATGCTCTTGATTCCTCGACTTGGAGCGCTAGGCGCAGCTCTAAGTACTGTGGCGGCCGCAATAATCTACAACCTACTGCTGCAACTGGGGCTGCTTCTCACATCCCAATTCAATGCCTTTGATCGCCGCTATCTTTCGATCTATGTGACCGTCGGGTTGAGCGCGTTGGGGTTGCTGTTCCTCCAGAACCTCACTGCCATGAATCTTTACGTGGCGTTGCCTTTGGGTGGCGTCGTTTCGGTGTGCGTGGTGGCGATCACTAAGAGAAAGCTGCGCATCGCGGAAACCTTTCCCGAGCTCCTCAGTCTGCCGTTCGCACGGCAGCTTCTGTCGTAGGTGTTCGTTAGAGAAAGTTCCCAACCAACGCGTATCTGCTGCGCTTAGACATTGGAACTTTAAGCGGGCGAGTTAATATGACTGCTAAGTCTAAAATCATTAGAGACGCGCGCACCCTGATTCCGTGCGTCTTAGGCGGCTTCCTCTTTCTGGCGCTGCTCCAGCAAAGCGCCGAACTCGCCACAGCCTTCGGGCTCCTGGTCGGACTTATCGCCCTAACGCTGCGGTGGCCCAACGCCGGGACCATGGTGGTCCTTTTTGCGATCTACTCCAATATCGGCGTTTTGGCAATGAGATCGCAAAATGCCATTCGGGCAAGCGCGGGATCGGCGGAGCAGAACCCCCGAATCACACTTGTCCTTGCCGTCCTGGCTTTGCTTTTGGCCGTACCCCTCACTTATCAGATCGTGACACGCAAGGAAAAACTCAAGTTTGACTGTGGATTCGCGCTGATGTCAGCTTACCTGGTAGTCTTATTGCTTTCGTCTTTTTTTGCCCGAGACGAGCAGACCTTTTATTCCCAAATCACCGATTACTTGCTTGAAGGACTTGGGCTCTATTTTCTGGTGACCAATGTCATTCGAGATTTCCCCATGTTGCGCCGAGCGATTTGGGCCCTGTTGCTCGCTGGGACCTTAATGAGCGGACTTACGCTTTTCCAGAGAACTACCCGCACGCAATCGACCATTTATGGGGGGATGGCGCAGGTTGGTGCGGGCAACGAAAAGCCCGCCCGACAGATTGTTCGAAACAAGACAGACAACCTAACACAAGAGGGCTTGCGAACGGGGGAATTGCGCGCGGCCGGCCCAATCGGCGAGCCAAACCGTTATGCTCAGGTCTTAGTCGTTCTTCTGCCCCTTGGCATCCTGCAATTTCGGATCGAGCGCTCCCTTAAATTGCGCGCCGCTGCCCTGATAGCTTCAACGATAATCCTCGGTGGTATGTGCTTAACGTTCTCGCGTGGCGCTTTGCTGACAGCAGCAATTGTTTTCGCCCTGATGGCGGTTACACGACTGTTGAACGCAAAACAGATTTTCGCCTCTGCGGCGGCAATACTTCTCTTTGTAGTTTTCGTTAATCCTGAGGTGACTACGCGACTGGCGAGCCTGGAAAAGCTAAAAGTGTTGTTCTCTCGAACACACAGCGCGTCAGAAGCTCCCGATAGCTCGGCCATCTTGCGATATGAAGAAAATGTTGCGGCTTGGCGTGTTTTCTTGGACCACCCGATTCTTGGAGTCGGCCCGGGACATTTCTCATTGTTCTATTCAATACCGTATACCAACCGCATCGGTCTTATGCAGCAGACGAAGGGATACCGCGGTCACAACCTTTATTTGGAGACGCTCGCAGAAACGGGCCTAATCGGACTACTCTCGCTTCTGGCGATCATTTTCGCCGTCTTGCGAGGCCTCTGGAAGGAACACCAGTGCTTGGCGCGAAGGTGTCCAGAGCTAGACCGTGTCGCCATCGGTTTTTTCCTCTCACTCACCGCGTACGCAATATCAGCCGTCTTCGATCATCTCTCATATCAAAGATACTTTTGGGTTCTGGTGGCACTCTCGAGCGCGGCCGTTCGGATCATTCATCAAGCTTCGCAAGAAAGTCGGTGGTGCAAGCCCTCGTTTCAGCCGAATCAAGCCGTTTAGGATCGGAAGGAAAAAGTTCCTGGCTATTTCCGATTCAGTCTTCGGCATTACCAAACATCTTAGTCACGCAGAATTGATGGGGGACCTGTTAGATCGCCAGAAGATTTCCGGCATGTCCTTCGCCATTTCCGATGCTCGGTTGGTACACCAAAGTTCTGGGTGCAGAATGCAGCTTAGATCGGCTTCAGAAGCGATACCTCAAAGCGAAGCCTATGGGGCTTCCGTGCGGACATACTTCGAGTCCGAGGCCTCATTTTGGCGATCAATATACGCGCGTGACGACGTCTATGCGGTCATCTACCAGGACCGGCAAGCCGCCGTTCTATCACAAGTAGATCGTCTTGCCTTGCCAACGGGGGCTAGGGTTCTCGATATCGGTTGCGGAGCCGGGCTAACCTCCGTGTCCCTGGCGCAACGCGGATTCGAAGTGGATGCCATGGATGTTGCGCCTGCGATGTTGGAGCAGACGAGACGACTCGCTAGAGATTCCGGCGTCTCGAAGAAAGTACGAACTAGAATGGGAGACGTCTGTCATCTGCCTTTTCCAGAGAGTACGTTCCACCTGGCAGTAGCTCTCGGCGTCTTGCCTTGGCTGCAGTCGTTTGACAGACCTGTGGGGGAAATGGCCCGAGTCCTCCGTGGTGGCGGATATCTGATCGTAACTGCTGATAATCGGTGGAGAATGCACGAACTCTTGGATCCGTTTGCCTGGCTTTCGTGGGCCAAACACGGCTTAACGCACTCTCTCGGTGG
>Ga0137360_10002664_pt1 | contig 10695 bp, 9 predicted proteins | sample Mad1_60_16metaG_FD_104924 | JGI IMG/M metagenome (GOLD analysis project Ga0137360, IMG submission 104924) | Vadose zone soil microbial communities from Angelo Coast Range Reserve, California, USA - Mad1_60_16 metaG | ecosystem: Environmental > Terrestrial > Soil > Vadose zone | place: USA... | reverse complement strand
CCGCAGGGCGCGCCGTGGTGCCCGAGCTCGACTACCGCGACATACAGAACAACACGGTCCCGGAAGCACTCCGTCAGTCGATCCGGAAATCCGGCTGCGCGGTAGTTCGCGGAGTCTTCCCCGCCGATCTCGCCCACGACTGGTTCGCGCAAGTCGGCGAGTATCTCGAGACCAACCACTACGAACAACTCGAAGGCGAGAAACGCAGCCTAGACAAGTACTTCTCAGCGCTGAAAGCCGGCAAGCCTCAAGTCTTCAACGTCTACTGGTCCAGACCGCAGGTCATGGCGCGGCAGAACGCGAGGCTCGCCGAGACGCGTGCTTTTCTCGATCGCCTGTGGAAATACGAAGGCGTCTTCAATCCCGACCGGCAATGCACTTATGCGGACCGTGTGCGCCGGCGTCAGCCCGGGGACAAGACGCTTGGACTTTCCTCGCACATGGATGCCGGCACCGTCGAGCGGTGGATCGACCCCGGCTATCAACAGGTGTATGAGAACATCTTCGCCGGTGACTGGCGCGGCTATGACCCGTTCGACGCCACCCACCGCTTGAAGACCCAGGAGATTCCGTCGCCGGCGGTGTGCAGCATGTTCCGTACCTATCAGGGCTGGACGGCGCTGACACGCCAAGGGCCGAAAGACGGCACTCTGCGCCTCATTCCTATCGCGGAGGGCATTGCCTATGTGCTCCTTCGCGCGCTTCAGGACGACGTCGCCGAGGCTGATCTGTGCGGCGCGGCCCCAGGCCGTGCGCTCGGGGTCAGCCCGGAGTGGCATCCCGATCTCATCGCCGGTCTGGTCTCGATCCCGGAGGTAATGCCCGGCGATACCGTGTTCTGGCACACGGACATCTGCCATGCCGTCGCCGACGAGCACGCAGGCAGCGAGTACGCCAGCGTCATCTACATCGGCTCAGCCCCAGACTGCCCGAAGAATCGCGCCTATCTCCCGAAACAAAAGCAAGCCTTTCTCCAAGGGCGTTCGGCCCCCGACTTCGCCGCCATGGACTTCGAAGTCGACTTCAAGGGTCGTGCAACCGAGGAGGATCTGACCGATCTCGGCCGCACCCAAATGGGCTTCTGACCCGGGGCATACCTCTGCGCTCTCTGCGCCTCTTTACCCTGAGCTTCGAAGGGCGCATTATCATTTGCCTTTGCGGGGTGCCCCAGCCGCCGGTCTCGCGTGTGGGGATTTTCAGATCGCAGCGGATGCCGCATGCTTGCGCTTCAACCGTGCGGGTTTCGACTTGGTCGCCTGCCCAAACCCAAAGTTTACCGAAACGTTCGTTCTGACATCTCCCCGATCCCGCGCTATACTCACACTCACTCGACACTCTTGTCGACATCGGCGTTCCCGCCGAGAAGGAGGTGATCCAGTGAGGTACGGTTTACGTTGACGCAGTAGAGGAGGCGCTTGTGAGGTTACCGAGCGCCTTTCTCCTTTTGTCCCGCCTCCGAATTCCCTATGCTTTGACGAATTTATCCAGCGGCATATCCCTAACCAGTACCTGATAAACGCCTAATCGGGAGTTGACCCCCTGTTCGCAGCCTTTTGTTTCAAGCGTTCGTCACGCTTAGCACGTTGCCATCGGGGTCCTTAAACCAAGCCACGCGCACGGTTCCCCCAGGCGCGGTCCAGATGCCAAGTTCATCCTGACTGACGTGTTGGTAGGTATTGAAGGTTACGCTCTTTTCGCGCAGGGCTTTCACGGTCGCCGCCACATCCGGCACATTGAAGCCGAGTATGGTGTGCTCATGCGGCGTGAAATCGGCCACGACAGAGACGCGTAAAGTGACTCCACCAGTGTTAAAAACTGCGGCGAAGCTGTCTTCGTGGACCACTGTCAGCCCGAGCGTGTCGCGATAGAACGCAGTGGCGCGTGCGCGGTTTCTCGTACAAATGATAATTGCAGGCTTTGCAGCCTCCAGAATCCCCATCTGTTCCTTTCTCTCTTTCACACCGTTTTCTCCAAATGCGTCATTGCTGGCTAAGGACGGCGAATTTGTTCGCTTGTTTCAAGCGCTAGTTGAAAACGACTGCTATGATTTTCCCAAGGTCAAGCAGATGTACCTTTGCTAAGGTGGATTGTAATGTCGCCACGCCTAAGTCAAGAAACTGAACGCAGAATAGCTGCCCTGTTCCCGGCAAGTTCCAGAGGCGAGGTGTCAGAACTTCTAATAATCCACTGTGGGAATAATCTACCTTTTTGTGACAATGATGACGAGTTCCAATTGGAACGTATTCGCTTTTCGGCGTTGAAACTCAGCGCCGGAAACATCGACAAGCTAAAAGATGCAATTAAGCTGGCTAAGACGGATTGGCGAGACCTTCTCGTGGCTGCAGGATTTGCGGATGACACAACTGCTCACAAGCGGTGGATTCCCCCGCCGCCCCCTGGCTTAGCTCCCGATTAATGCTGCCAGGCAAGTCGGCTTAAAATCATCGCACGCAGGGGAAGCGTTCACCGACTCTTCATATTTCTGACATCTCCCGATCATTCAGAAGTCGTAGTTATGTTGCGTCATTTGCAGTGGGCAGAATCCGACACAACTTGTGTTCCGCAACTGCGTACGGAAAAGCGCACGCACGATAAGAGAGGGTGGTTCGATGAGAACTTTTCTGTTCGGCTTAGCAGTCACTCTGGCTCTCGCGGTAGGTATGCCTGCCGCGCAGGCCCAGGATAACGATGCGCGCGAGCAGGACGGCGTACCGAAGCTCGATCACGTGTTCGTGATCGTGCTCGAGAATCACAACAGCTTTACAAGCTTCGGCAGCAACGGCATTCTTGACAACCCGCAGGCGCCGCAGATCACAGCGCTCGCGCAGAAATACAACGTCGCGCCGAACTACCATGGGGTCTGGCACCCGAGCCTGCCGAATTATCTCGCGATGATCACGGGCGATTGGATTGGGACGGACGTCTCCGGGCTCGGGCACACCTATCCTGTAGGGAGCACGGTGGGCGTCAGCGATGACGACTCGCCGTCGGTCGCCACTGACTACGCCCCGCCCGCCAACCCCTCGGTGCATCGCTGGCGCGTTCAGCTGCCATCGCTTGCGGGCCAGTTGGTCAAGGCCGGCAAGGACTGGCGCGCGTACCTGCAGAACTTCCCGGAATCGGGCACGCATCTGGCCAATTGGCCTGGAGACAACAACACCGCCAAGCTGTATGCGGTGAAGCACAACCCATTTCCTTACGTCGCTGAGATCCAGGACGACCCAAAGCAATTCGCCAAGCAGGTCCCAATCGACCAGCTGTTTAGCGACCTCGGCAGCGAGCAGGTGCCCGCGTTCTCGTACATCGTGCCCGACCAATGCCGCGACATGCACGGGCTGGGTAACCCGCTCGCGCCGTGCGGCGGCGCGTCTGACACGGACGACAATGACGTCAAGCGCGGCGACGACGAGACTGGGTGGCTCGTCAACGCGATCACAGGCAGCCCGGTGTGGGAGCGCGGCCGCAACGCTATCTTCGTCGTGTTCGACGAGGGAAACGGTCCGCTGACCTGCCCCAACTACAATCCCGATACCGGGATGGACACAGCCCCCGGCTCGCTGCTGCCGGCCGCCAAGTGCTACGATCCGGCCAACTTCAACGGATCGAGTGGTGTTCATCGCCATCACGAACTACGGCGTGCGTGGCGTGCAAATACGCGCTTCCACTCCAACTATTCGTTGTTGAAGACGATTGAAGCCGCCTTTGGCCTGCCTTATGTGGGGCATGCGGCGGACTCCACCACCCACACCCTGGCGCCACTCCTTGCACCGGCCGATCGCTAATCGGGGATGTTTGGTAGCAGCGCAACTTGAAATTATGCCTGCTTGATGGCGTCGAATCCGCTAGAAGCGGTTCGGGCTCGATCCGCCGGTAAACTCAACCGGCGTACTTTTTGAAGTGGTCAAGCGCAAGCTGCGTATATTGGCCAACCTCGATCAGGTAGCCGTCTGGATCGCGCATGTAGCAACGCCATTCCCAGCCATGGTTGTCGAGCGGCTCAGTGAGAAAGACCGCGCCTTTGTCGCGCCATTGTTTGTAACAGGCCCAGATGTCCGCGACACGTAGATTGAGGAAGCTGTTCACCCTGTTGAGATTCGGAGGGGTTTCGAGGAGGACCTCGGGCTTGTCGGGCGTCGGACCGCCACCGGAATTGAGAACGATCCAAGAGTTGGCCAGCTTGATGTAGCAGGGATTCTCCGGCTTGATCACTTTCCCGCCAAGAATTCGGACGTAGAAGTCCTTCGATTTCTCCTGATTCCTCACCGTGAAGAAATGCGTGACGAAGAAGCCTTCGCGTGCAACAGGCGCATCAGGAAGATTCATGCGGTTGCCTCCCTTTGTTAATCATGGGATGCGGCAAGGGGTCGCCTTGGCTTGAATCAGCCATTCGTTGCAAGTGACGCCCGCTGCCGTTCGGACGTCGCGCCCTCTCCAACGAGGCTCCTCAACGCCAGATTAACGCTGCAAGTGGCTCCTGGCCCCCCGAGAAGTCGCTTTTGCCCGAGTGCCGCACGCTAGCGCCTTTCGAGAATGCGGGGTTTTGACTCGCTCGCGCGTCCCAAAAGTGTCCGCAATCCATTCACTCGCCTCAACTTACAAGTTTACTATTGACAGACGTCCAGACCTGTGGTACTGTTGCGCGTGTCATCTCGAACGAACCTCGCTGGGCGCACCCCACTTCTTTCGTCTAACTCCTTTACTGCCTTCCGCTTGCGGACTCTTAAACTCTCTTGCCTCTCTTTTTCCGACTCTCGTCCTTTCTTTTCAATGATTTGGGGACTCTTTGTGCAAAATTACGGGGGGTGGGTACCCATGCACGCCTCGCTTTCAGAACACGCTCTCTTCTCTGCGCCAACTCAGCTGCCCTCTGCGTCTCAGCGTTATCCTTTGTGGGTTGTATTTGCCTCGGGAAAAGTGCCACTGGAAGGAAGGAGCTGTAACTATCTTTAGAATCAACACTTGCAAAAGTGTATCAAAACAAACAACTTTAACTCTCTTTATAAGCAACACTTATGCAAAACCCGGGGGAGGGGCTAGATATCTTTCGCCGCAGTCACATGCGCCACGTAACGCCTCTATCCCTGCGCCCTCATTCGATTGCGCATACTTCCCGTCACCACTGGGGTGGATGAGTCTGTGTGGCAACCGTCAGGGCGCGGCTTTAGCCGTCCCGTAACTGCCGCGAGATGAATAAGGCTCTAGCCGCTGAGGGCATCTGGCCAGAGAAATTATTTAGCTGGCCGGCTGAATTGCCCGCCGGGAAATATCCCCGGCAGGTCTCCTAACGAAGGGAGAATATCGGGTAGCAAAGTTTGCTCACGATTGGAAACCGCGGACCAGACGCGTCGCAAAGTGCGGTTGTAAATGTAAAGTAGAGCTTCCGGGAACAGCTCGATCTGGCCTCCAAAGCCCAATTTGTAAAAGCCGACCGCGTATTTTCCTGGCTTACGGATGGATTCACCAGCAAGCCCGCTCTTGGCGAGATCCCGAGGAATGCCGCCGAAATCATAATAACGGTAGCCCTGTGATTTGGCCCAGAGTATCGCGGCCCACTGCAACGCTTCATTTGGGTAGCGGGTGCCCTGCTCGCCGGACCAGCCGTTCCTCCAATATGTCACGGTGTCGCCGAAGGCCATCGTCAACGCAGCAGAGACGGGCCGCCCCTCGAATTCGGCAATGAATAACCTAATGTTTCCGCCGAGCGAAAATCGCTGCCAAATTTCACATAAGTAGTTCTTCTCGAGGGTTGGGAGAAACTGTCGCATGGCCGTCGCGCGTAGAAGTTTGTGAACAGCGTCAAGGTCTTTTAGCCCGCCGTCGCGAATCGTGATTCCCCTGCATTGGCTTGCTCGAATCTCATGGCGTGTGGTCTTGCGCATTCTTGACAAGATACGGTCGAGACTGTCGGAGAGATCGATCACTACGGATGCATTGGGAGCCAAGTCCAGAAAAGCAGGCGAAAATCCCAAGCTCTGCAATTTGCGTGCAAAGGCCTGGCCCCAGCGCGGAGCTTGCACCGCCAGGTAAGAAATGTGGTGCTCAGCAGCGAGGTTATGAAGGTTTGCGACCGCTAGATTTGCAACTTCCGGATCGTCTGATGCCAACACCGGACCAAGCGGCACGTATCCAAGCACGCCATGGATTGGCAATGGGCGATATAGCAACTGAGCCCCGCCCAGTATGACGCCGTCGTTTTTTATCGTGAATCTTCGCGAGCGAAAACCTTCCATCCACTTTGTGATCGCCCACGAACTGGTCTGCTGATAGCTGCCGCCCGGAGTGCGTGCGAGAAAGGCGTGCCACTCTTGCAAGTCAGCTTCCTGGACGGTCAAGGAATGAGAGGCAGACACTTCCGTGCCGTTTGCCTTCTCCTGTTCCGTTTCGACGAGGGCTCGATCGCCCTTCATCAAGTCTTCATTGCATTTGCTTGCGGATTTGCTTTCGATATCGATGAGGGGGGCCATCGGTGTTCACCTTCTGTTTAAGAAACAGCTTTTGTACCAATTTTGCGCCTCCGGGGTCTGTCCAATTGTGGACACTGGTGCATGGCCCCGTGGCTGCCGGGGCTGCAAAGAGGGTTCTTGGTAGGAGGGGAGAGTAAATCTTGAACCGCTTTAACGATAGCGCTTGGTTCGAGTCGCTGAATGAAAGCAGGAAGCGGAACGATTATTTTGCGGCGACCTGGACTTTGCAGAGATCGGCGGCGTGGAGGATCGCGGCTTTCATGTGGCTGGCCAGGCCGGCATAGTCAGCGCCGGGTTTTCCGAATTCGAGGTAGGCGATTGTCGTGGAGGCATTTATGGTTTGGGGCTGGCGGTCGAGCACGCGCCAGACTCTTTGCCTGTTGAGGCTGATCGGAGCCGCGGCCGTGAAGATAACGTACCCCCGCAGCGGGTTGCTTGCTGTGCCCCAGATGATGGTTTTTACCGAATCGAGGGAAAAGGCGGTGGTCTCAGCGTCGCTATACCCCGTGGGGGTCGTGGTAAAGGTCGTGAAGCGAAGTTGGCAACCTTCCATGGAGACGTCTTTGTATGTGACAGCTGTGGCGTCATGCGTGTAGCCCGCGGACTCCGCAATCGTGGCGACAACCCAATCGCGGGTCTGATCGAAAGTTGGCTCCGGGGTATTGGCGTACGACGGCAGGGCCGCGAGAGTCAGAATCACGGATAGGGCCGCCGAGATAAGTTGTTTCATGGCTAGCTCCCCTTCGTGGACACGTTCAATACGGCTAAGCCTAGTGGATGCTGTGATCTACGGTTAATCCGACGACACCATTTGCGCTTACTTGGTCAATAAACCCAAATGCTTTTGGTGGTGTCCCCAACTCGGCAAAGAAAATTGTGCTTATCAAGCTAGAGAGCATGCTGACTACCATTCGCGTGAATTGCAAAGCGTGTAGAACGAACAAGATAGACTTAGCTAGAACCGGTTTTCTTTTAGGATGGTCCAACACACTTGCAACCTTGTGCAAAGTGTTTCCACGCCTTGTGTTGGTCCAAAATCGGGGCTCAGCGGGAATCTGCGGAATTGAATGGCGGCGGAGATCAGGCGTGTTGGGGGACTGGGCCTAAGCCGGCGCTTAGGACCGGCTGGACTAGCTCTATGGCTACGGAAACGAAATCTTCGGCCGGGGCCCGGTCTGGCGTGTTGACCCACTGCTTTACTGCTCCGTAGATCGTCCAGCTTGCTGCGGCGGCAATCATCTCTTGAGGAATACGGCGCTCTTGCGGGTGCAGACGAAACCCTTCCAATAAGACTAGCCGAATCTGATCGATAACCGTGGCCTCGACGAATGGCTTGAATTGGAGTCGATCGGAGGAGTGCGACTTCTGCACCTCCGCCAGATAATCGCAGAGGGCGAGGATAATGGCTTTGAATGCCGACGAGCAGGTGCCATCGAATCGCACATTGCGCTGGGCAAGAAGTTGGAGAAAGCTTACGCGAATCAATTCTTCGAGCAGGGCGAACTTGTCCGGGTAATGCGCGTAGAAGGTCGCGCGGTTCAAGGTGGCGGCCTCCGTTATGTCCTGGACTGAGATGTTATCGAAGCCCTTTTGTTCGAGTAGGCGGCGCAACGCATCTTGCAGGAGCTGGCGGGTCCTACGGACACGCGGATCCAAGCGATCGCACTGCTCCTGAAGCATCGTTCTCCTCTTATCCCCAATATGATAGCAGATAACGACGAGCGTTGGGTAGCCAACGGTAGTGGCTGTGACACCAGATAGACAACATATGTTGACTTAACGCCATATGTCGTGTTACGTTGTAGGCGACACATGATGCTTATGCATCGAATGCTGCTCTATGGAGGAAATTACAATGGCCACGCTACTTAAGATTGATTCGAGTCCGATGGGAGAGAGGTCCGTCTCCCGCAAGCTTACGGCGGAGTTCGCGAAAACCTGGACTAAGGCCCACCCGGGCGGAACAGTCATTTCGCGGGATTTGACTACTCTGAATATTCCGGTCGTTAACGGTGGCTGGGTCGCTGCAGCCTATACGCCCGAGGACGCCCGCACAGCGGAGCAGAAGGACGCACTGGCTGTCTCCGACTTGCTGATCGCGGAGTTGCAGAACGCCAACGAATATGTTGTTGGAGTGCCGATGCACAATTTCGGTATTCCTTCCACGCTGAAGCTTTGGATCGATCAGGTCGTGCGCGCGGGTAAGACGTTCGGGTACACTGCGACCGGCGCGTATGGATTGTTGACCGGGAAGAAAGCGACTTTGCTGATCGCGAGCGGCGGAGTGTATGAACAAGGAAGCGCGCTGGCGGCCCTGAACTTTGTCACACCCTATTTGCGCGCGCTCTTTGGATTCCTGGGCATTACGGACGTAAACTTCATCGCTGTCGGAGGAACCCAGAAGTTGATGACCGGAGAAGTCGATCCGCAAACTTTCCTGGCGCCTTCGCTTGAGAAAGTGCACGCACAGGCCAGTCTGTAAGAAGCACGAATCCACGCATAGGAGAGTCACGTGAGAATTGCATCGATCATCGCACGATATTTGCTGGGGCTCATCTTCCTTGTGTTTGGGTTGAACGGCTTTTTGCACTTCATACCCATGCCGCCTCCTAAGGGGCTAGCGGCCCAGTTTGGAGGGGCGATCTTCGTCTCTCACTATTGGGTGGTTATCTTTGGTCTTCAGGTGATCGGTGGCGTGCTGCTTCTGGTGAATAGGTTTGTGCCGCTCGCGCTGGTGTTGCTTGGACCGGTGATCGTCAACATTTTTTTCTTCCACGCGCTAATGGCCCCGGAGGGGCTTCCGCTGGCGATTGTGGTGGTCGTGCTCTGGGTGATTCTCGCAGTGCGGTACAAGCAATATCTGGCGGGAATTTTTGTCCAAAGCGCGGCGTAAGAGAGCTAAGAACCGCACAATTGGAATTAAAAAAAGGGCGCTACCTCCTTTTCCGAGCAGCGCCTTTTTATTTGAGCTGGGTTGTATTTTATGGATTTCGGATTGAACGCGGTTTTCTTCGCTCCGCCTTCAAATCTGCGTTCCAAACTCCGCTTCCGTAAAAGCGAATGATCCCTTTGCGGGTTTCCGAGCGCACTAGGAGTTCGAGAGCGCGATCCACAATCTCTCGTTTTGTTTTAAGGCGCGTGAGTTTACGCACTTTAAGGATCAATGCGTCATCAAGCTCAATGTTCGTCCTGCTCATAAAGAGGAGTATGTACCAATTCGCGCAGGAAATGCATATGGCTTAAAACGTAAGGAAAAATCCTAACACAGAGGACACGGAGTTCGGAGCACAGAGGGCACGGAGAGATCTCGGCAATCTGCAGGGGCCCTGGGAACATTGGACACCGTGAAAGCGGCAGCCCTTCGAAGCTCGGGGTAAACAAGACTGCCGCACTCCAAAAACTACGGCGGTGCACGGCCATGATTGGCTGTGCCACGGGTTGTGACTGCGCGTTCGCTACTTGAGATCCGGGAGGGGAAGAGTGGCTTGGGCTGGGGCTTGGCCTAGCATGCCGCCGAGGGTGTCTTGGGCTTTTTCGAAGCGCTTGTCGGCTTCGGCGTAGCTTTGCTGGGCGTTTTTCAGGTGATTGCCGAGTCTTTCGAAGACGTCGGCGAAGGTTTCCATCTGCTTTTTCATGCCGTCGAGACTGCTAAGAATGCGGCGGGCATTTTCCTCGATCTGCATGCCGCGCATGCCCATGGCGATGACGCAGAGATTGGCGTAGAGGGTGTTGGGGGAGACGGCGACGATTTTTTTGTCGCGGCAGTAGGCGTCGATGGCCTGGCCTTTGGCATCCAGCGTGTTGAGCATCTCACAATAAACATTCTCGGATGGGACGAACATCAAGGCCACGTCGAGCGTGCCCTCATTGGGGACGATGTATTTCTTGGCGATGGAATCGGCGTGGCCCTTGACCGCGGTGGCAAAGGCGCGGCGAGCTTCGTCGCCGTCGGATTCGATGCGGCGGAAGGCGTCGAGGGGGAACTTGGAGTCGATGACCATGAGTTTCTTATCGCGGAGGAAGATGACGGCGTCGGCGGCTTCCCCGGTGGAGAAGCGGTACTGCAGGGAAAACTGCGAGGGCGGAAGAGAATCCTCGAGGAGGCGCTGGAGGGTGACTTCGCCGAGCAGGCCGCGGGTCTTGGTGCCGCCGAGAATGTTTTCGATGGATTGCGTGGCGAGGGAAAGGCCGCGGCTTTGTTCGTGAACGGCGCCGATTTGTTCCTGAAGCT